>JAEEGL011852634.1_pt1 | contig 35678 bp, 30 predicted proteins | sample 9134231 | NCBI WGS metagenome assembly JAEEGL01 (sample SAMN16246548, study PRJNA631951) | gut metagenome | biome: gut microbiome; feature: rumen; material: fiber-attached | host: Bos | place: Iran: Karaj | collected 2018-10
AAAAAAATGAAACCGTAGCTCAGTTGGCAGCGCCCCTCACTAATATTCAGGATGCCCAGCATTCGAGCCTCCGCGGGAGTAATTATTTTACGTATTGCACCCGTAGCTCAGTTGGTCGAGCACCTGACTCTTAATCAGGGTGTCCAGGGTTCGAATCCCTGAGGGGGTACCAAATGCTGAAACACTCATTAATGGGTGTTTCAGCAAAATTATGCGCTTGTAGCTCAGTGGATAGAGTGCCCGGCTACGAACCGGTAGGTCGCAGGTTCGAATCCTGCCAGGCGCGCCAAATTTTAAAATGCTTTCTTTTGACTAGAAAGCATTTTTTGTTTCTTTTATTTCGATTTAAAAAATTCTGTTCTTCCGGATTCTTCCAGCTCTCTCTGAAATAAAAGGGGATTTTTCAGATCATAATTTTGGTGATATTCTTCTGCCGGATAAAAAGATTTAAATTGTTCTAAACTAATAAAAGGCTGTTTGCCTGAATCCGCCTTAAGCTGGTTGATCATTTGGAAAGCGATCTGATATTCCTCTGAAGTTTTATAATATATTGCTAAAGTATATGAGTGACCTTTGTCTATGAATTGGCCCTCTGAATCAAAGGGATCAATATTCCATAAAAAAATCTGCAGAAGCTCCTTATAGCTGATTGCTTCTTCATCATAACAGATATATATGGTTTCGCGATGATTAGTCAATCCGCTTTTCACTTGTTCATAAGATGGATTGATTTCTGCTCCTCCGGAATATCCACTTACAACTTTTTTCACACCTTGTAATGTCCGGAAAGTAGGAGCAATACACCAAAAACAGCCGCCGGCAAAATATGCTTCTTTCATTTTGTTTCTAACCCAGATCCCATTTAATTATTGATTCAAGTATGTGAACTATTTTCTCTAAACCGATTTGATCTTCTTCCGAAAAACGGTTAAATTCCGTACTGTCGATATCTAGTACCGCAATACATTTTCTGTCGTGAAAAATGGGGATAACAATTTCGGAATTTGAAGCGGAATCACACGCGATATGTCCTTCAAAATCATGAACATTAGAAACACGAATTGTTTTTGACAATTTGACGGACGTACCGCATACACCCTTCCCGACAGGGATGTGTATGCAAGCGGGCTTTCCTTGAAATGGACCTAATACCAGATGGTCGTTGTGCAGAAGATAAAAACCTGCCCAATTAACTGAATGCAAAGCATCAAATAACAATGCGGATGTATTTGATAATAGAGGAATATAATATGGATCCTCTTCAGCCAAAGATGCAATCTGTAATGCTAGATCATCGTAAAGCATATAGAATATTCTCCAAAGAAAGATTTTATATTATTTTATATCATAATGAATTAAACTACAATCGAAAAATACAGATTGATTGCGGCGCTTCGGAAAAATTGAACAAATGAAACATGAATTTGAAATATTCTTGATTTTTTAAGGCAAAAAATGACAGAAATCAAAATGTATGATATACTAACGCCATGAGTAATAAAAAATCTTTAAATAGAATAAATGCTAACGGACTGATGCAAAGGCGTGAGACGAAACCGTTACCTTTGGAAATACTGTTTCATTCTTTGAAATTGTTGATTTTAGCGGTGTTCGTTATCGGTTTTATGGGCCTTGGCTTGGTATATGGTGTAGCGAAAGTATACATTGATACAACACCTGCATTGGATACAGCTCAACTTACTATCAGCGACCGAACATCCTATCTGTATGACATGAACGGAAATGAAATCATGTCAGTAACATCTATTGAATACCGTGACTGGGCGGAAATAGAAGAAATTCCTGAAATGCTCCGTAACGCTTTTATTTCCGTGGAAGATGTTCGCTTTTATAAGCATAATGGTGTTGATTTTAAACGGCTTTTTTCTGCAGCGCTTGAAATTCTCGGCAACAGCAATTCTTCCGGCGGCAGCACGATAACCCAACAGTTAATCAAGAACAAAGTTCTTGGATCTGAACGCACTTATAAGCGCAAGATTCAAGAAGCTTTTCTTGCACTTCAACTGGAAACAGTAATGGGAAAAGATGATATCCTGGAAGCTTACCTAAATGATATCTATTTAGGTGGATCTAATTATGGAGTCAAGGCGGCTGCAAAAGACTTTTTCGGTAAAGAATTGAATGAATTAACGATTCGTGAGTGTGCAATGCTTGCCGGTCTTACGCAAAATCCATATCGGTATAACCCTCGATTAAACTATTATTGGGAAAAGTATGGAAGAGCGGAGGATGCTTACGAAAAGTATACTGTGGCCAGGACCAATACTGTTCTAAGAAGGATGTATGAAAACGATAAAATCACACTTGATCAATATAATTCTGCCCTTCAGGAAACAGTATCCATAAATGAAATTGCTGAAAGCTCAAAAATGTATAACATGGCATATTTTGTTGAATATTGCATCAATGATGTCATTACTCATTGGCTTGCAGCTGATAATATGCCAGATACCAGTGCAAACCGTGTTACATATGAAAATAAATTAAGAACAGGTGGTTTCCGTATCTATACTACTGTTGATCCGTTTGTACAGAATACTGTACAGGATAGCTTGGCAAATTGGGAGAACTATCCAAAACTTGCCGATATGAGCAACAGCGTTATTACAGAAGCGATTTCAGAAAGTATCACAATCGAAACGATTGAACCTCAGGCAGCGGCTGTTGTTATTGACCAGAAAAATGGTGAATTAAGAGCTATTATCGGGGGAAGAACAGAGCCCAGCATTAGAAAGGGTATCAACCGTGCCTCGCAAAGTTATACAGAAGTAGGATCATCTATCAAGCCTTTATCTATTTATGGCCCGGCATTTGATAACGGACTTTCTCCCGGTACGATCGTTGCAAATGTAGATGGAGCTATATCCGGATGGGGTGGAGAAAATGGCTATCCGAACGGAGGATTAACCAACAATAAATATTATGGCCCGGTTACACTTAGAACCGGTATTGAACAATCTCTTAATGTAGTAGCAGGAAGAGTTTTATTCTCTGATAAGGTTGGTACTGTTCGTGCTGCTCAATATTTGGAACGTCTTGGAATACCTGCTGCTCAAATCAATTCTGATGGACCAGGGTTGGCATTAGGCACTTCAGGAATTACACCGATTCAAATGTGTGCAGCTTATGCTGCAATCGCTAATAATGGATATTACCTGGAACCTCTTTCGTTTACAAAAGTAACAGACAGTGAAGGAAATGTAATATTAGATGCCGACTTGATACGCGGAACCCAGAAAAAAGTCTATAATGAAGCATCTACAGCCTATTTTCTGGTCGATCTGCTTAAACAGGCAGTAAGCAATGGTACTGGTAAATCAGCCCAAATTAAAGGCTTTGAAGTCGCGGGAAAGACTGGTACAAATGCCGATTATGCAAGTGTGTATTTTGCCGGGATGACATGTGATTACACTTCTGTTTTGTGGATAGGTCATGATTATCCTAGTAATAAACTCGAAACAGGTTCCGGAGGTGGTGGATATGCAGCACCTCTATGGAAAGATTACATGAGCAAAATCATGGAAGGTCACAATAGTGTTCCTATTATTGATGAAACGCCGGAATCTTTGGGACTCGTAAGAAGGACCATATGTCCGGTATCAGGGTTGCTGGCAACTGAAGCCTGTATCCACTATCAAAACAATGGATCCAAATTCAATCTTATTACAGACTGGTTTGATTATTCTGACGTTCCTACCGAATATTGTGATATGCATGTTACTTTATCAATATGTAATGTAACAGGTAATCTGGCAAGCGATAATTGTTCAGCAGATACGGTGGAAGAAAAAAGCTTTGTATTGATTCGACCGAACAATCAATTCTATTCTTTAGAGGATTCAGTGCTGAATAAAGTATTTTCAGACACTTGGGTACGAACAGACAAATCAATTGTTGCTTATAAGGCAAGTCTTCCGATCTGCGCACAGGATGGAAGGGTAGATGAATTAAAGAAACAATTGAATGTGCTAAAAGGTCAATGCGCTGAATTTATAAATGAAAAGGCAGAGGTCATAGAAGAAGAAGATCTGAATCGTTTGAATGAATTAATTCAATCTGCTGATTCCGCAACAGTTTACGATACATTAAGTAGTGTTTACCAAGAACTTCTGAATACTTACAACTTGCTGAGAAGTAAGTATACCAGTTAAGAATTTGACACTTCTGTGAAATTGTTGCCTAATATAATGTAAATAGGTGTTGAAAGTATTATAATGAATTTGAATATAAGCTATAGGAGTAATTATTTATGGCTGCAAAGATTTTGATTTGTGATGATGAACCTGTTGTACACGAGTCTTTACGTTTGTATTTTGAAGCAGAAGGCTATGATGTAATTGACGCGTATGACGGAGAAGAAGGACTTGAAAAAGCAGATGATTCCGTTTCACTTTGTGTTCTTGATATAATGATGCCGAAAAAATCCGGAATAGATGTCTGCCGGGAAATTAGAAAACGTTCCGCATTACCGATTATAATGCTTACTGCAAAAGGTGAAGAGATCGATCGGATTCTAGGTCTGGAACTTGGAGCTGACGATTATATCGTTAAACCTTTCAGCCCCCGTGAAGTAGTTGCCAGAGTGAAGGCGATTCTTCGCCGTGTGGAAGCAAAAACAGATAATAAGACACCCAATATCATTACATATAACGGTCTTTCAATTGATTTGAACAGTTATACTGTTTTATTGCGCGGAGAACATGTTGTATGTACGCCGAAGGAAATTGAAATATTATATATGCTTGCATCAAATCCAGGTCAGGTATTTACAAGAGATACTTTGCTTTCAAAAGTATGGGGTTATGACTTTGCCGGCGAAACAAGAACGGTTGATACGCATATAAAAAGACTTCGTGCCAAACTCGACAGCGAAGGCCTTGGTTGGAGCATAAAAACAATTTATGGAGTCGGCTATAAATTCGAATTGGAATAATACGCGGATATGAAAAAGAAAGGTGAATTATTCAGAAAAGCTTTTATCATTTCTGCAATGATTTTGCTCCTTGCAATTGCAATATTGCTGGGAGCTTATACCTATTTTGGTAGAATCACGTATATCAATCTTGAACAAAAAGCGCTAAATAGGACGGCTGACGCTGCGCAGACGCTGTTCGGCGACCAAAACAGCGACAGTGTCGGGTTTAATCAGTACTTGAATTCCATTTCAAAAGCCAGTGATATTTCTTATATTTTAATTTTTCCAGAAATTAATGGAAGTACATATTATTTTGCAACAAATATAATTGATTATCAGCAAAATGCTTTCATACAACAATTAACAGATAGACTCATGAACGGAGAGCGAATTGATTTAAATAACATCAATTTTGTATCGGTTTCAGGTTCTATCTATGCAGGAAGACCTCTTTATCATGATAATAATTTGATAGGATGCATGCTGCTTATAATGGATATTCGCTATATTACCAATGCGTTTATCAAGTTAAGCCAATCATTATGGATTCTTGCTCTGTGTTTGCTGCCGATTCTTTTCCTGGTATCGTATTTTTTGATTAATAATTTGTTGCATCCAATAACTGAGATGACGAATGTAGCGAGGCAATTGTCAAAGGGAAAATATGACGCCCGCGTTCAGGAACAATATCAAGGCGAACTTGGTATTCTAGCCAAAACAATGAATAATATGAGCGGCGCTTTATCTCAAACGATCCATCAACTTGAAAATGAGAAGCGTCAACTGGGATATATCCTTTCAAGTTTTTCCGACGGTGTAGCAGCTACGGATAAAGACGGAGAATTAACTCATTTTAATCCTGCATTAATGAAAATGTTTGGGTCAGTAGAAGTTCATACTCCGATGGATCTTGTTCCGGATCGAATGATTTGGGATTCATTCCGTGCAGTAGTTGATACAGAGGAACAGCGGTCTTTCCATTATAATCTCCCGGGTGACAGAATCATCTGGATAACGATTGTTCCTGTAATCTCTGAGTCTCAAGGCTGTGTGGGTGCTGTTGGTTTGTTTAAAGACGCAACTGAAATTGAACAGTTGGAGCGAATGAGAAACGAATATGTTGCGAATATCAGCCATGAACTGCGAACCCCGTTGACATCTATTCGAGGACTACTGGAACCATTGTGTGATGGCATGGTTAAAGATGAAGAGACTCGCAACCGTTATTATGGCATTATGCTGCATGAAGTGGAGAGACTCAGCAGACTAATTACCGATATGCTGCAATTATCCAGACTTCAGTCCGGAACAGAAAGCATGAATATAACCTTGTTTGATGTAAACGAACTTTTAGATGATGTTTCACTTAGTCTGATGCCAGAAGCAAAAAAACGCGGATTGCAAATAGAAGTTGAAACAAAAGAAGAACTTCCTGACGTAATGAGTGACCGTGATAAAATTGAACAGGTATTGGTTATTTTAATTGATAATGCTTTGAGATATGCTAAGACAAAAGTTCGTTTGATTGTCAATGAAGATAAGCATGACGTTTTTATTTCGGTTTGGGATGATGGCTGCGGTATCAGCAAAGAAAGCCTTTCTAGATTGTTTGAACGCTTTTATAAAGTTGATCCGTCACGAAGAGATGGCGGGAACGGTTTAGGCCTATCTATTGCTAAACAAATTATGGATCAATTAGGGGAGCAGCTTGAAGTTGATAGTGAAGAAAATCAGTGGACGTGTTTCAGACTAACTATCAAAAAGTATGTTAGAAATGCAATTCCATTAAATTCTGTTGAAGAAATTGTTTCATAATTGGCTGTTAAGGTTGAATTAAAATGGAAAAAGTAACGATTTATACTGATGGTGCATGTTCCGGAAATCCAGGACCCGGAGGGTGGGGCTGTGTTATGCTTTATCAGAATGCACGAAAAGAAGCGAGTGGCGCTTCCATGGAAACGACGAATAACAGAATGGAATTAACGGCTGCAATTGAGGCACTAAAGTTATTGAAACGTCCCTGCGAAGTAGATCTGTATACTGACAGCGCATATTTATATAATGCTTTTGAACAGAATTGGTTGAAACGATGGATTATGAACAACTGGAGAACCAGTAATAAAAAAGAAGTGCTGAACAGAGATCTGTGGGAAGAAATAATTCAATTATGTAAAACACATAAGGTTACTTTTCATAAGGTTAAAGGGCATGCAGATAATGCTGAAAACAATCAGTGTGATTTGTTAGCAAGAAATGCAATTAAATCAATGCTTAACAAAGATTAATGATAATATATTCTGCTTAATGATAATATAAATCTTATATAAAAAGCTTATATTTAAGCTTTTTATTTTTTTAACTAGAGATAATTCGTATGATCAGATAAAGGAATCGGATGACGATCGATGTGAAATTATTGATAAGCGAACAGATATCAGTTAAATTGTAAGAGAGCTATAAATTTGTTTTTTAAAAATATGATTATCCATTTATAATTTTCAGAAACAGATACATGACAATGATTAATATTATTAATCAATTTTGCAGCAAAAAACATAATCTTGAAATCAGAATCCGGATTACCGGAAATCATTCAATAATACTGAAATAAGACAGTTGATTAATAATTCGCAAAAAACATGTTGTTTTGTATCTTTTTTGTTAATAACTATTCGTTAAACTTGTCTTTAACGAATAGTTTAATTATAATTTGAGTAGAGATTCAAAATGAAACAAAATATATTCCCTATCGATTTTTTATTCAATTTTTGTTCTGAGGCTGCTTATGGATTATCAAACAGAAAAACAAATGCTTTATACAAAACGTCTTCGCGCTGTTATTAAAGAACTACCGGAGTTTTGCGGTTATTATTTTCGAGCTGTTGAAACAACAACCAGTATTTTAACCAGGTATGGCTACGCTGTTGATCTTAGAAGTTTCTTTTTGTTTTTAACAGATGAAATAGAATGCTGTAAAAACAAACCAATCAGATCCCTCACCCTCTCTGAATTAAATCAAATTAAATCAATTGATATCGAGAAATATATGGAATATATTTCTCTTTATCAGGTGGATGACTCCAAAATTCGTTCGAACAAAGAAAGAGCGAAATCTCGCAAATTAGCAGCGATCCGATCGTTTTTTAAGTATTATTATAAACAGGAAATGATCGATAATAATGTTGCGGCTTTAGTTGATACTCCTAAATTACATGAAAAAGCAATCATTCGTCTTGATGTGAATGAAGTAGCAGATTTTCTTGATACTGTCGAACAAGGCAGCGGATTATCAAACCGGCAGCAGGATTTTCATGATAAAACTAAAATTCGTGATACTGCTATCATGACATTATTTTTAGGAACAGGAATCCGTATTTCGGAACTTGTGGGAATCGATATCAAAGATATTGACTTCGATCGGGATCAATTTATTGTTACCCGTAAGGGCGGTAATCAGGAACGTCTATCGTTCGGAGCAGAAGTTCGCGACGCTTTGCTGGAATACATGAAAGAAAGAGAAACCATTACTCCCCTGCCTGGAAATGAAAACGCACTTTTTCTTTCTCTGCAGAAAAAACGAATCACTGCTCGAGCTGTGGAAAATCTTGTTAAGAAATATGCTAAATTATCAACACCGTTGAAAAAAATAACTCCTCACAAATTGCGAAGTACATATGGAACAATGTTATATCAGGAAAGCGGAGATATTTATCTTGTTGCAGATGTATTAGGCCATAAAGATGTTAATACTACGCGGAAACACTATGCTGCAATTTCAGAGGATCGTAGACGTACAGCTGCTAAATATATAAAGTTGAGAGACGATGAAATTGATCCAACGAATAAAGATAAAAATGATGACGAATAATAACAGCCTCTGCTTTCAATAAAGCAGAGGCTGTTTCTTTTTGCTCGAGTCAGTATATTCTTTTGCCGTCACTGTAGATTCCGTCGATCTCTACAATTTCATAATCAGCATCAGTTTCCAGACATTTAAAACAATTATCGCAAATCTTTGTAGGATCGAGATCACAATAGTTATCAGCATCCTCTGCCCCCTTGACTTCCGAAGTGTGCAAAGAGGAACTTGATAAAGAACTGATGTTCTGTTTTTTTACATCCTTCATAATCTGATTCCTTTCTCTTCTAATAATGCCTGACATATTTTTACAGCAGCCAGCATGGCATGTTCATACGTTAAAGCGCCTTGCATATATCCGATATATGGTTCTCTGATTGGAGCATCTGCGCTTAATTCAGTTGTTGCGCCTTGAACAAATGTACCGGCAGCCATTATCACCTGATCAGAATAGCCTGGCATTTCCCACGGTTCAGGAACTACATAGCTATCTATCGGAGCAGCAGATTGGACTGCTTTACAGAATGCAATCAGTTCATCCTTTGTATCAAACATAACAGATTGAATGATATCACTTCTATTATCAGATAAATTTGGTAAAGATTTATATCCAAGGTCTTCAAACAAAGCAGAAAATAACATTGAGCTTTTAATACATTGACACACTGTATGAGGCGCAATGAAAAGACCTTGATAAAACAATCGATATGAAAGCGCATATGACCCTACTTCCCTGCCACTTCCGGGAACAGTTAATCTATATGACACTCGCTCAATTAAGTTCTTGTCTCCAGCAATATATCCACCGGTTGGAGCTATACCACCGCCGCAGTTTTTAATTAAACTGCCGGCAATCAAATTTGCACCAACAGCTGTTGGTTCCATCGTTTCTACAAATTCTCCATAACAGTTGTCTACAAAGATTATGAGATCGATTCTTATTTTTCTAATCGCATCGAATACATTGTGCATTTCTGCGATTGTTACGGCATTACGCCACGCATAACCGCGTGAACGTTGCAAATAAACCATTTTAATAGCCGGGTCTGATAGTTTCTCGATAACTGCAGAAACATCGATTTTATCGCCCGCTAAAGGGATTGAATCCATTGTAATTCCAAATCTTGCGAGAGAATTAGGAATATTATCTTTTATGCCGATTGCACTAATAAGCGTGTCATATGGTTCCCCTGTAATCGACAGGATTTTATCCCCTGGTTCCAATACTCCGGAAAGAGCAAGAAAGATAGCATGAGTACCGTTTGCAATCTGAGGTCGTACTAATGCATCTTCAGCTTGAAGCGAGTCTGCAAAAACAAGATCTAAAGTGTCCCGTCCTATATCATCATAGCCATAACCTTCAGTTGGTGAAAAATGACGAACAGAAACAGAATGTTTTTGAAATGCACTTAACACCCTTCCGGTACAAATTTGAGCAATCTTTTCAGCATTCTTATAATATTGATTTGCTTTCTTTTCAGCTTCTAAAACATATTGAAGAGCATTCATCATAGTAGATTAATAATATCTCCTTCCAACTCGGAATAAAAGCTTTCTATCGACGGATAAGTATCTATTCTATACCATAGAGTGTTTTTATTTCTGCGAAACCAAGTAAGTTGTCTTTTTGCAAAATGTCTTGTATCAAGTTTTATCTGTGATTTTGCATCTTCAATGGAGCATTCTCCTATATAGGCTTGATACAGTTGAGCATAACCGATTGACTGAAGAGCAGGATATTCTTCCGGAGTATATCCTTTATCAAAGATAGAAAATGCTTCATCTACAAGGCCTAGCTCAAACATGTGATCAACACGCATCTCAATTCGTTTATATAGAAGATCCCGATCCATATCAAAGCCGATACGAATTACACGATAATGTTCATTCGATTCCTGTACTTTTTGAAATTCTGAATTCCATTCAGAGAAAGGTTTGCCGCTTATACAATACACTTCAAGCGCACGTATAATACGTTTAGCATCATTGATATGTAATTTATTTGCTGATACCGGATCACAGGATTTCAGACGATCATAAACGGCGTTTGGATCAGAAAAATACTCTTTCTCAATTAATGATCTGACTTCAGGCTGTGAAGGTGCCGAAAATTGCATATCGGAAAAAATCGAATCGGAATATAAACCGCTTCCGCCAACTACGATGGGGAGTTTATTTGATGAAAGAATCTGATCAATTGCTTCAATTGCTTTATTACGAAAAACTGCAACAGAAAAATCCCTATCATAGATATCTACAATATCAATCAGGTGATGCGGTATTTTTTCTCTCTCTTCTTTGGTCGGTTTTGCAGATCCTATATCAAGCCCTCTGTACACAGCAACGGAATCAGCAGAAACAATTTCGCCGTTCAGTTGCTTTGCAAGTCGTATCGATATCTCGCTTTTATGGCAAGCAGTCGGACCGACAAGACATAATACCGTCGGTTTACCGCTCATACAATTCTCCGAAACATTTTTTCAATTTCTTTTTTAGTAATTCGTATAATAACCGGTCTTCCGTGCGGGCATGTTAACGGCAATTCACCGTTCACATAGCTTAAAAGCAAAGACTCTATTTCTTCCTGCTTCATCGGTTCACCTGCTTTGATGGCATGTTTGCAGGCGCTCTGCATGAGACGTTCTTTTATAATCTGATCTTTTGCATTAACACTATACTGCTGAAGTATTTCAAGCACCTCATGCAAATACTGTTCGCGTAACTGAATTCCATTTAAAATCGGCACAGCGAGCACTTTGCAATTCAAAGAATTAGTATGATCGATTTTGTATCCAAGATCTTGTATCTCACTGAAATGGATATTCAGTGTATCTGATTCAGATGGAGTTAATCGTAAGTCATAAGGAATTAAAAGAGGCTGCGAGCCCATTTCAATTTTTTGATTAACAAGCGCTTGATAAAGCTCGCGTTCATGTGCAGCATGCTGATCAATTAAATACAGATTATCGTCCCGCTCGATCAGCCAGTATCCATTGAAAGCACATCCTATAATTTTCGGACGTGAATCTGTAAAAAGCGATTCTATCTCAGCATGAGGTTTGATTGTCTCCTTTTGCTCTTCATTCCCTTTCACATGAAAAACGGAAACACCATTTACAGCATTTTTTGATTCAAAAGTGTTATCACGGATTTTTTCGCGTAAAACAGATTCTTGAATTTCTTCTCTTGTAGGTATTTTTCGCGGGAGTATTATGGAATTTTGCACGCTATATTTAGATTCAGGATCATGGTGAGATGAATTGAAAGTAATCTGTACAGGTTTGCTTTCGCTGCGAGAATCATTTGTACTTGATTCTTGAACACTTTTCGGAACACAAACATCCAGTGCGGACTCTATGTGTGTGGATGAAAACGAAAGTGCATCACGACAGGCTGTTTTTATAACTCCGCACACTCTTTGTTCATCGGCAAACCGGACCTCCATTTTTGTAGGATGTACATTAACATCATATTCTTGTGGAGAAATGGTAAGTGATAGAACATAAAATGGGAATTTACCGATCATTATTCTCGTATCATATGCAGAAAGCACAGATGCAGAAATAGAAAATGACCGGATATAACGTCCGTTAATTAAAAGGGTCTGGTAAGTTCTGTTTGTTCTGGATATTTCAGGCAAACCAATAAAACCGTTGATTTTCATATAACCGGAATCATATGAAACCGGGACTACTTTTTCGGCGATATTTTTACCATAAACGCTGTACAGAGCATTGAAAAGATCATTATCACCAAATGTCTCATAGACAGTTCTTCCGTCTGAAATATATTTAAATGCGATATCAGGCCGCGCGAGAATCATACGCGCCAAATAGTCACCTATATATCCTGCTTCTGTTCTGGCAGATTTAAGAAACTTCAAACGAGCCGGAACTGTAGCAAATAATGCTTCGACTGTAAAAGTTGTTCCATAGATACAAGCGGCATCTTCTTCCGTTAAAAAAGAACCGTTATCAATTACAATACGCGTACCGATCTCAGAATCCTTCGTGCGTGAGAGCATGGTTACGCGAGATACAGAAGCAATGGAAGCAAGAGCTTCGCCGCGGAAACCAAGTGTCATTAAGGAATTTAAATCATCAGTAGTTGATATCTTACTTGTTGCATGTCTCATGAACGCATTTCTACAATCGTCACGAGCAATTCCGACACCATTATCAGTTACTCTGATCGAGCGCATGCCACCATATTCAATTTCGATTGATATGGAGTCTGCACCGGCATCGATAGAGTTCTCGACTAATTCCTTCACTACAGAATAAGGCCGTTCAACGACTTCACCTGCAGCAATTTGATTGGCAATATGCGGTTGTAGAACGTGAATAATTGACATACCTGTATATCCTCTAAATATTTATCGCATCAATATATTCATGGAGTTTCATAAATGCATCGATCGGAGTCATATGATCCAGATTGAGATTTTTAAGATCATTGATTATAGCAGTTTCGACAGGATCTCTTGTATTATCAGATGTTGCACGATTCAAAGTATCCTTATCCGTGGATAGAAGATCATTACGTTCAATCTGGTTAAGGATTTCCTTCGCACGTCTAATAATATCTTCAGGTAGACCTGCAAGTTTTGCAACCTGGATACCAAAGCTCTTATCCGCACTGCCGCGTACAATCTTCCTCAAGAAAAGGATATCCTCCCCTATCTCTTTCACCGTTATTCTATAATTTACGACACCTGGCAGTTTTCCTTCAAGTTCAGAAAGTTCATGATAATGAGTGGCGAAAAGTGTTTTTGCTCCACAGAGAACGGGATTAGCTATATATTCCAAGACACTCCAGGCAATGCTAAGACCATCATAAGTACTGGTTCCTCTTCCTATCTCATCCAGAATCAGGAGACTGTCTTTGGTCGCATTATTTACAATATTTGCCATCTCACTCATTTCGACCATAAAAGTACTTTGACCTGAAGCTAAACTGTCACTTGCTCCAATACGAGTGAAAATGCGGTCGACAATTCCAATTTTTGCAGAATCTGCCGGCACAAAAGATCCGATATGCATCATGAGTGTGATGAGTGCAACCTGACGCATATAGGTTGATTTGCCGGCCATATTAGGTCCTGTTACTATTAGCAACCTATTATCTTCCACATCCATCGTTACATCGTTCGGAATGAAGGAATTTTTCAGATTCTTTTCCACAATTGGATGCCTGCCGTTAACTATCTGAAGAACAGGTTCATCAGATACCTCGGGCCGCACATAACGATAGGCGGCAGCATCTTCGGCGAAAGCCTGATATACATCAAGTTCAGCAAGCAGAGAAGCATTTTGCTGCAATCTTTCAGTTGTTGAAAGCAGGGCTTCTTTTATCTGCTGGAACAGTTCAGTTTCCAATGTAACCAAACGATCAGAAGCGCCAAGAATCTTTTCTTCCATTTTTTTCAGTTCCGGCGTAATATATCGTTCAGCATTTGTTAATGTCTGGCGTCTCTCATAATAAGAAGGAACTTGAGAAACAAAGGATTTGGTAACTTCGATATAATATCCAAATACTCTGTTATACCCGATTCTCAGAGTCTTGATTCCCGTAGATTCTCTTTCATTAGCAACCAGATCATCAAGCCATTGTTTGCTGTCTTTTGAAATTGAACGAAGTTCATCAACTTCCTGATTATAACCTTTACGAATTAAACCACCGTCTTTGATCTGTACCGGAGGATTTGGATCGATTGCGGAATCGATTAAGGAAACGACATCATCCATCGGGTCAAGATTTCTGACGATTGAATCAATCGCATCCGATGGTATACCACCGAGAAGCATGACAATTGGGATGATCTGTCTGAGGGAATTCGCAAGGGCAATACAATCTCTTCCATTGACGGATCCATAAGCAATTTTGCTCGTTAAACGTTCAATATCATAGACGGAATCCAGATATTCCCGTAACGATTTTCTTGTTCTCACATCAGTATACAGTGCAGAGACGGCATCAAGTCTGTAGTCAATGTCCTTCTTATGCTGTAAAGGACAATCAATCCAGCTTCGGAGCATTCTGGCTCCCATACGAGTTTTGGTTGCGTCGAGAAGATACAACAGAGTATTTCTACGGTCGCCGTCGAAACGAAGCGGTTCAGTCAACTCAAGATTCCGTCTGGTGGCAACATCAAGTTGCATGAAATCATTTCTTAAAAGGAATCTTATACCATGGATATGGGAAAGAGAGTTTTTCTGTGTTTCTTCAAGATACTGCAATAATGCGCCTGAGGCGCTGATAGCGAGGTTTTTACCCTCCATACCATATCCGGCAAGGGATGCAACATGAAAATGAGATTTAAGCCTTTCAGCGCACTGCCCGGAGTGATAACGTATCTCAGGCATTTTTTCCAAATAAAAATCACTTTGGATCCGTTTTAATAAAGGCTGATTTTCAAACATTCCTTCGTTGCAAATAATTTCAGTCGCGTTCAACCGGTTCAGTTCATCCATCAGCGTTTGATCTGCTTGAATTCCATATAGTTCGCAAGCAGTAAATGAGCCTACTGAAATATCTGCATATGCATAACCAATTCCGCTTTTTGTAACATAAACAGAAACAATATAATTGTTTTTTCCGGAATCAAGTATTTTTTCTTCAATGACAGTACCAGGTGTAATGACACGAATTACACTTCGCTCAACCAATCCCTTGGCAAGCGCAGGATCTTCCATTTGTTCGCAAATTGCGACTTTATGGCCTGCATGTATCATTTTATTGATATAGGTATCTACCGAATGATATGGAACTCCACACATTGGAGCACGTTCATCAAGGCCGCAATCTCTACCGGTTAAGGTCAGTTCAAGTATTTTAGAAGCTTCAACCGCGTCATCAAAAAACAATTCATAAAAATCACCGAGCCTATAGAAGATAAAGCAATCAGGATATTGCTGCTTTACCTGCATATAGTGCTGCATCATTGGAGATAAATTCTTATTCATTCTTTATCTGTCTACCTAATTCAAAATTAATGAAGAATATAATTGAGCAAAGATTTACTTTATTTGAAACTGTTCGCCAATCATTGAATTTTTATTTGTTGCTAAAACTCGAACATTGACATATGTATTTACTTGCTCTGGATTACCCGGAAAATATACCATTTTGAAATTAGAATATTTTCCATATAATAAGGTTTCATTCGTACGTTGGTCAAAGCCCTCTACAAGAACTTCCCCCTCGTATCCTATATATTTTTGATTGTTTTCAACCGTTTTCTTTGCCTGCAGCTGATTTAATTCCTGAAGCCTGCGCTTTTTTATATATTCAGGAATTTGATCTTTCATTTTTGCAGCGGCAGTTCCGGCTCTGGGAGAATAAGCAAAGGTGAATGCGGCAGCAAAGCCTACTTCATCTACAAGAGAAAGAGTTTCCTGGAACATTTCTTCTGTTTCACCGGGAAAGCCAACAATTATATCAGTAGTAAATTCGATATCAGGAACAGCGGCTCTCAGCTTGCGAATAATGTCAAGATATTCTTCTCTTGAATACTTTCTATTCATGCGTTTCAATATTTCATTGCTTCCAGATTGCACCGGAAGATGAACATGATGACATACATGACTTGTGGATGCAATCGCTTTGATAACATCATCATTCAGATCTTTAGGATGAGATGACATAAAGCGTAGTCGTTTTAAACCGGGAATATCATTCAAACCTACAAGAAGCTCGGCAAAGGAACCGGAGTTGAGATCATTGGCATATGAATTGACATTTTGCCCAAGAAGCGTGATTTCAGTTATGCCGGAAGAACAAAGAGTTTCAACTTCCTTATAAATATTCTCAAAATCACGGCTTCTTTCTCTGCCACGCACGAAAGGAACAATACAATACGTACAGAAATTATTACAGCCGAATGTGATATTTACGAATGCACTGCGAGGGTTATCTCGTAATTGAGGAAGGTTCTCGGCAATCGCAAAATTTTCTTCATCGGTCATAATGACACGCTCACCGGAAAGAACTCTTTCAATCATTTCCGGAATTCGGAAAACTACATTCGGACCGAAAATCAGACTGACATGAGGAAATCTTTTCAATAGTTTTTTGGCCATTCCATCTTGTTGCATCATGCAGCCGCAAATACCGATAATCAATCCGGGATTTGCATCTTTTAAATCTTTAAGAGCACCAATATTGCCCATTAATCGTTTTTCAGCATGCTCTCTGACACAACAGGTATTATAAAAAATGAGGTCTGCTTCCTCTTTTTCAGCGCATTCTGTATAACCGATCCGAACCAAAATACCTTTAATGGTTTCACTGTCTCGAACATTCATCTGACAACCGAATGTTTCAACATAGAACTTCAGGTTTCGTGATTTGAGTTCTCTGTTTAACTGATCAGCAAGATTCATTTGCCGGTTGATCTGTTTCTCTGAAATTAAAACTCTATTTTGCATATATTACTCCATTTTCTCGTAGTATTTTACTACAATTTCGACATAAACACAAGACATGAGTTCCAGCAATGAATGACATGAAAAACATTTAGAATTGATATAATTCGAAAAAAGACGCATATAGCGTCCGCATCAGGAACATAAAAAATATTTATATGCGTTTAATTACGCGCAATCAGGTCGTTCTTTAAATATCTGATCCTTGCTAATTCGATTAGTTCGTTGTTCTTCAAAGAAGGTGTTTTCATTATCTCTCCTGCTGCTGTAGAAGCTGATTGAATCAGTTCCAAATCACAATTCTGCATGAAACTGCTCATCTCATCCTCACCACTCTGCTTTAAACCAAACAAATCTCCGTACCCTCGTAATTCCATATCTTTTTGTGCAAGGTAGAATCCATCATTTGATTCGATCATAGTGTTTAAGCGCTGAATGGCTGTTTTTGAGGGTGTTTTAGAAAGCATGTAGCAATAAGCCTGTTTCTCGCCCCTTCCTACTCTGCCGCGAAGCTGATGAAGCGTTGCCAGCCCGAAGTGATCAGCTCCTTCAATAACCATATATGTTGCTTCCGAAATATCTACGCCAACTTCCACAACCGTTGTACTTACAAGGATCTGAACGATTCCGGATTTAAAATCATCCATGATGTTTTCTTTTTCTTGATCTTTCATTCTTCCGTGAAGAACGCCGATCGAAACATCAGGAAGAAGCATTCTTAATTCATTATATATTTCTTCAACTGAAAGACCTTCAAATCCTTCGGTTTCTTCGATTAACGGGCAGACAACAAACGCTCGCTCGTTTTGTTTGATAGCTGAACTGATATATTCATACATACGTTTCCTTTTTGTATCAGGAACGAATTTAGTAATAACAGTTTTTCTGCCTTGAGGTAATTCATCAATTACAGATAATGAAAGATCCGCATATAGTATCAAGGCAAGAGTTCTTGGAATTGGTGTTGCAGACATAACCAGAACATCTGGCCGGATTCCTTTGTTTTCTATTTTCGCCCGTTGTTCCACTCCAAATCGATGTTGTTCGTCGGTAACAACAAGTCCGAGATCGTAAAATCGGACTTTGTCAGATAATAATGCATGTGTACCTACTACAATAGGTGTTTCACCATTTTCGATTCGTTCTAAAGCACATGCTTTTTCTTTAGCTGTTAAGCCGCCAGAATAAAATGTAATTGCAGAACCAAACAATTTTTTTAAATTATTGAAATGCTGTTTCGCCAGAATTTCCGTTGGAACTAACAAGACTCCCTGCTTATTACACGCCGCCGCGACAGCAAGTGCATATTCTGCAATTACAGTTTTTCCGGAACCAACATCGCCTTGAATCAGCCTATTCATGGGCGCTCTTGAATGCATATCTTTTTCCACTTCTTTCAACACTTTAAGCTGAGCTTTTGTTGGCATAAAAGGAAGTTTTGATAGGAAACGATCAAGTATGCCTTCTGTATCAAAGGCGATTCCGTTTAAGAGCTTGGTTTGTTCTTTAATAGAATAAACAGCTAAAAAATAGAAAAAAGCATCTTCGAAACGTAATCGATACAAACTTTTTCTCAAATCACTTTCAGAAGATGGAAAATGAATATGATAAAGAGCATCTTTCAAAGAAACTAGATTATATTGATCGATAATTTCCTCGCTCAACGGATCAAGAATGTTCGTTTGATCAATCGCTTCTTTTACAGCAAGTCTGAAAGATGACTGGGTCAATCCTTTTTTTAAAGCATATACAGGTAGAATACCGAGAGCTTGTGTAGCCAGTTGAGGATTATAAATCACCTTTCCCCTTTTTTCCGAGACTTTTCCGGTGATATAGTATTCCTGACCTTTTGAAAGAAGGTTGATCCGGTAGGGTTGATTAAACCACCTCAGTGTAATTATGCCTGATTCATCGGAGGCGTTTACTGAAACAATGGTTTTCCCTTTTGAATAGAAAATAGAAGGATCAGAACGAATTATTGCATGAATGGTTACAGACTGACCATCTTCAACATCAGAAATTAATGAAATATCATTATAGTTCAAATACTCATGCGGATAAAACCGTATGAGATCCTCACAACTATATATTTGCAGTTCATGAAGTAGTTCAAGGCGTTTTGGGCCAAACCCTTTTAACTCAGATAATATCATACAAAAAATAAAAGAGCCGCGTTTTGAGCGCGGCTCATATATAGCTTATTCCGCGGAAAGATAATAATAGTATAATGGCTGTTCTCCGGGTGTCAGTATAAACTCTGCCTCCGGCTTAAGCGCTTGAAGAACATCCACTAAAGCTTCAGCTTCCTCAGGGTCAACATTTTCACCATAGTAAAGATTGATAATCGGATCATCCAATCCGCATTTTTGAGACATTTGTTCAATCAGATCACGTACCGTTTCATTTACATTCGGTTTTACGGAAACAATCTGATTGTCCATCAATCCAATGATATCACCTTCATGTATTTGTGTTCCATTAAAACTGGTATCACGTATTGCATATGTAACAGCACCGGAAACGACCTGAGAAATAGCATCTTCCATGGCTTGAGTATTTTCATCTACAGATGCATCCGGGTTAAATGCCATAGCTGCTGTAATTCCCTGCGGAATAGTTTTTGTAGGAAGAACAATAACGTTGCAGTCACATAATTCCATTGATTGCTGCGCAGCAAGAATAATATTTGAGTTATTCGGAAGTATAAACACATTCTTAGCATTGCAGTTCTTAACGGCATTAACGATTGTGTCAATACTTGGGTTCATCGTCTGTCCACCGGAAATAAGTTGTTCGACACCTATATTATGAAAAACTTCATCTATTCCGATTCCAGCAGAAACAGCAAGGATCGCATATTCTTTCCTGGATTTTTTTCTTTCTTCAAGAATCTGGCGATTCTGTTCACGCATGTTTTCAATTTTTATACGATCAAGTTCACCATATTGTAAAGCGTATTGAAGCACATCACCAGGGCAGTTGGAATGGACATGTACTTTCAGAAAATCATCGCCGTGCGCAAGAACAAGCGAATCACCGATTTTTCCGTAATGATCGCGTATTTGGTCGATTTCTTTTTCACCAAATCCTGCTATAAGATGGACAATGAAGAATTCAGAACAGTAACCGAATTCGATGCTTTCTGTAGCAATCGTCTCGAAATTCGCACTTTCATTATGTTCTTCAATACTGTTTTCTTCTACACTGACAGGCTTCTCTTCGGCTTCATTTTCAGATGCGATAATTTCATCATTTAATACTGCCATCATTCCACGGTAGACACACATTAAGCCCATGCCACCGCTGTCGACAACTCCTGCTTCTTTCAAAACAGGCAGAAGATCGGGTGTTTTTTCAAGTGCCTCATTACCTTTGAGAAGAACTATCTGCATCAAAGAATTAAGAGACATAGAAGGTTCTTTTTCAATTTCTTCAGCACATGATTCACCAATCATTCTGGAAACAGTAAGAATAGTGCCTTCCTTTGGCCTCATGACAGCTTTATATGCTTTAGAGGAACCTGTTTCCAAAGCAGAAACAAAGTCTACAGAATTGAACGTGTCTTTCCCTTTTAAAGCAGCGGAAAAACCGCGGAATAGCTGTGAAAGAATAACGCCGGAGTTTCCTCTTGCACTCTTTAAGGCGCCCATTGCGGCAGCATCCATTACTTTGCTGACAGAAGAACCTTCCGGAACAGAACTCAGCTCTTTTACAGCTCCCTGCATAGTCATGGACATATTTGTTCCTGTATCTCCATCCGGAACAGGAAAAACATTCAGAGAGTCAACATAACTCCGATTTTTCTCTAAGTTTGCAGCGCCTCCTAAAAACAATTCTTTTAAAAGGTCGCCGTTTACTGAATAAACTAACAACTTTCAAGCCCTCCGTTCTTTAGCTCACGCGGATACTTTCTACAAAAATATTCACGTTTCGTACAGGAACGCCGGTAATCTCTTCAACACGGTATTTAACATTCTTTTTTGTATTATCAGCAACAGCAGGCAAAGAAACACCATATTGTAATGCTACATGCAGTGAAATGTCGACTTCGGCATCTCCGACTTTCTCAATCTTAACGCCACGCTGCATATTATCTCTGCCAAATAATTCACCAAAGGCATCTCCGGCAGAATGAGCGCACATGCCGATGATACCATAATTCTCCATCGCGGCATATCCTGCGATGGTAGTAACTAAATCTTCAGAAATACTGATCTTTCCGATTGCTGTTATGGTAGTTAATGCCATAATTTACAGCCTCCTTTCAAGAATCCACTCTATAATCAATCGTCGCTTTCTTCCCAGACACCGTTATGGTAGACTTCCTGTACATCGTCATTATCATCAAGGCGCTCGAGGAATCTTTCGATTTTTTCAATTGTTTCCGCATCAGTGATTTCGGTCGTGTTCTGCGGAATCATATTTACTTCAGCAGTCAGGAATGTGTAACCATTCGGTTCAAGTGCTTCACGGACAGCTGAAAAATCATTTGGAGCAGTATAGACTTCAAATGAATCATCGTTTGCAATGAAATCTTCAGCTCCGGCATCCAATGCCTGCATCATTACTTCATCTTCATCCATTAATGCGGTACGTTCGATAATAATCTGACCCTTTTTATCAAACATCCAGGAAACAGAACCGGAGTTGCCCATGTTTCCACCGCTCTTATCAAAAATGTGTCTCATTTCCGCAGCGATACGATTTCTGTTATCAGTTAATACATCTACAATAACAGCAATGTTGCCAGGTCCATATCCTTCATAAGTAATTTCTTCGTAGTTTGCAGCATTTGCATCGCCCATAGCCTTTTTAATGGAACGATTAATATTATCATTTGGCATATTGGCAGCCTTCGCTTTAGCAATGACATCACGAAGTTTAGAATTGTTTACAGGATCACCGCCGCCACCTTCTTTTACAGCGATAGCAATCTCACGTCCGATTTTAGTAAATATCTTACCTTTTTGGGCATCAGTTTTTTCCTTTTTATTTTTAATGTTTGCCCATTTAGAATGTCCTGACATAATGTCCTCCTCGTATCTTTAAAGCAGCGAAGCTGCTTTTTCATCCAAAATAAAAGTGATATTTCTGTGCATCTGAAGATAACTGAAAGGCAAATCTGCATTGACCCCTCCACCAAGTGAATGAGCTACAGAGTTCGCGCATGAATCGCCAGTTGCTACAACCAAAAGTCTCTTTGAACGCATAATTGTAGACATTCCAGCACTGACAACTTTTTCATCTGCGATTTTCTCAACATGCGTTACGGGAGCAAGATCGTTTCCCGGCATATTATATAAAACACTTCCGTCGGGTTTTAATGCAATAATGGTAAGATCCAGCCCGCCATGATCCAGAATATCGTTTTCGAAATCTGAGCAGATTTGCGCCCAATTGCGATCAGGCATATAAGGAATAATATACTGATCTTCCGATATAGAAGCGTTCTTCAAGAAAGCTTCATGAAGCAAATGAAACATACTGACAGTATCATCATTTGAAGGTACAAATTCACAAAGCTGATAGATCCTGGAACGTTGGAAGGAAAACAGACCGCTGTTCAGCATTGAAGAAAGTTCGCTGAAAACTGGCTCCAAAAGAGAATCGTACGTTAATCCGATATTTGCATATGGATCAACCATCAGATTTCCGGCGATAATTGTTGCAGCTGCTTTTCCGACACTCTCAGCATCTTTATAAACAAGAACACTCATTCAACTTCCCCCGATGCAGCAAGCGATTCCAAGAACAATAAGACGTCTTTATAAACATCTTCTTTATTTAATTCGTTAAGCATCTCATGTCTTCCGTTTTGATATAGTTTTAAGCACATTCTGTTATGTCCGGTTTTATCCAACCACTTATAAACCTGCTTAACACCTTTTGAATTTCCACCAACAGGATCTTGATCACCTGATAAAAGCATTATAGGTTTATTCGGAACACGCTGTGCCCAAGTTTTACCTGCGATTTCAGATAAGCCATTAAACAAATCAAGGAAAGCATATGTGGTAAATGGGAAACCGCATAAAGGATCTGCAATATAGTCATCTACAGATTGATTATTCCTTGAAAGCCAGTCAAAATCAGTGCGATTCGGTTTAAATGCTTTATTATACGCACCAAAGCTCAATGAATTGAGCGTCAGATCCGGCTGTTTCCCCTTGCCTTTCTTAATGGTGAATTTCGCAAGTAATTTTGCAATTGGAATTGCAGGATTACTGCCAGCAGTACCGGAAAAAATAAATGCATCAAAATCAGAACCTCTGCGTCCGGCATAAGTTCTGGCTAAAAAGCTGCCCATGGAATGTCCTAGCAATACTCTTGGAAGTGCAGGATAGTCTTTTAAAACAGCATCATGCATTGTAATATTATCTTCAATCAGATGGTCCCATCCGTTTGACTCGCCGAAGAATCCAAGAGGCTGATTATCTCCAACGGACTTGCCATGCCCTGCCAGATCCATGCCGAATACCAGAACACCATTATCAGCCAGAAAACGTGCAAACTCATCATACCTTGAAATATGTTCAGCCATTCCATGAATGATTTGAACACAAATTCGAGGTTCTTCAGGCAGCCAGATTTTATAACGGATTTCACAAATACCAGTTGAGGAAGGAAAATGTTTTTCCCGAATACTAATGCCCATATTTTCACCTTTGCACATAATTTGATACATTATAATACCATATGGGCAATAAAATAGCAAGTCAAAGCACTATTTTTTTATCAGGGCATAGAATCAGTTCATCTTCGTAATGATGGGATACAACAATAGAAAGGTTAGCAGTTTTAATTAATTTGACGACTTTTAGTCTGTTATCTTCATCTAATCCATTAAAAGGTTCATCAAGCAGAACAATATCTCTTCCATGTGCAAATGCTCTTGCAATTGCTACTCTTTGCTGCTGCCCGCCTGATAATTTTATAATAGGCAAATCAGCTTCTTTTTCCATCCCTAACTCTGTTAGCAGCTGCTTAGCGGTGTTTTCATCAGAAACAAGTTTGACATTTTCAATAGCCGTCATCCATGGTAAAAGACGGGTTTCCTGATATACCATGGATATTTTTCTCTGAGAAAGACCATTAATGTGACCATACTCTGGTTTCAAAGTACCGGCGATAACTCTTAATAATGTTGTTTTACCTATACCTGATTCACCAGTAATTAAAATAATCCCATTATCCGGAAGATCGATGCAGAAAGAATCGAAAACTGTTTTTTGACCGAAGCGTACGGTCAGATTATGAATTTGAATCATCTGTCAGACCCCCCTTTCTCTTTTGTACCAGCTTTTTTAATCCTATTTCCATTGAAAGAGAAAGGATAATAATCAAAATCGTCCATGCGAACATATCGGTTGTTTCAAGGTATATTTTACTTAAATGCATGCGGTTCCCTATTGCGAATCGAGGCAAAGCAAGAACTTCTGCTGTGATAACGGATTTCCAGGCAAAACCAAGCGCGGTAACGGAAGACACAATGATCTGTGGAATCATTTGTGGGAGGATAACATAACGTAAAGTCTTCCAAGGAGTCAGATATACCGCGCTCATCTCAGAAAGCTTGGGATCCAGAGAAAATATACATTGTTCTGTCGTTGCCCAAAGCATTGGAGCGACCATGATAGCGGCAACAGCGACAGGAACCATATTTGAAACCATAGAAACCAGTAATATCAGAACAAAAGATAATACTGGTGTAGACTGGATCAAAAGCCGTAAAGGAGAAAGCAATTCGTATAAAAAATGGCAGTTGGCAGTTATTACTGCAAGAACAATACCAATGAATGCACCTGCTCCATATCCTAAGAGCAACCGCAAAAACGTATTCCCAATGTCCTTCCAGGTTTCGCTTTTTTGAATCAATTCAAATAATCTTAGCAGTGTGTTTACAGGTGAAGGCAGCAACAGGCTGCTGTCGACAATTATCGACAGCAGCTGCCAAACTCCAAGATAAAAGAGTATGATAAGCGGAATTTTCAGGATTTTTTTAATTCTTCCAATAGTAGAAGTTTTCATCCGGTAATTTGCCTCCAACGGAAGAAGGATTTAAGTTGTAAAGAGTTTCTAGCATTGCTGATATGATCGTTTTCATTTCCTCTCCGCTGATAAAGCAAATATTGCAGTTCGGTATTGCTCGTTTCGCAATCGGTTCCTTCGGAAGAATTCCAGCCGCAACAACATCCGCGGGGGCATTCTCATCTTTAACAACTTTGTCAGCTGATGCGGCAGCGTCTTCCATAAATTTCGATACAATCCAAGGATTCTCTTTTAAATATTCATTTCGAACAATATAAACCCCCTGAACAATGGAAGTAGAATTCTGTTCGTTCCATAGATCATTCATTGATAAAGCTACTCTGACTTCGTTTTGTGACTGAATACAAGCAACTGATACCTGGGGCTCAGGAAGCAAACCGATTTCTATATCACCTTTCACAAGTTTTGATGCGAGTTCTGTGCCATCGGCTATATACTCAACTGTAACAGAATCAGTCAGATTATTATTCGCAAGGACTTGTTCGAGAATATATTGAGGTGTACTCCCCTGTCCTGTTGCATAGATTGTTTTACCAGCCAAGTCTTGAATAGAATGAATAGAATCTCCTCTCTCTACAATATAAAGCACTCCAAGAGTGTTTACAGCTATAACGCTGATTGCGCCCTTCGTTTTATTGTACAGTACTGATGCTAAATTGACGGGAACGGCAGCAATGTCGACTTCTCCGTTAATTATTTTTGCTGTTACCTGATCCGGAGCTGTGAATAATTCAAGATTGAAAAAATTGGAATAAGAAGTTAAATATGTTAATCCGATACCAGTTGGTCCAATCAATGCTGCAACATTGGCCGGTCTGTCTATGGTTGGAATAGTGTCATTCTCAGACTTATCGTCTTCAATTTGTTCGGTTACCGTTTCCTCTTGAGTCTGTGAATTATTATTTTCTGAAGAAGATTCACTGATAGAAGATTCATTATTTTGATTTGAAATTTCTGTATCATTTGATATTACAGAAGTATCAGGAACATTTTTACTACAAGCTATAAAAACCATGAACAACATTATCAGAGACAATACGGTTGCAATATACTTTTTCATTTATTATTTTTCCTCCAGTAAGATTATTTTTTTACCATCACGTGCTATTTTTCCCTCTACACAGAGAGAATCAAGTGCGCGATACATTGTAGCCCGGCTTAAACAAAGCATTTCAGATAGTTCCGTATAACTGTTAACCAAGTATACTCCGTCTTTGGCTTCTGTTATGAAATGAGACATCAATTTAGATGAAACATTATTTTTCGATAAAGCGTCTAAACGGCGATTTAAAAACCGAATTCTGTTGTTTAAATATCGAAGGTAATTTTTCATAACAGTAGCATTTTCCTGAAACCATTCAATCAGTTGATCTTCGGTAATAGAAATCACTCTGCAATCTGAAATGCAACGGATATCAACAACATAGCGTGTTTCATCAGAAAAAACAGAAGCAGCGCCAAACAAATCACAGGGAGATAATCTGCTCATATGCATTAAACCATCCTCGGATTTGCGCTCAACGACAGCATTCCCTTTCAATAGAATACCAAATAAATGTTGATCCGATTGGGCACGCATGATGTATTCCCCTGCCTTGAAAGAAATAAAACTGACTCCTTTTTTCGAAAGCATTGATAATACATCAGATGATTCACATCCCTTGAAGAGTTTGCTATTCATAATGGAACGTAGATATTTATCATGTATTTTCATAAAAATGCTAAATTCCGTTTCATATGATACAGAATATTATACTTAATAATCTTGCTTGTCAAGAAGAAACTAATAATGATATAATGCAACTATGAAATGGATTAGTTGGAATGTAAACGGCTTAAGAGCCTGTATGTCAAAAGGATTTATGGATTTTCTTAAACAAGAGAGTCCAGATGTGATTGCGTTGCAGGAAACAAAAATGCAGCCGCATCAGGCAGATTTCGAATTCTCCGGATATCATATGATCTGGAACAGTGCACAAAAACCGGGATATTCCGGTACTGCAATTTTAACCAAGATTCTACCAAGGGATGTACAATTCGGTATTGGTTTCCCTGAATTGGATATTGAAGGAAGATGTATAACTCTCACTTATCAGGATCTCTATTTTGTTACTGTTTACACACCGAATTCTCAGGAAGGTCTGAAACGACTTGAAACACGTATGAAATGGGATGATTTGTTTCGAGAATATGTTGTTAAGCTTGCTGCCGAAAAACCTGTTATTATCTGTGGGGATATGAATGTAGCACATAATGAAATTGATCTGAAAAACCCATCTTCCAATCACATGAACGCCGGCTTTTCCGATGAAGAGCGTTCCAAGTTCGGTGAATTACTGAACAGCGGTTATGTCGACACATTTCGTTACCTTTATCCTGATTTAAAAGACCAATATACCTGGTGGAGTTACAGATTTCATGCCCGTGAAAAAAACGCAGGATGGCGTATCGATTATTTCCTGATAAATAAACCTTATATAAATCTCATTACAGATCATATTATATATGCTCATATCGCAGGAAGTGATCATTGCCCAATTGGCCTGATTACGGAGGGATTATGTCTTTAATTCTTGCTTCCCAATCTCCTCGCAGACATGATATTTTAAATTGGATGGGCATTCAATTTGAGACAGAAGTATGTAACGAACCTGAGAACATAGAATTCGGTTTGTCCCCTGCTGAATTGGTAAAATCATTGGCCTTCCATAAGGCGTGTTATTCGCAGAAACTGCATCCTGATGATTATATTCTAGGCGCAGATACCATTGTAGTTCTTGATGATGTTGTATTAGGGAAACCAGCTTCCAAAGAGCAAGCTTTTCAATATCTCAGAATGCTGCAAGGAAAAACGCATATTGTATATACCGGTGTAGCTTTATTACATAATAATTATATCGATATCCGGTCTTGTTCAACCGAGGTTACATTTCGGAAAATGACAGATACCGAAATACGCTGGTATATCGATACAAACGAACCTAGCGACAAAGCAGGCGCATACGGAATTCAAGGCCTGGGATGTGTATTTGTAGATGGAATAAAAGGGAATTACTTTAATGTTATAGGTCTCCCTGCCCCCCTTGTCTACGAAATGCTGATTAAAGCAGGATATATGACCGAAGACCGTATTATTCAAAAATGAATCAGATTCTGGAAGATAAAATCAAATTATTACCTGAAAAACCCGGCGTGTATAAAATGTTGGACTCTGACGGGAATGTTATCTATGTTGGGAAAGCTAAAATATTAAAAAACAGAGTTAGACAATATTTTCAATCCAGCAAAAATCATTCTCCTAAGGTGTTGGCGATGGTCTCCCATATTGCTGATTTTGAAACCATCGTTGTCAACAGTGAAACAGAGGCTCTTTCACTTGAAAGCAATTTAATTAAATCATTTTTACCAAAGTACAATATTCTGTTAAAAGATGACAAGCATTTTCCATATTTTCGCATCGATATGAGGGCGGATTATCCTCGCATTGAAATCGTCCGCAAAGTCAAACAGGATGGTGCTACCTACCTAGGTCCCTTTATTACAGGTCCGTCTATTAAAGATGAACTCCGTTTTATTTATGATTTATATCCGGTCCGTCACTGTAAAAAAAATATAGAACAGGCAATTGCCAGACGAGAACGGCCTTGCCTGAATTATCATATAGGAAAATGCTGTGCCCCATGCTCAGGTCAGGTCGATAAAGATATCTATCATGGATATATGAAAGAAATCATCCGCCTTATGGATGGAAAATCCGGTGATCTTTTACCGAAGCTTGAATCTTTGATGACGGAATATGCTGAATCGATGGAATTTGAAAAAGCTGCAATCGTGAGAGATAAAATCAAGTCATTACGTGCGTTATCTGAAAAACAGGTAGCAATTACAGTAAAAGGCTTGAATGCTGACGTTTTTGCAGGAAAGGTTACAGAAGACGATGATGCGCTTGTATTCGCACTGTATGTCCGAAACGGAAAAGTGATTGGAACACATGCCTATCCCATGGAGTCAGGATTGCAAACATCGGCAGCTGATCTGTTGTCAGCTTTTCTGATGCAATACTATATTGCTCAAGATGTGGAGATTCCTCATACCATTTTGCTAAGTGAAGAACCGGCTGATATGAATTCCATACAATCTATTCTCAATGAAAAGAGTTCAAAGAAAATTGTTTTAGCCGTTCCGCAGAAGGGTGAAAAGAAAGAACTTACACTTTTAGCTCTTAAAAATGCAAATGATCTTTTACAAAAAAATGCTGCTTTAAGAAAAAAAGCATGGGAACGGGATGAAGGCGCTCTAAAAACACTGTCGGAAATGCTTGGGCTGAATAAAACTGCGTCACGAATAGAATGCTTTGATAATTCGCATTTGTTTGGTACAAATACTGTTTCATCCATGGTCGTTTTTACAAATGGAAAACCTGATAAGCAGGAATACAGACACTATAGGCTCAATACGGTTAACGACGGCGATGATCTTCAGGCTATGCATGAAGTATTGACAAGGCGCTTTTCAAAAGATTCCAAGTTGCCTGATTTGTTGCTCCTTGATGGCGGAAAAACTCAGCTTGAAATTGGAATGGAAGTTTTGAAAGAAACAAATCATTCCGATATTCCGATTGCTGCGCTGGCAGAAACTGAGGAATGGATCTATCTTCCGGATAATCCCGATCCCATCATTTTTCCCAGAAACAGTGCTTCTTTACATCTTGTAGAACGTATCCGCGATGAAGCTCACCGATTTGCTATCTCATATCATCGCAATCTCCGGTCCAAATCTGCTTTATATTCTCAGCTGGATCAAATACCCGGAATCGGAGAAAAAAGGAAGCATGCGCTGTTTGACGCATTCCTAACAAACGATTCAATACGAAATGCATCATTGGATCAATTAAAAACTGTGAAAGGGATGAATGAACCCTCCGCACGAGCTGTATATCAATTCTATCATCAGGATCAAACATAAAAATGGCATTCATAAGAATGCCATTTTTCATCATCCGATGATATTTAATTAACTGTTCATGCGCTGCATCAGAGTATCATATGTTTTGTCCAAATCCGGAATATTTCGCCATGCACAACCCAGATTGACACCAGGTCTGTTATCTCCGTGAAAGTCGCTGCCGCAGGTTATCATCAATCCAAGCTGATGCGCAAGAGAAACAAACATTTCGGTTTGCCTTGGCGTGGAGGACGGATAATATGGTTCTATTCCCATCAAGCCGAGCTGTGTAAGTTCTCTAACCAGTGAATGAGGATTATCACGTATGTGACAAGGATGTGCCAATACCGGAATTCCATCTGCAATGTGAATCATATCAATTACTTGATTTGGTGTAAAACGTTTTTCAACATAATATCCGGCAGTTCCGGGCCTAAGATATTTGGCAAATGCATCTTTAACATCTGTTGCTGCATCTAGTCTGATCAAAGCATGAGCAATATGGAGCTTTGTAGTGATTGAAGCAGGTCGTTCAATGACAGATTCTACATCAAGTCCAGCTTGTTCCTTTAACTTCTTATAGATGATCAGATTTCTTCTCTCACGTCTTTCTCGAGCAATTTCAAGGCATTTTAGAAGCGTTGGATTGTTGGGATCAATATCCAATCCTATGATATGCAACTCATGGCGCCATTCATTATCCATCTCAACAGCAGGCAATACAGGAAGTCCTATTCTCTGCCCGGCAGAGACTGCTTCAGCAACACCACCGATATTGTCATGATCCGTCAATGCTAAAAGACGAACGCCTTCACGGAAAGCCGTTTCAACAACTTCACTCGGTGTATATGTTCCATCCGAAATGATACTATGCGAATGTAAATCGAATTTTTTCAGTTCCATCCACAAAGGTATTTCCTTTATTCTTCAGCAGTTTCCTGTTCTTTCGACTGTTCTTCTTCAGATGAAGGTTCTTGAGTCTCAACCTTCTTTTTCCCCATAACTTCATCCATGTCTGCTCCGCGGTAAACAGCCTCAAATTGTTCTCCGGATACACGCTCATATTTGATTAACATTTCGGCTACAGCATCTAACCGATCTTTGTTAGATGATATAATCGATTCTGCACGATCAAACTGTTCTTCGAGTATTCTGCGAATTTCGACGTCTATTTTTGCAGACAAAGCTTCCGAGTAATTTTTACTGTGTCCCCAATCTTTTGCGATAAAGACTTCAGTGTCTCCACCTACAAAAACCGGACCTACAGCATCAGACATACCATATTCCTCTACCATCTTGCGCGCTATCTGACTAGCTTGTTTGAGGTCTTGTATAGCACCGGTACTGATATCAGTTAACGCTACCTTTTCTGCAACCCTACCACCCATAGTCATGCAGATCTCATCAAGGAGGTGAGATTTCAATGTATAGTGGATATCTTCACTCGGTAATGTCATTGTATAACCGCCGGCCCAACCTCTGGAAATGATTGAAACTTCATGCAAATTATCACAATGTTCCAATTCAATTGCCAAAATAGCGTGACCTGATTCATGGTAAGCAGTCAACTTATTATCTTCAGGAGTTACAACTCTGCTCTTCTTCTCAGGACCCATCTGAACACGGGTAACCGCTTCTTCCAGGTCAATCTGCTCGATTTGTTTCCTGTTGGCACGAGTAGCAAGAATGGCCGCCTCATTAAGAACATTTTCAAGATCCGCACCGGTAAAATACGGAGTACGTCTTGCAAGAGTTTTCAGATCGATATCCGGAGAAAACTTTTTATTGCGAGCATGAACTTTTAAAATATCTTCACGTCCTTTGACATCGGGATAACCAACAGTTATACGTCTGTCAAAACGACCGGGACGAAGCAGAGCCGGATCCAAGATATCAGCTCTGTTAGTAGCAGCGATTACTATGATTCCTTCGTTCGGAGCAAATCCATCCATTTCGACCAGAAGCTGATTCAGTGTCTGTTCACGTTCATCATGACCGCCACCTAAACCAGCACCGCGTTGTCTGCCGACCGCATCAATTTCATCGATGAAAACAACAGCTGGAGCAGCCTTTTTAGCCGTGTTGAACAGATCTCTGACTCTGGAAGCACCGACACCTACAAACATTTCAACAAAATCAGAACCGGAAATCGAGAAGAAAGGAACTTTTGCTTCACCGGCAACTGCTTTTGCCATAAGTGTTTTACCTGTGCCTGGAGGGCCAACAAGAAGAACACCTTTCGGAATACGAGCACCCATTTCACTGAACCGTTTCGGTGCGCGCATGAACTCAACGACTTCCTGTAATTCCTCTTTTTCTTCGACTAGACCGGCTACATCATTGAATGTGACAGGGTTTGTAGAATCCTGAGAACGGGTGTTCGCTTTTGAAAAATTCATAATTTGCGAACCGCCGCCTTGCTGCCTCATGATGAAGAAGAAGAATACGCCCATTAAAATCAGGGTTGATAAATAAGGCAAAATAACCAGATACCATGGTGTACCTTCCGGCAATGAACTTGTCATGACAAAGCCGTAATCCGAAGGAAGTACCTGCACTTTTTCCATCCCGGTTTTGTAAGCAACCAGTGTATCCATATTGTCATAGAATTCATTATTATCTATGTACAGAACAAAATCTGCCTTTTCGGGTAATGACGAGGCATCAAGTTCATTGCTGCGATATAATCCGTAAAAAGTACCATTCCCTAAGATCTCATAGACTGCCTTAATATTATCTTTTTCGTATTCAGCCTGAAACTCGTGGAAATTTATCTCTTTAACGGAAGAAGATGAACAGCCGTTTGTAACCATGAAAATCATCATTCCAATGATTAATACCCAAATGGCAAACGTAACAAGACCGCGTCTTCTGAATGGATTGTTTCCGCCTTGATTATTCTGATTATTCTGATTATTTTGATTATTGTTTTCCAAAGTAATTCCTCCGGCTCTTTTTCTTTAAGAGCACTAACCGATTATTCTGAATAAACTGAAGGTTTTAATACACCTATGTAAGGAAGATTTCTATATTTGCCTGCAAAATCAAGTCCATATCCTACAACAAATTCGTTTGGAACCGTGAAACCGCAGAAATCTGGTGTTATATCAACTTCACGTCTTGAGGGTTTGTCAAGTAAGCATGCGATTTTGATTGAAGCAGGTTCACGGTCTTTCAACATTTTTACTAGATATGTTAATGTGTAACCGCTGTCCATAATATCTTCCACTATCAGAACATGCTTTCCAGTAATGCTCGTGTCACAGTCTTTTGTAATCTTTACGATTCCGCTGGTTTTCTGAGCATCCCCGTAGCTTGAAATTCCCATAAAATCCATTTTCAAATGAATGGAAATGGCTCTGCAGAGATCCGCAAAAAAGATGCTTGCACCTTTCAGAACACAGATTACAACGATTTCATTACCGCTATACTCCTTCGAGATAGCGTCTCCTAATGCATGAACACGATCCGAGATTTCTTTTTCCGTAAGCAGTACTTTCTCAATATCCTGAGCCATGAATTCATTTCCCCAATTCATTGCTGACCTCCTCAATTTTAATATGTAATATTTTATTCGAACGTTCAGTAATCTTTACACGATCATCTATTGTACCACCAAGCACGGCGATAATGCCTATGTCATCGGTAATCAACGGACAATTGCGTTCAAACCTTGGAACTTTACGATCTGTAAAGTAATCACTTAACAGTTTTGTTCCCTTCATGCCATAAGGTTTAAATCGATCTCCTGCAACAGGTAATCTGACCTTCATACTTCCCTTTGTCTGATCCAGATCGATATAAAACTCAGAATTCAAACATGGAAAAACAGCTTTTTGCACTGTTTCTGTGACAATCTTTTTCCCAGGCAGGTCTATCGTTTCACCAGGCATTAAAGAGAAGAGAAACGATTCGAATTGTTTCTTATCTATATGAAGCTGATAAGAATCTACCCATGCTCTGTATCCATATTTCAGATTACGAACAGTACCGGATTGTGCGCTCAATATACTTTTAAGAGTTTCAATATCAGAGCTATCATAATCATTATAAGGGAGATACCGCTTCAATACCCTTACAAGAATCGGTTCTTCAAGACGAACCAGATTCCATCTGTTCTTTTCAGAATGAAAACATTCTTCGCTGATTCGATTCAGATAATCAGAATCAAGGCTGACATAAAAAGATGTTTTCGATAATGCACCAATAATTTTGGGATTAATCGATTCCAGCAAAGGAATTATATTCTTCCGAATATTGTTCCTTTCAATTGAATCGTTATCGTTTGACTGATCTGTGCAATATGATAGATCTCTTTCTCTTAAGAAAGACAGTATTTCATCTTTTTCACAGTCAAGCAGCGGCCTTACAAGATTTCCGTTTCGATAACGCATCCCTGCCAATCCATCGGTCCCGGAGCCTCTGATCAGATGAAGAAGCAACGTTTCAGCCTGATCATTTTTATGATGCCCTAAAGCGATGCAGGTATAGCTATGCTGATTTCTGATGTTTTCAAGAAATTCATACCTTACTTCTCTTGCCGCTGTTTCTATTGACAGATGATGCTCCCGAGCATATGAAGGGACATCGATTTTAGAAGAATAAAAATCCACATGATTTTCGGAACAAACAGCACGACAAAAGGAAGCGTCCATGTCTGCGCTTTCACCGCGAATCATATGATTTAAATGTGCAGCGGCTAAAGAATGGATCTTTCCTTCTTTCATAAGGCGTATCATCTCATGCAGTAAAGCAAGAGAATCAGGGCCTCCTGAAAAAGCAACCAGGACTCTTTCCGATTTGGTAATACCGCATCTTGAAAGAATTTGATCCTGTATCAGAAACATTTGCAAACTACCCCGAATATAAGTAGTTTCATGATACCTTGCTTTTTCTATATTTGCAAGTGTTAATTGCAAAATCATCGTGTCATTTGTGCGAAAAGAAAAGAAACTGCCGGAATGATACCGGCATGTTTCAGATTCATATATTATTGATTAAAGTTATGAAACGACTACATTCATTGGGGACCCATTCAGAAAAGCTGCCAGGTTGGAAACGGAAATATCGATCAATTTCTGGCGTACAGGAATTGGTGACCATCCATAATGAGAAGTTATCATACAATTTGGCGCAGATAATAATGGATTTGATTTAGAAATGGGCTCATAAGATACAACATCTACTGCACAGGCAGATAGTTTTCCGGTAGATAATGCGTTTGCAACATCCTGTTCGTTAATCAGGGATCCTCTTGAGGTGTTGATCAAAATAGCTCCCTCTTTCATTCTGTCAATTGTAGATTTTCTGATCATGGCAATCGTGTCAGCATTAGCCGGACAATGTAACGAAATGATATCAGAGTTTTCAAGAACTTGCTCAAAGGACATCTGTTCACCACAGAAGGAGTGACTGATTACGCGATCGCATCCTATCAACCGCATTCCAAGAGCTTGGGCAATCG
>JAEEGL016588959.1_pt1 | contig 35674 bp, 24 predicted proteins | sample 9134231 | NCBI WGS metagenome assembly JAEEGL01 (sample SAMN16246548, study PRJNA631951) | gut metagenome | biome: gut microbiome; feature: rumen; material: fiber-attached | host: Bos | place: Iran: Karaj | collected 2018-10
ATGTGAGAGGATATTATGATGGTCTTTCCCATTGAGGAAAGGTTCTTAAGGATCTCCTTGAGCTCGTGTCTTGCCTTGGGATCGAGACCCGATGCGGGCTCGTCAAGGAAGAGGATCTTAGGGTTCTGGACGAGAGCACGGGCCACGCAGAGCTTCTGCTTCATTCCGCGGGAAAGGGAATCTACCTGGACGTCGGCCTTATGGGAGAGATTTACAAGCTCCAATAGGTTGTCCGTCAGCATATCTGCGGCTTTTCCCCATATATTGTAGGCACCTGCGAAGAAATGGAGGTACTCCGACGCCGTGAGATCGGCGTATACTCCGAAGAAATCGGGAACATATCCGACCTTGCCTCTCAGCGCAGAGTTCTCTTTTTTGGAAAGAACACTCGAGCCGTCTATGATAACGGAGCCGCTGTCGGCTTTTTCGAGACCGACGCATATCTTCATCGTTGTGGTCTTGCCTGCGCCGTTTGCACCGACAAAACCGAAGAGCTCGCCGTCGTTTACGGTGAGAGAGAGGTTGTTCAGAGCCTTGAAGGCACCGAAGGATTTGTTTAAGTTCTGTATTTCAAGCATGTCGGCACCTCCTCAGTTGATACCCGTTATGGGAATTGCTTTATAGATTATTTCGGTTATGTTTTCCGTTACGTGATCGTGATCTTCAAGTATCGATCCCGGATTGTCCTCGTTAAAGCAGATGAAGTAAGGATCGTATGTAAGCACATAAGGATGTCCGTTCTGATCAAGATCGCAGTATTCATATAATTCCTGCCACGTAGAGTGTGAGGTCGGGTAATGCTGCTTTATCCTGCGGGCTGTATATATGTCCATGAGGATGTTGCCGGGCTCCAGCTCTCTTACGTATTCAGCAGCTTTTTTTCTGAGAAGCTCTTTTCTTAAAGTGCGGTTTTTGAAGCCCATCACATAGCCGATCATATTCCTGTCTTCGGTGTCTGCGATAAGCTTGGTGACATTATCGGCGAAAGGCGCCGTAAGGCTTATGAATATCGAACGGGGTGTTATTGTTGAAAGGTCTACCGTTTCTCCCGGCGTCAGGGTTCCCAGATCGTAGATCAGGTAATCCAGGATGATAACGCTATGCTCCAGTGTTTTATTCGAATTGTTCGTGACATGACCGTGCAGGTTGCAGTCGGTATAATCCGCATCTATCCTTATGTCGTAATCCGATATCGGTTTGTTCACGGTAAAGGTGAAAGCTTCCGAGGAGAGGGCGGCGTTGCTTAAGAGCGATACGGAATTGCTCGTTTCGTCATCCAGCCAGCCCAGGTTACAATGGGACAGATCCTGCATCTGCGAGGAGGATGAGTTGTAGTAGTTGTAATGTTCTTCTCTGAGCAGCGAAGGCTTGTAATCTTTGCTGAAATTGATGGTGTACCTCTTACTCTTCGGAAGGATAACCTTGCAGACCGTATCTTCCGTTGCGACGCCGTCCGTAAGCTCTGTGATCTTCACGGCGTTTACCACGGGCTTTGTCATCTTGGTCGTAAGGCTCGTTATCATGATGAGCAGCGTTGCCGCAAGAGCGAGAGCGGGCTGAACAGCCCACAGCCATATGGACTTGTTCTTTTTCTTAAGTACGAAATATGCGCTGAAGGCAAGGACGATGTATGCCGCAAATATCAGGAACAGCACGGGGAGGGGAAGGAGATTTCCGAAGGAAAGATGCTCCGCAAGGTTTTCCTTGTCATAGTCGATGCTTCGTCCGTACCATCCGACGTTGTTGTATTTGTCCCACAGACTGTCGTGCAGGGAGTATAAGATCACGTTTGAGAGGATCTTTTTTGCATAGTTGCTGTTTACGAACGGATCCTTGGAGATGTCCGTCGCGACAGAGCAGATCGTTCCCTTGCCGTAAGTAATGGCTTTTACGAGAGGGAAGCGGTCGCCGTCTTCTGTATCGGCTTTTATTATCGTTTCGCCCGTAAGAGGCTCGGTGATCTCGGCGTGAACGTATTTGAACGTTTGTGTATCCGGTTCCGGCTCTTTCACAGGCTCTTTGTCCTTAAGGTATTTTTCGTAATAATCAAGGACGCTGCCTACCGCTTCATAAAGGCAGTTATAACGGAAGTTCTCCTCCAGGTTGAGCATATCCTGCTTATTGTTCCACTTTGCGCTTTCCACATAGGTCTCACCGTGATAATACGACCAGAAATAATCCATGAATACGCCGGAATTTTTGTCATATATGTAAGCTTTTTTGTCGTCATCAGAGGTGAGAGCAAGGTATTCCGGATCCGTCAGGAAGGAAAAGTCCGCCGAATGTGCCGTCTTTGACGTTGCCGTATCATAATCCATGTAATAGGTTGATGAGGAGTAGCTGTATTCATAGTTGAAAGAACCCTTAAGAGCCTCACCGAAGGTGGTGTCGACGCTTCTTAAGTCTCCCGTACGTATGTCGCTAAGCTCCGGGAAGCCCTTTAAAACCTTGGAAGCACCGGTACCGGTACCGACGATCAGCATTCCCCCCGCCGCAACACGGTCGAGGATGGCCTTCCGCTGACCTTCCGTGAGCCTGTCGGAAGCATAATCCGTGATGATCAGACCGTCCAGCATATCAAGGGCGTGGCTGTCTTCAATGAGGTCGCCGTCCGTGAGCTTTGCGGTGAGGATCGGCACCATTTCCATGCCGTCCAGATTGTAACCCGAAAGAGAGGAGAGGGCATTGTAATCGTCGCTCAAGACTCCGATATGGGCGTAAACCTTATTGGTATCGCAGTTCAAAGTGATACGTTTCTGGGTGACCACTTTGCCGCGGGTGTTCTTTACCTGGATCATGCAGGCCATGGCGGGAGCAAATATCTCGGCCACGATGTCTATTTTCTTTGTCGAGCCTGCGGCGAGGGATACTTTGCGCTCATAACCGCAGATCTCGTCACCGGTTATGGGGAGAAGAAGCCATACTGAGCCTTCAAAGTCGCTGCCGTTATTCTTCAGCTCTATTGTAAAGGGGGCATAGGTGGAAGGTCGGATGAAGCCGTTATAGCCGTATTCGAGGGATATCTCTATATCGGATGCGGGGGCTGCAAATGCCGTAACGGGAACTGACAGACCAGAGATGGTGGCAAGTGCCATTACGAGGGCTATGACCTTCTTTAAAGATCTTCGGAAAAACATTTTTTCATACTCCTTGAATTTAAATGATCAGTGCAATTATATAATATTTCGCGGATATTTGCACCATAACGGTACATAAATCTTCCTAATCTATATCCCGAAAAAAAATAAACTTCGTTTCAAGGGCAGGCAAGGGTTTTTTCTTGATTTTTTAACATTTCTAATGTAAGATTGTTTCTGTATGACTAAATTGGGGGAATTTTTCTAGGAGGGCAACCGAGATATGGATTTTTTTACGGTTTTGACGTTTCTGGGCGGGATAGCGTTCTTCCTGTTTGGAATGGACACGATGGGAAAATATCTGGAAAAGCTTTCCGGAGGCAGACTTGAGAGCGTTCTTGCAAAGCTGACGTCCAAAAGGATCACGGCGGTGATCTTCGGAAGCCTTGTGACGGCGGTGCTTCAGTCTTCAACCACGACATCCGTTATGGTAGTCGGACTCGTAAACTCCGGTATCATGAAGCTTTCACAGGCAGTCGGCGTTCTGATGGGTGCGAACATCGGTACCACCATCACGTCATGGATATTGTCACTTGCAGGTATGGGGGATGAAGTCCCTTTTGTACTGAAACTGTTTAAGCCCGCATCTCTCGCGGGTATCCTCGGTATCATCGGCATTCTCATGCGGATGCTTGCCAAGAAGGAGAAACGTAAGGACGTGGGAACCATTTTGCTGGGCTTCTCGCTCCTCATGTTCGGCATGACGACGATGGCCGGAGCTGTGGCTCCGCTTGCCGAGCTTCCCGAAGTTCAGAACATCCTTGTAAGGTTTTCGAATCCGATCCTCGGTGTTCTTGCAGGGCTCGTGCTCACGGTGCTGGTACAGAGCTCCGCCACATCCATCGGTATCCTGCAGGCCTTCTGCGTATCCGGTGCCGTTACCTATTCCGTTGCCATCCCCATCATCATGGGACAGAACATCGGAACCTGCTTCAAGGCCCTTATCTCGGCCGTCGGAGCATCAAAGAATGCAAAAAGAGCATCCTTTGTCCATCTGTATTTTAACCTCATAGGAACCGTGCTTTTCCTGGCACTTTTCTATATAGCGAACGCCATCTTCGGTTTTGCATTTGTTGACGAATCCGCAAGTGCGGCAAAGATAGCACTCATACACAGTTTGTTCAACGTCGGCACCACCGTCGTTCTCTTCCCCTTCGCAGGGCTTATTGAGAAGCTTGCAACCCTTACGGTTTCGGATGTTAAGAAGGGCGACGAGAACGAGAACAAGGAGTTTAAGCTGCTCGACGTAAGATTCCTCGATACACCCACCTTCGCCATCGAGCAGTGTAAGGCAGTAACCCTTAACATGGCGAATATCGCGAAAGCCGCGCTCTTCACGGCGGTGGAGATCGTTTCGAAATTTGACAAAGCCAAGGCAGAACGGGTCGCGGAACTGGAAGAAGATGCGGATGTATACGAAGATGAGCTGGGAAGCTATCTCGTAAAGGTTGCGAACAAGCGCCTTTCGAAGAAGGACAGTAATGCCGTTGCAAAGATCCTTCACTGTATAAGCGATTTTGAAAGAATATCGGACCACGCGCTGAACATAAAGGAAGCCGCTGAAGAGATGAACAGGAAAGGACTCACCTTCTCGGGCGAAGCCTTAAAGGAACTGGAAGTACTTGTCAGGGCGGTGGAGAACATAGTTACCGAGACGGTCGAGGCATTTGCCACCGAAAACATAGATATAGCCCGTAAGGTCGAGCCTTTGGAACAGGTCATCGATGACCTCACCCAGCAGATAAAGGGCAGGCACATCGAGAGGCTTGTAAAAGGCAAATGCACCATCGAGCTGGGCTTCATCCTTACCGATCTGATCACCAATTACGAAAGGATATCCGATCACTGCTCCAACATCGCCATAGCCGTCATCCAGATGAACAGGGATGTTGAGGGAGCTCACGAATATCTTGACAGGATCAGGACGGGTGGAGACAGAGATTACTCAAAGGAATACATGGCAGACGAGGAAACCTATGCGTTACCCGTCGTGTCTGAAGAATAAATACAAAGGGAAAGAGTGGAAGATTCAAAATGGTAAAAGTTGTTAAATTCGGAGGAAGCTCGCTTGCTTCCGCCGAGCAGTTCAAAAAAGTGGGAGACATTGTAAGAAGCGAAGCCGACAGAAAGTATGTTGTTCCTTCGGCACCCGGCAAGAGAAACGCTGCCGATACCAAGGTTACGGACATGCTGTATGCATGCTATGCTCTGGCTGAGCAGGGAAAGGATTTCACCGAGGCTCTTAACAAGATCAAAGAGCGCTACGACGAGATCATTACGGGACTCGGTCTTGCTACGGATCTGAGCGGTGAGTTCAAGACCATCGCCGACAATTTCAAAAAGAAGGCCGGTGTTCAGTACGCAGCTTCCAGAGGCGAGTATCTTAACGGTATCATCATGGCGGATTACTTAGGCTTCACTTTCCTTGATGCCGCAGAGGTCGTACTTTTCGACGAGGACGGCAATTTCCTCTCGGAAGACACAAACACGGCGCTTTCCAGGAAACTCAAGGAACTTGACAATGTGGTTCTTCCCGGCTTTTACGGAGCTACAAGGGACGGCGTTGTAAAGACGTTTTCAAGAGGCGGTTCCGATATCACGGGCTCCATCCTTGCAAGAGCTGCGGGAGCCGATATTTATGAGAACTGGACCGATGTATCCGGTTTCCTTGTTGCCGATCCCAGGATCGTAAAGAATCCCGAAGTTATCACAACCATCACCTATAAGGAGCTCAGAGAGCTTTCATACATGGGCGCCACCGTTCTTCATGAGGATGCCATTTTCCCCGTAAGAAAGAGCGGAATTCCCATCAACATCAGAAATACCAACCGCCCCGAGGATCCCGGCACGATGATCGTGGAGAATACCTGCAAATCATCGGATTTCACCATCACCGGCGTTGCGGGCAAAAAGGGTTTCGTTTCCATAAACATTGAAAAGGATCAGATGAACTCCGAGACGGGCTTCGGCAGACGCGCTCTCGAAGCATTTGAGCTTTCAGGCATTTCCTTTGAACACATGCCTTCCGGCATCGATACACTTTCGGTCTTCGTTCACAAGCCCGAATTTGAAGGCAAGGAACAGCAGGTTCTTGCCGCTATTCACCGTCTTACCGCTCCCGACAGCGTTGACATAGATTCGGATGTTGCGCTTATTGCGGTTGTGGGACGCAGCATGAAATCCAACCACGGCGTTGCCGCAAGGATATTTGCCGCTCTCGCTCACAATAACATCAACATCAAGATGATCGATCAGGGTTCTTCGGAGCTCAACATCATCATCGGCGTTTCAAACAGTGATTTTGAAAACGCCATCAGAGCCATATATGATATTTTCGTCACTGCGAAGCTGTAGGCGGTAGAGTTTTTGTAAAAAAGAGACAAAGATTATACCGACAGGATATTTCCCGCCATGTTCGGGAGAAAGAGTTGTGTATGAAAAAAACTAAGTCATCCGTCAGATTGGACGGTGCGCTGGGAACGTACATGCAATGGCCTGTTTATCTGGCTGTTGTGGTCATATGCTTTGACATATGTCTCGGCTTGTTCTTCCCTGCGTCATTACCGTTCGTTGTGATCTATACGATCATTTATCTGGCAATCACCGTGGCGATATTTGTGTTCAAACGCCAGCAGGCCCTCAGGGAACTGACCGGGTTTGCCACGGAATTCAACCACGCGCAGCACATGATGCTGAAAGAACTGGACGTCCCGTTCGGAATGCTTGATCTGAGCGGACATCTCGTCTGGGCAAACAATGACCTTAAGGATCTTATCTCCATTGAAAAATGTGTGAAAGAGCCTATCTCAAAAATATTTAACAATGATTCCCTTAACGTCCTTCCCACGGTGGAAGAGGATGTCGAGTACCATATAACCCACGGCAGGAACAGCTATCTGATGAGACTCAGGCTGGTCACTCCTTCCGAATACGGCGATTCCATCCTGTGGCACGCCGAGAATGCATCCGATGCGCCGGATGATTCCCTTATTGCCATGTTTCTCTACGACGAGACCGAGAATGTGGCTATAAAGAAAGAGAATTTCGATGAAAAGATGATAGTGGGTCTCCTCTATATCGACAACTTCGACGAAGCCTTCGAAGGAGCGGATGAGGTAAGAAGATCCCTGGTCACCGCATGGGTGGAGCGTGAGATCAACAAGTACATGAAGCCCTACGATGCCATCGTAAAGCATCTCGAAAAAGACCGCTACATGTTCATCATCAAGCAGCGTTATCTGACAGCGATCGAAGCTGACCGCTTCTCGATACTTGAAAACATCAGAAACTTAAAGATCTACGATCTTACACTGACTATCTCCATTGGTGTCGGTGTTTATAACGATTCCTACATGAAGTCCTACGAGGGCGCCCATGAAGCTATCGACCTCGCTCTCGGACGCGGCGGCGACCAGGCTGTGGTAAAGAGACCCTCCGGTATCTCCTATTTCGGAGGAACCACGGCTTCGCCCGAAAAGTCAACGCGGGTTAAGGCGCGAGTCAAGGCACATGCGCTTCGCGAATATATCGAAGCTAAGGAAAGAGTCGTCGTTATGGGTCACTCCCTTGCGGATATAGATGCAGTCGGCGCATCCATCGGTATTTACAGGATATGTAAGACTTTGAACAAGCGCTGTTATATAAGCCTCACAGATCCTACCACCGCTATCCAGGCGGTTGTGGACGGATTTGTTCAGGAGCCCGAATACGAAGAAGATATGTTCGTGACGGGGGCAAAGGCAAAGAGCCTTGTTGACAACGATACGCTCCTTGTTGTGGTTGACGTGAACCGTCCTTCCTATACGGACACGCCGGATCTTTTAAAGCAGACCAATTCCGTCGTCGTTCTCGATCACCACAGGCAGATGAGCGATAAGATCGACAATGCGGTGCTTTCCTACATTGAGCCCTATGCTTCATCCGCATGCGAAATGATCGCGGAGATCCTGCAGTACACCAGCGACGATCTTAAGCTCAAGCCCATGGAAGCAGATGCCATGTACGGCGGCATCATGATAGATACCAACAATTTCCTTGTAAAGACAGGCGTAAGAACCTTCGAGGCAGCGGCATATCTCCGTCGTAACGGAGCCGATGTGACGAAGATCAGAAAGATGTTCCGCACCAACTTTGACGAGTATCGTTCCAAGGCGAATGCCGTTTCTTCGGCAGAGGTATTTATGGACAGCTACGTATTTGCCGTATCCCAGAGCGACGGACTGGAGAATCCCACTGTCGTTGCGGCTCAGGCTGCGAACGAGCTTTTGAATATCGAAGGCGTCAAGGGAAGCTTTGTATTTACGGAATACAACGGAAAGATATATATAAGCGCACGTTCCATCGACGAACTAAACGTTCAGATCGTAATGGAGAAGCTCGGCGGCGGCGGTCACATGAGCGCGGCCGGTGCGCAGTTTGAAAATACAACGGTCGAAGAGGCAATGGAAAGGGTAAAGAAAACTCTTGCCGAAATGACCGAAAAGAAGGAGATCAAATAACTTATGGAAATCATACTTTTACAGGATGTTAAAAATCTCGGCAAGAAGGGCCAGATCGTCAAGGTCAGCGACGGATATGCGAGGAATTTCATCATTCCCAAGCAGTTGGGAGTTGAAAAGAATGCCAAGACCATGAACGATCTTAAGGCACAGCAGCTTGCGGAAGAGAAGCGTAAGAAGGAGATACTCGACGAGGCGGTTGCCCTCGGCGAGAAGATCAAAGCAGGCAGCGTAACGCTTTCTATTAAAGGCGGAGAGGGCGGAAGGACCTTCGGCTCCGTTTCTACCAAGGAGATCGCCAATGCCGTAAAGGAGCAGATGGGACTTGATTTTGACAAGAAGAAGATGGTGCTTGCCGAGCCCATCCGAAACTTCGGAACCTACCATATCCCCTGCCGTCTTCACCCGTCGGTTACGGCGGAACTTACGGTCAAGGTCGTTGAACAGTAACAAACAGTAGAACAAGATGGAAGAAAACATTTTAAAAAAGACAATGCCTCACAGCCATGAGGCCGAACAATCCGTCATCGGTTCCATGATAATGGACAAGGATGCCATATTTGTCGCGACTGACAATCTTTCATCCGAGGACTTCTATGAGAAGGAGTTCATGCTGATGTTCGATGCCATCTCCGCATTGTCCGCGGAGGGCAAGGCTGTCGATGTCACCACCGTTATCGCGAAGCTTCGCGAGATGGATGTGGCTCCCGAGCTCTGCGGTATCGGTCATATCACTCAGGTGATCGACGCTACGCCCACTTCGGCGAACATCCGGCATTATGTGGATATCGTTGCGTCAAAGTCCTTGGAGAGAAAGCTCATCCGTACTCTGGAAACTCTTAGGGACAAGGCATATGCCGACAACAATCCGCTGGATTCTCTGCTTGAAGACACGGAGAGGGAGATATTCCAGATCGTCCAGAACAGAGGTGCGGCGGAGTTTGAGGATATCCAGGCAATAGTCCTCAGGACTCTTCATAATATCGAGAGCGCAGCCAAGAGCAACAGCAGGATCACGGGTATCGCGACGGGGTTAAGAGATCTCGATGCTAAGCTTGCCGGATTCCAGAAATCCGATCTCATCCTCCTTGCGGCACGTCCTTCAATGGGTAAGACGGCTCTCGCCCTTAACATATCCAACTATGTTGCGGTGCGTTCCCACATACCGACGGTTATATTCAGTCTCGAAATGTCCAAGGAATCCCTTGTAAAGAGAATTATGTCCATGAATTCAAGGGTCAATTCCGAGACGATCAGAACAGGTCAGCTCAAGGATAACGAGTGGGTGGATCTTATGAACGCCTCGAGGGAGATCGGCGAATCGGGTCTTATTATCGACGATACACCGGGCATCAAGGTGAGCGAGCTCCGTTCCAAGTGCAGAAAGCTGAAGCTTGAGAAGAACATCGGTCTCGTCATGATCGATTATCTTCAGCTCATGAGCGGCAGCGGGCATTCGGAATCAAGACAGAACGATGTGGCGGAGATATCACGTTCCTTAAAAGCTCTCGCAAGAGAGATAGACTGCCCCGTACTTGCTCTATCACAGCTCTCCCGAGCCGTGGAATCCCGTGACAACAAGCGGCCCATGCTGTCAGACCTTCGTGAATCGGGATCTATCGAGCAGGATGCCGACGTTGTAATGTTCATATACAGAGACGAGTATTATAACAAGGACACGGAGAAACCGGGAGTTGCCGAGATCATCGTCGGAAAACAGAGAAACGGTCCGACAGGTACTGTTGAAGTTAAGTGGATAGGAGAAATGCAGAAGTTTGCAACGCTTGAAAAGGCGCCCAGACCTTCCGAAGAAGATTAGTACAAAAAAAGAACCCGAGGGATCGGGTTCTTTTAATGCCTATAGCTTGATTAAGCCTGCTCGATGGAACCTGTAGGGCATGTTGCTGCGCAAGAACCGCAATCAAGACATGCATCGGGATCGATCTCGTAATGCTCAGCACCTTCGCTGATAGCGCCTGCAGGACACTCAGCAGCGCAAGCTCCGCAGCTTACACAACCGTCGTTGATCTTGTATGCCATGGTGAAACCTCCTGTTTAATAAAAAGATATGTTGTTTGTGTTATAGCAAGTGTTATTATAACACGGCTTTCTTTTTTTTCAAGTGTCGAAATAACACAAATGCTCAAGATTGTTTTTTAGGCTTAAGCCTTATAATAATTTTATTGACGAAACGCCGACTTAGGTCTTATAATCACCTCGTGCCGATCTTTAAGGGAGAACGGTCTCTCAAAACCGATCGGAAAAGGAGATAAAGATATGATCACAAAGGATATGACCATTGCACAGATCGTTGAGGTAAACCGCAACGTTATCGCAATTCTTCTCAATGCCGGCATGCATTGCGTAGGCTGCCCTTCCGCACAGGGAGAGACTCTTGAGGAGGCTTGCATGGTTCACGGACTTGACGTAGAACCTATTCTTAAGCAGATCAATGCTTACTTAGGAGCTTAAGCTTCTGTACAGCTTTGTTTTTGATGATCGTTTCGTAATGTTCGTCAAAATATATGCTTGAAATCTGACGGGTGTGCATAGCTTCGCCGTATTCGGCGCAGATATTGCACACCTTGTTAAATATTTCGGGTGTTTCTTCGCTCATTGCGATGAGGAGGCAGTAACGCTCGCTTTCGGGGATCTTGTAGAGCGTGTTTGTACCGTTGTAAACAGGCGCGATGACGTCGGCAAGACGGATGACCTGCGAGAGCGAATCGAAGCTGTAAGCCCTCTGGATGTTCTTAACAAGCGAATTGTTGAGCTTTTTTATGAACTCTTCAAAGAAAAGATCGGGTTTGCCGGGAGCCTCTTTGGCATTATCGGAGGTGGGGAAGAGCTTGGAGTCTTCGGTCTCCTTAAGGATATCGTCCGCCCTTGTTCCGAAAATGAAGGAGGCGGACTTGTCGCCTGTGGATTTCGCGGAAGGCGTGCTGATATTGGAGTAGTTGATGTTAAGCTCCTCGGGATCCGTTACCTTTGTAAGGAACAGCACAAGGCTGTCCTTGGACATGGGAACTGCCTCTATCATGAGAGGAACATCCTGAGCCTCGAAGCCGCACTCATACGACGCCTGAAGCAAAAGTTCGGAAAACAGAGCTCTTGCCTTTTCCGAGCCGTAAGCAAGCTCTGAAAGAAGAAGCTCTCTGTCGTTTAAATCCTGTTTATTTAATGTGCATTTTATCTGAATATCGCTGATTTTCTCTATTTTCATATTGTTCTCCTAAGGTTTGATCGAACAGTTACCTGTATCGGGGCACCCTATGTTAAAAATGAAGTATAGCTTTAGAGAGGGCAAAAGTCAATAAATAAAGTTGAAACTAAATGGGGGGGAGTGTGTTACCGTTCGCGCCACGTGCATACATGCACGTGGTATTCTGCGAAGCAGAATATGCCGATATCAAGCCCAATTTTGAAATCATGTTTTCAAAATTGGGCTTAATAACGGCACATTTGCGAACGGTAACTCTGTGGCATACTTTGCAGCGGACAGCAACATTTTGTGGCGCGGACAGCAACATTTTTGAACCCTCTTCGCAAATAGTCGCACTTTACACTTTTTTTATCATATTTGTGCACTTTGTACATTTTAAGCCCCTCTTTTCTACATTTACGACATTGAAAACCGCCCGGGAACACGCTATAATCTCGGTGTGATTTCCAATAAGGCCCGGGTTGGGCAGAAAGGAGAAGATCGAACGAATATGACAAATATGATCGACGGGTATCGCATCCTGAAGGTGATGAAGGAGACCGAAACGGGAGCGGTGATACTTGCCGAACACGAGAGCCTCGGAGCAAGACGCATCATAAAGTGTCTCTCAAAGGATCATCCCGACTGTGAGCAGCTTGTCCGCGAAGCGCGGATCATGCAGAGGTTTCGGAGTGAAGCCATTCCGATAATCTATGACATAAGGGAAGAGGACGGATATACATTTCTTATCGAAGAATTTCTTGAAGGCGAGTCTTTAAAGAACTATCTGAAAAGACGTAAGACCATCTCAAGATCTGAAATTCTTGACTATTCCATTCAATTAAGCGAAATTTTAAGCTACATTCACAATCCTTCACACAGGGTTTTGCATTTGGATCTCAAGCCCGAAAACATCATCGTATCAGACCACAGGATGAAGCTGATCGACTTCGGCAGTGCCTTATGCCGTGAGGAGACGGGTCTGAACCGTATGATCTACGGTACACTTGGATTTTGTGCGCCCGAAATGAAGAACGGTGGCGAAATTGATGTTCAGTCGGACATCTTTATCCTCGGGAAGATATTTGAGTATATGCTCTTATTTACGCCCGTAGCGCCCGCAGGATATAAAAAGATAATTGCCGGTTGCATCAGAAAAGCGAGAAAACAGTTCACGGACAGTAATGAGGTGAGAGAGGCATTGCTTAAGCTGCAGAAAAAGAAAAGTACCGTTAAGTATGAAGAAGGGATCTGGGTCGCCGTGACCGGGGTTCCGAACGGTTGCAGCAGCAGTTGGTTTGCGTTCAGGCTTGCAGGGGAACTCAAAAAAATCACCGGAGCAAACGTCCTGGTTCTTGATTGCAATTCGGAGTGTAATCTTGAACAGCTTGAGGATCCCGGCTCCACACGGGAATCACGGGAGTTCGGTTTTAGAAAGGACGGAATAACATTTGCAAAAAGGGTTTTCTGTGAGGATATCAAGGGGTGGCGCGGCAGAGACTACGATTTCGTTATATGCGACTTTGGAACGGGATCGGCCGATGCTGCGGATGTACGATTTGAAAAAAAGATCCTTGTGGGAAGCCTGACGCCATGGACGAGGGCCGCATGGGACGCTGCGCTTTCATCGGCCGGGTACGGTAAACGTACCGCGGTCGTCATAACGGAAGGAAGCAGAAGATATGGCTCTTCTGAAATGGCAAAATGCGAGGTCATCGAAGACAGGTCAATTCGAATGCCCCGCAAGGTAACCCGTTGTATCTTACGGCAGGGCTGAAGCAGGGATGCACCCGTCACAGGCTGTCATTTATTGCCGCTCGCCGGTGGAATTACAACAGAATATGGATTCGAGCCCGCACATCTGTTCGCCGACTATGTGGTGGGCTCTTTTTATACGGACTTCGTCGTGCTTCCCAGCCCGCCGTTTCTTTCGGCGGAGACATCATCGTCCTCGGTGATGCCGAAATTGACGAAGATCCCCTGAGAGAAGGCGTCACCCTTTTTGAGGGTGACTTTTTTGCCTTCTTTGGAATCATTTGTTATCTTTATGAAAATGTGACCTTCATTGTCGGAGTTGTAGTAGTCGCTGTCGATGATGCCGACGGTGTTGTTCATCTGGAGGCGGTATTTGAAACCGAGACCGCTTCTGGGGAAGACCATGAGACAGTAGTCCTCGCGCATGCGCACGCGGATGCCTGTGGGTATCTTGATGCTTTCGCCGGGGGCGAGAGTAAGGTCAACGGTTGTGCGGAAATCGTAGCCTGCGGAGCCTTTGGTTGCACGCACGGGGAGAGTCAATGAAGAATAGACTGATTTTACCTCATCCTCCGGGATCCCGGGAAATGTGTCCGTCATATCCTCAATGAATCTCTTTTCTGTTACTTTTTCGAATTTCGCGATCCGCTCCATGATAAACTCCGATCATATTTCTTTAATGTTTGCGTACTGTAGCACGCACCGGCGGCTAAATCTCTTTTAAGAATGCCACGTATGCCTGCTTTGCTTCGTATACGTCCGATTTGCTCACTATCTCCCAAGGGGAGTGCATGCAGAGCACGGGCACACCCGCGTCGATCACCTGCATGTTGTATTTTGCCATGATGTATGCAATGGTTCCGCCACCACCCAGATCGATCTTTCCCAGCTCTGCTGTCTGGAAGGCTACGCCGTTATTGTCCATAGCGGCTCTGATCTTGGCCATGTATTCGGCGTTTGCGTCGTTGGAACCGTTCTTTCCCTTGACGCCCGTGTATTTGTTGTAAACGATACCCTTGCCGAAGTAGGCGGCATTCATGTCCTCGAATGCTTCCCAGTAGTTGGCGTCGTATGCGGCTGAAACGTCGGAGGAGAGCATGTGTGAGTTTGCGAGAGCACGTCTTACCTTGAGCTCGGAGTATTCGCCCGTGAGATTTACGAGCTCCGCAACGGTATTTTCGAAGAAGAGACTGTGCATACCGGTGGCGCCCACGCTTCCGATCTCTTCCTTGTCAACGAGGAGGCAGGCAGCGGTGCGGTCAACCTTTTCGGTTTCCAGCATTGCGATGAGAGATGTGTAAGCGCATACGCGGTCGTCGTGTCCGTAGCCTGCGATCATACTGCGGTCAAGTCCGAGATCCCGGGCGGGACCTGCGGGAACCGCTTCGATCTCGGCAGAGAGAAAATCATCGTCCTCTATGTTGTAGTTTTCCTTTAAGATCTTTAACAGGTTGGCTCTTACAGCGTTATCGGTCACGTCCTTCAAAGGTTCGCTGCCTGCGAGGATGTTCAGGTCTTCGCCCTCTATAACCTTGTCGCCGTGCTTCTCGATCTGCTTGGATGAAAGATGTACAAGGAGATCGGAGATCTCGAATACGGGATCTTCAGGCTTCTCACCGATATTAATCTCGATCACGCTGCCGTCCTTCTTTACTGCCACGCCGTGAAGTGCAAGAGGAACGGTGACCCACTGATACTTTTTGATGCCGCCGTAATAATGGGTGTCAAACAGAGCCTGTTCCGCATCTTCATAGAGGGGCACCTGCTTTAAGTCAAGTCTCGGGGAATCGATATGCGCACCGAGGATCTTCATGCCTTCCTCGATGGGGCGTTCTCCGATGATATAAAGTACAAGGGCTTTGCCCATGTTGCTGCAGTATACTTTGTCACCGGGCTTAAGGGGCGTACCGGACTTTATGTATTCGTTAAGGTCTCTGTAGCCCTTGGCTTTTGCAAGCTCGATGGCGCCTTTAACGCATTCGCGTTCCGTTTTATGGTTCGAAAGAAAGTCCTTGTAGTTTTCTGCAAGTGTCAGGACTTCTTTCCTCTTTTTTTCGTCGTATGTAAGCCAGGCGTTGGCTTTGGGAACTCCGTTTATCTTTTTTGCGGTTACTTTTGAACTTCCGCTTCTTTGTGCCATTGTTGTTACCTTCCTTTTATTGATCTTTGGGGCAAACCCAGCTGTTGATTATAAGCCATCCATCAGAAAAACACAAGCGACGATCATTCGCCCTTAAGCCTGTAGTTTTTGATGAATTCCGCAACTTCGGGCGATAACGAATCGATCAGCGCGTTTCCTGCGGGAGAATTGCGTTTTTCGAGAAGAGAAGAAATCTCCTTTTCCGTGGCGGTCACTTCGGCCTTAAGTTCACGGGCACTCATCCTGTTGGCGCCGGCACCGAAGATTATGACCTGCTCGGTGGCGTCGGATGTGGCTACCGTCACGCGATGTTTCTTTGTGAGGGAGAGAGCGGTGCGTTCAATGTATCTGTCGGCGGTTTCCGCTTCTTTGGTGTAGACCACGTGGATGTTCCTGTATTTCTCGGCTTTTTCCGTACCGCCTTCCACCTTGTAAGCATCGAATACGAGTATCAGCTGCATCTGCCTGAAACCCTGATAATTGCAGAGACTGTTCATAAGGCTCATGCGTGCTGCGTTCAGATCGGTCTTTGACAGCTCGTTAAGTTCATCCCAGGAAAAGATGATGTTATATCCGTCCACAAGCAGGTATTCGTCTGTCTTTTCCGGCGTATGTATCGTCACCCTGTCGGAAATTTCGGATGAGAGTCTCGTAACGGGATTGAAGAGATCCCGGGGCTTTTCGTCTGCCTTTTTGCTGCTGTAGGTACGGTTGAATATGTCGGCCAGATCCTTGTCCAGCTGCGCCGATGCGGAATAGGAATAGCCTTCGCTTTTTTGCACTGTAGGTGCCACAGGTGCGGAGAGCGGTTTTATGATCTCGTTTGACGAGTGCATCCCCGTCTTTAGACAGGGCTCGATGTGCATATAGTTTACGACTTCGCGCCAGGGGACCGTGAAGCCTGAACCATGGGCACAAAACACGGAGTCGGCGGTGTTTCTGAGATCGCTCTCCGGATCGTAAGCAAATTTTGCGATCACTTCCTCTTCGTTGTGGCAAATATCATAGCCTCCGGAAGAGACGGAAAGCTTGCCGGTGCCGTTCGTATAGGCCGTGACTTCGAGGGCATATCCGTGCATCGTACTTACCGGGCATCGCCCGAAGATCACGGCTCTGTCTTTTATTATCTCATGGCTCTTTACGGAGCCGTTCATTTTTGTTATGTCGTTCATGGCACGCCCAAGACGTGATGAGGGTATCTCCAGCATAAAGTCGTACCAGGGCTCGAGAAGGACCGAGGTGTTCATCATGAGACCATGTCTGACGGCGCGGTAGGTGGCCTGACGGAAGTCGCCGCCTTCGGTATGCTTAGGATGGGCTCGGCCGCCGATCACAGTGATCTTAACGTCTGTAAGTATGGAGCCTGTAAGTACGCCGCGGTGCCTTCTTTCGAGAACATGGGTGCATATGAGTCTCTGCCAGTTTCTGTCAAGGTCGTCGGTGGAGACGTCGGTGAAGACGCGAACGCCTGTGCCGCGCTCGCCGGGCTCGATCTTCAGGTGGACTTCGGCGTAATGGCGGAGGGGTTCAAAATGTCCCACACCCTCAGATACCGAGGCCACGGTTTCTCGGTATATTATGGTACCTACTCCGAAATCCACGGCGATCCCCAGTCTTTCGGAAATGATGTTCTTAAGTATCTCTATCTGGATCTCACCCATGATCTGAGCCTGGATCTCATTGGTGTCTTCAAGCATCAGGAGGGACAATTCCGGTATCTCTTCCTCGATCGCTCGGAGCTTTGTATAGGTCAGGTGGACGTCGGTGCCTATGGGGAGTATCAGCCTGTAAGCCATTACCGGCGAAAGGATGGGGGAGAGTGTGATGCCTTCGTTTCCGAGGCACTGCCCCGCAAAGGTGTCGTTAAGACCTGTAAGCGCACAGATATCGCCGGGAAGAGCTTCTTCTTTCGTGTCGTATTTTTCTCCGGAATAAACCCTGATCTGGGTTATCTTTTCACCGTTTATCTCTGTCCTTACCTTAAGTGTTCCGGCTTCGACCTTGATGTGGGTAAGACGCTGTCCCGCCTTGTCCCGGGTGATCTTGTAGACTCTTGCGGACAGAGGCGCATCCGAAGATGCCCTTTCTATATGAGTATAGCTGTCAATATCCGAAAGAAGCTCTTTTATCCCGTCGAACTTTAGCGCTGATCCGAAACGCACGGGGAAGATGTGACGGGTACGGATCGCATTGGAGAGGAGCCCGGTGTCAAGGACGCCCGCCTCAAGATAGTGCTCGGGGAGGGCTTCGTCGCAGGCGGCAACGTCTTCCTCGGACATGTCGGTAAAATCGCAGCAGTTCCCGTCAAGTCTGTCGCGAAGTTCATTCATAAGCTCCTCGTGGGATCTTTCCGATATGTCGGTCTTGTTCACAAATATGAAAACCGGGACCTTATATCTTGCAAGCAGTGACCAGAGGGTAAGAGTGTGACTCTGCACACCGTCCACAGCACTGATGACAAGGATCGCATAATCGAGAACCGAAAGGGTGCGTTCGGCTTCCGAAGCAAAATCGGCGTGTCCCGGGGTGTCTATAAGCGTAATAAAAGTATCGGGCAAAGAAAAGAGAGCCTGCTTCGAGAAGATGGTTATCCCTCTTTTTCGCTCAAGCTCATGTGTATCTAAAAAGGTGTCGCCGTGATCCACGCGTCCGGCTTTTCTTATCTCACCCGCGGTAAAAAGGATCGCTTCCGCAAGTGTTGTTTTGCCGGCATCGACATGGGCGAGTATACCTATGGAAATTTTGTTTTTTGTATCGATGTTTCCCATAAGACAAAAGTATAACAAAACTTTGGTTTTTGGCAAGTGTGGTTGAGAAAAGCCACTGTTGGTGATATAATCAAAAAATATACGAAAAATGACAATTATTACGGACATTAATCTGTAAAAGGAGTGATATTGTGAAGAAAAATCTTTTTTTTGCGATCTCATTATTGATGTTTATTGCACTTATTCCGGCGGTGAGCGCTTATGCGGGTGAAGAAAATGATAAGAGTAATTATCTTCCCGGCTACGAAGCGGTCAGATACGGGAAGAGCGACGGTCTGCCCTCCGTGGAGGTAAATGCGATAACACAGACCGAAGAGGGGTACCTCTGGATAGGTACTTATTCGGGACTTTATAGATATGACGGAAGCGTATTTGAAAAAATGTCGCCCGATCAGAGAGTCAGCAGTGTAATGATGCTCTTTGCGGATTCGAGGGGATGGCTATGGATAGGTACCAATGACTCCGGCGTGGCATATTACGTGCCTGCGGAAGCTAAGACCTATGTCTGCTCAAAAGCTGACGGATTGCCCTCCGACAGCATAAGAGCCTTTGCGGAGGATTCGAAGGGAAATGTTTTCATAGGTACCGTTGAAGGCCTCTCGATCATGACTTATTACGGAAAGGTGGTCAATCCCTCATCCTTTTCGGCCCTGGGAAGCATAAGGGCTCTTGTCTCCGGCGGAGATTATATCGTAGGGGTTACGGGCTCCGGAATGCTCTTTGTTGCCGATGAAAACGGGGTACTCCGGACTGCATTTTCCGATACCTCCGGCGTGGATTTTACTTCCGTTGCGGTGAACGGTGACGGCCTCATAGTGGCAGGCACTTCGGCATCCTATGTGCAGATGTTCTTGTACAACGACGGCGAGCTTATGAGCTTTTCTCATTTCGACGGCAAAGAGCTCAATTATTATTCCTATGTCTATTTTGACGAGGCGGGGTACAGGTGGTTTCTCTGCGCCGAAAACGGCATGGGCGTTCTTGACGGCAATTCCGGCAAGTTTACCAACCTTACACATACGGGCTTTGAAAGCTCCGTCTGCCAGGCGCTCTGCGATTACCAGGGGAATATCTGGTTCGTGTCCAACAAAAAAGGCCTGCTCAAGTTCTCGCCGACGCCTTTTACGGATGTGTTCGCAAAGAGCGGGATACCTGCAAATGTTGTGAACTGCATCGCCACGAAGGGCAATGACATCTACATCGGTAAGGATGACGGACTTTATGTTATAGACAGCACCACCTATGAGAAACGTGACTATCATTTTACGGACGCTTTCAAGGGTATCAGGATCAGGCATATATCCTGTGATTCCCACGGCAACATGTGGATCAGCACCTACGGCAAGGAAGGCCTTTATAAGATCGAAAACGATGGAACAATAAAGACCTTCAACGAGAAGAACGGTACCATAGGCGGTCGTTTCAGATTTGCCATGGAGCTGAGCGACGGTTCTGTGATCGCCGCAAGTAATCTGGGACTCACCTTCATAAAGGACGACACGATCATAAATACTCTCGATCGCTACGACGGCCTTGACACGCCCCAGATACTCACCATCGTTGAAAATTTTGACGGTACGGTCTATGCGGGCAGCGACGGCGGCGGTGTATACGTTATCAAAAACGGAGTGATCATTGACTGCATAGATGAGAACGACGGCCTCGAATCCCTTGTGGTACTGAGGATCGTTCCGTACAACAACGGCTTTTTCTATGTGACGAGCAATGCGCTCTATTATGACAACGGAAAAGAGATCAAAAGGCTCACGGCTTTCCCTTATACAAACAATTATGACATCTACATAAATGACGAGAAGAAGGCATGGATATTCTCGAGCGCGGGCATTTACATCGCGAATGCCTCCGACATCATCGAAAACGGAGACTATATGTATACTCTTCTCGATGAATCCATGGGCTTCAATACTTCGCTTACAGCCAATGCTTGGAATCTTACGGATGGCGGTTCGAAGCTTCTTTTGTGCTGCACGGACGGTGTCCGTGAGGTCGACATGAATTCTTACGATTATTTTGACCGTAAATGTCATATCGAGGTCAAATACATCCTTGCGGACGGAGTCGAGATCATTCCCGGAACGGACGGGATCTACACGATACCCGCTACCCGCGGACGTATCCAGATCGCTCCGGCGATACTTAATTTCACGCTTTCCAATCCTCAGGTGCGCATGTACCTTGAAAATTCGAATGATACAGGCGTATCCGGCAGGAAAAATGCTGTTTCGGAGCTTGTTTACACGAACCTCCCCTACGGCAGATATAAGCTGCACGTCCAGATCATAGACGGAATGGATTATTCCATAGCCCGTGACGAAGTCTTTGAGATCTACAAGAAACCAAGATTCTTTGAACATATATCCGTCAGGATCGCATCTGTTCTCCTTGCCATGGGCGTTGCCGCCCTGATCGTTTTATGGGTTCTCAAGGCGACCATCATCAGAAGGCAGTATGAGCAGATAAGACTGGCGAAGGATGAGGCGGAGAGAGCCAACAGCGCGAAGTCGAGATTCCTTGCGAACATGTCCCATGAGATCCGTACGCCCATCAATACCATCATGGGTATGGATGAGATGATACTCAGAGAAGACAGGGAAAACGTTCCGACGGAATATGCAAGATCCGTTACGGGTTACGCCATGGATATAAAGCATGCTTCGGAAACACTTCTCGGACTTGTGAATGACGTACTTGATCTTTCCAAGATAGAGTCCGGCAAGATGAATCTTGTGGAACAGGAATATGATACCAACGATCTGCTGCGGTCCATCGTTACAATGATACGCGTGCGCAGCAATCAGAAGGATCTTACCTTTGAGACACGCATCGACCCCGCTCTTCCCAAGAAGCTCTACGGAGATATGGGTAAGATCAAACAGGTGGTCTTAAATCTCCTTACAAATGCGGTCAAATACACGCAGAAGGGCGGTTTCGTCCTTAACGTGGAGGTAAAGGAAAAGGACGAAAAGCATTGCAGCATATATTTTGCGGTTAAGGATACCGGCATCGGCGTTAAAAAAGAGGACATGAGCAAGCTCTTCTCGGCCTTTGAACGGTTGGATGAGAAGAAGAACAGCGGCATTCAGGGAACAGGCCTCGGCCTTGATATTTCGAGACAGTTTGTTGCTCTCATGGGCGGTGACCTTTGCTGCGAAAGCGAATACGGAGTGGGCTCGACCTTCTATTTCATCATCAGGCAGGAGATAGTGGACGTTGAAGAGATCGGCACATTCTCGGAAAAAGGCGAAGAGCATACCGGGGCTTATGTTCCTCAGTTTGTCGCATCAAACGCCCGGGTGCTTGTGGTTGATGACAATTCCATGAACCTCCTTGTGCTCAAGGGGCTTCTCAAGGGAACGAGGGTAAAGGTGTTCACGGCCATGAGCGGTAAGGAGTGTATAGAAGCGTTAAAGAAGGACAGCTTCGACGTTGTTCTCCTGGACCACATGATGCCTGAGATGGACGGACTTGAGACACTTAAACACATAAGAGAGGATATTCCGGAAAGAAGTGAAGTCCCGATCATCGCGCTCACCGCAAACGGTGCGACGGACGGCGGCAGTTTTTACAAGCAGGCGGGCTTCTCGGATTACCTTGCAAAGCCTGTAGACGGTGATGTGCTTGAACGCACGCTTAAGCAGTACATCCCGAAGGAACTGTTGGAGGACCCCGGAACCGCGGATGTTACTGAAAATGCTGACAGACTTCCGGAGGAATATTCATGGCTTGAAGAAGTTGAGGGAATTTCGGTAAAAGATGGCATTAGGTATTGCGGCGGTGCCGAATCTTTTGTAAAATCAATTAAGACGTTTTACGACATGCTTCCCGAGAATTCGGAAATAATAGAGAAAACCTGCACGGACGGCGATATCGAACTGTATACCGTGAAGGTCCATGCCCTTAAGAGTTCCGCAAGGATAATAGGAGCGGCAGATCTTTCAAAGCTTGCGGAAAATCTTGAAGAGGCGGGCAAACGCGAGGATAAGGCGTTTATCGCGGACAACACGAACGAGCTTCTGGCGCTGTACAATTCCTACAAGGGAAGGCTCGAACGCTTCTCGGAGAACGAAAACGGCACCGAGATCGACCCGGAGGAACTTAAAGAGGCATACGAAGCTCTTAAGGAATTCGTTCCGCAGATGGATTACGATTCCATCGAAATGATGCTTGCGGAAGTGATGCCCCATAAGCTCCCCGAAAAGGATGGGGAATTCTTTAGAAAGATATCCGTTCTTCTTAAGAAGCTTGATTGGGACGAGATGGAAAAAATGATAAATGAAATATAAATGATCATCGGAGGGTGACATGCTGGACGCAAGAGGAGTAATGGTAATGGCTGAAAAGGAGAGCTTCGTTGTCAAAGCTCTCATCAAAAAGATCCGTGACGCGGGGTATGATTCCTGCTTTGTAAAGCCTGACATAAACGACATCAACAGGATCTGGGATGAATACGATCTGCTTGTTTATTACATGGACAATAACGACAGGCTTACCGCCGAGACCGAGCGTTATCTTATCGATAAGCTGACGGATTCCGCAAAGCAGTTCATAATTGTCGGAGATCAGGCGGATGTCAAAAAGGTTACGGACAGGATGCCCCACAACCATGTTTTTAAGACCTTCAAAAGACCCCTTGATAATGCAGCCTTCTTTGAAGCTGTGGAAGATTTCTTCCGCGGAATGGACTCCGAAGATCGTAAAAAGAGCATTCTCATAGTAGATGACGATCCCACTTACTTAGGACTTGTACGTGACTGGCTCAAGGATACTTACAAGGTCACCATGGCTTCGTCCGGCATGCAGGCCATAAAATGGCTGGGCGCAAACAAAGCCGATCTTGTCCTTCTCGATCATGAGATGCCTGTGACCAACGGTCCCAAAGTGCTTGAAATGCTCAGAAGCGATCACGAGACAAGGAACATACCCGTTATCTTCCTGACCGGTAAGAGCGACAAGGCAAGCGTAATGCAGGTGGTAGCTTTAAAGGCCGACGGCTATCTCCTTAAGACTATCGGAAAGGAAGATCTCTTAAAGCAGCTCTTTGAATTCTTCGAAAAGAAGAAAGCATCATTTTAAAGTTTTGTATTAGGAGATCGGACCCGCATATGGAATATATGGCAAAGAATATTGAGATACTGGATCCTCATACGGTAAGGATTTATAAAAAGAAAAATGATACATCCCTTTTCGGACTAAACGACGTAAAAGCAGATGCAAAGACAAATGAACTGCCGTCCGCACAAATACTTGCAGACGGCAGTGTTTGCATTTCTAAGAAGGGACACGTCATTTTCAGGGAAAAGGAGGCTGCCGGCAAAAGGGTATTTAAGGAAGAGAGAACCTTTGAGGCGGCTTTTAAGGAAGGACACAAATGTGCCGAAACGGGACATACCTTTACAACACAGATAAACATCGTCCTGGGACAAAAGGACAAGATATACGGTCTCGGCGATAAGGCTGCCTTCCTTAACAGACGCGGATATGAATATGTTTCGCACAACAGCGATGACCCGACTCAGCATAACGAGACCTACAGGTCATTGTACAAATCGATAAACTTCCTGATTGTGAACTCTGACGGCGGCTGGTACGGAGTATTCTATCCTTCGAGTTACGACTGCACATTTAATCTCGGGAAGTTTGATCCTTCATATACCTATATCGGTTCGGACAAGGGAGAGTACGATTATTTTGTCTTCGTCGGAGAAAATCCCCTGGAGGTGATAAAAGCATATTATTCTCTTATCGGACCGTCCGTCTTTACCACAATGAAATTCATTGGGAATCACCAGTCCCGCTGGTCATATACCGATGAAGAAGCTCACGAGCTTGTGAGAAGGCATAAGGAAGAGGGAATGCCTCTTGACTTCATACATTTTGATATAGATTACATGGACGGATACAGGGTATATACGGTGAATGAGGAATATGTTCCCGATTTCGCGAAGACCTGTGAGGAGTTTGAAAAAGCAGGCGTCGGTGTGATCACTATCATGGATCCTGCGGTAAAATACGAGAAAGGCTATAAGATCTACGAAGATGTGAAGAAGATCGGAGGATTTGCCAAACTTTACGGAAAAGAGTATGTGAACGAGGTTTGGCCGGGAGACGCCGTATACCCCGATTATTTTAAAAAGGAAACACGGGAATACTTTAAGAATGCTACAAAGGAATTCCTTAAGAGATACAATGTCACGGGCATCTGGGGCGACATGAACGAGCCCGCTTCCTTCCGAGGTCCCCTTCCCGATGAAGTGGAGTTTGATTGTGACGGGCGGAAGGTGCTCCATGACGAGGCGCACAATCTTTACGCCGAGTACATGTCAAAGACCTTGGCGGAAGCTTTTACGGATGAAAATAAGCGCCCCACTCTGATCACAAGAGCGGCTTATTCCACCACCTGCAGATACACAACTTCCTGGAACGGCGACAATCAGTCCCTGTGGGATCACTTAAGAGCTTCTTTGCCGCAGGTCATGACCATGAACATGTGCGGCTTTTTTATGAACGGCGTGGATGTGGGCGGCTTCGGAAACGACACGACGAAGGAACTTCTTATACGCTGGGTACAGGCAGACATATTCATGCCCTATTTCAGAAATCATTCCGCTCTCGGCACGACCCGCCAGGAGCCCTATGCTTTCGATGATGAAGCTTATGGGATCTACATGAGATTTCTGAAGCTGAGATATGAGTTCATACCGTACCTTTATACGCTCCAGTGGGAGGCACATCGGACAGGTATGCCCATGTTTGCGCCTTTGTTCGTTTATTATCCGGATGATGATAACACATATGAGATAAACGACGAAGTCATGATAGGTGACCGTGTCCTGCATGCTCCTATTGTGGATCAGGGAAAGAAGAGGAGAGAAGTGTATCTCCCGGGTGGCTTTTGGATAGATTATTTCACAGGCAGAAGATATGAGGGCGGTGCTTCCTATATCATAGAGATGCCTCTTGATGCGACGGGAATATTCGTTAAAGAAGGGGCGGTCATACCTCTTATGAAGGGAATGACATATATTGAGCCCGCAAAGATAAAGGAGATCGCGGTTTACAGGGCGGCATCCGCAGAAACCCCCGAAGATCTCTGTATTCCTTTCGACCTGCATATCGATGACGGAGAGAGCCTTGATTATGAGAAGGGGGTATACGACACAAAGCGTATCTCCATGAAGAACGGAAGCATAGATATTGAAAATATAAAGAACGGCTACGGACAGGATATCTCCTTCGTGCCGTGTGACATAAGATAACAAAAGACCGTGGCTCATGAGAGCCACGGCTTTTTTATCAATATACGAATTTTATCTGACCGATGACGGAAGTTTCGAAGGTCTTGTACAGACCGGGCGTTTCACCGTCGTAGTGCACCATTTTCGGTATGTTGCTCGTGATGACCGCCTTCTTGCCGCGAAGCAGAGCAACGCCCTTGCGACCGATGTGCTTCTTGGCCTTGAGACCCGGGACAAGTTTTAATGCTCCGAACCTCGAGAGACCGTATATGATGAGGAAGTCAAGCATTCCGTCCGAATCGGATGCATCGGGAGCCATCGGAACACCGCCGCCCTCTACGGGCTGGTTCATTGCGGCTATGAAATAAACGTGAGGATAGAAGGATATCTGCCCGTTTATGTTCACTTCCATATCGGCAAGCCCCGTAGTGAAGACATTCTTTACACCGAAGAAGGTGTATACCTGATGCTTCAGGATCTTCTTGAGCTTGGGACTGTGGTTTGCGTAATAGCAAATGTCGGCATCATAACCGAGACCGGAGCTGACAAGATAGCGGTGGTAACCGTCCGGGACGGGGGTGCCGTCGGGAAGGGTGCCGTCGGAATATACGGACTCGCATATATCGATGTTCATCTCATGCTTACGATCCAATATGCCGTCGATGATCTCGTTAAGATCCGTGGGTAGCGATTTGTTGCGTGAAAAATCGTTGCCCGATCCGTTTCTTATCAGGCTGAGCTCGGTGTCCTCCGGATGCGTTACGCCCTGAATGACCTGGTTTAACGTACCGTCTCCACCGAGAACTATGAGCTTTATGGGGCGTTCGTCCGTCTTTGCATATATTTCTTCGTAATCCTTCTGAATGGATTCGTTTTTCTTTGTGAAATAAACTTCGTAAGGAATGTTGCGGCTTTTAAATATCTTTTCGGCTTCGGTCCAGAGCGAGCTTCCGGAACCGGATTTTGAAGCGGGGTTTACGAAAATATAATACATATTTCCAATCATAGTCCGACGCGGTCGGATCCCTTTCTTTTTGGTGGGTCGAAAAAGCCTGTACATGCGCTTTTGCAACAAGTCGATTGTAACACTTGCGCAAAAATACGTCAAAAGATATATTGTAAAAATTCTGTAAACATCCCAAGAGAATTTGTCCGATTTTTCATGAAATTTACCATGTGTTTGAAAATATAAAAAAGAGATTAAAATTGGTTGCATAATTTTTGGCAAAATGGTAAAATGAATGAGTATCTGTTAGGCGTTTGAGCGATTTAACAGATAAAACGACTTGAAAGGAAAAATGCGTATGGATGTTTACAAAACCGAACAAATCAGAAATGTTGTATTACTCGGACATGGGGGTTCAGGAAAGACAACGTTGGCAGAGGCGCTTGCTTTCCACACAAAGGCGATCGCAAGAATGGGTAAGGTTGCCGAAGGAAACACACTGAGCGATTACGATAAGGAAGAGATCAAGAGAGGTTTCTCTATCAGGGCTTCCGTTATTCCGATCGAGTGGGAAGGCTTAAAGATAAATCTTCTCGACGCACCTGGATACTTCGACTTTGTCGGACAGGCCGAAGAAGCGATGAGCGTTGCCGATGCGGCTGTCATCGTCATCAACGGCAAGGCGGGTATCGAAGTCGGAACAAGAAAGGCATGGGATATCTGTGAGAGAAGGAAGATACCCTGCATATTCTTCGTTACCAACATGGACGATCCAAACGCGGACTATATCAAGATAGTCAGCGACCTTAAAGAGCTTTACGGCAAGAAGATAGCACCTTTCCATCTGCCTACATATGAAAATGACAAATTTACGGGTTTTGTAAACGTTGTTAAGATGGGCGCGAGAAAGTTCAATCCCGACGGAACGTATACCGATACGGAGATCCCTGCGGGCGTCAAGGGAGATCTTGACGAGGTAAGGAACATGATCCTCGAAGCCGTTGCCGAGTCCGATGAGGCGCTCATGGATAAGTACTTTAACGGCGAAGAGTTTACGCAGGAAGAGATTTCCGGCGCACTCAGAAAGAGCGTTATAGAGCATGACATCATTCCCGTTCAGATGGGATCCGGTGTTCTGACCTACGGTTGCAATATGCTGTTGCAGTCCTTCCAGAAATACTTCCCTTCACCCGAGAAATCGGCTGTTTTCAAGAAGGGTGTCAACAGGAAGACGGGAGAAGAGGTACAGGCTGATAAGGATAATTCGAAGCCGGTAAGTGCATATGTATTTAAGACCATCATGGATCCTTTCGTAGGAAAGTATTCACTCGTAAAGGTATGTACGGGTGTTCTTAAGTCCGGAGATATCGTATACAACGTCACCAAGGACGTAGAGGAAAAGCTTCAGAAGCTTTATGTGATGCGCGGTAAGGAACTCATCGAGGTTGCCGCTCTCAATTCGGGAGACATCGGTGCCATCGGTAAGCTCAGCGCGACGAGGACCGGGGATACGCTTTCCACACGCGACTGCCCGATAGAGTATCATCCCACAACAATGTCAAAGCCTCAGGAGTACATGAGGTACAAGGCAAAGACAAAGGGCGAGGAAGACAAGATAGCTCAGGGTCTTCAGAAGCTTGCAATAGAGGATCTTACACTCAGAACGGTAAACGACGAAGAGAACCGTCAGATGCTGATCTACGGTATCGGAATGCAGCAGCTTGAGATCACGTCTTCGATGCTCAAGGAAAAATATAAGGTTGAGATCGAGCTTTCAAAGCCCAAGTTCGCATACAGAGAGACCATCACGAAGAGGGTTGAACATATCCAGGGCAAGCACAAGAAGCAGTCCGGCGGACACGGCCAGTACGGCGATGTCATCATGGACTTCGAGCCCCTTGACGATGTAACGAAGCCTTATGAGTTCTATGAGCAGGTATTCGGAGGTTCCGTTCCGAAGAACTTCTTCCCCGCAGTAGAAAAGGGCATTCAGGAAAGTGTTATCAAGGGACCTTTGGCTGCATATCCCGTTGTCGGCATCAAGGCTACGCTGGTTGACGGTTCCTACCATCCGGTAGATTCCTCCGAAATGGCCTTCAAGACAGCTTCCATGCTGGCCTTCAGAGACGGTTTCATGAAGGCGAAGCCTGTACTCCTCGAGCCTATCGAGAGCCTTAAGATAACGGTTCCCGACAAGTTTACGGGTGATATCATGGGCGACCTCAACAAGAGAAGAGGACGTATCATGGGTATGAATCCCGTTGCGGGCGGCAAGCAGATCATCGAAGCCGAGATACCCGCTTCCGAGCTTTACGGCTATTCTACGGATCTCAGATCCATGACGGGCGGTATGGGCGACTATGAGCATGAGTTCATCCGCTACGAGCAGGCACCTTCGGATGTTCAGCAGAGAGAGATCGAGAAGAGAGCTTCAAAGATCGAGCAGATCGAAGCATAATGCATACCCTATGAAGACTTTAAAGGACGGAAAGTACCTGCTTTCCGTCCTTTTTGTTACTTTTGGTGGACTTGATATGATAAAATCTGATATAATGTGTCCAAAAGATTCATTACTGCTTGAGAAAGGAGATTGAATATGAAGAAGATCAACATGTCCGAGTTTTTCGACAAGGCCAAGGAGACTTCGAAGAAGATCGGTTCATCGGCCATGAAGGCAGGCAAGGTTGCCGGTAAGGCGGCAAAAAAGGCCGGCAAGGCGGCAGCCGAACGGGCGTCGGAAATGTCGGAAAGGATCAGGGAAAGCATAGAAGAAAGGAGGGAGGAAGCTGAAGAAGCGGTCAAAGAAAGGCTCGAAAACGGGACTGTTTCCGAAGCGGATTTAAGACATAAGAACGGACTGTCGCGTAAGATCATCCTGCTTACCGTTTTACCCCTCATTGCATTGACGATTGTCGGATTGCTGTTTATAAAATCATCGGCATCCAGAAGCTGCAAATACGTTGCAAAGGAACAGCTTCTTTCTGTTGCGGATATTGTCGGGGGCATGAGTTCCCCGGATGAAGCAGCTATCAAGAAAGCGGTTTCGAATTCAAACATTAAGGTTGCCGTTTACAATAACGGAAAAGCTGTCGTGAGCGACGGCGTATCCAACAAGTCACTCGGCGTCAATGTAAAGAACGAACCCATTCAGACCACCGAAAAGCTTGGCGGAGAGGATTACCTTGTATGCTATGTTACCGGGGCGAGCGGAAACGTCGTAAAGGTATCGACACCGATGTCAAGGATCGATAAGACCGCCAATCTTGCTTTCGTTACGAATGCGATACTGATGGTTTTATTGTTCGTTGTTTTCACGATTCCCGTAATACCCACGGCCAGAAAGCTTGCAAAGGGACTGAGCATCACGCTTGATCAGATCACGCAGATCGCCAACGGTAATCTCTCGATCGAAGCAGATCCCGCTATCGCAGCACGTAAGGATGAGCTCGGAAGCGTGGAGGTATCCATTAAGAAGCTGGCGGATAATTTCGGAAAACTTATCGGAAATATCGATGAATCGTCGACCAGTCTCGGCCTTATTTCCGCAGACTTCTCCAAAAGTTTTGATACTGTGGTCGAGTCGATCGAAAACGTTAATATAGCAATGGAAGAGATCGCAAAGGGTGCTTCTTCGCAGGCCAGCGAATCCTCCAACCTGAATGCCAAGTTCGTAAGCATTGGTGATTCCATCGAGGCGGCCGGCAAGAGTGTCGAAGTTCTCGCACAGAGTGCCGATACGATGAAGGGCTACAATACGACGGCACAGCAGACCATCTTTGAAATTGAGAAGATGAGTGACGAGACCACCACCGCGGTGAAGGAGATCAGAGAGCAGACGGCTAAGACGAACAAGTCCGTAATGCAGATCAGAAACGCTACCGAAATGATCGCCGATATCGCAAGCCAGACCAACCTCCTTTCACTGAATGCTTCCATCGAGGCAGCCCGTGCGGGAGAGATGGGAAGAGGTTTCGCAGTCGTTGCAAACGAGATCAGAGCACTTGCCGATCAGTCCAAGCAGTCGGCTCAGGCTATCGCCAATATCGTTAAGGAACTCATCGAGAACTCCAACGTTTCCGTTGAAGCCATGGAGAGAGCTTCCGACATCATGAGCAAGCAGAGCGAAGGCATCACCACCTCCAAGGAAGTATTCACCAAGCTCAACGATGAGATCGATAACGTTGTTACCGCTGTAAATACTATCACCGACGAGATCAAGGTGCTGGGCCGCGATAAGAACGAAGCAATGTCGGGAATGGGCAGCCTTGCGGCGATCGCCGAGGAGAACGCGGCAAGTACCTGGGAGACATCGGCATCCATGAACACCTTAAAGGACGTTGTTATCAGAGGTAAAGCAAACACAGATGAGATCAAGAATCTTTCGTCATCGTTGAAAGAAGAGACCGATAAGATCAAAGTTTCATAATATACAGAGGTGACATCAGAATGAGTAAAAAGAACAAAAAGAGGAAGTTGGGCAAAAGGGTCTTTCCGATAGTTCTTCTTGCAATTGTTGTTTTGCTCGGTGTAGTCGTTTTCAGATACTTTACGGACATTCACAAAGCACAGGGAGACGAGATCAGTCCGTATTTTTCTATGAAGGATGACGATGTTACCATTAATGACATTGACGAGGGAGTGTTCATAGACAGTCCCGCAACCGATAAGGCAGTCATATTCTATCCCGGCTGCAAGGTTGAATACAAATCCTACATTCCGTTCTGCTACAATCTTGCAAAAGAAGGATTCGATGTTTTCATCGTTCCTGTGAAACTCAATTTTGCACTTTTTGACAAGCAGGCAGGGCAGAAGGTAATGGATAAGTATTCTTACGATTCATGGATACTTATGGGCCATTCCATGGGCGGTATCGCGATCGCTTCCTTTGCTGATGAAAAGGGAGACGAGGTTGACGGACTTGTTCTTCTTGGAGCACACGGAGCAGCGGATCTTACCGATACTGACATCGTGACTCTCGTACTTTACGGAAGTGAGGACGGAGTTGTACAGCGCAAGAAGGTTGAAGCCGGCAGAAGCACACTCGCAAAGCCCGGGAACTATCATGAACTCGAGATCCCCGGCGGTAACCATGCATACTGGGGAAACTACGGAAAACAGGCTATGGACGGCGAAGCTACGATCTCACAGGCAAAGCAGTTTGAGATAGGTATTTCCGAGATAGTTAAATACTTCGGAAATTAAGAAAGTTAAAAGCATTAAAAAGCGTTCCCAATTTTAGGGAACGCTTTTTTGGTGCTTTGATCTTTTGCTCATACCCAGCCCTGTGCCATCATGGCATCGGCAACTTTTTTGAAGCCGGCAAGGTTGGCACCCGCAACAAGGTCGTAGCCTACGTCGTAGGCATCGCAGGCTTCGACGATGCTCGAGTGAATGCCCTTCATTATTGCTTTAAGCATATCGTCAACCTGCTCGGCCGTCCAGGCAAGTCGTTCGCTGTTCTGGGTCATTTCGAGACCGGAAACCGATACGCCGCCGGCGTTTACTGCCTTGGAGGGGGCGAGAAGGACGCCGTGGGAGCGGAGATATGCCATGGCCTCGTTGGTGGTGGGCATATTTGATACTTCGTTTACATATTTGACACCCTTTTTGACGATGCTCTCCGCATCGGGAAGGGTGATCTCGTTCTGACATGCGCAGGGCATGTATACATCGGCGTCAACATTTCCCCAGGGTTTTTTGCCTGCGAAGAAGGGGGTGCCGAATCTGTCGGAAAAATCCTTACAGCAGTCTCTTCTCGATGCTCTCATTTCCAGCATGAAATCTACCATTTCATCGGTCATGCCGTTTAGCTCGACGTAGCCGTCGGGACCGGAGATGGAAACAACGATTCCTCCCAGCTCGGTTATCTTCTTGGCTGCGCCCCAGGCAACGTTACCGAAGCCGGAGAGGGCAAAACGCATGCCCTTTATATTCTTTCCTTCGTGCTTGAGAACCTCGTTAAAGAAATATACCGCGCCGAAGCCGGTTGCTTCGGGACGGATGAGGGAACCGCCGTAGGACAGACCCTTTCCCGTAAGTACGCCGTTTTCGTAAGCGTTTCTGATACGCTTGTACTGACCGAACATATAGCCGATCTCCGTTCCTCCTACACCTAAGTCTCCTGCGGGAACATCGACCTTGGGACCGATGTGTCTGTAAAGCTCAGTCATGAACGCCTGGCAGAAACGCATGATCTCACCGTCGGATCTGCCCTTGGGATCGAAGTCCGCCCCGCCTTTACCACCGCCCATGGGAAGACCTGTAAGGCTGTTCTTGAAGGTCTGTTCGAATCCGAGGAATTTGATGATGCTTAAGTTTACGCTCGGATGGAAGCGGAGACCGCCCTTGTAGGGACCGATCGCGCTGTTGAACTGTACGCGATAGCCGTTGTTTACGTGGGGCTTGCCCTGATCGTCGCTCCACACGACGCGGAATTTGATCTCTCTCTCGGGTTCAACGAGTCTTTCCAGAAGTGCGTTCGCTTCGTACTCGGGATGCTTGTCGAAAGCGGGTTCCAGACTGGTCAGTACTTCTTCGACGGTCTGAAGGAATTCCGGCTGACAGGGGTATTTTGACTTTGTTTCCTCAATAACTCTTTTTACATAGCTGTTCATTGCTATACCTCCTCGAGATGACGTGAATACTCGTTCACGTCTGTAACTGTATTATACCCCTTTTGAGCAGGGATTTCAACAATAAACAACAGATTGCAACAGGTTACCGCGACGCCTGTTTAATCAGATGATGCGTTAGTACAGGCTTATTGTCTTTTGCACAAGTTTGTTGTATCCTATGTAAGCATGTGAACAAAAAAAGGAAGGACTGTGAAGATATGAAGACGGCACTTGTGACCGGTGCTTCCAGGGGCATCGGAAGAGCGATAGCGGTTAAACTGGCCGAAAACGGCTACACCGTATTGATGAACTGTGTTAAGAATAAAGATAAACTTCATGAAACGGCAGAACTCATAAGGAAGAACGGCGGAAGCTGTGAAGAGGTGCCGGGTGATGTTTCCGACTCCGGTTTTGTTGAAAAAATGTTTGATGAGATTAAAAAGAAGTACGGTCACCTGGATCTTCTCGTAAACAATGCGGGCATATCCAAGGTCGGTCTGTTTACCGATATGACGGATCGTGACTGGAGGGAGATCTGCGGAGTCAATCTGGACGCTGCCGTATGGTGCTCGCGGGAAGCGGCGAAGCTCATGGTGCCTGTGCATACGGGAAAGATCATGAATATCTCTTCCATGTGGGGCCAGGTGGGGGCATCCTGCGAAGTCATGTATTCGGCCACAAAGGGAGGGCTTGATGCCCTGACAAAGGCACTTGCCAAGGAGCTTGCACCATCCGGTATTACCGTGAATGCCATTTCCTGCGGTGTGATCGATACGGACATGAACGGGTGCTTCTCGGAAGAAGAGAGAAGAGCGCTTGCGGAGGAGATACCTGCCGGGCGTTTCGGCAGCGCGGAAGAGGTGGCAGACCTTCTTATAAAGCTTGTCAGCGGAAACGACTATCTGACAGGCCAGATAATACGCCTTGACGGAGGCATGATATGATGAAGTCGATCGTTGAAAGGATAAATGTAAAGGATATCCTTATAATATTACTCGGAACTTTTATGATGGCACTGGCCATCAACCTTGTATTTGACCCCATGGGTCTTGATACCGGCGGTGTCACGGGTCTTGCCATCGTGATCAAATATGTGACTGCGAAGTTTTACGACGGCGGAGTGCCCGTCTGGCTCAGCAACCTTATCTTCAACGTGCCTCTCTTTGCGGTGGCGATCCACAACAAGGGCATCAGATACATGCTGAAGACCGGGTTTTCCACACTCATGCTGACCTTTTGGATCTATCTGATCCCGGTCACTCCCGTTATAGAAGAGAAGATACTCGCTGTCGTGTTCGGCGGCGTCCTTTCCGGTATCGGCATGGGACTTGTTTTCTCGGCAATGGCGACAACGGGCGGATCGGATCTTTTCTCGGCGCTCCTTCATGACAGATGGCGCCATCTTTCCATACCGAAGATACTTGCTGTGACCGACGGACTTATCGTTTTCCTCGGTATCTTCATTTTCGGACTTGAGAATGTTGTTTATTCCACTATAGTTGTTTACATCGTTTCCAAGATCTCCGACAGCATACTGGACGGCCTCAAATTTGCCAAAATGGTCTACATCATTTCGGACAAGGCGGAGGAGATCGCGGCAGAAGTGCTTGTGGCCATTGACAGAGGCGTTACGGGCATAAAGGTAAAAGGCATGTATTCCGGAGACGACAAGAAGATGCTGTTTTGTGTGGTCAATAAAAAACAGGTGGTGGAGCTGACGGACATAGTAACAAGATTTGACAAGAGAGCCTTCATGGTGGTGGCCGACGCAAGAGAAGTAATGGGAGAAGGCTTTGCCGAGGTGAAGAGCGAAAATTCATCTTTTTAAGGCAATTTTTACAATGAAAACGCTTTTTTAACACTTTTTTTACATGTAGTTTTGGACAGATTTACCAAAGGACGTTTTCCCATTATGCAATCTATACAAAAAATCGTCATAAGATTTGGCTATTATGAATATGGCGGTATCAAAAAAAATGTTGTATGATGGTCGTAACTTTGAGTGGATAGTTTCTATCCTTAAGATTATGGGAGGACAATAATGGCAAGCTTATCATTAAAGAACATTAACAAAACCTATCCTAACGGTTTCGTAGCCGTTAAGAATTTCAACCTTGATATTGCCGATAAGGAATTCATCATTTTCGTAGGACCTTCAGGTTGCGGTAAGTCTACAACACTTCGTATGATCGCCGGACTCGAAGAGATCACCGAAGGTGAACTCTGGATCGGTGACAAACTCATGAACGATGTTGAGCCCAAGGACAGAGACATCGCCATGGTTTTCCAGAACTATGCACTTTATCCCCATATGTCGGTTTATGATAATATGGCATTCGGTCTTAAGCTTCGTAAGAC
>JAEEGL012174182.1_pt1 | contig 35669 bp, 35 predicted proteins | sample 9134231 | NCBI WGS metagenome assembly JAEEGL01 (sample SAMN16246548, study PRJNA631951) | gut metagenome | biome: gut microbiome; feature: rumen; material: fiber-attached | host: Bos | place: Iran: Karaj | collected 2018-10
ACATGCGTCAGCGCGCACACAAGGAGCAGGCGCTCCGCGACGCTGCCGAGAAGCTTGCAGCCAAGCTCGCTGAGGTGACCGTGAAGGTCCCCGCCAAGGTGAGCGAGACCGGCAAGGTGTTCGGTTCGGTGAACAACATCCAGGTGGCTGACGCCCTCGTGGCAGCCGGCTTCGATGTGGACCGCAAGAACATCACCCTCGTGGGCGAGCCCCTCATCAAGCAGGTGGGCGCTTACGAAGCCGTGGTCAAGTGCTACAAGGACATCAAGGCGACCGTCAATTTCGAGGTCGTCGCTGAAGAGGCGTAAGTCTTTGGAAGTCCAGAAGCGAATCGGCCGGGCCCTGCGGGCCCGGCCGATTTTTTTGTCTAGGGAACCAGGCCCGAGGCCTTGTTCCAGGCCAGCGTCCTGTAATAATTGTTCAGCACCGTGTATTCGGCCCTGGGGATATAGACACTGATGCCCGATACGTGCTTCATGTCGATCGTAATGAATTTTTCAGTCGCATCCTTGAAGACGATGGTGCCCGTTAGGGCGCGATGGACCTGCTGGTATTCCGCGTCGGTGGACACCTGCTGGACGAAATCGTCGAGGTCGTAGAACCAGTGACGGCCGAAGCGGAAGTAGGGCTGCACGTTCGAGCGGTCAAGGGTCAGGATCTCGTTCTGATGATTCTGGAAGACCGGCTTGCAGGCGGCCGCCAGCGCCTCGAGGCCGGCCGTCTCGACGACGGTCACGGTTGCGGAGCAGAAATCGCCCGACAAGGCCCTGTAATGGGCCATATAATCCCTTGCAATGGTCAGCATCGCATCCTTCGCCTTCTGCGTAAAGATGGGCTGCATCATCATTTCATAGGGGAAGCCGTCCGACAGGATCTCCGTCGGCGAGAACAGGATATAGTCGCAGCAGTTGCGCAGCTCATAGGCCACCTCGATGTTGCCCATCAGGCAAGCGTCGAAGAGGATGAACTCGGATTTGCGCTTGGAGAGCACCTTGGCCATCTCCACGAAGTCCATCTCCTCACCGTGGTCCTCGGCAAAGCTCTTGCTCTGGTCGCCGGCCGCCTTGACCATCCAGGAATACGGGTCGTTGACGACCTCGAGGTCCCTTCCGCTTTCCTTCGCCTTTTCCTGCGGATTGGCATAATAGCCCGGCGGCAGGAAGCCCGAACCGTGCGACCACAGGATCATGCTGCGGTGCTCGGCCGGCCAGGCCTGTTCGGCATCGGTCAGGGCCATTTCCAGCGTGGCGACGCTGGCCGAGTTCGTGCTGGTGGGATAGGTCTTGATGACCTCTTCGACCGTCTCGCCTTTGCGGTCCTTATAGAACCGGCTCAGCGTCGGGACGCCTTCGGCGAAATGATAGAACACCAGCAGGGCCTTGTCCTTGTCGCGAACGGAAGGAAGCCAAGAATCCTTTATATCTTCCAAGTCAGTCTCCCCTTCGTAGGAGAGGCTGTTATTGCCTGCGAAATAGATGAACAGCGCCTGCTTGTCCTTGACAGAAGGCTCGAACCAGCTGCAGGAGGCTACGCAGAAGACTGTCAGTATCAATATACAGAATCGCTTCATAAAGCAATGATATGAAAAAATATTATCTTTGTCAAATATTCGTCAATAAATAATACTTACAATATGCGTTTCTACAAAGCCATGATGATCATTACCGGCCTGGGTTTGGTACTGACCTCCTGCGGATCGAAAACCGGCGATCCCGACTTCAAATACTCCATCGATGAATTTGCGGACATCGAAGTGCTCCGCTACCAGATTCCCGGTTGGGAAGACCTGACCCTTCAACAGAAGGAATACATCTACCATTTGTGCGAAGCGGCAAAATCGGGCCGCGACATCACGTGGGACCAGAACTTCGCGTATAACCTGGAAATCCGTCATCTGCTGGAGAACATTATCGAAAACTATGCCGGCGATTGCAATTCCGCCGATTATCAGGATTTCCTGGTGTATGCAAAGCGCGTTTTCTTCAGCAACGGCATCCATCACCACTATGCCAACGACAAGTTCTTCCCGGCTTGCAGCCGTACGTATTTTGCGTCGCTGGCCGAAGCCGTGGGCGCCGACAAGGAGCGCACGGACTTCCTCCTCGAGATCATCTACAACCCCGACCTCTACCCCACTCTCCAATACCAGGGTACCGACAAGGACCTCGTAGAGGCCTCTGCCGTCAACTTTTATGACGGCGTCACGGCGGATGAGGTCAACGACTTCTATGCGAAGATGGAAGACCCGTCCGACCCGCACCCCATCAGCTACGGCCTCAACAGCAAGCTGGTGAAAGAGGACGGGAAGATCGTCGAACTGAAGTGGAAGGCCGACGGCCTCTACGGACCGGCCATCGAGACCATCATCGAGCACCTGGAAAAAGCTGCCAATGTGGCAGAAAACGATGTCCAGCGCAAGTACATCGCCGAACTTATCGACTACTACCGCACCGGCGACCTGCGGATGTGGGACCAGTACAACATCACCTGGGTCGGCGACACGCAGAGCGACGTCGACTTCGTGAACGGCTTCATCGAGGACTATGACGACCCGCTCGGCCGCAAGGCATCCTGGGAAGGCATCGTCAATTTCCGCGACCGCGAGGCGTCGAAGCGCACCGAGATCATCAGCGGCAACGCCCAGGGGATCGAGGACCACTCGCCCATCGATCCCCGTTTCCGCAAGGAGAAGGTGAAGGGCGTCTCGGCCAAGGTCATCAACGTGGCCGTCATCGCGGGCGACAACTATCCGGCAACGGCCATCGGCATCAACCTGCCGAACGCCGACTGGATCCGCAAGGAGCACGGCTCCAAGTCGGTGACCATCGCCAACATCACCGACGCCTACGCCCTCGCTTCGGAGCAGCGCCCGAAGAGCGTCCTCTCGGAATTCGCCTGGGACCAGGCCGAGATCGACCTCTGCAAGAAATACGGCAACATCACCGACAACCTCCACACCGACCTCCACGAGTGCCTCGGCCACGGCTCCGGCCAGTTGCTGCCCAGCACCCCGTCCAACGCGCTGAAGGAGTTCACCTCCACGCTGGAGGAGGCACGCGCCGACCTGTTCGCACTCTATTACCTCGCTGACCCGAAGCTCGTGGAACTCGGCCTGCTCGACAGTCCTGATGCCTACAAGGCCGAATACATGAGCTACATCCGCAACGGCATCTTCACGCAGTTCAGCCGCGTGGAACTCGGCAAGCCCAACACCGAGGCGCATATGCAGAACCGCAAGCTCATCGCCGACTGGTGCTATGAGAAGGGTATGCCCGAGAACGTCATCGAAAAGAAAGTGCGTGACGGAAAGACCTATTTCGTCATCAACGACTTCGAGAAGCTGCGCGGCCTCTTCGGCGACCTGCTTGCCGAGATCCAGCGCATCAAGTCGGAAGGCGACTACGAGGCCGGCAAGGAACTGGTCCAGAAGTACGCCGTCCACATCGATCCGCAGTTGCACAAGGAAGTGCTCGAGCGCTACGCCAGCCTGCAGCTGAAGCCCTACCGCGGCTTCATCAACCCCGACATCGTGCCGGTGGTCAAGGATGGCCAGGTCGTCGACTACGAAGTGGTCTACGGCGACGACTTCCTGAAGCAGCAGCTCCAATACGGCCGCGACTACAAGACGCTGTAGCGGCGTTGTCTAAAGGTGAGTTCTGATGATGTCCGCGCCCATCGCAGCGGCGCGGGCTTCATATTCGCGGACGATGTCGCCGCAGGTCTCGGGCGTGAGACCGCGGGGCTGCCAGATGAAGCGCTTGCGCGAAACCCCGACGAGCAGCGGGCGGCGGAATGACTTGAGCTCATCCATCCTGTCGAAGAGCAGTTGGTTGTCCTCGTTGCTTTTTGAGAACCCGTAACCGGGGTCAAGGACCCAGTCCGTGACCCCGGCTTCTTTTGCCCGCACGGAGAAATCACGGAAATACTGCTTGACAGCTGCCACTACATCGTCGTAGGCATACGGCTGGTGCATCGTCTCGAAGGTCCCCTGGTGGTGCATCGCGATGTATCGCAGGCCGAGGCGGCCCGCCACGGGCAGCATCGCCTCGTCCCATTCGCCAGACGAGATGTCGTTCACCCAGAAGCGGCCGACAGCCTGATAGGTCATCAGCACGATGGAAGCGCGGTAGGTGTCGATGGAAAGGGTCACGCCGGGATAGCGGCGCGCCGCCACCTCGAGCGCGGGCTCGAGCCGGGCCCATTCCTCTTCGACCGGAACCTCCCGGGAGCCCGGCCGGGAAGAGCAGGCGCCCAGGTCGAGGATCTCGGCGCCGGCCGCCAGCAGCGCATCAGCCCGGCGGCAGAACGCATCGACCTCTTTCGCGCGCGAAGGCGCATAGAAAGAGTCCTCATTGAGGTTGATGATTCCCATTATTTTCGTTTGTGCGCGTTCCATTATTTGTTATCTTTACAAGTTCAACGCAAAGATAACGATTTATGCTCATTGTTCTCGAAGGTTTGGACGGGGCCGGCAAATCCACGCAGCTCAAGATGGTGACGGCGTACCTGTCGTCGCTGGGCCGCCAGGTCGAGTATCTGCACTTCCCCCGCTATGATGCGCCGGTCTACGGAGAGTTGATCGGAAAGTTCCTGCGGGGCGACTTCGGTGCCATCGACCAGGTCCACCCCCAGCTGGTGGCCCTGCTCTTCGCCGAAGACCGCCGAGACGCCGCTTCGCTCATCCGCAACTGGATGGAGGAGGGCCACGTCGTGGTGCTCGACCGCTATGTCTACTCCAACATCGCCTTCCAGTGCGCCAAGTTGCAGGACCGGACGGAAGCCGCTGCCCTGCGCGACTGGACCTTCGACCTGGAATACAACCGCTACGGCATCCCCAAGCCTACCCTGAACCTCTTCCTCGACGTCCCCATCTCGTTCGTGGACGCCAAGCTCAAGCGCAACCGCCAGGGAGATAACCGGGAATATCTCGAGGGCAAGGCCGACATCCACGAGGCCGACATCGCCTTCCAGGTCCGCGTCCGCGAAATCTACCGTGAGCAGTGCCGGCTCGATCCGGATTTCATCCGCATCGAGTGCGGCGACCCGGACGGGAAAATGCTCCCCGCACCCGTCATCTTCCGCCGCATCCAACAAGAAATCGAAACACGCCTATGAGATTTCTCCGTGCCGTCTGCCGTGTGCTCTTCGCACTGACCTTCATCGTGTCGGGCTCTTTGAAGCTCCTCGACCCGGTGGGTACCGGCTTGATTGTCAAGGAGTATCTGGACTTTATGAACCTGACCGCCCTGGAACCGGCGGCCGTGGGCCTGGGCATTGCCCTGGCCCTGACGGAGTTCCTCATCGGCATCTGCGTGCTCAGCGGCCTGCGCTTCCGCATCGTCTCCTGGGTCGCCCTCATCCTGACTGCCTTCTTTACCGGGCTGACGCTCTACCTGATGCTCTACAACCCCATCAGCGACTGCGGCTGTTTCGGCGAAGCCATCCATCTGACCAACACGCAGACATTCTGGAAGAACGTGGTGCTGCTGGTGCTCGCCATCCTGATGTTCCTGGGACGGAAACGGGCCACGCGCGTCGCACCGGTCTGGCTCGAGTGGACCCTCGTCGGCATCTTCGCCGCCGTGGGCCTGTCCGTCGCCTTCCGCGCCCTCCAAACCATTCCGCAGGTCGACTTCACGGCCTACAGCGTGGGCAACAGCCTCGACGAGCTGGCACAGGAAAACCAGGCCCGCTACGAGACGACGTTCCTCTATACGAAGGACGGCGATACGGAAGAATTCACGCTCGACAACCTGCCCGATGAGAGCTGGACCTACCTCGACACGAAGACCGTGCAGGTGGGCGGCTCGACACGCATGGCCCAGGTCGATTTCACCCTGGACCAGATGGAGGGGCCGCTCCTGGCCGTCACCATCTATAGCCCTGACAAACTGACGCCTGAAATGCAGGAGAACATTGAGCAGTTCCGCAAGAATGCGCTGCTGCACGGGCTGGAACTGGTGGTATACGGCCCGACCGACGAATACGTGACGGCCGACCGCAAGTCCCTGATGACGCTCAACCGGAGCAATGGCGGCGGCGTCTATTTCAACGACGGCACCATTGTCGCCAAGTGGGCTAATTCCGAACTGCGCGACGCGGATCTCGACCTGGTCATGGACGAGGATCCCGACGTGCTGATCCTGCGCCACCGCATCCGCGAGCAGCTGTATGCCAGCATCCTGATTGCCGGCACGCTGCTGTTGCTGGCGATGGCCCGCGTACTTTGCAAATCATTCATCCAACTGAAATAATATGAGGGATACCGCTGTCGTCATCCTCAACTGGAACGGCCTGCCGATGCTGCAAGCCTATCTGCCGACGCTCGTCGCCCGCACGACGACCCCCGGCGCATTCATTGTCGTGGCCGACAACGGCTCCACCGACGGCTCCATCGAATGGCTGGCCGCCAACTACCCCGAGATCCGCCTGATCCGCATGGACCGCAACTATGGCTTCACCGGCGGCTACAACCGGGCGCTGCGCGAGATTGACGCCGACTACTATGTGCTGCTCAATTCCGACATCGAGGTCGGGGAAGGCTGGCTTGACCCGCTGCTCAATTGGATGGAAGAGCATCCCGAAACGGGCATCTGCCAGCCGAAGGTGCTGTCGATGGCCGAGCGCGACCGCTTCGAGTACGCGGGCGCAGCCGGCGGTTTCATCGACCGCTACGGCTATCCCTTCTGCCGCGGCCGCATCCTGTCGAACCTCGAGAAGGATGAGGGACAGTACGACGAGCCGGAGGAGTGCTTCTGGGCCACCGGCGCCTGCCTGATGGTGCGCAGCGCTCTCTACCACCATCTCGGCGGCCTGGACGAGGATTTCTTCGCCCATATGGAAGAGATTGATTTCTGCTGGCGCGCCAAGTTGCTGGGCTATCAGGTCTGGTGCGTACCCGCCTCCAAGGTCTGGCATGTAGGCGGCGGCACGCTGCCGAACAATTCGCCGCGGAAGCTCTATTTCAACTACCGCAATAACCTGCTGATGCTCTACAAGAACCTGCCCGACCGGATCCGCCGGACGCGCATCTTCTTCCGCATGTGCCTCGACGGCCTCTCGGCCTGCGCCTATCTGCTGACCGGCCGCTGGTCGTTCTTCAAGGCGGTCTGGACGGCGCACCGCGACTACCGCCGGATGCGCCGCAACGAGGACCCGTCCCCCTTCGAGGAGGAGCGCAACACCATCGGCCTCTACGACCGAAGCATCATCCTCCACTTCTTCCTCTCCGGCAAAAAGCTCCGCTGGAGCGATATCGAGCGCTATCTTTAAAAAAATATCCCCCTCCGCAGAGGGGGATAAAAATTCACAAATAGCTGTAAACCAGCCGAGTCCGTTGCAAGACAGAACAGCTATTTCTTGTTTTTGAAATAGCGGTTGTAGAGACCTTCGAAGCCCTTTCCGTGGCGCGCCTCGTCTTTGGCCATCTCGTGGATGGAGTCGTGGATCGCGTCATAGTTGAGCTGTTTCGCGCGGGTGGCGATGGCCTTCTTGCCTTCGCAGGCGCCGGCCTCGGCTTCCATCCGTTTCTTCAGGTTGGTCTCGGTGTCCCACACCATCTCGCCGATGAGCTCGCAGATCTTGGCAGCGTGCTCAGCTTCTTCCCAGGCATAGCGCTTGAAAGCGTCTGCCACTTCGGGGTAGCCTTCGCGGTCTGCCTGACGGCTCATGGCCAGGTACATGCCCACTTCGGAACATTCACCCCGGAAGTGATCCTGCAGGCCCTGCCATACTTCGGGATCGCAGCCTTTGGCTACGCCGAGTTTGTGCTCGTCGACGAAGGTCAGTCCGCCTTCGCTTTGGACCAGTTCATTGAATTTCGCCTTGGGGGCCTTGCACTGCGGGCAGCGTTCGGGAGCCTCGGGTCCTTCGTGGACATAACCGCAGACGGTGCAAATCCATTTCTTAGACATAACAAAAAAGTATTAAAGGATTGATAAAAAATTTTTCAGATGCCTTACAAATGTATGCAATTAATTGGTATTCACAAAATAATTTTCCTATCTTTGCGGCTCGCTGAAAAGGGTAACCTTTTGGTGCAATGGGAGCCGGGGCTTCCCGGCTTGAGTAACACATTTTAAAACAAAAGCAATGAAACACTTAGAACTCGAAGGTAAGAAGAGAATTACCGGCAAGAAGGCCGACGTCAAGAGCGTCCGCCGTGAAGACAGAGTGCCTTGCGTCATCTACGGCGCCGGCGTTGAGAACACCTCTTTCTCGGTTGACGAGAAGCAGCTCAAGAACCTCACCCACACTCCGTTTTCCCACATCGTGGACCTCAACATCGAAGGTACCAAATGCTTTGCAGTCCTGAAGGACATCCAGTATCACCCGGTCACCGACCGCGCCCTGCACGTGGACTTCCTGGCCATCGACCCGGCCAAGCCCGTCACCATCAACGTGCCCATCAAGATCACGGGCAACTCCATCGGTGTCCGCCAGGGTGGCAAGCTGAACGTCCCGACCCGCAAGCTGAAGGTCTGCGGCCTGATCGACAAGCTCCCCGATGAACTCCCGATCGACATCACCGAACTCGGCCTTGGCAAGCAGATCAACGCCGGTGACCTCAAGTTCGACGGTTTCCAGATCGTCTCGCCGAAGGGTACGCTGGTCTGCGCAGTCCGCGCAACCCGTAACTCGGCTGCTGCCGCTGCTGCTGAGACTGCCGAATAATTCCTTCTATGAACTATCTTGTCGTCGGACTGGGGAACATCGGTGAAGAATACGCCTCCACCCGGCACAATATGGGATTTATGGTGTTGGACGCCTGGGCTCAGGCGTCCAACGCTGTTTTTACGCCGGGGCGATATGGCGCCACGACGGAAATCTCCTTCAAGGGGCGCCGGTTCACGCTCCTGAAACCCTCCACTTATATGAACCTCAGCGGCAAGGCCGTCAACTACTGGCTGCAGAAAACGAAGATCCCGCAGGAGAACCTGCTGGTCGTGGTGGACGACCTGGCCATCCCCTTCGGAACGCTGCGGATGCGCCGCCGCGGATCGGCCGGCGGCCACAACGGCCTCAAGAGCATCGACTACTCGCTCGCCAGCGACGACTATGCGCGTCTGCGCATCGGCACGGGCAACGGCGGCTTCGCCGAAGGCCATCAGGTCGATTTCGTGCTGGGCGAGCTATTGCTCGAAGAAAAACGCACCCTGCCGCAAGTGCTGGAGCGCGCTATTGCCGCCATCAAGTGCTACGGCACGGAAGGCATCGACCGGGCTATGACGCAGTATAACAAGGCGCTCCCGGCCGCCGACACTCAGTCGACATCCTCCTCTTCCCCGAAGAACGATTCATAGAGCGTATCCATCTCGCGACGCTCCTTCTTGGTCGGACGCCCAGCACCGCGGTCGCGCCGGATGAAGAACGTCTCGACCGGTGCGTGCAGCTTGTCGAGTTCACTCTGGGGCGTCAGGTTCTCGGCGAAGCGCGGCACATCCTTCGCCCCTACTCTTTTCTCAAGGGGCGCCAGCACCTTATATTTATAAAATACGGAGCCCTTCCGCACCTGGATGACCTCGCCGGCCTTGACTTCGCGCGAAGGCTTGACGTCGTTGCCGTCCACGGTCACCTTGCTGCCCTTGCAGGCATCGGTTGCCTCGGTCCGGGTCTTGAAAACCCGGATGGCCCAGAGATATTTGTCAATTCGAACGGAATCCATGGTAAAGATTAAGGGGCCGCCTCAGTAGCGACCCCTTACTTATCATCTCTTCAGAAATCCAGCTTATTTCGCTGCCTCAACAGATGCTTTTCTGAAGTCCTTCATCAGCTTGGAGATGACGAGGGCGTTCTTGCGTGCGCGGGTGCCGGCTGCTTTGTTGCCTTTCACGAGCTGAAGCTCTGCATTCTTCTGGAAGAGAGCAATCTCTGCATTGATTTTCTCGATAAGTTCTTTCATGGGTTTGAGTTGTTAAAATGGATAATATTGATTAACTGATATTTTCTAGATTTGTTTCGAAGTTAAGCAGTTTCAATTAATTCTCCAAATTTTTTATAAAAACCCATTGATTATTGTTGAAAAAATACCATCAAAACGGCCATTGCACTCTATATGAGCCATATTGCGACCCGTTTTCTTCCGTTTCTATCCGTTTCAAACCCTTGCCCATCGACTTGGTCTGGCTGGTCCTGCGGGGCGTCCCGGGGATGTCGGAAGGATAGGTTCCTGAGACAATGTGCTGGAGGCAGGCGGCAATGCTGCTCTCCTCCACGCCGAAATCGTGATAGAGGTCATCCGGGCGATAAAGGTCGGGGACGAAGCCTCTTTCCGGAATCTGCTGGCCCTGCGAATTCTCGTTGTAAAAGCAGATGGGCAGGAACACCCACTTGAGGTTGGTATAATCATTTTTGTTATAGGCCTCGTAGTCTGCCTTGTAGCCCGGATACATCAGCACATACATGCCGTTCGGCTTGCCGTAGGTCGTGTCGCCCACCATCTGCTGCTTCGTACCGTAATACGGCTTGAGGCCGTTGATCACCATCTCGCTGGCGGAAGCGGAACCACCGCCCACGATGAAATAGAGCTTGTTGAGCGTGAGCGAATTGGTATTCCCCTCGATCTTGGTCGTATTCGCCTCATCGGAATAGGACTCGTCAAGCGAAGCGAGATAAGCGTTGTGCTTACGGATCACATAAGGCTTGCCGACCGCCGACAGCGGGGCCAGGTAATCCACGAGCAGCTGGCTGGCGCGTGCGTCGCCGCCGCCATTGTAACGCAGGTCCACGATCAGGCTGTGTACACCGGCGTCGTGGAACGAGGTCATCGCCTTGTTGATGTCGTCGAGGAAGTTGGCCTTGAAGCCCTGATACAGGAAATAGCCCACCGGCTCGGCCAGTCCCGGATATTCTTCCGGACGGATGATGCGGGTGATCAGGCCCGGACGGGTCGCGAGCGAAGCGGACATCGACGCGGTAAACGACACTTCCTTGCCGTCCACCAGCCGGAACGTGAAGCTCTGGGGCGATTTTTTGTAGTTTTCGTTGAAAATAGTAAGTTTTTCCTGGGTGAATCCTTCCTCGTCATCCTCGACGTTTTTGCCGGCAATCTTCGTCATCACGGCGCCGCGCGTGACGCCGTACTGCTCGAAGGGTGAGCCGGGATAGATGTAACGGACACGGATGCTGTAGTCACGGTAGTATTCGGTGGCCTGGCCCACGCTTACGCCCCAGGTTCCCTGGATGACACCCGTCTCGTCGGAAACATACTCTTCCTTGTCGCACATCCAACTCCAGTGGTCGCGGGAGGTGAGCATCTTGTCGAAGAACTCATAGATGTCATAATTGTAGGGCTTGAGCTGGGCGTTGCGGTCCAGCACTTCGTCGCGCCAATAATAGAAAATATTCATATAATTGGTACGCAGGAAATCCTTGGCGGGGTAATCCGGATCCTCCGCAATCTTGCGCTGCTCCTCCTCCTCTTCCGGGTTCACCACGGGGCAGCCTTGTGCGAGCAGCAGGACGAAAGCCAGCGCTGCCATCTTCACGATCCGAGTCAAAAAACGCTCTTTCATTGTTCCTTTTATTTTGTATATTTGCAAAGATACTTATTTTCCTATGAATTCCTTCACCGACATTCTCGAAAAGCTTTCCGCCGTCGTCTGGGGCTGGCCGATGATCATTTTGCTGCTGGGCACGCATATTTTCATGACCATCCGGCTCCGTTTTCCCCAACTGCGGATAGGAAAGGCGATCCGGCTTTCCGTCACCAAGGATAAAGACTACCACGGTGATGTGAGCCAGTTCGCCGCGCTGGCCACCGCCCTGGCTGCCACCATTGGCACCGGTAACATCGTAGGCGTGGCAACCGCCGTTTCCCTCGGCGGTCCCGGTGCGGTTTTCTGGTGCTGGGTTACGGGCCTTTTCGGCATGGCAACGAAGTACTCTGAAGGTTTGTTGGCCGTCAAATACCGCGCCAAGACACACGACGGACGGATGCTCGGCGGTCCGATGTTCGCACTGGAGCGAGGCCTGCATCTCAAATGGCTCGCGATCCTGTTCGCCGTGTTCACCGTCATCGCCTCATTCGGCATCGGCAACACGGTGCAGGCCAATTCCATCTCATTGCTGCTCCATAACACGTACGGCATCTCTCCGTACCACGTGGGTATCTTTCTGTCCGTTTTGGTTCTCCTGGTCATCGTCTTTGGCGTGAAGGGTATCGCACGAGTCTGTTCCACACTGGTGCCCATCATGGCACTGTTCTATGTGCTGGGGTGCCTGGTAATCCTGGGATTCAACTGGTCATCTCTGGGCGAGAGCATCCGACTCATCCTTCGTTCCGCATTCACGACGCAAGCGGCGGGCGGCGGCTTTGTCGGCAGCACGATACTGATGGCCAGCCGGTACGGTATCGCGCGCGGTCTCTTTTCCAATGAGTCGGGTCTCGGCTCCGCACCCATCGTGGCCGCCGCCGCACAGACGCGCAATCCCGTCAGGCAGGCGCTCGTCTCCTCTACCGGTACTTTCTGGGACACCGTGGTGGTATGTGCCCTCACCGGCCTGGTCATCGTCAGCAGCATCGTTGCCCATCCAGACATCGACTCCATGCAGGGCGCCGCACTCACCAAGGCCGCTTTCGACAAACTGCCCGTCATCGGACCGCTGGTCCTCTCGGTAGGCATCCTCACGTTCGCATTCTCCACCATCCTGGGCTGGTCCTATTACGGCGAACGGGCATTGGAGTACCTCACGCAGCGCAATCACAAAACCTCCAGGATCGCGGTTTCGCTTTACCGGATCATCTGGGTTATCGGGGTTTATTTCGGATCGGTAATGAGTCTTTCCCTGGTATGGGACATGGCCGACATCGCAAACGCAATGATGGCTATTCCGAACCTTGTGTCCGTCCTGTTGCTGAGCGGAGTGATCGTGCGGGAAACGCGGAAATATCTATGGAGCGGCCGCATTGACGAGGCGAGCGACGAAGAACCGCCGGTTATCTAGCGGTTGCCTTATTCAATGACGTAGACGTCTTCGCCGTCGTTCTGGTAGTAATACTCTTCGCGGGCGAATTTCTCGAGCGTGTCGCGCTGCGACTGCAACTGTTCGAGCTTGCGGTCCATCTTCGTGATCTCGCGGTTATAGAGCTCGATCTGCCGCCGCTGGCTGCGCAGGGTCAGGCGCGTACGGATCAGCTGGCCCACGTTGTTGGTATCGATGAAACAAATCCAGACCAGAAAAAACAACCCGACGAGGAAGTACTTGTTCAAGAGCACTTTCCCGACGCGATGCTGCTTCCAGGCGGCGAGCTTCTCCTTACTTTTGGTGAAAATGGACATTCGGACGGATGTTTCCACAAAAATAATGATTAATTTTGAACGATGATTGAAAACTTTAAATATTACAAACCCTCGCTCGGCGGATCGTGGCTCCTCGTGGCCATCATGCTGGTCAGCAGCTTAGTCATTGGGGTGCTTCTGCCCCACGCACCCCAGTCAGTCACATATGCGCTGATGATGGTGTTCCCGTTCCTGTTCTGCTGGTGGATGGGACGCCTCGCCCGCGAGGCCGGGAACCGGCCGACGCGGATCGACGCGCCGCATTTCGGCAAGCTGGGCGCCGCCGCTTACCTCGTGCTGGCGGCCGTGGCCCTGCTGTCCATTTCGGTGGTCATCGAACCCACCACGTCGTTCATACCGATGCCCGACTCCATCAAGGCCGTTTTCGAAAGGGTATTCATGGAGTCGGCCCTGTGGGATATGATTGTCTCCACCTGCATCCTGGCACCACTGTGTGAGGAATTCATCTGTCGCGGCATGATGCTGCGCGGGATGCTGCACACGATGTCTCCCGGCAAGGCCATCATCTGGTCGGCCGTCCTGTTCGCCGTGATGCATATGAACCCCTGGCAGTCCATCCCGGCCTTCCTGATCGGCCTGTTCCTGGGCTGGGTGTACTGGCGCACCCATTCCCTGTGGACCACCATCTTCCTGCACTGCCTCAACAACTCGCTCTCGACGGCCATTTCGCGGATCTGGCCCGACCTGCCGATTGACGCCGGGCTGAAGGACATCCTCCCCTCTACCACGTATTGGATTGTTTATGTAGCGGCCGCCGCAGCGCTGGTCATCATCCTTTATATCCTGCATGAAAAAACTCTACCCGCTGAAGTTCAAACCCATCCAGAAGCCTAAAGCCTGGGGCGGCGAGTCCTGGGACCTCTGTGGTTTTGAAGACGAGGCTTCCGAAGTATCGGAAGGCTTCCTGGCCGGCAACGACCTGGCCGATATCCTTGAAACGTATTTGGGCGACCTGGTCGGAGACGAGATCTTCGACTGGTACAACCTGCATTTTCCGCTGCTGATCAAGCGGCTCGATATCCGGGACCTGCTTTCGGTGCAGGTCCATCCCGATGACGAGACGGCTGCAGAGCGCTTCGAAATGTACGGCAAGACCGAATTCTGGTACATCACCGAGGCCGGACCGGACGCGCGCGTCTACATGGGCTTCCGCGAAGATACCGATGCCAGCGCCCTCTGCCGCGCCTGCGCCGACGGAACCGCCGCTGAACTTCTCAATGCCTATACGCCGCGTCCCGGCGACTGCTTCTTCATCCCCGCCGGCACGGTCCACGCAGCAGGCGGCGGCCTGAAAATCGCCGAAATCCAGGAGTCGTCGGACATCACCTTCCGCCTCTACGACTGGGGACGGGAGCACAACCCCGCCACGCGCCGGGAGATGCACCTCGAAGAGGCACTGGACTGCATCAATTACAAGAAATACGACGAGGCGGCCTGCAGCGCCCACCTGTCGGAAGACGACAATGAGGTCCGCGTCATTGCGGAGTGTCCGCAGTTCGTCATCACCAGCCTGCCGCTCAAGCAACCGGCCAAGGTGGCGATGGAACCCTTCAAGAGTTGCGTGGTCTATACGTGCCTCAAGGGCGGCGTCCGCGTAGAAACGGGCGGCGACCACTACACGCTGACGGCCGGCGAGACGATGCTCGTCCCCGCTACGGCCGACGACCTCCTGCTCATCCCCGACGCCCCCGGCGCCCACCTCCTCCAGACACACCTTCCCCAGCCCCCGAAAGACGACGTCTACGACGGACCGGAATTATAGTCCCGGAGAAAGCCGCTACTTCTTGAGCAGCATCAGGTTGCGTGTGTAAGTGAGAAGGCCGAAGACCTGGGCGAGGATAACGACGGGATCGTGGCGAAGGATGCCGTAGGCAAGGATCATCAGGGCGCCGCCGGCGCTGATGAGCCAGAAGCCCAGCGGCAGGACGGACTCGCCGCGACGCACGGAATAGACCGTCTGGTAGACGAACCGCATCGAAAAGACCAGCTGCCCCATCACCCCGAAATACAGCAGCCATTGCGGGATGGCTTCGTTGTGGAACAGGGTTTGGGAAACCGATTCCCAATTCAGCGCCACCTGTACCGCCACGACGGCGGGAATGGCCAGCAACAGTGCGACTACGGGCCAGCGCCAGCGTCCCAGCGTCTTCCAGAGGCCTTTGGCGCCCAGGTTCCAGACATAGGCCAAATAGCCGATGATCTGACCGAGCATCAGTGCGAAATCCTGCCGCAACCAGCCGTACAGGAAAAAGAGCAGTGAAGCGAAGAGGCTGAGCACCCAGAACAAGGTGGGATTGACCACCTTGTGCGCCTTTTCAGAACGGATCCACTGCACAAGCATCCGCGCAGAGAAAAGTCCCTGCGCGATCAGGCCGAGTGCATAGATCCAGAGGCTGTCCATCAGTCGAGCTTGCTGGCTTCGATGGTATAGTCAATGTAGCGTTTCTTCATCCAGCGATAGGCGAAGCAGTCGTTGAACGGCCCCCACAACCGGTTGAAAAGATGATACTTGGCCTTTCCGGCCTCTCGGGGATAGTGCCGCACCGGCACCTGCTTCACGCGACCGCCCGCCATCTGGACGAGGGCCGGAAGGAAGCGGTGCATTCCCGTGAACATCGGGAGCTTGCGTGCCATAGCCGTCTGCAGGACCTTGAGCGGACAGCCGGTGTCGGCCACGCCGTCGTGGGTCATCATCCGGCGCCAGCCGTTGGCAATCTTGGAGGAGATGCGCTTGACAAAGCCGTCGTTCCGCCGGGTCCGGATACCCGTTACCAACTCGTATTCCGCCGCATAAGGTATCAGCAGGTCGAAGTCGTCTGGGTCCGTCTGCAGGTCTGCGTCGATGTAGCCGACATAGGGCGACGTGCAGGCGTCAAAACCGGCTTTCAGGGCTGTGCTCAGGCCGCAGTTGTGCGCGAAGCGGATGAAATAGAAGTGCTCGTTCCGCGTACACAGGTCTTCCAGCAGGGCGCTGCCGCCGTCGGTCGAACCATCGTCGACGAACAGGACACAGGCGGGCTGCAGGGCGGACTTGCGCACGTATTCACCGAGGCGCTCTTCCAGCCGGGGAATATTTTCGCGCTCGTTGAAAAGCGGTACGAGGAGGGTGAACGCGTAATTCATCACTGCAAAGATACGTCTTTGTTTTTGGAGAATTCAAGAAAAATGCCTAATTATGTAGTTCGAAACGTTTTAAACGTTTAAAAAATGGGTAGAAAACTCCTCGTCGTGCTGGTGGCCTTGCTGGCCTTATCGCTGCAACTCGGTGCAGTGAAAGCCTGGCCGTACCCCGTGACGGTCGTCCAACCGGACGGCTCCACGCTGACCATCCGCATCGTGGGCGACGAGAACTGGTCGTGCAAGACCACGCTGGCCGGACGGCCGGTCTACCAGGACGCCCGGGGCTTCTGGCGCGAGACCGACTCCGTCGCCGTACGTCCGCTTGCCCGCAAGCAGCTGCTGCCCGAGGGAGGCGTCCTGGCCGCTTTCTTCTCCACGAAAGCGGACGTCAGCGTGCGGACGCTCGTCATTCCGGTCCAGTTCAGCGACCGGAACTTCTCGGGCCCCAATCCCCGCTCGGCCATCTACAACCTTTTCAACCAGCAGAACTATTCTGAAAACGGGGCGACGGGCAGTGTACTCGACTATTTCCGCGACAACTTTGACGACCGCGGCCAGCTGATCTTCGACGTCTGCAACGTAGTGACGCTTCCATATACGATGCGCTACTACGGCGAAAACGCCGGCGGCGTCTCCGACCGCAACCTCCGGCAGCTGGTGCAGCACGCCTGCATCGCGGCCGATGCGACGGGCGTCGATTTCTCGAACTACGATTTCAACTACGACGGCTACGTTGACAACGTCATCCTCATCGTAGCCGGCCACAACGAGGCCGAAGGCGGCGGCGACGACACCATCTGGCCGCAGTCGTGGAACATTTCGGACGCCGGCCTGACCATCGACGGCAAGCGCGTCTCCAACTTCTCGGTCTGCTCTGAACTGGCGGGCGCCACCGGCTACCGCTTCACCGGCATCGGCACCATCTGCCACGAATTCTGCCACTTCCTCGGCCTGCCCGACCTTTATGACATCAACGGCGCCACGGAAGGGGAAGGACCCGGCCTCTGCGGCACGCTGTCCGTGATGGACCGCGGCAACTATAACAACGAAGGCCGCACGCCTCCCTATCTGACCGTCTTCGAGCGGAACCTCGTGGGTCTTGTGACCACCATCCCGGTACGCACACCCCGCCAACTGTCCATCTCGCCCGTCCAGTACACCTCGCAGGCATTTGTGCTGCCCACTTCGGTCACAGGCGAGGATTTCTGGATTGAATACCGCACCGGCACGCGCTGGGACGCTTATATCGGCGGCTGGGGCCTGGTCGTCTACCACGTCGACCGCAGCGTCAACGAGGCCGGCTCCATGACGGCCCGGATGCGCTGGGAGACCAATGCCGTGAACGGCTGCGCCGCGCATCCCTGCGCCCGCTTTATCGCTTCAACCGGCACCGATCCAGCCTCGGCGGCGGACGCCTTCTACCCCGGCATATCGGAAGTCCGCGACATCCAGTCGTCCGTCAACTTCCCGCTGACCGGCTGGAACGGCAATGGCATCGGCCTGGGTATCACCGACGTGGCCATCAGTGTGGAAGGAATGAGCTTCCGGGTCGTGTCCGACAACGGCTGGAACCTGCCCGTCGTGACGGGCTGGTCCATCGTGCCCGGACAGACCTCGGCCTATCTGTCCTGGGAGACCGACAAGACGGCAGGCGGCGAATGGAACATTCTCTGGGGCGGCCGCAGCGTCGTCACCGAACAGCGCGTCACGGTAGGCAGCCGGACGAACTACCTCTTCGAAGGCCTCGAACCCGACGAGACCTATTACTGCGAACTCTTTTATACGCTCCGCAACCTTGAAGGCAAGCACTACCGCATGGAATTCCGCTCCGTGCGCCGCTTGAGCGACTATCCGCTCATCGGCGGCGTCGACCGGTACTGCCGCAAGGGCGAGGAGGTTTACCTGTCTGTGCTCAACCTGCTCGAAGAAGGGGCTTCCGTGACCTGGTACATCGACGGTGCCGCCGTCCGCAATCCGGTCCAGATCTTCGAAAAGGCGGGCTCCTACAAGATTGAGGCGGTCATCGCCTATTTCGACGGTTCCACCGAAACATTGACCAAAATCCTGGAGGTGAAAGAATGAAAGCATCCCGCCTTCTCTTCGGCCTGCGCCTGTTCCTGTCGCTGCTGCTCGTAGCCACGACGATGGCCGTCTCGTGCCCCGAACCGGAGCCCGAGCCGGAGCCCGAGCCGCAACCGCAGACGAAGACCGATGAGCGCCGTCAGTTCGAGGCTGCCGTGGTAGAAGGCCTTTACAGCAAGGGAGTCCGTGTCCTCGCCTACGACGGGGCAACCTACCAGCGCGCCATGAACCCGGTCCGGCGCACCTACCGCATCCAGAGCGACGACCAGACACACTACCTGAACGTCCGCTATGCCGCCCAGGTCCCCACGCATGAAGGCGAGGAGGTGGAGTGCGAGATCCACTACCGCCTCGAGGCAGGCGAATCGACCACGCTGATCGTCAAGCTGGTGGTCGTGCACATCAACGAGGAGTACATCTGGCTCTGGAACGAATTCCAGAAAGTGGGCGTACTCGCCCGCAGGCTATGACGGAGCCTTCCGAAATCTACGATCCGCTGCGCCGCAAAATGGTGGCCCGCACGCCCGAAGAGGAGGTGCGACAGGCCGTCATCGCGTGGCTGCGCGACGTGAAGGGCATCCCGGAGACCCGGATGGAGAGCGAGTGGGGTTTCACCTACAACCGCCGCCGCTACCGCGCCGACATCATCGCCTTCGACCGGGCGCTGCAGCCGCAGCTGCTGGTCGAGTGCAAGGCGCCGGACGTGAAGATTGACCGGAAGGTCATCGACCAGGTGGTTCGCTACACGCGCGTGCTGCCCGTCCGCCACATCCTTATCACCAACGGCACCGTGACGCACCTGCTCGGCCGTTCCGAGGCGGACGGCAGCTATGTCTTCCTGGCTGAAATCCCGGAAACGCTAGGCTAGAATCTTGGCGACCATCTCTTGCAGGAGGTCCCCGTCGGTGGCCTCGCCGCGGGTGTTGGACTTCGACCGCCGGTCGTAGTCCTTAAGGAGCGCGATGACGCGCATCGTCTTCTTCACCGGATAGTTGCGCACGGCCGTATCGTATTCCCCCGCAAAGTAAGGGTTGATGCCCAGTTGGGCGAGGAGCTCGTTGCGCGGCGTTCCCGCCATCTGCATCGCCTCGTAGCGGAGCAGGCGGATGAAGTGGCCGGTCAGGGCGGCCATCGTCATCGGCAGCGGGAAGCGCTTCGGCGAATCGCCGAAATAGCGGACGATGCGGAAAGCCTTGGGGGCGTCTTTCAACGAAAGGGCCTTGGTGAGCTCGAAAACCGAGTAATCGCGGCTCATTCCCACGTTCTCCTCCACGTCGCGCGCGGTGATGGCGCGGCGGTCTTCCGGCAGCACCTTGCGCAGCTTGTCGAGCGACAGCACGACCTTGGAGAGGTCGTTGCCGGCGAACTCGGCCAGCAGGGCGGCCGCGTCGGGGGCGATCGAGAGCCCCTGCTCCGCGACGTAGCCCTCGATCCAGCGGGCGACGCGGTAGTCGGGAATCTGTTCCGACTCGAAAACCACGCCGACCTTCTGGGCCTGCTTGTAGAAAGCGGTGCGCTTGTCGATGTTCTTGCCGGGCTTCGTGGGGTCGTTGGCCGTCTTGTAGCAGATCACCAGCACGGTGGTGGGCTGGATGCCCTCGAAGTAGACGCCGATGTCCTCCACCTTCTTCATCATCTGCGCCTCTTTCACCACGACCAGCTGCCGCGCCACCATCATCGGGAACTGACGGGCGGTGCTCACCACCTGGTTGGCCGTCACGTCGGCGCCGTAGTACACGATCTGGCCGAAGTCGCGTTCTTCGGCCGGGATCACCGTCTCGGTGAGCAGCTTGCACAGCTCGTCGAGGTAGTAATGCTCCTTGCCGAAGAGGAGGTAAAAGGGCTTGATGTCGCCCGCAAGGATTTCCTCGCGAAGCGCCTTGTAGGCCTGTGCCGTATCTTTCGTCGTCTTTGCCATCGCTTGGCAAAGATACAAAATTTGTATATTTGCAGTATGATTGATCAGGCTCTCGACGGGAAAATCTTCCGGGTCGTTTCCGAGACGGCGCGGGAGCAGGGCGTCCGTGCCTTCGTCATCGGCGGCTTCGTGCGCGACTTCTTCCTGCAGCGGCCGAACAACGACATCGACATCGTGGTCGAGGGCAGCGGCATCGCCCTGGCCCAGGCCGTAGCCGACAAGCTCCATACGAAAGTATCCGTGTTCAAGAGTTTCGGCACGGCGATGCTGCGCTGGAAAGACATCGAAGTGGAGTTCGTCGGCGCACGCCGCGAATCTTACCGGTCCAATTCGCGCAAGCCCATCGTGGAGGACGGCACGCTGGAGGAAGACCAGCAGCGCCGTGATTTCACCATCAACGCGATGGCCTTCAGCCTCCAGCGCGAGGACTACGGCAGCCTCGTCGACCCCTTCGGCGGCATCCGCGACCTGAACGCCGGCCTGATCCGCACCCCGCTCGATCCTGATACAACCTACAGCGACGACCCGCTGCGGATGCTGCGGGGCGTGCGCTTCGCCACCCAGCTGGGCTTTACCATCGTCCCCGAATCCATCGAATCGATGCGCCGCAACAAGGCGCGGCTGGAGATTCTTTCGGCCGAACGCATCGCCGACGAACTGAACAAGATCATGCGTTCGCCCAAGCCCTCACGCGGCTTCTACCTCCTGGACGAGTGCGAGTTGCTGCCGTACGTCCTGCCGGCGCTCGCCAACCTGAAAGGCGTGGAAACGGTGGAAGGCCGGGGCCACAAGGACAATTTCAAGCATTCCCTCCAGGTACTCGACAACGTGGCCGAAGTCAGCGACAATCTCTGGCTGCGCTGGGCCGCCCTTCTCCACGACGTGGGCAAAGCCTCCACCAAGCGCTGGGAGCCGGGAACCGGCTGGACGTTCCACGGGCACGAATATGTGGGCGCCAAGATGGTGAAGAACATCTTCGGCCGGCTGAAGATGTCGCAGACCGACGACATGAAATACGTCCAGAAGCTGGTGCTGCTGCACCTGCGCCCCATCGCGCTGGTGACCGACGAAGTGACGGATTCCGCCGTCCGCCGCCTGCTGTTCGACGCCGGCGACGACATCGACGACCTGATGATCCTCTGCAAAGCCGACATCACCTCGGCCAACGAGCAGAAGGTCGAAAAGTACCGCCGCCAGTACGAGCACGTGAAGGAGAAACTGGTCGAAGTGGAAGCCAAGGACGCTGTACGCAACTTCAAGAACCCGATCACCGGCGAACTGGTGATGGAAAAATACCACCTCCCCCCCTGCCGCGAAATCGGCATCATCAAGGAAGCCGTCAAGGAAGCCATCCTCGACGGCGTCATCCCCAACGAATTCGACGCCGCCTATGCCCTTATGGAGCAGAAGGCGAAAGAACTCGGCCTCGAATAAACCCTAAGCAATATACCGGAGCGAAGCGGAGCAAGATTATCGGAAAATACTTACATTTGTGTGTTAAACCGATAACCAATGAGCAACAATACGCCTCTTGCACGGCTCGAACTGAGCCGCAGCGGCATCGAGAGCAACTTCCACTACTTCCGCTCTCTCCTCAAACCCGAAACCAAGATGCTCATCCTGGTCAAGGCAAACGGATACGGCCACGGTGCCGTCCCCTTTGCCCGCCAGATGGAAAAACTCGGCGCCGCCTACCTCGGCGTCGCCCTTCCCGGCGAAGGCGTCGAACTCAAGCGGGCGGGCGTCAACCTTCCGGTCCTCGTGCTGACCACCGGCACCGAAGACTATCCTGAAATCATCCAGTACGGCCTGCAGCCCGGCATTCCCGACCTTCAGGCCCTGCTCCGCCTGCGCGAAGAAGTCCGCAAGGCCGGCAAGACCGCCTATCCCGTCCATATCAACATCGACACCGGCATGCACCGCCTGGGATTCATGGAAAAGGAAATCCCGGGCCTCATCGACTTCATCAAGGAGAGCCCCGAAATCCACATAGAAGGCCTGTATACGCATCTGGCGGCATCGGACGAATACCAGCACGACGCTTTCACGCTCGGCCAGATCCAGCTCTATGAGAAGCTCAGCACCCAGATCATGGAAGTGCTGCCCTACAAGCCCCTGCGCCACGTCCTGAACTCCGCCGGCATCGAACGCTTCACGCAATACCAGTACGACATGGTGCGCCTGGGCATCGGCATCTACGGCATCAGCTTCGTCGACCAGACGAAGATGAAGCCCGCCGCCTTCTTCCGCTGCCCGATCCTCCAGATCAAGGAACTCAACCAGGAAGACGGTACCGTGGGCTACGGCCGTCACGGAATGCTCGGCCCGCAGGTCACGCATACCGCCACGCTCTGCGTCGGTTACGCCGACGGCGTGAACCGCCACCTGGGCTGCGGCAAGGCCAGTTTCGAGGTGAACGGCAAGATGGCCCCCACCATCGGCAACATCTGCATGGACATGTGCATGATCGACGTCACGGGCATCGACTGCAAGGAAGGCGACACGGTGACCATCTTCGGCGAGAAACCCACCGCCGGCGACCTGGCCCGCATCCTCGACACGATTCCCTACGAAGTCTTCACCTCAATCCCCAAGCGTGTAAAACGGGTAATGATTGATTAATTATAAATTTTTATTGTTTTTCAATAATTTTTATATATTTGCAGAAAAATTATTCACTAACAATACAACTATGGAAACGAAGAAACTCAACGTGACCCAGACCATCAAGGAAGGCTTCCAGTATGGTCTCAAGAACTTCTTCCCGCTTCTGCTGATGGTTATCCTCTACGTGGTGACCGTCTGGATTCCCTACCTCAACGTCGGCACCACCATCGGCATCTACAAGGCCGTGATCAAAGTCGGCCGTGGTGAGACCATCGACCCGACCGCCATCTTTGCAAAAGAGAACTTCAAGAACCTGCACGGTTTCTTCCTGCTGTTCGGTCTTCTCTATATGGGCATCTTCGTCGCAAGCTGCTTCATGTTCATCCCGGGTATCGTGATGAGCATCGCATGGGGCTTCGCCATGTATTTCTTCCTCGACAAGAATGTCTCCCCGCTCAAGGCGCTCCAGCTGAGCTATGACTCCACGTTCGGCAACAAGTGGCGCATCTTCGCCACCAATCTCCTCTGCGGCATCCTGATCGGCATCATCTGCGGCGGCCTCGCCTGCATCCCGAAGGTCGGTCCCGTGCTCACCGTCATTGCAACCGTCATCCTTTGCGCCGTCATGGTCGGCGTCGAGGGCGTGATGTACAACTTCTTCTCGAAGGTTGCCGACGACATCCTCGCCGACAAGAAGGAGTGCTGCTGCAAGGAAGAACCCGTCGAAGAGGTGAAGACCGAAGCATAAGCATCCTGTCCTTTCCCTAAAGACAGCTCCCGCCTCGGGGGCTGTTTTTTTGTTGTGCTCTTGTGTGTTATAAATTAATACGTATATTTGTACCTTATTTAAAAAAGAGAAAAAAATGCATCGGATATTCCTGCCGATTTATCAATATCTTCGCAGACACAAGGCACTCCTTTATATTCTCCTGATTGTCAGTACGCTCGTCTTCGCCTTCTTTGGCGCACAGCTTCAGTATGAGGAAGACGTGGCCAAGCTGCTGCCGCGCTCGAGCGTGGACAGCGAGCTGGCTTTCAGCGACATCGAACTCAAGGACAAGATCTTTATCCAAATTACCTCGTCCGACCCCGAGCAGCCGCTCGACACCTGGACGATGAGCGAATACATCGACGAGTTCTGCGCCGCCCTGCTGGAGCGGGACTCCACGGGCCGCTACATCATCGGCATCCTCAGTTCGCTCGACCCGGGCACGATGGTCGGGGCGATGGACTATGGCTTCGCACACCTGCCCTCGCTCATCGACACGGCCTTCTATGCCGACTTCCTGGCCGCCATGACCCCGGAAGCCATCGAGGCGCAGATGGCCCGCAACCGGGAGCTCATCGACAACGACATGACCGGACAGACCACGCAGATGGTCTGTACCGACCCGCTCGATCTGCGCGACATTTTCCTGTCCCGTATGTTCCCGGAAGGCCTGGAATCGGGCTCGGTGGGCGATTTCACGATGGAAAACGGGCATTTCTTCTGCCCGGACCGCACCGTCGCCCTGGCGTTCCTCTCCACGACCGTCAGCCAGACCAACTCGGGCAAGGGCACCCGCTTCGCCCGCATCCTCAATCAGGTGCGGGACAGTTTTGAGGCAGCGCATCCCGACGCACACGTGCTCCTGCACGGCAATCCGCTTGGCGGCGTATCGAACGCCAGCACCATCAAGACCGACCTGGTCTGGACCATCGGCCTTTCGCTGATCATCATCCTGGTCATCCTGCTGCTGTGCTTCCACCGCTTCCGCTTCGTGATCCATCTGCTGGCGCCCGTCCTCTACGGCACCCTCTTCGCCCTGGCCTGCGTCTACTGGATCAAGGGCATCATGTCGTTCATGGCCCTGGGCATCGGCGCCATCATCCTGGGCGTCGCGCTGAGCTACTGCCTGCACGTGCTCATCCATTACTACTTCGTGGAGGATGTGGAACGGATGCTGCGTGAGGAGTCCACGCCCGTGGTGTTGGGCTGCCTCACCACCATCGGCGCCTTCCTCGGCCTGCTGTTCACGGAAAGCGACCTGCTGCGCGACTTCGGCCTCTTCGCCACCTTCGCGCTGCTGGGCAACACCATCTATGCGCTGGTGTTCCTGCCGCACTTCCTCCGGAAAGAGGATGTCTGCTACAAGAAAGAAAAAGGTTTCCCGGCTGTCGACCGGTTCAACAACCTGCCCTGGGACCGCAACGCGTGGATCCTGGGCGTGATGACCGTCCTGCTGGCGGTGGGCATCGTGATGAGCCCGCGCGTGCAGTTCGACACCGACCTGCGCAACCTCAACTTCGTCAACAAGGCGCTGGCGGAAAGCCAGGATCTCTATAGCGAGAAAAACGAGAACGGCAGCATGTCCCAGTACTATGCCGCTTACGGCGAGACCCTCGACGAGGCGCTGGAATACAACAAGCTGCTGCGCAACCGGCTTGACTCCCTGGAGAAGACCGGCATCCTCACCCGCTATTCCTCCCTCGTGCCCGTGCTCTTCCAGTCGCAGCGCGACCAGGAAGAACGGATCGCCGCGTGGAAAACCTTCTGGACACCCGAGCGCATCGCCCGGACGCAGCGCGACCTGAATGCCGCCGCCAAGAAGCAGCAGCTGGATCCCAGCCTCTTCGCGCCGTTCTTCGCACTGCTGGAGAGCGACTACGAGCCCGCTTCCCTCTATGAAGCCGGTGTCATCCCGCACGAGATGATGTCCAATTTCGTCGAGCACCAGGCCAGCGGACGCTGGATGGTCTTCTCGACCGCCGCCTTCAATCCCGACGACAAGGATGTGGTCAACGACGCCCTGGTCAACGGACCGCAGTCCGTGGTGCTGGAGCCGTTCTACTACTGCCGCGATATGGTGCAGATCGTCCACGACGATTTCCAACTCACCCTGTGGATCTCCTCCATCTTCGTGCTGCTGGTCCTGCTGGTGGCCTTCCGCAACCTCTGGGTCGCGCTGGTGGCCTTCTTCCCGATGTTCCTCTCGTGGTACGCCCTGCAGGGCTTCATGGCACTGCTCGGCCTGCAGTTCAACCTGATCAACATCGTCATCGCCACCTTTGTCTTCGGTATCGGCGTGGACTACAGTATCTTCGTGATGGAAGGACTGCTGCAGGAAGCCCGAACCGGCTCGAAAGAACGGCTGGCCTACCACAAGGTCGCCATCTTCTTCTCCGGCGTGGTGCTGATCATCGTCATCGGCTCGCTGATCTTCGCCCGCCATCCGGCCATCCACTCCACCGGCGTCATCTCCCTCATCGGTATGATTTTCACCATCCTGATGACCTACTCGCTGGAGCCTTTCGTGTTCCGCTGGCTGCTCAAGTTCCCTTACTTCCAGAAACAATTCAAAGCGGAGCGCAAGTAGATGGAACGCCTTGACGGATCACGGTACCTTGACCTGGTCTGCGGCGGTGCCGCACGACTGAATGCCAGCCGTCAGGAAATCAACGACCTGAACGTATTTCCAATCCCCGACGGCGACACAGGCGACAATATGTATATGACCATCGAGGCCGGCTGCCGCGTGGCGGCCGGAAGCCTTGGCGAAACGGCCGCTGCCGTGTCGCGTGGCATGCTCACAGGCGCCCGCGGCAACTCGGGCGTCATCCTGTCGCGCATCTTCGCCGGCATGGCCAAAGGCCTAGCCGGGCTTCAGGATGCCGGCCCGGAGGAATTCGGGCAGGCCATGCAGGCAGGCGTGGAGGAAGCTTACCACGCCGTCCCCTCGCCCGTCGAGGGCACGATCCTGACCGTCCTGCGCGAAGGCGTGGCGGCTGCGACGGGCAGCCGCAGCCTGGAAGAATATTTCGACCGGCTCATTCCCGCCATGGAGCTTTCGCTCCAGCACACCCCCGACCTGCTCGACGTACTCAAGAAGGCCGGCGTGGTGGACAGCGGCGGCGCAGGCCTCCTCTGCATCGCAGAGGGGATGCGCGCCGTCCTGCGCGGCGAATCTGCCGCACTGCCGGAGGCGGCCCTCCCGGCTGCTTCGCAGTCCGTGGACCTGGACGCCTTCACCGAGGACAGCGTCCTCGAATTCGGCTACTGCACCGAGTTCCTGCTCCGCCTCCAGCGCAGCAAGGTCGACCTCGAGCACTTCGACGAGACGGTCATCGCCGACTGGCTGGCCGCCAACGGCGACTCGCTGGTGTTCTTCCGCGACGGCAGCATCATCAAGGTCCACGTCCACACCCACCGGCCCGGCGACATCCTCAACCACTGCCAGCAGTATGGTGAGTACCTGACCCTGAAGATCGAGAATATGACGCTCCAGCACCACGAGAACAAGATGGACGAGCGGTTCCACACCGGCCGGAAGGCCCTGGGCGTGGTGACCGTCGCCGCCGGGGAGAAACTCCGCGAAACGTTCCGTGAGATGGGCGCCGACGAAGTGATTGAAGGCGGGCAGACCATGAACCCGCCTGTCCAGCGGTTCCTCGAAGCCTTTGAGCGCATCGCGGCCGACAGCATCATCGTGCTGCCCAACAACGGCAACATCCTGCTCACGGCACAGCAGGCCGCCGCGCTTTACGACAAGTGCCGCATCGAGGTGCTGCCCACCCACAGCCTCGGCGAAGGCTACTTCGCCCTCGCCAGCCTCGATACGTCCGAAACCATCGACGAAATCGTCCCCGAACTTACGGAAGCCCTGGCCGAGACCGTCACCGGAATGGTCTCGCGCGCCATCCGCGACTCGCAGGCCGGCCACACCGGCGACTACCTGGGCTTCAGCGGCAAGGAGATGCTCTGCGGCAGTCCTGACCGCCAGGAGGCCCTGCTGGCGCTGGCCGCCAAGTTGGAAGCCGGCAGCCACGACATCGGCGTCCTCTTCTCCGGCGCCGATACGCCGGCGGACGAAGCCGCCGACACGCTCGGCCGGCTTACGGCCGCCTGGCCCCGCACCGAATTCACCCTCATCGAGGGAGGGCAACCCGTTTACGACTATATTCTCCTGTTATGTTGACACTGTATACCGATACCGACACCGACATCACCCCCGCTGTCGCCGCACATTACGGCTACAAGCTCATCAGCATGCCCTACAGCGTGGATGCCAAGACCATCTACCCCTACGTCGATTTCGACGAGTTCGATTCCCATGCCTTCTACGACATGCTCCGGGCCGGCACGCTCCCGACTACGAGCGCCATCTCCAAGGAGCGTTACAAGGAATATTTCGAACCCGAATTCGCCGCCGGCAACGACATCCTCTACGTCCACTTCTCCCGGGCAATGACCGTCACCTTCGAGGCGATTGACCAGGCAGTTGCCGAGCTGCGCGAGAAGTATCCCGAGCGCCGTTTCGCCGAGATTGACACCAAGGGCATCACCACCATCAGCTACGCCATCGTGCGCGCCGTGGGCGACCTGCATATTGCCGGCCGGAGCCTTGACGAGATGCTGGACTGGGCCCGCGAAGAGGTGGACCACTATGCGATGTACTTCTTCGCAGACGACCTCAAGTTCTTCCGCCGCAGCGGCCGCGTGAGCGGGCTGGCTGCGACGATGGGCACGCTGATCGGCATCCGCCCGATCATCTACATGTCGCCCGAGGGCAAGATGGTCTCCTGCGGCAAGACCAAGGGCCGCGTAAAGGCCATGGAACTGCTGGTCGACCGCGTGGCCGAGCTCGGCGACGACATCAAGAACCACCGCTTCTACATCGGCCACACCGACGCGCCGGAACTGGCCAAAGAAGTGGGCAACATGATGCTGGAGCGCTTCGGCAGCGACCTGGCCATCGAATATGTAGTCACCAATCCCACCGCCGGCAGCCATTCCGGCCCTAACGGCGTCGGTGTCTGTTTCCACGCAATCCACCGCTAAGATGATCACCGTCCGCGAAGTCAAGACCCGGCGCGAGCAGCGGGAGTTCCTGAACTTCCCGCTCGACCTGTATGCCGATAATCCGTATTTCATTCCGCCCCTCTACGCCGACGAGCGGAAGATGTTCAAACCGGACTTCGTCTATCGGGACTGCTGCGACTGGATCTGCCTGAACGCATACAGGGACGGCCGGATGGTCGGCCGCATCCAGGGCATCATCCAGAAGGCCGCCAACGAGAAGAACGGCGAACGGCGCGCCCGTTTCAGCCATTTCGACGCCATCGACGACCCGGCCGTCTCAAAGGCCCTCTTCGAGGCCGTCGAGCGCTGGGCCCTGGAGAAAGGCATGGACACGCTCTGCGGACCGCTGGCCTTCTCCGACCTCGAGCGCGAAGGCCTGCTGGTCGAAGGCTTCGACCAGCCCCAGACATTCGAAGAGCAGTACAACGCCGAATACTACCAGCACCATATCGAGCAGCTGGGTTTCTCCAAGGAAGTCGACTGGCTCGAATTCCGCATCTACGCGCCGGAAAACGACGAGGAGGACCTCGACAAGCTCACGGACTTCATCTTCCGCCGCTACAAGCTGCACTTCGGGGAATCGAAGGGCACGAAGGATTTCCTGAACCGTTACAAGGACGGCATCTTCGCGCTGCTCGACCAGTCGTACGAAGGCCTCTACGGCACCGTCCCCTTCACCGACGGGATGAAGAAGCTGATGGTCGACAACTTCCGGCTGGTCATCAACCCGAAATACACCGCCGTCATCCTCGACGAGAACGAGAAGATGGTCTGCTTCGGCTTCGCCGTCCCCGCCCTCGCATCCGCCCTCGCGGGAACCCGGGGCCGCTTTACGCCCCGCGTGCTCTTGCGGCTGCTGCGCAACATCCGCCATCCGAAGGTCATTGACCTGTGCCTCATCGGCGTGGATCCCGAATACCTGAACCGCGGTGTTTCGGCAGCTTTCGCCTCAGCCATCATGCACATGCTCCGCGACACGGACGTGGAATATGCGGAGACCAACCTCAACCTCGAGGACAACTACGCCATCCTCAATCTGTGGCGCCGCTTCAACGCCGTCCAGGCAAAGCGCCGCCGCGCATACGTGAAGAAACTGAAATGATCAAGATCATCGTGGACTGCTTCGGCGGCGACCATTCGCCGCAGGCCCAGGTGGACGGTTCGCTGGCCGCCCTGGCCGCCAATCCGGACCTGTACCTCATCCTGACAGGCGACGAGGCGCTGCTTAAGGCAGCCCTACAGGGGAAGTCTTATGACGCCGCCCGGCTTGAGATCGTCCACGCACCCGAGGTCATCGGCTGCGACGAAAAGCCAACCGACGTAATCCGGCTCAAACGCAACAGCTCGATGATGAAGGGTATCATCCTGCTGCGCGACGAGGACGACATCGCCGCCCTCGTGTCCAGCGGTTCCACCGGCGCCCTCGTCACCGGCGCCCTCGTACGGCTAGGCCGCATCCCGGGCGTCATCCGCCCGGCCTTCTGCCCCCTCCTCCCGACCATGGACGGCGGCATCGTGGGCATCTGCGACAGTGGCGCCAACGTGGAAGTTACGCCGGCCCATCTGCGGCAGTTCGCCATTATGGCCAGCCTCTATCTCGAAAACGTGTACGGCGTCAAGCGTCCCCGCACCGCCCTGCTCAACGTGGGCAAGGAGCCCGAAAAGGGTGACGACATCCGCCGCGAGGCCTGGAAACTCCTGCAGGAGACCCCGTCCGTCAACTTCGTCGGCAACATGGAAAGCCGCGACCTGCTCTCCGGCAGTTACGACGTCGTGGTGACCGACGGCTTCGCCGGCAACGTGCTCGTGAAGACCACTGAAGGCACGGCCATCGAACTGCTCAAGAAACTCAAGAAGGATATCTATTCCCGCACCCTCTACAAGCTGGGCGCCCTCCTGATGAAACGGATGTTCATGGAGGAGAAGGAGTTTATGAACTACCAGAACTACGGCGGCAGCGTCCTGCTGGGCACGCAGAAAGTCGTGGTCAAAGGCCACGGCAGCAGCAAGGCCGTCGCCGTGGAAAAATGCATTGAACAAGCCTACAAGATGGAGATCAGCCGCTTGTCAGAGAAGATCGAAGCGGAGGTCGCCCGTTACGAACACTACGAAGAATAATGGAGACAATGTTTGAAAAAGTGCAGGCCATCCTGGCCAAGCAGCTTCGGAAAGACCCGTCCATCATCACCCGGGAATCGAAAATCAAGCGCGACCTGGGCGCCGATTCCATTGACATCCTGCAACTGCTCATGAAAGTCGAGGACCAGTACGGCATCGTGATCCCCGACATGGCCCTCGCCACCTTCGAAACCGTAGGCGACGTGGTGGCTTACCTCGAAAAGCAGGAAAAGGAGCTTAATATTTAAAGATATACTCGGTCAGGATACCGCCGAATTCCTCGAGCACCATCCGCACGGGGCGGCCTTTCGCGTATTCCATGATGATCTGGGAATAGCCGCGGGGAGCGGCCTTGCGGGCCTTCATCGTCACGGTCTTCACGCCGCCTTTCTCGCTGACCGTCAGGTCCGCGTCATTATCGGAAGCGGCTGTTTCATATTCGCCCATGATGCAGTTCAGCAGCGTGTTGCGCAGGTTCTTGAACATCGGGCTCTTTTCGGTATCGACGGAAATCTGCTTGCCCTGCGAATTGGAGCGGAGCATCGGGCCGGAGATCACCAGGTATTCGCCCTGGGGATCGGTATAGGTCATCGTCAGCTGGTCGGGCGCCTTGAACTGGACGACGCCTTCCGACTTGAAGGACTTGCCCGAAGCCTTGATGGTACGGGTCTGGGTGAAAGAGCTTTCAAGGGTCTGGGCACCGGCCAGCGAAACGCAGCCCATCAGGATTGCCAGCAGCAGGATCTTTTTCATTTCTAGGTTCTGTTCTCGTATAAAATCGTGCAAAGATAGAACAATTCTTCCGAATTCCGTGCCAAAAGCCTGAAACCTACATAAAAAGGAGCTCCGCGCAGAACGACGAGCGGTCCTGCACACGGCCTTCGACCACCCAGCCTTTGTCCACGGGCGCACGGAACAACTCGACCGTCTGGCCCGGCAGGACCTCCTTGTTGAAGTTGATGCGGATGGACCGCACGCGACAGCCCGCCACCCACTCGTAGTCGAGGCAGTCCATGGCCCAGACGATGTATTTCGCGTTGTTGGCGTGCCCGATGATGTCTATGTCGGAGTACTTGACGCGGTGCTCGGCGATCTCCTCCATCCCGGTATCCGGCATCACGACCTTGCCGCACGGCTCATCGATGGCGCTCTCGTGGCATTCGGTGTCCAGGGGGAGTTTGTCGGCCAGGTGCTCGCGCCGCAGCAGACGGCGCGTCGCCGTATCAATGATCAGCCACGAAGAGGTGGCCAGGACGGCCGGCTGGCCGTCGGCACCCGTCATCCGGAAATCACGCACGTAGAACGGCCCCTCGAAGCCCTTGTGCCAGGTCTGCAGCTCGACGGCGTCCTTCCAGCGCGGCATCGAAGGGAACTCGATGTGCATCCGCGACAGCACCCATGCCGTCCCGTAGCGCTCCAGGTCCTCGTAGCCGAAGCCCATCGACTGTGCCGAGACATACGCGATCTCCTGCGCCATATCCATGAAGGCGCCGGGCTTGAGGAAGTGCGCCACGTCCGTGTCGTAGCACGTGACCGTCAGGCGCTGCGTGGTCTTCTTGTCCTTTGTATCCATCGCTTGCGGGACTAGTCCTTGAGTTTCTTGTATTTGAAGCGCTTCGGCTCGGTGTTGCCCAGGCGCATCTTCCGGTTGGCCTCGTACTCGGAGTACGTGCCTTCGAAGAAATAAACCTGCGAGTCGCCCTCGAAGGCCAGGATGTGGGTGGCGATACGGTCGAGGAACCAGCGGTCGTGCGAGACGACCACGGCGCAGCCGGCGAAGTTCTCGAGACCTTCCTCCAGGGCGCGGATGGTGTTCACATCCACGTCGTTGGTCGGCTCGTCGAGCAGCAGCACGTTGGCGTTCTCCTTGAGCGTCAGGGCCAGGTGCAGGCGGTTGCGTTCGCCGCCGGAGAGTACGCCGCAGCGTTTCTCCTGGTCGGCGCCGGCAAAGTTGAAACGCGAGATGTAGGCGCGTGCGTTGACCTCGCGGTTGCCCAGTTTCACGAATTCGCTGTTCTCCGAGATGGTCTCATAGACCGTCAGGTCGGGGTCGATCTGCTTGTGCTGCTGGTCGACATAGGCGATCTTCACCGTCTCCCCGATCTCGAACGAACCGGTGTCGGGTTTCTCGTAGCCCATAATGAGGCGGAAGAGCGTGGTCTTGCCGGCGCCATTGGGGCCGATGACGCCCACAATGCCGGCCGGCGGCAGCGAGAACGTGAGGTTCTCGAACAGCACCCTGTCGCCGTAAGCCTTCGAAACGCCCTTGCATTCGATGACCTTGTTGCCCAGGCGCGGGCCGTTAGGGATATATATCTCGAGTTTTTCTTCTTTCTGCTTCGTGTCGGCATTGAGCATCTTCTCGTAGGCGTTCAGACGGGCCTTGCCCTTGGCCTGGCGGGCCTTGGGAGCCATCCGCACCCACTCGAGCTCACGCTCCAGCGTCTTGCGGCGCTTGCTCTCCTGTTTCTCCTCCATCGCCAGCCGCGCACTCTTCTGCTCCAGCCAGGACGAGTAATTGCCCTTCCAGGGAATGCCTTCGCCACGGTCGAGCTCCAGGATCCAGCCCGCCACGTTGTCGAGGAAGTAGCGGTCGTGCGTCACGGCGATCACCGTGCCCTTGTATTGCTGCAGATGCGCCTCGAGCCACTGGATCGACTCCGTGTCGAGGTGGTTCGTGGGCTCGTCGAGCAGCAGCACGTCCGGCTCCTGCAGCAGCAGGCGGCAGAGTGCCACGCGGCGGCGTTCGCCGCCGCTGAGCGTAGCTACGGACGCCTCGGGATCGGGGCACTGCAGCGCGTCCATCGCGCGTTCGAGCTTGGCGTCGATGTCCCAGCCGCCCGCATGGTCGATGGCCTCGGTCAGCTCGCCCTGGCGCTCGATCAGCGCGTTCCTCTGGTCGTCGTCCATCGGCTCCATGAACTTCTGGTTCACCTCCTCATATTCCTTGAGCAGGTCCATCACGGGCTGGACACCCTCCTGCACCACCTGCAGTACGTTCTTGGCCGGGTCGAGCTTCGGCTCCTGCTCCAGATAGCCCACGGTGTAGCCGGGCGCGAAGACCACCTCGCCGTGCGTCGGGGTCTCGATGCCGGCGATGATCTTCATCACCGTCGACTTGCCGGCGCCGTTGAGGCCGATGATGCCGATCTTGGCCCCGTAGAAGAACGAGAGGTAGATGTCCTTGAGGATTACTTTGTTGTTGTGCGGCAAGATCTTGCTCACACCGTTCATCGAGAAGATGATCTTTTCGTCAGCCATATCAGATGAGCTTTCGTTGTTTCATGAAGAATTTAATGAGTTCCACCACCTGCTCCTCGTCGTCGCCGAGGCGGGTGGCATTGATGCAGAGGTCGTAGCTGGCCGAATCACCCCACGTCTTGAAGGTGTAGTAGTTGTAGTATTCGGCCCGCTTGCGGTCGCCCTGTTCTATGAAGCGACGCGCCTCCTCCTCCGTCTTTCCGCCGACCCGCATCAGGTTCCGTACCCGGCTCTCCAGGTCGGCCGCGATGAAGACCGTCACCAGCCGCGGCTCGTCGCGCAGGATGTAGTCGGCGCAACGGCCCACCATGATGCAGTCTTCCTTGGCGGCGATCTTCTGCATCACTTCGCTCTGGATCTTGAAGAGCTGCTCCTCCGTCATCACGGTGTTCGTGCCGGCACGGTTGTAGACGCCGAGCAGGGAGCGGAAGCCCTGGAGCGCCGTGCGAAGGCCTCGCGAGGAATTTTCGTCGCGCTGGGCGAAGCAGGCTTCGTCCAGGCCGCTTTCGCGCGCCACTTCGGCCAACAGCTCCTTGTCATAGACCTTCAGGCCGAATTCCTGCGACAGGCGCCGGGCCACGCCCAGTCCGCCCGCGCCGATCTGGCGTCCGATGGAGATAATCAGGTGAGGTTCCATATCGCGTTAGATTGTATCGGTTACTTCAAGGGGTTCGGGGATTTCCCGGGGTTCCTCCGCCGGCATGGCCGCCTGCTCCTTGCGGAAATTCTTCTTGAGGCGAGCCAGCATCAATTCGGAGACCACCAGCGCCGCCAGGTCGGAAGCCGGCATACTGTACCACACACCGTCCGCGCCAAACCAGAGCGGGAGGACAGCCAGGAACGGCAGCAGGAAGATGAGCTGGCGCGACAGCGACAGGAAGATGGCCTTGTTGGCCATTCCGATGCTCTGGAAGAAGTTCGTGATGACCATCTGGCGGCCGATGATGAAGAAGAGGACCACGGTGATGCGGAAGCCGTGCGCCGCCAGACCGATCATCTCCTCGTCGTGCGTGAACATCGACACGGCTGCGCGCGGGAAAAACATTCCCACGACAAAGCAGGTGAAGGTCACCACGAGCGCGCACTTGACGGTCAGGCGCAGCACTTCCAGCACGCGGTCATACTGCTTCGCGCCGTAGTTGTAGCCCGCAATCGGCTGCATGCCCTGGTTAAAGCCCATGACGATCATCAGGAACAGGAACACGAGCCGGTTCACGATGCCGTAGGCACCGATGGCCAGGTCGCCGCCGTAGCGCTTGAACTGGTTGTTGATGAAGATCACCACGAAGCACGAGGCGACGTTCATCAGGAACGGCGCCAGGCCGATGGCCAGCGAACGCCGGGCAATGTTCCAGTCGAGGCCGAAGGTCTCGCGCGACAGGTGCAGGAATTCGCGCTTGTCGCAGATGATGCGCATGATCCA
>JAEEGL017264533.1_pt1 | contig 35665 bp, 29 predicted proteins | sample 9134231 | NCBI WGS metagenome assembly JAEEGL01 (sample SAMN16246548, study PRJNA631951) | gut metagenome | biome: gut microbiome; feature: rumen; material: fiber-attached | host: Bos | place: Iran: Karaj | collected 2018-10
AGATCTCATGGTTATGCTACAGTTATTTCACACCGTTCAGGTGAAACTGAAGATACTACAATTGCTGATTTAGCAGTAGGTCTAAACTTAGGACAAATCAAGACTGGTTCTATGTCTAGAACAGATCGTATTTGTAAATACAATCAATTATTAAGAATTGAAGAAGAACTATCTAAATAGTTCTTTTTTTATGCTATAATTATAATGAGAGAAGGTAAGAAAATGAGCTTTATTGATACAATAAAAGAAAGAGCTAAAAAGGATGTCAAAACTATTGTTTTACCAGAAACAATGGATAGACGTACTTTAGAAGCTACTGAAAAGATTTTAAAAGAAGGAATTGCCAATATTATTTTAATTGGTACAGAAGAAGAAATTAAAAAGAATAGTGAAGGTTTAGACATTAGTGGAGCTAAAATAATTGATCCTTTAGCACCAGAACTAACAGATAAACTAGCTGATAGATTATATGAACTAAGAAAAGAAAAAGGTATGACTAGAGAAGAAGCTTATAAACTTCTAGTTACTGACTATATGTACTATGCTTGTATGTTAGTTAATGAAGGTATGGCTGACGGTGCAGTTTCAGGTGCTTGTCATTCAACATCTAACACCTTAAGACCAGCTTTACAAATAATTAAAACAGCACCAAATACTAAACTAGTATCAGCATTCTTCGTAATGGTTGTTCCAAATTGTGAATATGGTGCAAATGGTACATTTATTTTTGCTGACTCAGGTCTTGAACAAAACCCAGACCCAGAAAAATTAGCAGCTATTGCTGCATCATCAGCTGCATCATTTGAATTATTAATTGGTGAAAAACCAATCGCTGCCATGTTATCTCATTCAACAAAGGGTAGTGCTAAACATGCAGATGTTGATAAAGTAGTTGAAGCAGTTCGTCTTGCTAAAGAGGAGTATCCATCATATGAAATCGATGGTGAATTACAATTGGATGCTGCTATCATTCCAGAAGTAGCTGCAACCAAAGCACCAGATTCTAAAGTGGCTGGTCATGCTAATGTTTTAGTCTTCCCAGATTTAGATGCTGGTAACATTGGTTACAAACTAGTTCAAAGATTAGCTAAAGCCGAAGCTTATGGACCAATAACTCAAGGCATTAAAAAACCAATCAATGATCTATCACGTGGCTGTAGTGTCGATGACATTGTTGGTGTTGTCGCTATAACTGCTGTTCAAGCAACAAAACAACAAGACTAGAAACATCTAGTCTTTTTTATTGCAATTTTATATAAAAAAATCTAAAATGTTAACTATAGGTGACAAGTTTCCAAGGCAACTATATAGAACGCAACCAGATTATTTATTATAATTTATGTCATGAAAGAGGTGATTAGTATGACAATTGGTGAAAGATTGTTAAAACTAAGAAAAGAAAAAAACATATCACAAGAAGAACTAGCTAATGTCTTAGATGTATCAAGACAAACAGTATCAAAGTGGGAGACTGATCAATCAACTCCAGACTTTGATAAAATAATTCCTTTATGTGAATACTTCGGTATTACATCAGATGAATTATTAACTGGCAACCAAAATATAAAAGAAGCAAAAAAAGAAAATGTAAAAAGCAAATTTGCTAGAAATATAGCAATTTCTGTAATGTTATATATATTTGCTTTAATTGCTATTATTGCACTTGCTGGTGGTTTAGATAAACCTATCTTAGGAGTATCTGTCTTCTTTGGTTTTATCGCAATTGCAACAGGTCTACTTATTTATAATGGTATTTACTATAGTAAAGAATCAGAAGACCCAAAAGAAAAGAAAGATGATAGTATTGAAAAACAAGTAATGAGTATCATCGACATCATAGGAGTAACTATTTATTTGTTTGTTTCATTTATGACTATGGCTTGGCATATTACATGGATGATCTTCCTAATTGTTGGTTTAGTTAAAGCAATCGTTAAATTAATAATGAGTTTAAATGCTAAGAAAGAAGACAATAATAATGAATAAGACAGTAACAGTTATATTAATAATATTATTATCAATTTTAACAATTGCAGTAACAGGAATGTTTATCTTGCTTATAAAAGGTAATATCAATTTTAATTGGAGTTTTAATTTTGGTGGTTATTCAAATAAATTAATTGATTCTAAAGAAATTGAAACAATTAAAGATATTAATATTGATTGCGATATTGCAGATGTCTTTGTTGAAGAAAGTTCAGATAATACAATTAAAATAGAATTATATTCTGAAGACTCAGATAACTATTATATTAAAGAAGAAGATAATACAATAAATGTTAAACTATATCCAAAGAAAAAAGGTTTTCAATTATTTGGTAAAATTGAAAAAATAATAATAAAAATACCAAAAGATTATAACAAGAATTTAAAAGTTAATTTTACTACTGGTGATTTAAAAATAGAATCATTCCCAAATATGAGATTAGATTTTAAAGGGTCAACTGGTGACATAAAAGCAGATAAATTAAAACATATCTCTGGTGAAATATCTTCAGGTGATATTACTATTGGTAGTGTAGATGTCTTTAGTGCAGCTACTGATACAGGAGATCTTAAAATTGATAGTATTAATAAAAGAGTATATGCTAAAACATCAACAGGTGATGTAAAAATAGGCGAGGTAACTGTTGAAGAAGATTCAACTATTAAAACGAGTACTGGTGATGTAAAAATAGATTCTTTAAAAGGTGCTTTTATTGAAAGCCATACTTATACTGGTGATATTAAAGTTAATAATAATGATCGTAAATTAGATAATACAATAACTATTAATACATCAACAGGAGATATAACAGTTAACCAATAAAAAAACAGGATTAAATCCTGTTTTTTTTATCTTCCAATAACTACTGCAACAATTCCCATTATTACAACTAAAGCAGACATAATAAGAATAATTACAACTGAATTAGTTTTACCTTCTTTTTCAGGCATTACTAATCTTAATTTTTGAATTTCATTATCTATACTTACATTATTATCAGTAATTAATCTCTTTTCAATATTTTCTTGCATCTCGTAATACTTAGTTAATTCATCACGTTGATTTTCATTTAATTCTTCATCATTAGCTACAGCATACTGACCCATAAGATATTCAAACTTAGCTAATATATCTCTTAATTCTGGAAGTAAGTAATCTCTATAAACCATTAAATCTTCTAAATAAGAATTAAATAATTGAATTTGTTTTAATTCTTCTTCAGTTAACTCTACAGAACTACTAATTAATCTATAGAATTCTTCTTGTGAAATTAATTTAATAGCAATTGCTTCTTCTTTTAAATGTGCAATAGCGTCTTCCTCGTTAACACTTAAACTTTCTTCAGCACTTGGCTCTTCTGGTGTTTCTGGAGCAGGTTCTGCTGGAGCAGTATCTCCACCACTAGAAGAAGTTCCACTAGTAGTAACATTATCTCTAGTATTTAATTCACCATCTCTAATAGCTGAATTACTAAAATCTTTTTGTACTAGATTACCATCGTCATCTCTCTCATAAGAAGTTACAGTATGATCATTACTAATTAAAATATTATTTTCTTCATTACCTAAAGCATAATGCTTATCATCAAGATGTTGTCTTTCATAATCGTCCATTTTGGTTTTAAACTCTTCAGAAGTACCACTTCTACGAGACATATCATAAGTATCTTCAAGTTGTATTTCTGTACATCTTTCTTTAAATACTTCATATAATTGTTCAGGTGTAATATCACTAGATCCATATTTAGATAATGCTTCCATATACATTTGCATTAAATCAACGTTATACATGTTATATAACAAGTGATCTACACCTTCGCTATCAACGATATTAATATATTCTTGTTTAGAACCATTTGGTAACTCTCTAGTAGTAATAACAACATTCTTTAAATTAGGATTCTTTTGTTGTAAAGCTTGTAACTCAGCTTCATTTTTATTAGTTGCTAGAGTAGGAGTTTTACTTGCTAAAGTAATAGCATGTAAAGATATAATCTTATAAACATCATTAGGAGTTAGAGTAGTTAGTTGACTTTCAAAAGGAAGTGCATCTCCCATTAACAAATTAATATCAAAATTACTAATATTAACTCTTTGACCATTATAGATTAAATCGTCTCCTTCAATTTTCAAATCGCTTAAAGCACTATTGATACTTTGCATTGCTGCTAAAGTATTCTTATTTTTTTCCGTATAATTCATACAATCACCTTACTATCAATATAATTTTATCAAATATTAAGATTCAGTTCAATAAAAGAAAAGAACTATTTCTAGTTCTTCTCAAAGTGTGATAATTAGACATTTTTATATTTTAGGGTATTTTTAGGTGTATTTATTTTTCTTCTTCTTCTTTTTTACTTGTTAAAAAGGTTACTTTTTCTGCAATGACTTCAGTCATATACTTTTTATTTCCATCTTCATCATCGTAACTACTTACCTGTATTCTTCCTTTAATACCAACGATATCGCCCTTATGACAATATTCACTGGTACTATTGGCAACGGCGTTCCACAAACGACATCTAATAAAGTCAGCTTCGTAAATGCCATCTTGGTTTTTAAAAGTTCTTTGAACTGCTAGGACAATGGTTGAGTATTTTTTGCCGTTTTCAGCTTCGACTAATTGAGGGTCTTCCGTAAGTCTACCTACAAGAACTACTTGGTTAAGCATCTCATTCCTCCTTTCGTAGCTGCATCATACCGCGCCTAAATTCAAATAGCAAAAGGCCAAAAAATCTTTTTGAACCATAAAAAATCAATAAAAAAAGAAAACCTTTTAGGCATTCGTCTTTTTTTAAATTTATCTACTATCCATAAATAAAGAATACTATCGTTTCAAACTTTTTTAAGTATTCTAAAAAAAATAATAAATTGCTTATTTAACTATAATTTGCTATAATTAACACGACGCAAAATCTTTAGTATTTATAAATTATAAAATTTAGAAAAGGGATGTATATGTGTAACATTAAAATATTTAGTCTTGGTGGACTAGATGAAATGGGCAAGAATTGTTACGTAGTCGAAATAAATGACGATATTTTTGTTTTTGACTGCGGAATAAAATATGCTAATGAAAATTTATATGGTATTGATTATATAATACCTGACTTTGATTATTTAATTAAAAATAGTAAACGTATAAAAGGTGTTTTCTTAACACATGGTCACTATGAAAACATGGGCGCTGTTCAAGAATTATTAATTGATATACCTACTATAAAAATCTATGCGACTAAGTTTACTAAATTTATCTTAACAAACGATGGTGTTGATCCTAAGAAGATTACTGAGATTAAACCACATCGTAAAATTAATTTTGGACCAATAAGTATTTTTCCTATCAACGTAAGTCATTCTGCACCTGATGCAGTAATGTATGTAGTAAATACTAAAGATGGTGCAATAGTTTATACAGGAGACTTTATTATTGATCCAAAAATGATGGGTAAGTATTCTATGGATTTAGGCAAAGTTGCTTACATTGGTAAACAAGGAATCTTAGCTTTAATGTGTGAATCAGTCTTTTCAGAACACGTTGGTCACACATCACCATCACATAGATTAACTTCATTCTTTAAAGATACTATTAAACATCATGAGAAATGTCGTATTATCTTTTCTGTTTTACCAACTCATATTTATACTATTCAAGAAATCTTTGATTCTGCTAAGAATACTCACCGTAAGATAGTTATTATGGGTAAAAATCTTCAGAATATAATATCTTTCTCTAAAAAAGAAGGTTACTTATTCTATGATGATAATATAGTAGGTGATTTATCTAATATTGAAGATGAAGATGCAATTCTTTTAGTTCAAGATAGTAAAGAAAATCCATACGCTTCTATTAGTAAGATAGTTAATGGCTATGATAAATTCATTCACTTAAAACCAAATGATACAGTAGTATTTGCTGAACCAAGTTACGATAGTAGTGAAAAGACTTTAGTTAAAGTAGAAAATGACTTAGCTGTTAATGGTTGTGACATTGTTACTATACCTAAAGATAAAAACATTCTTCATCATGCTTCTTCCGAAGATTTGATGATTATGATTAACTTAGTTAATCCAAAATATTATATACCTGTAAAAGGTGAATATCGTTACATGGTAAATAATGCTAATATAGCTACTGAGTTAAACATACCAGCAGAGAATATTCTCTTAAAACAAAATGGTGATATTATGGAATTTGTTGATGGTGTATATCAATCAGATAAATTCGATAAGATTAAAGTTAATGATGTTTTAATAGATGGTAATAGTACTGAAGATGTTGGTGAATTAGTTATTAAAGATCGTGAAATGTTAAGTGAAAATGGTATCGTTTTAATAAGTGCAACTGTTTCCAAAAAAGATCGTATCTTATTAGTAGGTCCAGAAGTAACAACAAGAGGATTTATTTACGTAAAAGATTCAGGTGAAATGATAGCTGAAATCAAACGTATTTGTTTAGCAATTATTGAACGTAATATTGCTGATACTTATATTGAATTTAATAAGATTAAAAATGAAATAAGAGAAGAACTTGGTCGTTACTTATATCATGAAACTGAATGCAAACCAATGATAATTGCAGTAGTACAAGAAGTTTAGTAATAAACTTCTTTTTTATTTAAATAAAATATGGTAGAATGTTTATAGAATGAAAATAGGGTGATTGGTATGTTTGGTAAAGTACTAAATGTAGTAGAAGACACTATAATCTTACAAAATGCAACTGGTCAAATGGAGACTAGTATTTTAAACTACCACGTTGTTTGGGAAGACCAATACCGTAAGATTGTTGGCGAGATAATTGGGATTACACCAACAGAAATAACAATTAACCTAATTGGTGAAATAAAAGGTGACCAGTTTATTACTGGTGTTATTAAAAAACCATCTTTTAAAAACCCATGCCGTATGATTACTAAACACGAATTAGAAGCCCTAATTGGTAAGCAAGACTTTGCTGGAACTGATACAGTTCTTCTAGGTAGATGTAGTATATATGGTGATTACAATGTTACAGCTAACATTAATGATTTATTCTCAACTCATTTTGCTGTTTTAGGTAATACTGGTTCAGGTAAATCATGTACTGTAGCAAGATTACTACAAAACATTTTCTATCGTAGTGAAGAAGCAATGCCATACAATTCCCATTTAGTTATCTTTGATGCTTTTGGTGAATACAATACTGCTTTTGAAACTTTAAATTCAATTCCAGGTATGGCCTTTAAATGGTATACAACTGATCCATATCAAGCAACAGAGAACAACTTAGTATCTATCCCAGCTTACTTCTTAGAAAAAGATGATTTAGCCTTATTGTTAAATGTTAATGATACTCAACAATTACCTATCATTGAAAAAGCATTAAGATTAGTTTATGTATTTAGAGGCGAAGACGAAAATGCTAAACAATACAAAAGTAACATTATTGCTAAAAGTTTATTAGATGTATTATCAAGTGGTAAAACAGCTCCTCAAATAAGAGACCAAATAATTGCTGTTTTATCTAGTTACAATACACCAGAAATAAATCTAGAAACTATCATTAGTCAACCAGGTTATAATAGAACCTTAAGACAATGTTTAAATATTGATAATCAAGGAAAAATATCTGCAATGCCTTTAGTAGTTGATTTACTATCATCATTTGCTAATACAGACCTTGATCGTATTGAAGTAAAACATGACTTTGCTTATTCTCTTGAAGATTTATATAGTGCATTAGAATTTGCTTTAATTAGTGAAGGTGTTTTATCAAGTAATAAAGCTTTTGACTTAGCTAATGTATTAAAAGTTAGATTAAAAGCCGTAATAAATAGTGAACAAGGTAAATACTTTGAAGGTAGAAGATTCCTAACAAAAGAACAATGGATGGTTGAATTCTTTACTAGACCAGAAGATCGTCAAAAGCCATGTCAAATCATCAATATGAACTTTTCTTATGTTGATGATCATTTCGCCAAAGTACTTACTAAAATATATTCAAAATTGTTCTTTGACTTTGCTACTGAATTAAAGGTAAGAGCATCCTTCCCAATTCACATCATCTTAGAAGAAGCTCACCGTTATGTTCAAAACGATACAGATATCGACATCATCGGATATAACATCTTTGATCGCATTACAAAAGAAGGTCGTAAATATGGTGTAGTTTTAGGATTCGTTACTCAAAAACCAAGCGAATTATCTAAAACAGCTTTATCTCAATGTTCAAATTTTATCGTTTTAAGAATGTATTATCCAGACGATTTAAATATTATTAAATCAATGTCAGCAGCAGTTACAGAAAGTAACTTAAACCGAATAAAAACACTGCGTCCTGGTATGGCGATGGTTTTTGGTACAGCATTTAAAATCCCATTAATCTGTACTTTTGATTTACCAAATCCAATGCCGCAAAGTACAAGTGTTAATATAGAAGATAAATGGTTTATAAAGAATTAGAAAGAAGGAGTAATATGGAAGAAGAAGTAAAAAATGAAACTGTTGTAGAAGAACCAACAGTAGAAGAAAAACCAATGGAAAATAAACCAAAAAAGAAAAGCAAAATATGGTTATTAATAGTTCTATTAGTAATCCTAGTAGCTATTCTTGTAGGTTTCTATTTTCTAAAAACAAACCAAGATAAAAACAAGAAGAAAGAAGCTGGAAAAACAGAAGTAGTAACACCAATTAAAGATGTAAGTGAATATCGCATCACTGGTAACTCACTACAAAATTTTGACCTATATTTTTTACAAGTAGAAAATAAAGAAGAAAATATGCTTTATAGTCCATTATCTATCAAATATGCACTTGAAATGTTAGGCGAAGGAGCTGGAGGAGCATCAAGAGATCAAATTGATAATCTAATTGGAGAATATGTTGCTAGAAAATATACTAATAGTAACAATATGTCATTTGCTAATGCTTTCTTCATAAGAGAATCTTACAAAGATGAAATAAATCCAGAATTTATTAATACTCTAAAGAGTAAATATGATGCAAGTGTTATCTATGATTCATTCGCTACACCAGATATATTAAATAACTGGGTAAAGGATAGAACATTTAAACTTATTCCACAATTAGTTGATACATTAGTAGATAACGATTATGTTTTAGTTAATGCTTTAGCTATCGATATGGAATGGGTTAATAAAATCCAAAGTGAAACTAAAGATTACATAGTAAATTTCAAAAACGAAGATTATGGTATGTATATAGATGCTCTAAACTCAGGTATGGGTTACAGTGCACTTGATTTTAAAAACTTCGACAAAAAAGCTAAAGCAGTTCAAATTGGTGCTGTAGCTAATAGATATGATATTGTTAATACTTTAGGTGAAGACAATATTAGAAAAACAGTTGGAGCAGAATATAGTAAATGGTTAGAAACAGATCCTTGTGGTGGAGCTGAAAGCGAACCAGATGTAGAAACATATCTAAATCAATATATTAAAGATATTGATAGTAACTACAATCATTTAAGTAGTTCTACTGATTTTATGTTCTATGATGATGAAAATGTTAAGGCATTTGCTAAAGACTTAAAAACATATAATGGCGTTACTCTAGAATATGTTGGTATCTTACCTAAAAATGTAACTTTAAAAGAATATATTGCTAAGTTAGATGCTAAAGATGTAAATGCTATTATTGATGGTTTAAAACCAATCGAAATGAATAGTTTTGGAGAAGGATATGTAACTGAAGTAAAAGGTTATATTCCTATGTTTAATTATGAATATGAATTATCACTAATGGATGATTTAGCAACTTTAGGAGTAACAGATATTTTTGATGCTCATAAAGCAGATCTTTCAGGAATGACTCCAAATGGATCATATATTAATAAAGCTGTTCATAAAGCAAATATTGAATTCTCAAACGATGGAATTAAAGCTGCAGCTGCAACAGCTATAGGTGGTAAAGGCGCTGCTGATTGTAGATTTGTTTATGACTATAAAGTACCTTTAAAGACAATTGATTTAACATTTGATGAACCATTTATGTATGTAATTAGAGATAAGAGTACTGGTGAAGTATGGTTCACAGGAACTGTATATCAACCAGTTGAATATCAAGAAGAAAACGGTGATTATTAATAAAAAAAGCACTTAATAAGTGCTTTTTTATTTGATTATCTCATATATTTCATCAACTGTTCTATCAGTCTTTTCTTTTATTAAAAAATCTGGTAATAGATGCATATGAAAATGTTTAACAGCTTGTGATTCGCCATAATTAATACCACAAGTTAAACCTTTAGCATCTAACTTTTTCATTAAAGAAGTTCCCACAACTTTAGCTGTATTAGTTACATATTTATAATCTTTATCAGTCATCTTTGTAAAATCCTCTATATGTTTTTTAGGAATGATTAAAGAGTGACCATCTACTTTAGGATTTACATCCATAATAACTATAACATTATCATCTTCATATATCTTTTTACTTGGTATTTCACCATTAACTATTTTACAAAAAATACAATCCATATTAATCACCTAGATTTATACTATCAAAAAAATAAAAAAAGGTAAACAATTGAATTAAAACTACTTATATATTATAATTATTTATAGAATAAGGAGGATTGTAAATGAAGAATATTAAATATCTAATTATTTTAGTATTACTATATATTATAAATATACCTAATGCCTTCGCAGCCACATTCTTAAATTCAACAAATAACAATCCTGTTGTTGGATCATCTTTTGATATTAAATTTAATCTTGAATATGGCCATGATTCACGAGTAGCAGAAGGTCACTATAAGATAACTTATGATACTTCTTGTTTTGAATATGAAAAATATTTCTTTTCTCAATATGGCGGAACTGTTCATACTGAACCAGGCGTTATTTATTTAGATAAAGAATTCGCAACAGATCAAACTTGGGGTGATGGTGCACCTGTCTCATTTACTTTTAAAGCAATAGCTGTTTGTAGTAGTTCTCGTATTAATCTTGAAGCTACAGGAGATGCTAAATATGTTAATGGTACTTTAATTGATCAAACTGTAGTACCTACAGCAATTAGTAGTGTAAAAGGTGATACAGATACTCAATTAGATAGATTATATGTTGTTAACTATGATATGATTCCGGCTTACGAAAAAACAATCACTAATTATACTTTAACAGTTAATGGTGATGTGTCTCAAATAGAAGTAGTTGCTGAAAAAGGCAACAGTAGACAAACTATTAAAGGTGCTGGCAAACATAGTTTAAATTATGGCGATAACCGTATTAGAGTAGAAGTAAAAAGTGAAAACGGCTTAACTTCAACTTATGAAATAATGGTTTATAGAAAAGATAATCGTTTAAAAAATACAGCTTTAAGATCATTATCTGTTTCTAATACAGATATTAAATTAGAAAAAGATAAATATGAATATAGCGCTATAGTAAGTCGTAGTGTCTCTAGTATTTTTATATCAGCAACTCCAGAAGTAGATAATTCTACATTAACAGGTACTGGTTCTAAAGAGTTATTAATAGGTTTAAATAGTTTTGAATTAAATGTAATAGCAGATGATGGAACATCCCAAACATATACTATTAATATCACTAGAAGTACCGAAGAATTACAAAAAGAAGTCGAAAGTACTAATTTATTAAACCTTGAAATAAATGGCGGAATTGTTCCTTTAAATGATAAAGATGTTACTTATTTAATCGGTATCCCAAAAGATCAAAACAAATTAAATATTGTAACAGTTACTGAAAGTAGAACATCTAGTGTTGAAATTAAAAACAATGAAAACTTAAAACCAGGTATTAACATTATAACTATTGTTGTAACTGAAAAAAATGATACTAAAAAAGAATATCATTTAATCGGTTATAAAGAACCGGATAATAGTTCTAAATTATCTTCATTAGATCCTTTGAATAAAGAAGAAGCAACTGGAACCCCAATCTTTTCTTCATCAGCAGATAAACATATAATAAATGCTTCTACTATAACAAGTATCAAAGCTCTAAATAATACAATATTATATGATGTCATAAATAATAATGGTGGTTTATTATATCAAGTAAAATTAAATCCTAGTATGGAAACAAAAAATACTGATATAACATTCAATAAACAAAACGAAAGTCCACTTACGTATAGTACAGAAATACCAGCAGGACTAGAAGTAAAAATGTATATTAATGCTGATCAATATCAAAATGGAACAAGATTAAGAATATATACTTATAATGAAAAAGGTAAATATAATATATTATCTGAAGGAACTGCAGTAGAAGATGGTTATATTACATTTATTACTAATGGAGATAAGAATTATATCTTTACAACTCAACAATTAGTAAGCCAAAGGTCCTTCTTCTCAAAACTTGCTAATAAAATAGGTAATTTAGTTATTATCTTTATTGGCGGTATAGCGGCATTGTTTGTTATATCATCTCTGATAAATCATAAGATAAATTCAAAAATGAAAGATGAACCATTATACTAATGGTTTTTTTCATTTGTTTGTGATATTATTGTTACATATTAAAAAAGAAGGTGTATTTATGACAATCGAAGATGTCATTAAAGCGATTAAAAAGTATAATCCAGATGCTATTCCAATGGTGGAAAAAGCGTACAAAGTAGCTGAAGAAGCACACAAGACGCAATTTAGAGAATCGGGTGAACCGTATATTATTCATCCGTTACATGTTTGTATGAATTTAACTAAATTCAATGCTGATGAATCTTCGCTTTGTGCTGGCCTTTTACATGACGTTGTTGAAGACACTGAATACACTTTAGAATATATAAAAAATGAATTTAATGATGATATCGCTCACCTAGTAGATGGTGTAACTAAGATCAATAACTTACACTTTAACTCTAAAGATGATGCGACTAATGCCAATATTCGTCGTATCATAAATAGTTTAAATGATGATGTTCGAATCATTATAGTTAAATTATGCGATAGATGGCACAACGTGGAAACCTTACAATACAAAAAACCAGAAAAACAAATTAGATGTGCAGAAGAAACTCTTAATATCTTCGTACCTCTTGCATACTTTATTGGTGCTTTTAGATTGAAATGTGATTTAGAAGATATGTGTTTATCTTACTTAGAACCAGAAACATATGAATCACTAAAGAAAACTCAACAAGAAATCTTAAAAAGTTATGATAAATGTGTTCAAACAGCAGTACATGATGTTTCAAATCTTTTACATCAACATCATTTAAAACATACTGTTCGTACTAAAATAATGAACGTTTATCAAATATATAAAAAATTAAATAAAGGTTATCGTATTCATGATATCCATGATTTAGTAAATATTAAAATAATGGTTAAGAAAAGAGTAGATTGTTATAAAGCCCTTGGTTTAATACATACTCTTTATACACCAGTTAATCAAAAGTTTAAAGATTATATTGCCTGTCCTAAAACAAATATGTATCGTTCACTTCATACAACTGTTTTTGGACCGGATAATCATTTAGTTCAATTCCAAATAAAAACTGTTCAAATGGACAATATTAATACAATAGGTCTAGCTGCTTACTGGGAAGAATTTAAAGATGAAGGTACTAGTAAGATGCAACATGATTTAAAAATGAACTATCAATTCTTTACATCTCTACAAGATCTAAATTCTGTGGCTGTAAATGATAGTGACTTCATAGCTAAAGTAAAAGACGAAATATTTACAAATACTATTTATGTATATAGCTTAAGTGGTGAAGTAATAGAACTACCTTACGATTCAACTGTTCTAGATTTCGCTTATAAAATTCATACTAATTTAGGTCATCATACTTACAAAGCATATGTTAATGGCATCCCAGCATCTTTAGATAGAGCACTTAACAATAAAGATCGTGTTTTAATCGTTCCTAGTGATGAAGTTCATCCTTTAGAAGAGTGGTTAGAATATGTTACAACATCCCATGCTATTCGTATGATTAAAGACTATTTAAAAGATAATTAAGATGTTAACTAATTTTGGTTGACACCAGCCAAAATATTTGATATATTATTCATGCTGAAAACGAAGGAGGGATATTTATGGCAGTTAAATTAAGATTAAAAAGAGGCGGAGCTAAACAAAGACCTAATTTTAGAATTGTAGCCGCTGATGCTCGTAGTCCTAGAGATGGAAAGTTTATTGACACTATCGGAACTTATAATCCACTTCCAGCTGAATACGAAGTTAACATTGATGAAGAAAAGGCTTTATATTGGTTAAGCAAAGGTGCACAACCAACTGATACAGTTAGAAATTTATTAAGTAAACAAGGTATCATAGCTAAATATACAAATTCAAAAAAAGAAGGTAAGTAGTTATGACAATTAAAGAATACGCAGAATTTTTAGTAAAAAGTATTGCTAAAGAACCAGATATGGTTAGTGTTCAACAATTTGGTGGCGAAGAAGATGCTACTATATTAGAAATTATTGTACACGAAAGCGATATGGGAGCTGTAATTGGTCGCAATGGTAGTATGTCTAGTGCTATTCGTACACTTATCCAAGCAAGAGCTCACATATTAGGATTAAATAGAGTTAAAATTAATATCGACTCATTCTAAGAACAGTAAATGTTCTTTTTTTATTTGAAAGATAAAGATAATACTTTAGCTTCTTTAACTTCACGTCTGTATTGTAATAAAGAAATATTAAACTGCTGTAATTTAGTAAAATAGCTATCTATAATTTCTCTTTCTTTTTCACTACAAGTATTATTTAAATACTTACGATAAATAGATGGACTAACTCCAACTTCTTTACTAAATATTTCTGAAAAGTATTCTAAAGAATTAAAACCATTATTTAAAGCAACTTTAAGAAGAGAATCTTTTTCTTTTAAGTTATTTAACACATTCATGATCTTTCTGTTGTTGATATACCCTTTAATAGGTAAACCAATTTTCTTTTTAAAAGCTTTCATAAGATAAGATTTCTCATAACCAAAATATAAAGATAATTCATCTATCGTAATATCTTCATATATATGTTTATTAATATAATCAATAATTTCAATAAATAAATCATTTATATTCATAGAAAACCCTCACATAAGTACATTTTACCACAAAAACCATTTTTGTTTAAATTTTGCTATATATATCATGATATATTGTACTCATGAAAGGAGCATTTATATGCAAAAATTAAATACATTAGGTAGTAGAATTACTAGAATAACTAAAGTAGAAGATATTAAGGAATCAGGAATTCCGGTTGGTTACGATGAGAATAGTATCTATTTTGATTGTAAAGAATCTCATACATTAGTTATTGGATCTACTGGTTCTGGTAAAACTCAAAGTGTAGTTTTACCAACGATTAAAACATCAATGGTAGCAGGGGAATCATTTGTTTTAATGGATACAAACGGTGAATTGTATCAAAGATTAGGAAAGGAACTAGAAAAAAGAAATTATAAAACTTATGTCATAAACTATAATAATCCAAACGAAAGTATTAACTGGAATCCCTTATTATTTGCTTATGATTTATATAAAGAGGGTAAAGAAGACGATTCTATAAGAGTTGTTGAAAAGATAGCTAGTATTATTTTCAAAAGCGAAGGAACAGATATGGATCCATTTTGGACTAATTCAGCATCAGATTTCTTTACTGGTTTAACTCTATACTTATTTGAAAATGCTAATAAAGATGAGATAAACTTTAATAGTATTTATAATTTATCAATAGATTTAGAATCTAAAGATGGTGATGTTTCTTATTCTAAAAAAATAATGGAAACAATGAAACCAACATCACCAATAGCTATTAATCTATCTAGTACTTTACTAGCACCACCAGAAACTAGAGGAGGAATATTATCTGTTTTCAAACAAAAATTAAGATATATTGTTAGTCGTAACAACTTATCTAATATGTTAGCTTACAGTGATTTTCAAATAAAAGAATTAACTAAAAATAAAGTAGCTGTTTTCATTATTGGTGAAACAATAGATCATACATCAATCTTCTCATCAATTTTAATCGAAGAAATCTATGAAGCAGTAAGTTTAAACGGAACATTAAAAAATAGATTAAGCATTATATTAGATAATTTCTCTGAACTAAGACCAATTGAAACATTCTATAATATGCTTTCTAGAGCTCGTGGCTTAAACATTCGTTTCACTTTATTAGTAGATAGTATTACATCATTAGAATTAAAATATGGTAAAGAACAAACTGTATTAATAATTAACAATATTGCTGATATCATTTATCTTCTATCTACAGATGAAAATACAATTAATTATGTATCTCATTTAACAGAAGAAGAAATAACTCCTAAAGAATTAAAGACTTTAAGTATATTTGAAGCAATTGTCTTTATGGTAAGAGAAGAACCATTTAAAACAAAACTGATACCTGATTATCAAATCCCATGGAATTTTGCTGAAGAAGAAGCAAAATTACCTAAGAGAAATATTAAGGAATATAAGCTATTCGACATCAAAAAGTGTAATTAATTACACTTTTTTCTTTGTTGTCATTTAGTCCTAAAAATAGTATAATTACTAAAGAAGGAATTGGTGATTATGACAAAATATTATCCCGAGCATGTAGCCATAATTCTTGATGGAAATAGAAGATGGGCTAAAGAAAGAGGACTACCTCAATTAAAGGGTCATCAAAAAGGATTTGAAAATATTCGTGATTTAGCGCCATATATTATTAATCAAGGTGTTAAATATTTAAGTGTTTTTGCTTTCTCTACAGAAAACTTTAATCGTAGTGTTGAAGAAGTAAAATACTTAATGGATATATTTGTTAATTGGTTTAATAAAGAATGTAATAAAATACATGAAGAAAATATTAAGATTGTCTTTTCAGGACGTCGTGATAATCTAAGAAAAGATGTCTTAGAAGCAATGGATAAAGTTACTGAAATGACTAAAAATAACACTAAAGGAGTATTCAATATTTGCTTGAACTATGGTGGTATCCAAGAAATAGCTGATGCTACAAAACGTATTGCTGAAGAAGTAAAAGAAGGCAAGCTAGATGTTAGTGATATTGATGAAAAATTAATGTATAAATACATGTATCAACAATTACCTCCAATAGATTTCTTAATTAGAACAAGTGGAGAACAAAGAATTAGCAATTTCATGATGTATGAATTAAGCTATGCGGAAATGTACTTCCCAGAAGTTAAATTCCCTTCATTTGATCGTGAAGAGTTTGAACGTGCAATTGATGTCTTTAATAGCAGAAATAGAAGATTTGGAGGAGATCAAAAATGAAAACCAGAGTTATAAGTGCTATTGTTGCATTAGCAATTGTTATACCTTTATTTTTAATAGGTGGAATTCCTTGGGCTATAGGTGTAGCCGTAATAGCTGCCTTAGCTTACAATGAAGTAGTAAGTTTAAAAGTAAGCCACAATCCATTTCCTAACGAAATAAAAGTATTAGGATTCCTTGCTTTAGAAGTACTTACTTTAAGTAGATTTAGAGTAGATCCAACAGAAATAGGTCTATCATATGCAGCTACAGCTATATTATTATTAGCTTTATTGATTCCTGCCATATTTGATAAAAAAGATAAATACACAACTAGAGATGCTCTATATTTAATTGCATCAATTTTGCTATTAGGAGCATTCTTCAGTTTATTAATTCTAATTGAAAATGGTAATAAATGGATTTTATTATATTTATTATTAATTGCTACAATTACTGATTCATTCGCAATGATAATTGGTAGTTTAATAGGAAAACATAAACTTATTCCTAGTGTATCACCTAAGAAATCAGTAGAAGGAAGTGTCTTTGGTTCCTTAGTGGGTACAGCTATAGCTACTATCTATTATCTAAATGTGATAATTAAATCATCTACATTTGGTAACACATTATTGATTATCTTCGTTACACTTGTATTAAGTGTTTTAGGACAATTAGGAGATTTATTCTTCAGTAAGATGAAAAGAGAAAACAACATTAAAGATTTCTCAAATATAATGCCAGGACATGGAGGTATCCTAGATCGTTTAGATAGTTTATCATTTATCGTTCTAGGTTATGTAATATTTATCACAATCTTAAAATTAGTAGCATAAGAAATACAGGTGGTTAAATGATCTCAACAATTTTAAATATACTATTATTTATCGTTATTTTAGGAATATTAGTATTTGTCCATGAATTTGGACATTACATTACAGCTAAAAAAAGTAATGTCTATATTCATGAATTCTCAATTGGTATGGGACCAGCAATCTTCACTTGGAAAGGTAAAGATGGAATAGATTATTCACTTCGTGCTCTTCCAATTGGTGGCTTTGTGCAAATGGCTGGTGAAATCTATGAGGATGATGACACAAACACAGTTCCTAAAGAACGATTTATGTGTAATAGACCTTGGTATCAAAGATTAATAATTCTTTGTGCTGGTGTCTTCAATAACTTCTTATTAGCGATTGTTATTTTATTTGTCTATGCTCTTATTTGGGGCGGACCAACACTTGAACCTCGTATCTCTGAAGTAACAAGTGGTTCACCAGCAGAAAAGGCTGGCATCCAATCAGGAGATTTAATAACAAAAATTGATGATAAGAAAGTAGGTACTATTGATAAAACTCAATTAGTATTAATCTTAAAATCAAAAAAAGAAACTGTTGATATAACAGTAAAACATGAAGATGGAAAAGTAGAAACATACACCGTTAAACCTGAAGTAGAAAAAATAGAAGGTTTAGAGAGAAGAGTAATTGGCGTCGTAATGGTTAGCGAAAATAGAAAAGGATTTGGAAATGCTTTAAAATATGCTTTCCAAAAGTTCGCTAGTGTTATGGAACAAATGTGGTTAACAATTACTAACTTGTTCACAGGTGGTGTATCGATTAAAGATTTATCTGGACCAGTTGGAATATATACTGTTGTAGGTGAATCAAGAAAAGCTGGTATTAAATATGTTCTATACTTATTAGCTTATTTAAGCATTAACTTAGGTATCATGAATATCTTACCAATCCCAGCTTTAGATGGTGGACACGTTCTATTCTTACTAATCGAATTAATAACTAAAAAGAAAGTAAATGAGAAAGTAGAAGCGATTGCTACAACGATCTTCTTTGGTTTATTAATCCTTTTAATGATATATGTAACAATCCACGATATAATCCGTTTCTTTTAAAATGATAAAAAAAGTATTGCCAAATTAAAATCATTATGTTATATTTAATTTGCCTACTTTTTATGGCGATGTAGCTCAGCTGGCTAGAGCATCCGGTTCATACCCGGCAGGTCGTGTGTTCGAATCACACCGTCGCTACCAAGAGAAATAAAGCTCGATCTTCGAGCTTTTTTTGTTGTAAAAAAGCTTAAAAAGAATTTAAATAATCTTTAAATAAATTTTTTTAGAATAAAAAGGGAAATATATGTTACAATAACAAATTAAATAAGGGAGATTTTTAGAGGAACATGAAAGAGGTTCAACAGTTCCGATGTTAGCATCATTAGGTTCTTTAGTAGAATCACCAGAATATGGAAGAATTGTTTCTATTATAATTGGCAATCATAATATAGGTGAATCATTTGAACAATTAATTGCGAATTTAAGAAATAGAATTTCTAATCAGCAAATTGGCGATAGAATAGATTCATCAATTAATCATTCATCTAATCAATATGAACAAATATTGAATAAAGAATTCATTCCTAAAAAGGGATTATAATTTAAAATTTTTAAAAAGTTCTAACAAAAATGTTAGAATTTTTTGACATTTAATAACTATATGCTAAAATAACTCTTCGAAAGAGGGAATACTAATGAAATCTGCTAAAGATTTTAATAACTTGATGGAAAGTAAATTCAAAGAAATAGAAGATGCAATCGAAGAAAAAGAAAAAAAAAGACAAGAAGCACACCGTCGATTTGCTGAAAGTTGTATTAATCTATTATCAGAGAGTATAAAACAACTTTCTGATGAAGCAAAACACGCCTATATTAAGGAAGTTGATCCGGTGCTTGGTTTTTATAGAATTGGAACAAATAATCAACCAGGGAAGTCGCCATCTCAAGTATTATTAAAAGATAATAAAGTAATCATTAGCTTATTCTATTCTGAAGGCGCTGAATTAAATAGACCAGATCATTTTGATTTAGACTTAATAAATAAATTGCTAGAACCATATTTTGTTCAAGTAAGTGTTAACAATGAGTTGAATAATGGTGAAACAATGGTAAGTATTGAGTATGACCGTAACTTAAAAATGGTAATCGCAGCAACTGATAGAATAGAAGAAAAAGAAGAAGCTAAGAAAGCTGAAGAAACTAAAAGAAGACAAGAAGCAGCAGCTAAAGCTGAAGAAGAAAGACAAGCCAAAGCCGCCGAAGAAGCAAGCAAATCTCCTTATGTTAGTTTTTTCGAAAAAATGCTGAAACAAGATTCATCTAGCCCTAAACACGGACGATTTTAGAACCAAACTCTAACTATTAAAGTTGGAGTTTTTTTATGATATAATAAAAATATGAATAATGAAGAGAATAGAGAAAAAGTGATAGCGCTTCTAAAAAAGTTAGAACGCAAAGAAATTGATCAAGATACATTCAACAGGGCATATGATGAATTAGTTAATAGTGAAGAGTTCGTTGCAAACGAAAAAAGAACTACTAAGTTAGACTTATCAATTCTAAAAAGCCCAATATGTATCATTTTCGTAGTGGTTCTAATTCTCTTAATATTTTTGAAATTTGCATCTCCATATTTAGGAAGGAAATATGTAGTTGCTAAAGACATAAACAATTTAGCAGAACCAGTTCAAAAACCAACTAGTGGTACCGAAACCTTAAAAGTAGGTAAAGTAGATGTTGATGTTCATCTATTATATAAATATAAAATAAAAGGACAAGTTCTAGCAACATACCACTACTTACCATTTAGTACATCTAATAAAATGTCACCAGTTGATGTTGGTTTAGCTTGGGGGTATCTTCTTAATGAACCAGACTTTAAAAATATGAAATGTCATGAAACCGGTTTTCGAAGATTGATATGTACTTCACCGCCATCCCTTGACGTAGAAGGCTTATATTCCAATAATCACTTAGTAGCAAGTAATAAAGAAACGAAAAGGTTAATGAAAAAAATCAAAAAAGGTGATTATATTCAAATAGAAGGCTATTTAGTTAACATGTATTGGGGAACTAAAAATTCAAGAAGTTATTGGACTTCAAGTACATCAAGATTTGATTCGGGCGATGGCGCATGTGAATTAATTTATGTAACTGATATAAAATGGCTAAAAGAAAAGTAAAAAATGTGATATTATATAATAGAAAGTAGATGATATTATGGCAGATAGTAAAGATGAACTATTTAATGTCTCAATGGTTAAATATAAAATGGGGAATATCGAAGGTTATTTTCAAGCATTTGCTGAAACATTAAACCAAATTAATAGTTATATTGAAACGAATGTTAATGCTTCAGTAGCGTCATCAGCTTTTGGTGATTTAGGTGGTAAGTTATTAAATATTTGGAATCACAATTCATCTACATTTGAAGACTTCCATGAAAACTTCGATATTTGGGCACAAGTAGTTGCAGTAATAACAGCTAACAACAATCAATTTGCTGTAGAAGCTTTAGCAACATATCGAGATAATATAGGTACATTAGATGGAATAAAAACAGCTAGAGAATTCGTTTATAAAAGTGAAGGCTTAGAAAATGTATCAAAAACTGAAGGCTTTTCTAATCTAAGTGACGATGCTAAAGATATCTTAAATGCTGCTTTTGGAGCAAAAACATTATCAATTAAGAAGAATAATGAATATGGTGGTAAAACCATTTATTTTACAGATGCCACTGGCAAACAAACTGAAGTATATTATGATGATGAAGGTTTATTAGTTGGTCGTAGAGTAGATGGAACATACTATGATGCTAAAAATACAAAAGTATCAAAATTACCAACAAGTAGTGAATATGCAAAACAAAAGAAAGAACTTGTTGATAAATATAAAGAAGAAGATAAGAAAGTACGAGATGCTAGACAAAAAGCATTGGATGATGCAAAGAAAGCACTTGACGATGCTAAAAAAGCTCAAGCTTCTGACTATAAAAATCCAGGTAGTCTTTCTGGCAATAACTTAGACTTTGTTAATAAAATTAAAGATGGTGCAGTTAAATCTTATAATGAATATGGCGTTCTACCATCTCTAACACTTGCTCAAGCAATTCTTGAATCAGGCTGGGGCAAGCACTCTATTGGTAATAATATCTTTGGTATTAAAGCTGGTAAAAGTTGGACAGGTAAAGTTAAAAAAGTTAAAACTTCTGAACAAAGATCAGATGGAAGCTATTATCAAATATATGCTAACTTTAGAGACTATGATTCTATTGATGATTCAATAATGGATCATGCTAAATTATTATCATCTAAGAATTATCAAAGAGTTATAGCTGCTACAAATTATAGAGATGCATGTAAAGCTGTAAAAGCGTGTGGATATGCTACTAGTTTAGACTACGCAAACAAGCTAATAAATATAATAGAAAAATATGGTCTAAATCAATGGGATCCTAAAACAACATAAAAGACTTGTTAAAAGTCTTTTTTAATACTAAAATAACTATTCGAAGAAAAGAGTGATATTATGGCCGGAACAAAAACTCCTGTAGTAAGAGAAAATAGTATTTATGAATACTTAGAAAACTTTGATTTAAGAATCGATATATTACAAGGTGAAAGTAGTTTTTATTTTCAATTAGAAGCAGTTGATAAAGAAAACGGTAGAATAACTATTTGTTTTAAAACTTTAGAAGACGTTTATTTCTTTATTAAAGACGTAGTAGCAAATAGTAAAAGCGCAAAGGATGTAGCAGTTGGTTATAGAAACATGATTGAACAAGGAGAACTAAATATAGATAATCCAATAAAAGTTACGAATAATGAAGCAGAAGTCTCTTTATTAGATATAAATCTAATGATAGCATATCATTTTGGCCATGGTAAGAAATACAAGGTTGGTGCTAAAAGTGTCTTAGATATTGATAGCAAACCTGCTGTAATTAAATTTTATTTGCTTGAACATTTGGATTATGCTGGCACAAAAAGACTCAATGAAACATTATTATCTAAAGGAGATCTAAATAATGTATTTAATCATTATTTAGGACAACAAGGTTACGAATTAGTAGATTATGAATATAGTGGTAAATCACCAAATTACACTGGTCTTAAAATTAGAGTAAAAGAAAAAGAATTGGTCTTGAAATTTTAACAAATAAATATAAATAGGTACTAGAATACTATAAGCAAGTTTTACTTAAAAACTTGTCTTTTTTTAGGCCAAAAAAAGTCTTTTTAAGTCTTTTTTTTATTAAAAAGCCCATTTTTACAAGTTTTCTCTTGACAAAAAGCCAAAAACTCATAGAATAAAGTCCACATGGGTGAATGTCACCATAAACATGGAAAATCGGGGGGGATTTTATGAAAAAAGACAAAAAAGGTTTGCCAAATAGACTTGGTCTTTTTGCATTTGTTTTAATCTCTGTGATTAGTGCTATAACTTTAGTTATAGGATTAGGAACAAAAGTTTTTAAGACAAATACAACAGACAGATCAAACTTTGGCGATGAAGCTAGTGTTCCAGGCCACGAAAAAAGCTTGGTAGATAATGGAGACGGAACATACAAGATTAATTTAAACGTTACTGGTGATTCAGAAACTAAACCTGTTAAAGCAAATGTTGTAATTATCATGGATATGTCTAATAGTATGAAAAACAACGCTGTTAGTGGTACTACTAGATCATTATATACATACGATGCAAGCACATATTCAATAGATAACTTATACTTTAGACATGCTACAAATACTGGTGATAGTTATCGTGTATACTACAATACCGCTAATAATAGATGGTATAGAAACTATAATGCTACAACAAATACTTATAGTACTGAATATTCAGGAAATGTTTATTGGCAACCTAACAGAATAAGTGAAGAGAGAAATGCCCTTGCAACATTAGTACCAGAATTGTTATCAAACAATACACCTGGTGACCCAATAGCAAGCGACATTATCGAAGTATCTGTCGTAGGATATAATCTTAGATCATTCCCAATAATCAGTAAGAGTACTGATGATGCTGCTATTGAAAATGCAGTATTCAATGTTCACACTTCTGAAGGAACAAACTGGGAAGAAGGTATCAAAGAAGGCTTAAAAGAAGCTGCAGCTTATAAAGAAGCTGAACCTGATCAAAAAGTTTATATCATCTTCATGACAGATGGTGAACCAACAGCGAGATCAGAAACATTAACATGGGATAATCCAATATACACAACTCCAAGTAATGGAGATCACCATGAAGATGATGCATTCTGGAAACATTGGAGTGCAGCAGCAGACGACGCTAGAGCAGCAGCAGAAATAAATAACTCATCAGATGGTTTGTATACGATATTTACTTATGGTACAAATAATACCTATATTAACTATCTAAATAACTTGACTTATTATGCTTATGGACAAGATGGTTTTACTAATGCTAATTTTGGTAACTCAAATCCAACAAATGGTAGATTCTACAATGCTACAAATACAGCAGCTTTAGCAGCATCATTCAAAACTATAGCAGAACAAATCAATACATCTGGTATTGGTGCTGCAGTTATTGAAGATGGAACAACTGCCGCTGTAGAAGTTAGCTCAGGTGAAGTTAGTGGTGGATTAATCGATGTTGATGCTAACTCATTCAAATATTATTTATCATTTAAATTAAAAGAAGATGGAACTAGTGATTCAGAGTACATTAAGACAATTGAATTAATTGATGAAGCTCAAAATCTTTACAAGATTGTAAATAGCAAAGATGAAGAATACACAGTTAAAAGAGTACCAGCATACAATATAGATGAACATGGTATGGAAAAAACAACGCCAGAAAATGAAAAGACAGATGTGTTTAAATTTGAATGGCAAACAAATACTCCAAACCCATTATATCCAGATACAAACCCACCAGCTGCAACATATGATGGAAATCCAGAATCAACAAAATATGGTGAAGTTGACTGGAGTTTAAAATCATTGGGAGTATTACTAAACGATATTACTTATACAGTATCTTATGATTGCTGGCCAAGCCAAGCAGCTCTAGATTTAGTTGCTGATATCAAAAATAATCCTGATAAATACGATGATTTAAGTGCACCAGCAAATCAATACATTGATCGTGATGGAAATATTTTAACAAATACTACAGCAGTCGTAAAATATCAAGATACTCGTGTATCAACAGATGAAGAAACAGTTTCATATACTAATCCAGATTCTATAGAAACAGCTGCAGTAGAAAGATTAGCTGTAAGTAAAGTATGGATTGGTGCACAAGGAGACAAATCAATTACTCTATATGTTGATAGAGATAGTGAAAAAGAGAAATATGAAGTTCCTCTAGTACAAGAGGCTAATACAAATATCAATAAAGGTTCTATATATACTTCTATTGGTATATTGGTAGAAGATAGTGAAGGACATGTCACTTTAAAAACAGAAGGTCATGACTTCGCATTCTCTGAAAGACAAGAACTATCATATAGATGGGAATTAAATGCGCCTATTACTCACCCAATGATGATTAATGGCGTAATAACAAACTTAATTTTAGTAGAAGATGAAGAAGAATTAAGTACAGTTGAATCAATGACAACTGACCATGAAACAATTGGTGAAAAAGAATATTATAGATTACCATTAAAAGATGGTACTAAATATTATTATGTTGACGAAAAAGATTCAGAAGCAACATTAACTGCTGAAAACATCTTAAAGAATATATTAGATATTCAAAAAGTAGTTGAAGGTGAAGATGCTGATCCAGATCAATTATTTACATTTAATGTAGTAATGGATACTAATAATGTTAAAGAAACAGAAGTATGGTTCTCAATTTGGGATAATACTCATGAAGCTTTACTAATTAATAATGATGAAGGTACATATGTAAATACAGCTATCTTAGAAACTAAAGAAGATGGCAAAGAAGGATATGAATATGTAGGTTATACTGCATCTACAGGTATCTTAACTTATAAAAAAGACGGAAAGACAAATACAGTATATGTAGGAAAAAATTATACTGTTGATACAACTGCTTTCCCAACAGGATACTATTACACAGCAAATCCTGCTAACGTAAATCTTAGTGTTAAAGCAGGTTGGAATATAAGATTTATAAATGTTCCAACTGAATCAACATACACAATAACTGAAACTGATGATGGTGGTGAATTCTATCGCTTAAAAGATGTTGAAGCTACTATTGATGGCGCCGATAAAGATGATTTTGAAAATAAAGCAGATTCTAAAATTAGTGGAACAGTAACAGATGGAAATACAAGTCATAAAGCAGTGTTTACAAATGAATACTTATTAACACATTTAGATGTTGAAAAAGAATGGGTTGATAATGATAACCAAGATGTAATTCGTCCAGAATCAATAACAGTAAATGTTATGAATGGAAATGAAAAAGTAACATCTACAACTATAACACCTGATGAAGACGGAAACTGGCATCATACTTTTGAAAACTTACCAAAATTCGATGACAAAGGTAATGATATTATTTATACAGTAATAGAAGAACCAATTACAGTTCCTTCTGGATTTACAGGTTATACTGTAGACTATGAAGATCTAAATGCTAAAGATGAAGAAACTTCTAATGAAGGAACAACTGAAGAAGAATCAGAAGATGAGGAGCCTCCGGCTGAAGGATTCAGTTATAAAATTATAAATACTCATATACCAGAAACTACAACAAGTACAATTGTTAAAGACTGGCAAGATGATGGAAATAGAGACGGTCTTCGTCCAACAAGTATTACAATGACTCTTAAAGATTCAGAAGGTAATACAATTACATTTAAAGATGCTGAAGAAAATGATACTACAACAGTTACATTAACAGCAGAAAATGATTGGACAGAAAGCGCTACTAATCTTCCAAAATATAAAAATGTAAACGATGAAAGAGTAACAATCGTTTATACTTGGACAGAACCTACAGTAACAGGTTATACTGCAAGTGATCCAGTAGTATCTGGAAATACTGTTACTATTACAAATACACATGAAATTGCTACTAAATCTGCAACAGTAACAAAAACATGGGATGATGATAGCAATAGAGATGGTGTAAGACCAACTTCAATCGTAATGACACTATATGATGATAAGGATCAAGTTGTAACATTTAAAGATGCAACAGGTGCTTCAACATCAACAGTAACATTAACAGAAGATAACGACTGGACAGAAACAGTTTCTGGTTTACCAGCAAATAGAAAAAATACAACTACTGATGAATCAGAACCAATAACATATCATTGGACTGAAGATACAACTAAGTTGCCAACTGGTTATAGTAAATCAGCAGAAGCAACAACTCCTTCAGAAACAAATGATTCAACTAGAATTACTAATAGTTATGAATATGAAAAAACATCAAGAAAGATCACAAAAGTATGGTCAGATGATGATAATAGAGACGGTATCCGTCCAACAACTCTAGTAGTTACATTAAGTAATTATGGTGATGTTACATTAACAGCAGCAAATGGATGGACAGCTACAATAAGTAATTTACCAGTACATAGAAATAATAATGGTACAATCGAAACAATTGAATATACTTGGTCAGAAGATGAAAATAACTTACCAGAAGGATATTCATTAACTGGTAATACAAGTACAACTACTGAAGCAGGTATTGAAACAATATTCACTAACTCATATACACCAGAAACAACATACAGAAAAATTACAAAAGTATGGGCTGACGATGACAATAGAGATGCAATTCGTCCAACAACTCTAGTAGTTACATTAAGTAATTATGGAGATGTAACATTAACAGCTGCAAATAACTGGACAGCTACAATAAGTAACTTACCAGTACACAGAAATAATGAAGGACAAATCGAAACTATTGATTATACTTGGTCAGAAGATGAAAGTAAATTACCAGAAGGTTATAGATTAACTGGTAATACAGATACACCAACTGAAACTGGTATTGAGACAACTATTACAAATACTCATGATATTGCAACTAAACCAACAACTGTAACAAAAGTTTGGGAAGATGATAGCAATAGAGATGGTGTAAGACCAACTACAATTGTCATGACTCTATATGATGACAAGAATCAAGTAGTAACATTTAAAGATAAAAACGGTAACGAAACATCAACAGTTACATTAACTGGCACTGGTAATAGCTGGACAGAAACTGTAACTGGTTTACCAGCAAATAGATTAAATACTACAACTGGTAGAGCAGAAGAAATTCACTATCACTGGACAGAAGATGAATCTTCATTACCAACTGGTTATAGTAAAAAATCAGAAAATACTGAAGATGATACAACTACAATAGTTAACGAATATCAATACGCTACTACAAGTAGAAAGATTACTAAAGAATGGCTAGATAATGGTAACCAAGATGGCGTTCGTCCAACAACTCTAGTAGTTACATTAAGTAATTATGGTGATGTAACATTAACAGCAGCAACTGGCTGGACAGCTACAATTAGTAACTTACCAGTACATAGAAATAATGATGGTGTAATTGAAGATATTCAATATGTTTGGACAGAAAATGAAGATGGATTACCAGAAGGTTATTCATTGACTAAGACAGAAATAAGTGAAGATAGAATCGAAACAACTCTATACAATTCATACAAACCAGAAACAACAACAAGTACAATCATCAAGGATTGGAAAGATGATGGCAATAGAGATGGCGTTCGTCCAACAACTCTAGTAGTTACATTAAGCAATTATGGCGATGTAACATTAACAGCAGAAGATGGCTGGACTGCAACAATTGAAAACTTACCAGTACATAGAAATAATGATGGTAAAATCGAAACTATCGAATATAAATGGTCTGAAAAGAATGTTCCTACTGGATATAGATTAACTAATACAACAACTTCAGGAACAATTACAACAATTGAAAATACACATGATATTAAATTAACAAGCATTACAGCTACAAAAGATTGGAAAGATAATGATAACCAAGATGGTTTAAGACTTCCAAGTGTAACATTTGAATTAGTTGCTAATGGCGAAAGAACTGGTGCTTATAAAGATGCAACAGCTCCTAACTGGACAGTAACATTCGATAACTTAAAAGAAAATGAAAATGGACAACCTATCCAATATACTGTTAGAGAAGAAACAGTTATACCTGAATATGAAGCTCCAGTAGTTACTGGAACAATGGCAGAAGGATTTGTTATTACAAATAAACATACACCAGAATTAACTGAAGTAACATTCACTAAAAAATGGGTAGATGGTGACAACCATGATGGTATGAGACCAGAAACAATTCCTCTAACATTAAAAGATGATCAAGGTAATGTTGTAGATGCAACTCCAACAATTACTAAAGATGGTAACACATGGACTATTAAATATAGTGGCTTACCTAAATATAACGGTTCAAGAAATCCAATTGTATATACAATTGAAGAAGGTGAAGTAGAAAACTATCAAGGTAAAGTTGATGGTGATACTATTACAAATACACATACACCAGAAACTGTTAATATTACAGTTGCAAAACAATGGTATGATAATAGTAACCAAGATGGAGCTCGTCCAGGAACTATAACACTTACTCTATATGCCGATGGTGTAGAAGTAGAAACTGCTGCATTTAGCGGCGAAGGAAACGTTTGGTACCACACATTTGAAGGATTAGACAAATATAAAAATGTAGGTGGTAAACCACATGAAATCGTTTATACAGTAGACGAAAAAGATGAAGATGTTCCAGAAGGATATGAAAAAACTAAAGATGGTTTAACTATTAAAAATACACATAACATAGCTACTACAGAAGTAACAGGAACTAAGATTTGGGATGACGATGACGACAGAGATGGTATTAGACCAGATTCTGTAACAGTTAAATTATTAGCAAATGGTTCTGAAGCACTTCATAGTGATGGTAAAACAAAAGTACAACCAATAACTGTAAATGAAGATAATAATTGGACTTATACATTCACTGATTTACCAAAATATCAATCTGGTGCTCCAATAACTTATACAGTAGCTGAAGAAGATGTAGAAGGTTATAACCCAGAAATAATCGTTGAAAACGATAAAATAAATATCAAGAATACTCATGAAATTGAGAAAGTTGAAATTTCTGGTACTAAAGTATGGGACGATGCTGACGATCAAGACGGTAAACGTCCAACTTCAATCACTATCAAATTAATGGTTGGTGAAACTGAAATTCAAAGCACAACTGCAACCGCAGAAGGTGGTTGGACATGGTCATTCGAAAACTTACCTAAGAATGAAAATGGAGTAGCTATTGAATACTCTATCGTCGAAGTTCAAGTTGATGAATACGATGAACCAAAAGTAGAAAAAGTTCCAGAAACAGATTATGAATATACAGTAACTAATACTCATACTCCAGAAACAGTTACATTCACAATCAATAAAGATTGGCGTGATGATGACGATAGAGATGGTATTAGACCTGAATCAATCGTAATTAACATTTTAGCTGACGGAAAACCAGCTCATTATAACGATGGTAAATTAGTTCCAGAACAAGTTATAACTGATGTTGACAATTGGAGTATAACAATTGAAAATTTACCTAAGTATTCAAAAGGTAAACCAATTACTTACTCATTTACTGAAGTAGTAGTTGAAGGATACGAAACTGAAATTGTTACAAATGAAGAAAATCCTACATCTATAACAATTGTCAATACACATACTCCAGAAACAACAGAAATAGAAATCACTAAGACTTGGGAAGAAGATCAATTCTATTTAGATCGTCGTCCTGATATGATTACAGTTGATATCTATGCTGATGGTGTATACTTAGATACTATCAAAGTATACAAAAATGAAGACTGGACAGCTAAGATAACTGACCTATACAAATATAATAATGGTGTAAAAATTGAATATACTATTAAAGAACAATTAGTTGATGGTTATGTATCTCAAGTATCTGGTTCTCAAGAATCTGGATATAAGATTACAAATACATTCGTTGATGGTGAAGGTTGCACAGATTGTGATGAACCTCCTCATACAAGAATTGATATTACTTTCGATAATAGTAAAGATTATTACGCATTTACAACTTTACTATTAGGAGCAGTTGCTCTATCAAGCGTAAAAAAATACGAAATGTAATTAATTAAAGGTTTGCTAAAGCAAATCTTTTTTTATGATATAATATATTTAGGAAGTGAAAATATGAAAGAAGTATATGAATTTTTAAAGAATTGTGGCACTTATTATCTTGCTACAATTGATGGTGATTCACCAAGAGTAAGACCATTTGGTACTATTAATTTATTTGAAGATAAATTATATATCCAAACTGGTAAAACAAAAGATGTGTCTAAACAAATTTCTGCTAATCCGCACGTTGAAATATGTGCTTTTAATGGTAATGAATGGATTCGTTTAAAAGGAGAACTAGTAAGAGATGATAGAGTAGAAGCTAAACAAGATATGTTAGATCATTATCCTGACTTACAAGGAATGTATAGCGCTAATGATGATAATACTGAAGTTCTTTATTTCAAAAATGGCGTTGCAACAATCTCATCATTTGTAGCTGAACCAAAAACAATAGAATTATAAATGTAGATAAAATTGACTAAATTCCTTATTTATGGTATTATCATAGACATAGAAAAAGGGAGTAGTTAGTTATTTATTTAACTACTTAGTTCGTCAAACTCGAGATATAATATCTCCGGATTAAGTTTAAAAAACGAGACTTTTACAATCACTGTAAAAGTCTTTTTTAGTCTTAGGGTTTTTACAAATTGTGATAGGATTCCTATTTCTAATAAAACATAAGACTAATAGGAGGTTATATTTTTATGAAAGTGATTTTAAAGAGTGCACATCCAGAAGAATATGGAGATCTTGAAATCGAATGCCGCGAATTAACAAGAGAGGAGTTAACAGCATATATTGCAAATGCACCTGCTGAAGATAAATTCGTTGGTACAAAAACAGCTCCTGTTGAAGCTAGAAAAGGAGTTCCAGGAGAAGAAATAGTTACAAAATTAACTATTACTTATGAAGGACGTGAATATATCATGTCTGAAGTGAAAAATACTGTTAAAGAAAGAGAACAAGCTGATGGTACAATGGTACCGGACATCGTTGTAACTAATGTTAATAGTACTTCAAATGAACAATATATTGTTAAATTTGATAAGTTTACTAAAACATATTCAGTTAATAATGATGGTACATTTACTCCAATGCCAGACGAAAGACCTTTAACAAGAGTTAGAGAAAACATCGCCTTTACAACATCTTGGGGTGAAACAGTTATTTGTTTAAACGGATCATTCATAGTTACTTACAATGCTGCAGAACATGATTACAATGCTTTAGAACAAGGTGCATTCGAATCAACTTATTCTGTTGTTGAAACACCAGGCGTAAAATTATCATAAAAAAAGGTTTGCGAAAGCAAATCTTTTTTTATGCTATAATAATACACGAAAGAAGGCTTACATATATGCATGATTTATTTGAAAAATACGCAGATGTATTATTGCGTACTTGTTTAAAAGTAGAAAGAGAACAACCATTATTTATTAGTTACAATAAAGAAAGACAAGACTTTGTTGATGTTGTTGTTGAAAAAGCCAAAGAATTTGGTGTTGAGGATATCTTTTTAGATAGCCAAGACCCATACTTAAAGCATGATGCTTTATTAAAATATACAATTCCAGAATTGAAAGAATTACCATACTGGAATAAAAAAGATTGGGATACTTATTCCAAAAAGAAAGCAGCTTTCTTAATGTTAGCTTCTGAAACGCCAGGTTTAATGAGGGATGTTGATTCTACAAAAGTGTCAGAAATGACAATGTATTCTTTACAAACAAGAAAACATTTTAACGATTCTAGAGACAAATCATTACTTGCTTGGTGCATAGCTGCTGTACCAACTAAAGCTTGGGCAGAAGAATTATTTCCAGAAAGCAACGCCCCTGTGGATGAACTATGGAATAAGATTTTTGATATCTGTAATATCACAAGTGATCCTGTAACTATTTGGAATAACAAATTACAAAAGTTAAAAGCAAGAGCTAGTAAATTAAATGACTATCATTTTAAAACTCTTATATACAAATCATCAAATGGAACTGACTTTAAAATAAGTTTACCAGCAAACCATTTATGGGCGACTGGTTATGAAACATTAGCTGATGGTAAAGAAGTACTAGTCAACTTCCCAACAGAAGAAATATTTACTTCACCAGATATCCATTTTGCCGATGGCATTGTTTATAACTCAAAACCATTATCTTACCAAGATGTCGTAATAGATGATTTCTTTATTGAGTTTAAAAATGGTAAAGTAACAAACTTTGGTGCCAAACAAGGTGAAGAAACCTTAAAAAATATGATTAATATTTGTGAGAACTCAGATATGTTAGGTGAAGTAGCTTTGGTACCTAATGATTCACCAATTTCTAATTCTAATCTTACTTTCTTAGAAACATTATTTGATGAAAATGCTGCTTGCCATCTAGCTCTCGGAGATTCCTTCCCAGAATGCCTACAAGATAGTTCTAATAAAACGAAAGATGAATTATTTGAAATAGGTTTAAACAAATGTGAATCTCACGTTGATTTCATGGTTGGAACAAAAGATTTAAGCATTAAAGGAATTACCCAAGATGATGAAGAAATAGATATCTTCATAGATGGAAATTTCTCAGATCTTTTTGATTAGTGTCAAACAACAGTTAATTAACATTCGAAAAGAAGCCAAACTTATCCACAGTTTGATTTCTCATTTTTAATATATTATAATAAATGAGAGAAAAGGAGAAGTTCTATGCAAGAATCGAAGTCCGCATTTAGAATGAACAAATGGCTTATTATGAGTATTCCTCTTGCTATCCTTATAGCAGGATTAGTAACTTTACTTGTTTTAGATAAAAAAGGTTCTTTAAGTAGAACTCAAACAACTCAAAAAGTAGAGAGTTTTACAATGCTAGAACCATCTATTTCTGAAGAACCTGGTCTTATCAGTCAAAATGCTTACATTAAATCTTTAGATGCCAGATTAAAAGTAAGACAATTAGATTATACAGTTATTTTATATGCAAACATGTTTAAATTAGATCCAACAAAGACTTTAAACCTTGTGCGTAATTTAACAGATAATTACCAAAATGAAGAATACAATACAAACTTTATAATAGCTCCTGCTAGTCAAAAATGGCGTTATGGTCCATATTCTTCTTACGAAGCAGGAATCGTTGAATTTATGAGAGAACTATATATCTTCCCTGGAAGATTTGGATTCTTAGCTTCAGATATTAGAGTAGATGAAAGCGTTACTGTATCAGATCAATATATTAATGGTCATATAATGTTAACAAATGGCCAAACGTTCGAACAATTCCTTGGCCATATTTGTGATTTATATGGAATGGATAAAAACCTTGCTTTAGCAATCGTTAAACACGAGTCAGGAAACATGACTAGTTACTTATCTAAATATAAAAACAATATTGGTGGTCAATTAGTTAATGGAGTAGGAGTTTCTTATCCAACTATGGAAGCTGGTATTATAGCAGAAGTAGTTCTATTAAAGAATTTATTTGATCGTTGTGGTTTAGATAAATCAAGTACTAATGACTTATATACATTCTCTGGAATGTATGTTCATGGGGACTTAAGTAATCCTAGTCCAGACTGGACAAATAAAGTAATGTTCTTCTATAATCAGAACGTTCAAACTAATCCATTTGCATAAAAAGTAAAATAATAGTAAAATTTAGCAACTTATAGTTGCTTTTTTTATTTATTTGCACTAAAATATTATTACTTTTGATTGACTTTACGAATTAATACAAATATAATATACATATGTATTTGTCGTAAGAAGAAATATGGTGATTTTTTGGAACATTATTTTACAAACAACCAAAATCTAAAAAGTGAGCTTCGTACCATCATATATAAACATCAAGATGAAAGTCTTGTTTTTTATAGTGATAACGGAGTTTTTTCAAAAGATAAGTTAGATTTTGGTAGTTCCTTATTATTAGAAACATATTTCAAAAATAATAAACAAAAAAACCTAAAACTTTTAGATGTCGGTTGTGGTTATGGTTTCTTAGGTATTTCCATTGCCAAAATATTAAATTATAAAGTAACAATGTGTGATGTTAATAAACGCGCTCTACATTTAACCTCGAAAAACTTAAGCGAGAACAAAGTAGAAGCAGAAGTAATTGAAAGTAATGTCTATGATAATATCAAAGACACATACGATGTTATTATTACCAATCCACCAATTCGTGCTGGTAAGGAAATCGTTTACCAAATCCTTGATGAAGCGCGTTTTCATCTTAATGAAAATGGTGAATTATGGTTTGTAATAAGAAAAGATCAAGGGGCTAAAAGTACGATAAAACACCTTGCTGAATACTATATTTGCGAAATACTAGAAAAAAGCAAAGGTTTTTATATAATTAGGGCCAAAAATCGTTGACAAAAAACTTTACATCAACTACAATTATAAATTGGTGACGTATTGTTTTTTCTTCAAAACAACACAAAAAATTAGGTATAGGGGTGAAACAGAAAATGGCATACAAAGTAGAAAAATTTG
>JAEEGL010390789.1_pt1 | contig 35661 bp, 29 predicted proteins | sample 9134231 | NCBI WGS metagenome assembly JAEEGL01 (sample SAMN16246548, study PRJNA631951) | gut metagenome | biome: gut microbiome; feature: rumen; material: fiber-attached | host: Bos | place: Iran: Karaj | collected 2018-10
ACCTTTGATGTTCATAATTAGTCCTCCTTCATACTATCGTCGGTGTCGGCATTGATATTGTAAAAAAAACTTCGTCAGAGAAAAATGCACTTCCGCGGCTTTAAAACGGAATTTACTCTGCAAAGTTACACAAAAAAAGAATGAACTTTCCAGAAGTCATTCTGTGATAGAATGAATGAGTATTGGCTGATGAGGAAAAGTGAATTCATCAGGCAAAGAAAATCTTAGGAAAAGGAATGAGTAAGTGAAAATGAAGAAAGAATGGGCAAGAAAACTTCTGGTAACGCTCTTACCGGCATTAATAACTCTTGGGGTAAACATGTTCGCCTACATGGTACCCAAGCAGATCGTCTCCCCGACAAGATATGTCTTTTTGGACATGGAGATCGACCGCAGGATACCTTTCATCCCCTGGTTTGTCATCTTCTACTATCTGGCCTTTGCGCAGTGGGCTAACTACTTCCTGCAGGTCAGCTTTGGTGATAAGAAGCTGAGAAACAAGTATTTCAGCGGTGACATTGTTGCCAAGATCGTCATCTTTACGATATTCATGGTCTGGCCCCTGGCTGTCAAAAGACCGGCTGTTGATCCTAATAATGGGTTTTGGCAATGGTGGCTGTCATTTACCTTTACCGTTGATAACCCATTAGGTGCCTTCCCTTCCATTCACTGCTTCTACAGCTGGCTGGCCTTCCGCTACAGCTTTGAAGCCGAGCCTAAGGGAAGAAAGTGGATCAGCTGGCTGCAGTTGTTATTGTCATTAGCGGTATTTGCCAGTACGGTATTAGTCAAGCAGCACTACTTCATCGACGTACCGGGCGGCATCATCTTTGCGGAAGTTGCCATCTGGATTGCCGGTCATACCAAACTGGCTGATTTTGGCGGAAGGATGTTTGACAAAATCTGCGCAGCCGTAAGTTCGAAAACGGAAAGCACGCAATCGGGGCAAATTAACTGAAAGCGTTGCACTCATGGTATATTCTAATGACAGTGCATGTTATGTTCATCAGTAATCAGACATCATAAACAAGAAAGTCGAAGTAAGAAAAGATTATTGTGACGGCAAAAAGACAATCTTATAGCCAAAAAACAAAAGGAGGAAGAAACATGAGCTCATTCAGTTCTACAGCACAGAGGGTATATTATAAACCAAAACCGTCTTTTCTGAATAAGTATCCGGAAAGAGAGTGGATTAAAAACCACTTCTCCTATGCATTTTCTCAGATGCAGGTGGGAGACTATATGGGAATATTGTACTTTGCCTATCATGATTCAAGAAATGATGTTGACCATTACAGCGATCCGGTGATCGTAAAGGTAGTAGAGAAGCGTAATGTCTTCCGTTATTCAGTGAAGGTCCAGATGGCAAATGGAAAGGTAATCGATCTTTTCAGCAATGAAAAGTCAATCAATGAATATGAATATCCTTATCTGAATGAAGAATTTCTGAAGATCGTTCATTATGAAGGAAACCCGCGTTATTCCTCACCATCCGAAGTTGAAATATCCGACCGCCGGGAGTTGAAGGATTACATCATCAATTTCTTCGAGACAAATGTCAGCCTGAAAGAAGCTATGGAAAAGTACAAGAATAGATTTGTGACCGAAGAGGACAGACAGAAAGCCAGAAAACTCATGGAAGAGGAAGAACTGGAGAAAAGAAGACAGGCTGAACAGCGTCAGCACGAAATTAACAAGCAGAGGGAACAGGAACGCCAGGCCGGTGCCGAAATTGACGACCTGTTCAACAGCATGCGTAAGTAACAGACTCCCAAAAGACTTTGATTGAAAACCAGCTTCAATAGAAAAACAGGATCCATTCCTGTAGTAAGCACCTGATTGTGAAAGGACACGCTCTTTATGAAAGGCGTGTCCTTTTTGGCGGGAAGATTCAAGGTTAATATAAGTTTTCAAAAATGACCGCCAACTTCAGAAGGCTGAAGGGAAATGGCTGGTCATTATGGTCAGAATAAGTCAGCGCTGAGATTAATGGTCCCGAGGAAATAATTCTTGATCTGATCCTTCATCTCATCCATGGTAAGTGATCCTGCCGGATTGGTGTAGTATGTCTGGGAAAAATTGCGGCGGAATCTGGCGGTATAGCTGTTTCCGGTTATGTATACATAGTCGATGGTAATTGAATGACTCAGGAATTTTTCGGCCAGTTCTTCAACGGTCATGTTGATTGCCAGCAGATGCTTGCGGTAAACCTTATCAGTCACCAGCTTGCGGTAATCAGCGTCATTACGGATGCTGTTGACTTCCTCTTCCGAAAGATTTGTCTGGCTTCTGAATATTCTGGCCACTCGGCTGCCATCAGTAAAGTATTCAAAAGTATAATATGATTCATCTTCACTGGTTGGCAAAGGTAAAACCGGAATCATCCTTTCGCCATAAGCCCTTTTAATCAGATCATAATCCATTCCATATCGGTATAGTTCCTTCCATACCTGAACGGTGTATTCAGTAAGCTGCTTGAAGACAGCCTCATCGATGGTGGCTGTTTCAGCAGGCTGAGTCGGTCTCTCTTCAGGAACAAAATCGGACTTTGAGAATATCTCAGATTCTATCTCCTGCTTTTTCTTCTCTTCAAGTCTTCTGCTTGCGAGTATATCGTAAATCTTTTTTCTTTTTGCATGAGAATACTCTGCTTTGCCGGGGAAAAGAATGGCTGCAGTTCCAAAGGCATATTTTTCCAGTTTCCGCCGTTCTTCCTCGAGCTCATCATTAGAATATTCATCAAGCCAGGGAATACCGTTTGCCTTGCATTCGAGTTCTTCGATTTCCAGTTTTACGCGGGCTCTTGATTCGTAGTCATCAAGTCTCAGGCTATGCAAAAACCGTTTCTTTTCGCTGATTTGATGTTCGTAGTATCCCTTAATTCTGTCAGCCATGATTTTTTCCTCCTCCCAGATAACTGCTTAGCAATAATCGCGCTGTCGGCATTCAGTATTGTGTCGTATTCTAATGACATCATACATGGAAATGCCTTTTTTTCATTTTACCACATTCATGCACAATGGAATGAAGTCTATATGAAATGCGAGTGCATGATCAGGTAACTCTCAGTGAGCAACAGTAAATCGTTAGCAAATAAACTGACATTCCCTCAATTCTGACTGCGGTTTTGTTATTGGTGATTGAGATTATGTCAGAAACTGAAAATCCACCTGTTGTGCAGGTGGATCATTATTCGGTTTTTGGGATCAATTCTTTATATAATCAGTTTTCTACTTTCCAAGATTCTTCAGCAGGCTGTTGATGATTGCTTCATAGTCATCAGCCCCACGGGCTCCGACGACCATTTCACCAATAATCTGTCCGCTGGAATCAACAAAGTAGGTGGTGGGAATGTATTCAGTGGGCATCTGAGCATCCAGTTTACTCCAGGGCAGCAGGTTCAGGTAAGTAACGCCGGTGGACTGAATAATCTCCTCAGCAAGTTCAGTGTGCTGTTTGTCATTAAGCCCGGAGATGTCGCATACCACTCCGATAATGCCGCAGTTCTTTTCCTTAAGCCGCTTATTAAGTACTTCCAGATCAGGCATTTCATTGATGCAGGGACCGCAATAGGTTCCCCAGATGTTGATCATGGTAATGGTGTTATTGCTGAAGAGGTCTTCAGAGCGGATGAGATTACCGTCAAGATCATAGGCTTCAAATTCCACTTTATTCTCTTCCGATCCACCTGATGCACCGGGTTCAGATAACCAGATCCAGGAAGTATCACTCAGAGCGGGAACAATGACATTGTCAAATTCCTGACGGTAGCCTTCATCAAAAACGATGTTCTCTTCGTAGTATTCCTTATCAGGAAGCGTGAATCTGAAAAAGGTGTATTCACCGATCTTCTTGATCTTCTCCATCCCTTCACCGCTTAGGCCGTAAAGATTTAGGAATTCACTGAGTTCCCTTTCTCCCCGGTTATCATCAATAGCGTAGATTTCCAGAATGGGAAGGATCCGTCTGGTGATGTAGTTGTATTCTTCTTCAGTAAGATCCTGTTTGTTGATAAGATTGTTGAAGGTATCAGCCGGCATGGGAAGGTAATGAAGGATTGTATAATAGACACCTGAGCCTTGAATTGTCTCCGCCCCGTAATAAGGGTAGAAGCATCCCTTAATGTCTCTTAGTGTTTCCGGCAGGGCAAAGGTAACTCCGCCACCAGGCATCTTAAGCTGGTATTCTTCTGGAACATTATCCTTTGGGTCATTATCTGATGAACAGCCGGCAAGGGGAATCAGCAGGCTTAAGGCCAATAACAGTTTAATGATCGTTTTCAAGGTTCATTTCCTCCTTGTTCTTGTTTTTCAGCCCGGCCATCACAAATTCCAATGATCTGGTAGGGCAGGCCTTAATGCATTCCCCGCACCGTATGCATTCCGCGCTGTTGGGATTACGGACAGGGTCAACATTCATCTTACAGCTGGCAGCGCATTTGCCACAGCTGACGCAGCTTTGCTTATCATAATTCATTCTCAGAATGCTGATGCGCTGGAAAAGAGCATAGAAGGCTCCCAGAGGACAGATGTATTTGCAGAAGGGGCGATAGATGACTGTTGAGGCAATTACGCACAGGATCAGTAACAGAACCTTCCAACTGAACAGCCAGCCCAGAGCCGGACGCAGTACATCATTCAGCAATACTAATGGGATTCCACCTTCCAGGGTTCCTACCGGACAGACGTATTTGCAGAAGAAGGGCTCTCCGGCACCGTACTCGCTGCGGTATAACAGAGGAAGTCCGATTACCAGAATGGCCAACACTGCATATTTCAGATAACGCAGTTTCTTATCAATCTTCTCTGGCACGGTGATCTTGGGTACGGGAATCTTATGCAGCAGTTCCTGAATGAGACCAAACGGGCACAGCCAGCCGCAGATAAAGCGACCCACTGATACTCCAACAGCCATTAGCCAGCCCAGCACGTAGAAGGGAAACTTACGGTGTCTTTCATTGAGTGCCGCCTGCAGGGAACCAATCGGGCAGGCTCCCAGAGCTCCCGGGCATGAGTAGCAGTTCATACCCGGCACGCAGAACTTCTTCAGCGGACCGGTATAGATTGATGTCTTGCCCGGAAGAAACCCCTTGACATAGCCGTTTGATAACAGCGTCCAGAGAAACTGGACTGTCTTTCTTGAATGCTTAGCCAAGGCCAATGCACTCCATACAGATGTTCACTGCCTTCTGCAGCACGCTCAGTGCCTGCCCGGAAAGAAAGCCGTACAGACACATCAACACTGCGACTATCAACAAAATGTATGAATATACAGTCTTTCCTTTTTTCATCTGCTTTCCTCTTTCATTCGAAACAACACGAGATTTTCTGTGTTGTACAATGTTGTTTTTCTTTTATTGAAGTATATCATGACGGTGAATAATGAGACAAATCTGGGACTAAATTGAGACTTTTTTGGGACTTTTCTGGGACAAATGAAAAAGCATGGTCCTGACCATCAGAGGTGGGGATCATGCTTTTTTCATACTAACTATTCATGAACTTTTTATTTAAATAATCTGTCTATATAATCAGATGATAGCAAGTTAGCAATCTTATATATTGATTCCAAATCATTAATAGCTATTGGGGTAAGTGAAAAATCTGAATTTGGATCAATACTATAAATGTTATTTGTTACCTTATAATCATCATCAATTTCTATAAGAGAATACACACTGCTTAAAACATGACCGTATGGACCAAAGTCAACCGAATCTAGTAATAGTATTCCTTTGATTTCTTCGTCAGTATATGATGGTTTATATAAATGTAGTTTTGATATACTGCTTTTAAAATAATAGTATAAGTTATCCTGCGAATAATATTCCTCGATAGCTATAGGGGAACTGTACATAATCATTTTAGACAATAATCTACAAATAAATATTGTATTGCTTCTGATTAGTGCTACCTTCTCCCAATCTGTTAATGGATCAGTATGAAAATGTGCGTTACGGCATTCTTTTGCATACAGTAATAAGCAAAGATATAAATAGTGCCTTTGTTCAGAGGTTATACTTCTATAGTACATAAAGCTTTGTTTATCGTCTCTTATGAATTGGGCCATTCTTTTGATAGAGTTGAAATGTGTAAAATCATTATTCTGCTCTTTTATTAATACCGTTAATAGTATTTCTACACATTTTATATAGCCACTTATTACCGAGGTCAGGTCAAAACTAGCATTATTCGAAAAAGAATGATAAAGGTATTCGGATGTAATATAACAATTAAATATTTCGTTATCACCAAAGAGTATTTTGGTAAAAAAGTCTATCTGATTGTTTTGATATAATTCAGCAAATAGACGTTTTGATTTTCTCTCTACTTTTTCATACTCTTGAGGATTCTCTTTTTCAACGGAGTAATACTGAGTTATATGTGTGCTTAGATACTCGTTTTTTATTTCTTGCCTGAAAGAGGCTAAATACTCATTGTTTAGTAACGGAATAGTTTTTTGATGCAATATCGACATATAAAACTGAGATGCCTCTTTGCAGTGTATATAAAAAATATCAGCTACTTCTTGAGAATACATCTCTGTGAAGAAACCATTAAACGACTTAACCTGTATATAATCAGGTAGAACGTTTGGATCAACAGGTGGCTCACAAAAAGAAAGAATAATCAATGATTTAAGCCTGTTTTTCTTTAGAATTCTTTTTGCCTCTAGCAATGTAGAAGCTTGAAAGGTAATGCCTATACTGTCAGAAAAGTGATCAACTATGAAATCTAGCATATTATCATCATCGTCTCTATGCTTCCAATACCTGATTTTATACTCTCCTGACGTTTCAAACGCATACTTTAGTACTCTACGAATCATTATGTAATCAAAAAGCTGATTAAGAGTGTCTGACAAATTGCGATTATTGCTTTGAAAATCGTTGGGTAGAAAATAGTTTAACAAAACTCTATTATCGTTTTGATTACTTAAAGAACGATTAAAAAACTGAGAGTATATATTTGCAAGGTTATGATATGTTTTCAGTGATTCGTGTATATATTGCTTAATGTTTTCCATAGTTTTACCTCAAAAATAGGAGCCTTGCGGCTCCTAACAATCGCCTACTTCCCAAAGAAGCTTTCAACAAGAGTTTCAAACAGAGCATCAGAAAGCATATGAAATGCTTTTTTACCCAAAGCTTTTAACTCTTTTTTGTTAAGCTTTGATATGAATAGTTTCATAACAAGTCCTCCTTTGTTAAGAAAGAAGTACTGATTGCAAAATTATTATATCATGTATAGGACTCACAGTTTTCCTTTTTGTTTATATTTGATTGTAGACATTGTTAACAGCTTCAGCAAACAATGAACGAGACCTTTTCCCGATTTCATCAGCACACTTTAATTCAAGATACATATCTCTGACTTCATCCCAGAGTTTTTGCCTTTTGATTTCTTCAATCTTATCTTCTAAGTCAAATCCATCTGGCTGCAATTCCCAGGAATAAGAGTTATCTGGTTTGTTATAACGAATGTATTGTTGCTTTTTAACACCTTCTTTAACAAAATTGAAAACTATTGCAAAGTCACAACTGTGCTCAATTCGCGATAGGTGATAGTCTACCTTCTTGATAGTAATAACTCGTGTAGAGTTCTCACACTTGGAGTAACCATATTTTCCCATACAATGTTGAAAACCTTGAATTAGATATCCTTTGATCTCTTTAGGAGTGTAATTCTCATCAGGATCATTGACTTCAATGTTGTAGTCAAAATCAAATCCGATATTGGAATCAACATCACAGGTAATCATGTTTCTTTTTGCGCTTCCGACGATATCAAAACGGAAAGTAAAGTAATCACTCACATAATCCTGAACATCCTTGATTAATTCTTCAAGTTCTAAACGAACAGGCTTTGTTACCGATTGTGGTACATACTGAAAATTATGCATAATGAACCTCCATTATCCCCTTACCGTCCATTTAATAACATCATTAAATCGTTATATCTTACCATATTAAGTGGTGATGTCAATATATGAAAATGAAGAGAAGCAATATATTAGATCTCTTCAATTCCTATACTCTTGAGATATTGATATGTTCCATCATAGAATTTTGGCTTTCGAGTAGCATCTTCCCAGAAACCAGTTGATGTCTTGTTTGGATTTCCTTCTGGAACACAGATGATCATGCCGATTCTTGCTCGGGTAAGTAATACACGGTAAGCATTCAGCATATACTTGCGTAATTCCTGATTACTCTCGGAATTACTGGTTTGTTCAATCCACTTAGTGTTTCCGTTAAATCTATAGAAATGCCATTTGTCATTTTCACAACGCATATCGGCATCCCAAAGTACACAGGTGTAATCAAGTTCCAATCCTTGAACTTGTATTTCTGTTGCGGCATCTTCAAGATAGTTTGAAGATCTGGTGTCGGATTTATCTTCCAGGAACCAGTGCACAGCGTTTTCATCTCCCGAAGGAAGAATATGAATGGCTAAAGGTTTGAATCTTGCTGCTTCCTTGGTAACTAATACACCAGTGCGTTCAGATCCTCTGACTTTATCATGAAGCCATTTACGGGCTTTATTCATATCTCTGGTTAAGTAGATAGGGTATCTGTCTTTTATCTCGGCATAGAGTTTTTTTGCGTTATCATCAAATGATAGTAAAGAATGCACAAAGGCAGATACTTTCTCAGCTCTGAATGAGCGCAATGACACAGCAAGATGTAAGTCTTCTGAATATGTAACGTTTGGATTATCCTTTAATAACTCATTAACCTGACCTTCAGCATATTCTGCATCTGTCAGCTTAGGTGAGATATAAACATCCCAGTGTTTATACTGTTCGTTTAAGGCTTTAATCCATTCTGAAATACCAGCTTCACCAGTGTTGATTTCCTGACCACCACCAACAAGACATACTATCGTTGCCCAGTCTTTTCTCTGATCTAATGACCAGATAAGGAAAGCAGCTTCGGAAAGAGGGAAGTTAGGCACTTTAAGCTTATTGCCATAATTACCACCACGCTTAAGATATTCAGCAAGTCTCTTATGAGTCCAGGAACGCTGAGCTTCATCGAAGATGGCTACATGTTCAACTTCACCATAACCCTGTTTTTCTAAACTGATCGCTTTTTTCTGATCAATTTCTAACACTCCGTTTTCAACCGGATTCTTTATCTTAGCCAGCATGTTATCACGGTAGCGGTGAATCATCTGGATGGATTTGCTGACTTCACGACGAGCATCTGTAATCTTCTTAGATTCTTTTCTTTCACGGCATCTCTTAACATTGTCTTGAGCTAAGGCTTCAGTCAATACAGCGACAAGTGGGCCGTTTCCTGAAAGATACACTGCACCTTCATCCTTAACAGGTTCATCATTTCCCTGGTATGTCTGTTTGATTGCTACATCAAGACCTACTAATGTCTTACCAGCACCAGGAACACCAGTAACGAAGCAAATACTCTTCTTCTGATGTTCTTTACTGTATTTGATAACATCGAGTATATAAGCGATAGTTCTGTCAGTTGAAACATCATCAGCCTCATGTCTGGTGATATTCTCTACAGAATGGTTTTCATATAGTGATCTGGCTGCTTCAATGATTGTCGGAGTAGGAGCGTATGGACTGATTATCCAATTAGGATTAACTGGTGATTCATTAGGATATTTGGTAATTACTGCATTTATTAACCCAAGTAAACCAGCATTACCGGTAACTAAAGGATTCAATACCATATCATCATAAGCAGACATTTGAATATCTGTAGATGATCTCTTATAGTTTGTAGCTACTAATATAGGAGCAATTACTCTATCATGACTGAATCTATGGAAGTTCTGTAAATCCAAAGCATAGTCTAGCACCTGATCTACATCTGTTTCTAAGATATTGGCTTCTCCAACTTTGAATTCAACACAGAATATTATTCCCTTATATAACAAGACAACGTCTATTCTTTTGCCAAGACGTGGAATATCATACTCAAAAATGATCTTTCCATCTTTATCTTCAAGTTTAGAAAGCACATCCTTCATTAATGTGATTTCACCTTTCCAGGCATCACGCTGATTGGTGTTAACATCACCATGGTAACTGTCAGAAAGAACACCAAAAACCGACATGTCAGTGTCGTTAGTGAAGTCTATAAAGGTATTGCTGTATAAGCAACGAGGACTTTGTCTCATTAAGTGTTCCTTCCTGTGAATAAGATAATTGATATATTAATTATACTTTTTATAAGATATTTAAGCTATACGCTATGTAGATTAAAACATCATACTGTATATTATTGACAATAATCTAAACGTGTGATAAATTTGTCTCATAGATACAAAATTGTCACATGGAGATTAAGGTATGGCTAAGATAAGAATGCAGGAGTTTTTAGACGTTGGATTAATAGGGATAGTATTTATACTTTATGGAATACTAAGTTTTTTTGTAAATGTGAACATATTCTTTATTATTTGTGACTTCTTACTTGCTGGCTATTGGATATTCAGGTTTGTTACAAGGAAAATGAAGAAGGAAAGAGATGATGATTTATCATTATCGGATAAAAGAAGAGCAGGATATAGATCTTTTGCTCTCGGAGTGCTATTAGTCTTGTTATACAATGGATATCAAATTATTGCGTCATTTGGGAAAAAGTCTTTTGTGATTACAATGGATCTGCGAGTATTATCCATTATTTTCGGGTTATGGGTGCTGTCCTATTATTTCTTCTATAGACACTTTGAAAAGCAAGGTGAGGATTATGATGAAGACTAAAATACCAGAACTCAGGGCATCCAAACATATGACTCAGCAGGAGTTAGCAGATGCCGTAAATGTAAGAAGAGAAACGATTGTCAGAATGGAAAAAGGACTGTATGTGCCATCATTAAAGCTTGCAATGGATATTGCCGAAGTGTTTGAAAAGACGGTATATGACGTTTTCTCTTTTAAAGACGAATAATGAGGAGGAAGTAGATGGATATTAAGAAGATATACGAAAATGCCACAGGCGTAAATATAGATGAACAGAGACTTCTGTGGGATGAACGCGGCAAAGGGTATTATGGGGAATATCTTGTCTTCAGAGAATTGTATCTGGATATTCCTGGCAATTATAAAATGCTTTTTAATGTTGAGATTCCAAATGTAAATGGAACTAAAACAACAGAAATAGATGCTTTAATGCTGCATGAGACGGGAATATATTCCATTGAAGTGAAGCACTATAAGGGAACAATATACGGAAAAGTTGATGATCAGAAATGGACTCAGTTCTTTAAAACGACTGATAACAGTCACTTTAATAATCCGGTTAAACAGAATGAGTGGCATATTGCTGCTATCAAGAGCATGTTTCCGGCTAGTGATGTATCATCATATGTTGTCTTTACCAGTCATGACTGCGAATTAAAAGTAACAGGAAGTAAACCAAATACAACAATCTGTTACTTAAGAGAGCTGCAAAACAATTTAACAAATGAAATAAAAAGAAAACAGAGCGTTTATTCTGTTGATCAGTTAGAAGAGATGTTTCAGCAGCTGAAACCTTATTCTAAGATTGTAAATAACAATATAACTGTTGAGGGTGTAACAGTTCCTTTTACTGACTACATTAATCAAATAAGAAAAGATAACAGTGCTGTTATACAGAAAAAAACAGAAGAACTGGAAGCGTTGGATAGAAAAAGAAAGGGGATCAATGTAGTTTGCATTGTGATTGCAATCCTTTCAATAATTGGCGGTATTGGCGCGGCCATTATTATTCCACAAGCAAGAATTAATGCAGTTGAGCAAAAGTATTCTGAGTTTTTCCAAAAGTTCGAACCGGCCAGAAGTGTAACAGTTGAAGATATTGATTCATCAAGTTTAGCATATGTAGCAGATTTCCAGATTGTTAACAGTCCAGATCTTTCAAGTGGAATTACAGTTTCGTTTAAGTTGAAAAATACAGGTGAAGAATATCATTTGGGCTTAAGTAAAGAATCAGCAATTATTATTCAAACAGTTGACGGCCGTGTTATAGAATCAACTGTCTATAGTTCTGATTTATACGGATTGCAACAGGTGAATCATTTTCTATATAGGATACAGCCTGGTTATTATGAGACTTTAGATTCGGGTATTATCAGTATACCTGGAGTAACTGTAGAAGAAATCTCGTATATAAAATTGATCAATTTGAATGTATATAAGAATATGAGTCAGAATGCTGTTGCAGACGGTGTTGAGCTAATGCTTTTTGAGAGGTAAAAGATGTTCATTGCTGTTGACGGAAATGGAAGACCGATATCTATTGATGAGGTCAACGACAGAGATAATTATTATTGTCCGGATTGCAATCAGTTACTGACAATAAGGAGAGGTAAGATCAGACTTCACCATTTTGCTCATAGGAAGGGATCTGTAGAATGCACCGATACCTGGAGAGCAAAGAAGATTTATGATGTGCCTAATACTTGGCATAAAGACTGGCAGTCTTTTTTTCCTGTTGTCAACAGAGAGATACAGCTTTCATTTGGAGCGGTAAAACACAGAGGAGATGTTGTTACTGGGAGAACAGTAATAGAATTTCAACATACTCCTATCTCAAATAAACCGTTTGATGAAAGAAACAACTACTATCATTCATGCGATTGTAAAGTGATATGGTTGTTTGATTTCATTGAGGCATTCAGTAATGGTGATCTTGTAGTCAGAAATGATGGGTATTATATCTGGGATTCATTCAAAAGGACTTTTAGATTCTTGGATGAAACGAGAGGACAGGTTGAAATCTTTTTCCAGATTATGGATGGTGGCAAGTGCATTATCCAGGTTGAACCCGGTGAAATAATCAACAGCCATAACTATTTCAAACCAGTAAAAGCTCTGACTAAAGAAGAATTCCTTAAATATCTTAGTCAGAAAGAAGATGGCAGTTTTGCTTTGCCGGATCTGGGTACCATTGACCAGGATCCTGCATATCAATCTTTTAAAGAAGAATACGATATTATTCTGGATTCTCAACAAGAAAGAGCATTGCAGCACTCTGATGGGGCAACACTACTGACGGCGGTTCCTGGAAGCGGTAAGACAACAACATTAGTTGCAAGATTAGGCTATATGGTCACAAGAAAGGGGATTGATCCGTCGAGTATTCTGGCTTTAACTTACACAAATGCTGCAGCTGATAAAATGAGGCAGGATTATATATCTAAGTTTGGAGAGGAAACTGGTAATCTGATAAACTTCAGTACTATTAACAGTTTCTGTAACAAAATCGCGAAGTCTTATATACCAAATGTTTCAATTGCTGATGAAAAGCAAAGAAAAACAATCCTCAGAAGCCTGTATACAAGCATAAACCATGATAAGCCAACAGAGAGTGATATGGTTTCTCTGGAGACTGAGATTTCTTATGTCAAAAATGCAATGGTTCCTCAGGAGGATTTTGGCAACTATAACTGGCAGGCAAGAGGATTTGCTGAGATATATGAACAGTATCAAAGTGAACTCAAGAGACGAAACACAATTGATTTTGATGATCAGATGGTTGTGGCATTAGCTTGCTTAAAGTCAAATCCGGACACTTTGAAAACATACCAGCAGAAATATCAGCATATCTGTGTTGATGAAGCACAAGACACCTCCAAGATCCAACATGTTATCATTAAATTGCTTGCAGGAGAAAATAACAATATCTTCATGGTAGGCGATGAAGACCAGAGCGTGTATGGATACAGAGGAGCATATCCGCAGGCTTTGTTAGAATTCAAACACACTTACGGCAACCCGTTTATTCTTAATCTGGAAACAAATTACAGATCAACATCAGAGATTGTTGATGCTGCCAACAAGATCATCGAACGTAATCCTAACAGAATGCTAAAGAGAATGGTTTCTGCCAGAGGTAAAGGTGGGACGGTTTCATATGCAGATGTTGACGAGAGAATAGATCAGATATCGTTCCTAGTAGAATCATGTAAAGATACAAAAACAGAAACGGCGGTTATTTATCGAAACAATGAAACTGCTGTGCCTATTATTGATGCTTTTGAGAGAAATGGGATCCCATATTATCTGAACAAAGCAACGGAACTGTTCTTTACAAACAGATTATTAACAGATATCATGACGTTCTTTAGATTCTCTCTTGATCCTGAAAATCAAAATCTTTTTATGGACTGCTATTATAAGCTCCATATGTATTTCAAGAAAGATAGAGCTGATAATGCATGTTATTGGTCTGGTAGAAAACATACTAAACTACTGGATGAATTCATAGAACAGAACAAGTATTTAAAGGGATACAAGTATACGGCGATTCAGCAGCAAATGGAACGAGCAGAAAGATTTGGACGGATCATATTACATCTTAAGGATATGAAACCTGCTGAAGCGATTGATCTGTTAATTAACAGTGGATATGATGAGTATGCTGATGAAAAATTGATAGATTTATCTGCTGCAGAAGAAATGAAGAATATTGCTGAAAACTGTGATACTATAACAGACTTCATTAACAGAATTGAACAGCTGGAATCAATAGTAAAGCAGAAAATGGTAAACTCCGAAAGAAAAGAAGAAGATATTGTCATATCAACAATTCATTCATGTAAAGGTATGGAGTTTGAGAAGGTAATCATTGTTGATGCTGTTGACGGAATCCTTCCAAGCAGAAAATCACGATATTTAAGGAATGAGGATAAGTTTATTACTCTTGCTGAAGAGAGAAGACTATTCTATGTTGCATGCACTAGAGCAAAGAATGAACTTGTCATCATAAAGATAGAAAATGAAGAACAAGAGTTTGTATCAAATCTTTTGAGCAATCCAGAATGTGACTGTATCTACAAAAAGAAAAAGAAACCAATGATTCCGGAAATCAAAATAAATGAGCCAGATACAATTCAAAAACTAACGGAATTATTTGGTAAGGATGGTTTCACTATTGTTGATACAGAATCACCTTCTATCGAGATTAATAAATCAGAGCCAGAACCAGTTATAACAAGAGCTGTAAGTTGGTTTACAATAGATCAACTTTGGGAAATGAGAGACCCACAGCAATACATGATTGTTCAAAGCAATCAAAACAAGAAGTATAAGATTATTAGAACTAAAAGCAGTTATTATGGTGATTGGTACGCTCAAGACTATAACGAAAACTCAAATGGAGAATTAGTGGAAATTGATAATGCTGATGAACCAATCTGGGGATGTTTGTTTGACAAATAAACAATGTACAACCATTTTCCATCTCAAACGGAACGCTTTTTATTGATAATTTGTTTTTTTTTATATAAAATTAAGAAGAAAGATATGATTGAGGTGTAGATTAATGAACAGGAAACCGTATTCTTCTGCAATAAAGAAAACACCTTTTAAGTACCCAATTGCAAAAAGAATCTCTAAATTAATGCTAGATGGACTTGATCGTAATGAAGTGTATGAGAAGTGTTTTAATGATAATTATGTTGAGATAGAATCTTTGGAAAGAAGAAGAGAAGTAATTAACGTCCTTTACGAAAGACTATGCGCATTAGACAACTATTTATTATTAGAGTTTTATAACAGTGATGTTGCTACCAGCAAATTCCTTTTGGTTTATGCGATAGCTAAAACAGATTCACTGTTTTTTGATTTCTTGTTTGAAAAATATAGAGAGGCTTTGATGAGTGATAGAAACTATTTATCTATTGATGATTTTGATAGCTTCTTTGAAAGCAAAAAAGAGACAGATTTGATCGTAAGAAAGTGGGGCAAGTTTACATTGGACGACCTTACAAAAGGCTATCGTAATATTTTGGTTGATTCCGGACTGGGAACAAGAAGCAAAAAGAATATTGTTGTTAATAAAGTGATGATTCATCCAGCGGTTGAAGATCATATCAACGATATTGGTGATCATGAATATATTAAAGCTATTTTAGGTGGTGATTAATATGGCTGAGAGATTACTAAGTGAGAGATTTGTAGAATTAGAAGACAGAATGTCTAGTGTCGAAGCACTTACACGATTTGGTACGGCAAATGACTTGAAATTCTATATCTTCGACTATAACCCTGCTGATGAGTTAGTGGTAAGAAAAGAAATAAAAAAAATAAAGGATCGTAATCCTAATATTGTGGAGTTTGACCTTTATGAAATGATGCTTCAAATCGTTGAAGAAGAAGGATATATGGAGGATGTAATCAGGATGGAACCTGATTATGATAAAGAACTACTTTTAAGAGAAGTGTTCCAGCCATTGCTGTCCGTTGAGGAAGAAACAAGCCCGTTCTTAGATAAGTTTAATGAGACTGTAGAAGATGATGGAAGAACCATTGTCCTGATTACAGGGGTTGGGAAAGTATATCCAATCGTCCGCAGTCATACAATACTTAACAACTTACAAAGCATATTTAGACATAATCCTGTCGTAATGATGTACCCAGGCAGATATGAAATAAAGAATGCCATGACATTACGTCTGTTTGAAAGATTAGATGACGATAATTATTATAGAGCATTCCCGCTCGTCGAAAGGAGAACAAGCCAAAATGATTATTAAGGATTTATTTAAAAAGGACATTGACCGTTCGATTCAAGGTGTTGTTACCATTGGTAATGAAGACGAAGAACAAAAATGGCAAGAACTAGAAGAATATGTTTGTACTGATGAAATTACTAGAAGTTTTAGGACATTCTTTAGAAGATATCGTGAATCCATTAATACACCAACAGAAAAAATAGGCGTATGGATTACCGGTTTCTTTGGCTCAGGTAAATCTCACTTTTTAAAGATTTTAGGCTATATCCTGGAGAATGAAGTAGTAGCTGGTGTTGAAGCTGCTAAATACTTCGATGATAAAATAAAAGACCAAATGGTGTTAGCTGATATTAAGCAGAGTTCAAAGGCAAATAATAAGGTTGTTCTCTTTAATATTGATAGCAAAGCTAAATCCGATTCAAAGTCTAAAACACAAGCTATTATGGACATCATGCTTAGAGCATTTAATGAATCTGTAGGATATTGTGGTTCAAGCCCATGGGTAGCAGACATGGAAAGGACTCTTGATGCAGAAGGAAAACTGGAAGAGTTCATATCTGTATTTGAATCAATATCAAAGAGAAACTGGGCTCAAACAAGAGCAAAAGCACTTTTAAATAGAGATTATATAGTTAAGGCATTGGTATCTTCTCGTGGTATGACAGAAGAGAGTGCGAAACAATTCGTTGATGATCAGACAAAGAACTTTACAAATACAACTGAAGATTTTGCTAAGATTGTTAATGATTACTGCCAAAAGAATAAAACCCGTGTCATTTTCCTGATGGACGAAGTAGGGCAGTTTATTGGCGATAATACACAGTTAATGTTGAACTTACAAACTTGTGTTGAGGACTTAGGAAAATATTGCCGTGGCCAGGCATGGGTTGTTGTAACATCTCAACAGGAATTAAAGGCTATGATTGACTCCACAAAAGATAAACAACAGGACTTCTCTAAGATTCAGGGAAGATTCGATACACGTTTGTTACTTAGTGGTGCTAATGCAGATGAGGTTATCAAGAGACGTATTCTTGAGAAGAAGGACAATGCTGTTACACCATTGAAGTCATTATATGATGCCAACAGCAGTAAACTCTCTAATCTGATCTTGTTCCAGGCAAAACCAACATGGTCTGGCTATAAAGACGCAGAAGAATTCAAAGACGTATATCCTTTTGTTTCATACCAGTTTGAGTTGTTACAAAAGGTCTTTGAATCTATTAGAGAACATGGTATGAGCGAGGGAAGACATCTTTCTCAAAATGAGAGATCCTTATTGAGTGCGTTCCAGGAGTCAGCTAAAAAGTATGCAAATGAACAATCGGGTTTATTAGTTCCGTTTGATAGTTTCTACTCAACAATAGAGCAGTTTATTGACTATGATATAAAAACTGTATTCTCCAATGCTCAGAGAAGGTCTAGCTTAGATGATTTCTCAATTAGAGTTTTGCGAGTTTTATTCATGATTAAGCATGTAAAAGAAATGCCAGCGACGCTGGACCGCTTATCTACATTAATGGTTGAAAGTATTAATGAGGATAAAGCTGCATTAAAGAATAGAATTTTTGATTCATTAAAACTGTTGGAAGAAGAGACACTTGTTCAAAAGAATGGAGATGAGTACGACTTCTTAACAAACGCTGAGCAGGATGTTAATCGTCAGATAAACAACTCTGCATATAACGAAGGCGAAGTTCAGAGAACTATTTTTGACATCATTTACGATAAGGTTCTAGAAAACAATAAGTATCGTTATGAAGGACGATATGATTTCCCATTAAATAGATATGTCGATTCTGAGATAAAAGGTTCATTCAATCAGGATGGATTAACAATTAAGGTAATCACACAGTTCACTGGAATGTCTGCCGGTACGGACTATGCTGCTGAGTCACTAAGATCCAACAGCATTGTTGTTGATCTTACTGAAGGGACATATGTTGATGAACTGATTCGAGCAAATAAGATCGCTACATTCAAGAGAAACAACAGTGCTTCTATGAGTGCATCTTTAACTGAGATTATGAGTAAGAAATCTGCTGAATATTCTGACAGAATCAAGAGAGCGGAAGATATTATTCGTACGTCATTAAGGACAGCGCCTATCTACTTTAGTGGATCTCAATTAGATATTAAGGTAAAAGATGGCAAGGACAGATTGCAGGAAGCCTTAAAGATAATGGTAAAACAGGAATATTACAATTTGGGTCTTGTTACATATTTTTACCAAGATCAGAGAAGCATTTTAACTATGCTAAATCAAGAAGGTGGGTTATTTGATGACTCACTAGAGGGCGATGCAAATAAAGCAGCATACGATGAGATTTTCATAAAAATAGACAACGATAGACAGGTTTTAAGAACAGTAACCGTGAAGAGTTTGATTGATTATTTCTCAAAGAAGCCATATGGGTGGAGAGATTTGGATGTCATTGGTATGATCGCGGTTCTTTGGAAGCACCATGATCTTGACATCTTTATTCATGATAATCTTGTAGAATCTAATAACAATACGTTTAAGAATAATCTAGTACGCAAAGACAGCGTTGACACTATGGTTGTTAAACGTAAGGTAGTAGCAGATCCACAGTTGCTATATCAGGTTAAGAGAATAATGCTAGATACATACTCAGAAAATTATCCTCAGGAAGAAGAGAAACTTAAAGAAGCCGTTGTATCATTCTTTGATAGGAAAAAGAAGTTTATAGATGGATTAAAAACTACATATGGTGCTAATTATGCTGGACGTAACGCTGCTACAGAAATCTATAGGGATTTTGATGCTATCTTAAGATCCAATGATGCTACAACCATATTTAACGAAATTATAAACAGAAAAGATAACCTTGCTTCCAGAGTCGATACTTTAGAACAGTTAGAAGCATTCTACAAAGAAGGAAGTAACCAGTATAAAAACTTCCAGGATGCTATCGAAATTATTGATTGGTATCAGGATAATTATATGTTTGGCAACTTGTCAGATATGGAAGATGTTATTGAAGGTATGTCTAGGATAGTTAGTATGGAGATGCCGTTCCAGAAAATGACAGAACTCAATTCCTTAGTTTTCAAAGCAAGTGAAATCAAGGATAAGATTCTCGAACAAAAGTGTAACGATACTAAAAAGGCTCTTGAAGCAGATAGAAGCACTATTAGTAAAGAGCACGCTGAAGCAGTATTAATGGATCTCACGGAAACGCAGAAATCTGAACTCCAAGATAAGGCTTCAGAAATAGACAGACAATATGTATCATGGATCAATAGTTTGCAAAAGAATACTCCAAACATGGACCAATATATTACTTCAAGCCAAAGTACTGTAAGAAGCTTCCGTAGCTTAATTGCTAAACTACTTAACGAAAACTCAGACAATGGCGGTGAGAAGGTACGTTCCAAGACGGTCAGAGTAATTGACTGTGTACCTATTGCAAATAAAAAGATAAAATCTGCGAGCGACATTGATAGAGTGGTCTCATATATTAAAGACAAATTGTTAAGTGAATTAGCGGATAACGATGAGATCAATTTGAATTAGGAGGATTGTATGGATAAGCGTATATTACAATCATACTCTGCCTGGGCAAAAGAGAACCTAGAACAGCAGGTTGAGATTTCTTTAAAAACCTTAGGAATTAACAGTGAAAAAGATATTGCAAACGCACGAAAAGTCGGTGATGTTACCATCATTGAAGGTGATCAAAATTCTTATTCTGCAGACCTATATGATAAAAGAAATAAAATAATTTCTTTAATAAAATCAGAGGGTTATAAGAATGTAATTGAAGAATTCGCATATACATGGTTCAACCGTTTTGTTGCGTTAAGGTTCATGGAGGTCCATGATTTTCTTCCTCACGGTTTTAGAGTTTTATCAAACAGGTCTGGAGGAATAGAACCGGAAATTCTTAGTAATCTGTCGTTTGTTAAAGATGATTTACATCTTGACTTAGAATACTGTGGAAGGTTAAGAGACCAAAACAGAGTAGAAGAATTGTTTAGATATGTATTATTACAGCAATGTAATTCTTTGGCGGATATATTACCAATGTTGTTTTCACATGATATGGAATACCTAGAACTAATGTTGCCAAGAACACTATTACGTGGAGATACTGCTGTTACAAAACTATTAGAAATACCGGAAGAAGCGTTTTTAGAAGATGTCGAAATCATTGGCTGGTTATATCAGTTCTATGTTGCAGATAGAAGACAGAAATATAGGGACGCTAAAGTAATTACAAAAGAATTAATTCCTACTTTAACGCAGGTATTTACAACCGACTGGATTGTTCGATACATGACGGAAAACTCGTTGGGAAGACTGTGGCTTGAAAGCTATCCTTCTTCATCGTTACGTAGTCAAATGAGGTATTATGTTGAGGGTGCAGAACAAACTGAAGAAGTACAGAAAAAGTTTGATGAGATAAAACATAAAAATGTAGATCCTGAAAATATAAAGGTTATTGAGCCTTGCTGTGGATCTGGGCATATTTTGGCTTATGCATATGATTTGTTGTATAAGATGTATGAAGAAAAAGGGTACCAAAGCAGAGACATTCCGACCTTAATTCTTTCAAATAATCTATATGGACTTGAAATTGATAAAAGAGCAGCACAGTTGGCGTCGTTCTCTTTGTTAATGAAGGCTCGAATAACAAATAATAGATTCTTTAATAAGCAATACTATGTAGCTCCGAAAGTCTTCGAAATAATAGACTCATCAAGGTTAATACAGATGCAATACAGAAAGCATTTAGTAGAACTGGATATTTTAACAGATAAAGAAATCAAATCAATCGACGATTTAGTGGATTTGTTTAAAAATGCAAAAACAGTAGGTTCATTATTAAAGATTAAAGAAGTAGACCTAGATATGGTTATTCTTTCTATAAAAAAAGTTAAAGGAACTGCCATAAGCAATATTTTTAATGCTGATTTCATTAATGATGGAGTTAAGGAGATTGAGTATTTAATATCTTTATCCAAAGTAATGTCAGATAAGTATGATGTTATGATTACAAACCCACCTTATTTAGGGATTTCAAAATTGAAGGCTGAGCCAAAAGATTATTTAATTAAAGAATACCCAGATAGCAAATCTGATATGTTCGCAATGTTTATTGAGGCATTCAATTTAAAGGACAAAGGACTTAAGGCAATCGTAAATCCAGACTCGTGGCTTTCTTTATCTAGTTTTGAGAATTTGAGATATAAAGTATTACAAAAGTATTCTATAGAAAACTTAGTACACCTAGGTCTAGGGGCATTTGATGCCACCGTTCAAACTGTAGCTTTTGTTTTGAACAAAAATAAATATGTACATAAAGGAACTTATATTGATGTATTTGAATCGAAGAATAAAGAAGAAGCCTTTTTAAGAAGAGAGAAAACATATTCATGTGATCAGAGAGTTTTTGAAAGAGTGCCTAGTTATTTATTGACAGCTTATGATTGCAGTGAAACGATGATAAGATCTTTTAACCATGATTTGTTATCAACATTTGCAGATACAACAAACGGCTTTACGACGGGAGATAATAATCTGTTTTTAAGACAATGGTATGAAGTTAAGTACAACAAGATTGGGTTTAATATTTCATCTATTGAGTGCGCTAAAAACAGTGGCAAGAAGTGGTTCCCGTACAATAAAGGAGGCGCATTTAGAAAGTGGTATGGTAATAACGATAATGTTATTAACTGGGAAAATGACGGGTATGAAATTAAACATTATGGGCATCTCGTTCCTAGAAGCCTAAAATATATGTTTAAAGAAGCTTTAACATGGGGAAAAATATCTTCAGGCCCGTGTTCGTTTAGATATAAATACGAAGGAAATATGTTTGATGTTGCAGGGTTGAGCATGTTTCTATTTAACAAAGAATATATATACTATATGCTTGGTTTATGTAATACAAAATACGTGCAAAAATGCCTTGAGGTTTTTTCTCCTACATTAAATTATGAAACAGGACATATAGCAAATATACCTGTAATTATTAATGAGAAATATATAGAAAAAGTAACGTATTATGTTAAAGATAATGTAAATTTGTCAAAAACAGATTGGGATTCATTTGAAACATCTTGGGATTTTACTGAACATCCGCTAGTTCGTTGGGCACAGGAACTATGGGATGCAACTGCTATAGGGGCAACTATTTATAAATTCTACGGAAAGCATATAGAAGTAAAATCTACTCTAGAGTTGTGCTATTTGCTGTGGCAAGGTGAGTGCCAGGATAGATTTAATAAACTTAAAGCTAACGAAGAAGAACTTAATAGAATCTTTATAGATATCTATGGGTTGCAAGATGAATTTACTCCAGAAGTTGAAGATAAAGATGTTACTGTACGACTCGCAGATATGGAAAGAGACATTAAATCATTAATATCATATTTTGTTGGTGTTGTAATGGGAAGATACTCCTTATCAACAGAGGGTTTGGTTTACACAGGTGGGGAATGGAATGAGGCCAATTATTTAGCATATAAGCCAGATGAGGATGGCATTATTCCTATATATTCGTCTCTTGGGATGGAAGACGGCTTAACTTCAAAAATCATTGACTTAGTAAAAAAGATATTTGGTGAAGATGACTATAGGAATAATATTGATTTTATTGCTGAAGCTTTAGGTAAAAAACAAAATGAATCATCCGAAGAAACACTTAATCGATATTTAAATGAAGGATTCTATAGCGATCACCTGAAGATCTACCAAAAGAGGCCAATTTATTGGATGTTTTCAAGTGGCAAAAATAGTGGATTTAAGTGTCTGATTTATATGCATAGATATAATGCAGATACTTTGGCGGCTATAAATGGGAAGTACTTCTTGCCTGAATCAACACGAATAAAAAAAGAATTGGATGAAATAAACTCCTCAAATTTAGCAAGTGAAGGAAAAGAAAGAATCCGTTTAGAAAAAGAACGCCAGAAACTGGCTACAAAATATAATGAAACCATTGAGTATGGATTAGTGCTTGATCATATGGCCAACAAATATATTGAAATTGATCTTGATGATGGCGTAAAGGTTAACTATGAAAAATTCCAAGGTGTTGAGCTTGTTTCAGACAATGGTACTAAGATCAAAAAAGACTTATTAGTTCCAATTAAGTGAGGTATCTTATGGCAAGTATAGATTATCAGGAAGCGAGAAAAGAGATAGTTAATCTGTTTAAAAATGCTGATGGCAGAAAAATAGTCTTTTGGTATGATGCACCAGCGAATTTTAAAGAAGATATCAACGCAGATAGTTACGATTGCTGTAGGGTTTTAGTATGTGACAAAAATGAGTTCTTGATAAAAAAAGAAATAGAACATGAAGATACAGTATCAAATTATCTGGTTTATGTCCCTCATGAAAAACCAGTAGACCGGGAAAACTGGTTGCTAGATATACTGATGTATAGTGATGAATATTATGCAGATACTATTGCTTTAACAATGAGAAGATTAGGTTTAAGCAACAGTGATTTGAGAAGAGTTATCGAGAAGCACTCTAAATTCTTTGATGCTGAAGCAAGAACAAAGAGACTGAGCAATTACGTTGCTGTCAATGATCAGATGAATAGTAATGACTTCAGGCTGGCTATGATGTGCGTTCTTACAAGAGCAGAAACGCGATCTATCGAAAGCGTACTAAAAGAACTTGTTTTTGATGACTCAGAAAGGACAAAGTACTCTGAGATTAAAAAATATGGATTTGAAGAATACTTATGGGATGACATAGCAAAATACTATAACTATGAAGGCGATCAGAGAATTGAATCTTTGACAAAGAAATTCATGTTCACTTCTCTACTGGAGCAGAAGGCAGAGTTTGATTCATTGCCATCTTTCTATCAGCAGTACATAATTGATGGACAGGGTAAGATGGATGCTAAATTCTTTGTGGATAGGATAAAAACAGATCCAAGATATCCAAGGTTACAATTGAGTATAGCAACAGATTTAAAGATTGAAGGGCTATTGGTTTCAAGAGATATCACCTGTGTACAGGAAGCAGATATTTTTGAATGTATTGATAATCATATTATTAAGAAGATTTCAGAAAGTCTTTTAAATGGAAGCTTAGATTATGATACCTTTGATAGGGTTATTTCAGATAGGCTCAATTCTATTTGGTACGAAAACCATAAAACAGAATATGACTTATTAAGCTATACCATGTCATTCTTCAAAAAGATAGAAACTCCTATCCAATCACATTTGTTGTCTACGGACTACATAAGGAATTATGCTGATTCATATTATCTTGTTGACACTTATTACCGTAGAATTGCATCAAGTTTTAAAAAGCTGGAGAATCCATCATTTGAGATGGAGTCACTGATGGATAGAATAGAACAGTCTTATCAAGTGAGATTCCTTGATTCTCTCGGTAAGGAATATAGTGATTCTCTTAAGGAGCAGGAGGAATGGTATTTCCCTGGCATCGATATGACCTATGATTTCTATCAAAAACTGCAGCGAAACAATTATAAAAAATGCTTCGTGATTATATCTGATGCTCTTAGATACGAAATAGGTCACGAATTATATGAAAAGATAAAAGTCGACACCGTTTTAAGAGGTAGCGAAGAGATTGGTTATGCTATTTCAACAATACCGTCAGAAACAAGGTTTGGGATGGCCGCATTATTACCACATCAGACTACACAATATAAAGATAAAGCAGTTTTCAATGATAACATGCCAACTAACGGCACTAAACCTAGGGATGCAATACTTAAAGCAAAGAACAATTCATATGCTGCAATTAGTTATGAAGATATAAATGATATGTCCAGGAATGAGCTGCGTTCATATATGTCAGATAAGTCAATTGTATATATTTATCATGATGTTGTTGATAATGCCGGAGAGCATAATGAAAGCAAAGTGTTTGACGTTGTGCCGACTGCAATTGACGAAATATTGCTGTTAATTAGAAAACTTTATAACAATTTACAGATTTCTAATTTCTATGTTACAGCGGATCATGGATTCTTATATCGCAGAAATAAGGTTGAAGAGTCTATGAAGTATAGTGGTATTACTTCGCTTAATGCAGAAGAAAAATCCAAAAGATATGTTATAACTAGCGACGATTCAGTTGGTGTTCCTTACACCACTGAGTTCAAACTGAAAAAAGTATCTGATGGACAATATAGAGTAATAACTCCTTATGGATATGACTTGTTTAACACTCAAGGTGCAGGATTACAGTATGTACATGGTGGAGCGTCTTTACAAGAAACGATTGTACCAATAATTCATATAGGTGAATTGAGAGGCAGACAGAATAAAGATGCCGTTCTACCAGTTGGTGTTAGATTGAAGAGTGTTACAAGAAAGATAACAAATCGTAGCTTCACCCTTGAATTTGAACAGTATGAAAAGGTAGAAGAAAGAAAGCAGGCAATTACATGCTTAACTTATATCATTGATGAAAACGATAATAAAGTTTCCAATGAATACAGATTTGTTGCGGCATCTGAAAGTGATGATATAGATGCTCGCACAACGAAAATCAGGTTCAATTTAGTGAACAATGAATTTGATAGAAGCAAGAGGTATTTCTTAGTATTAAAGAATGCAGATAAGCCTGAAGAATATATTGAGAAAGAGCAGTTTACGATTGATATTCTCAGCTTTAAGATGTTTTAGTTGATTGGAGGGAAAGAAATGGATGAATTAGATAGAAAAACATTTGATGTTTTCTCCGGAAGAGTTGTACCAAAAGGAGCAACAAAGAAGATTAAGGATAGTGCTAATGTTCCAACATATGTTTTGGAATATCTGCTGGGAAATTATTGTACTTCTGACGATGAAAACGAAGTAGAAGAAGGCATTGAGCAGGTAAAAAGAATTCTCTCTGATAATTATGTCAGACCAGATGAAGCTGAAAAGATTAAAGCAAAGATAAAAGAAAATGGGAATCATACAGTTATAGACAAAATCAGTGTAAAACTGAACGAGAGGACAGATCAGTATGAGGCCGAATTCCTTTTCTTAGGCATTAAAAACATCTATGTTAATCCGAGATATGTTAGGGAATACGATAAACTTTTAGCTGGAGGTATCTGGTGCATAGTTGATCTTTCTTACTTTTATGATGAGGACAACTTCAAGAGCAGTCCATTTGTCATTAACGATATAACTCCTATTCAGATGCCAAATCTGGATAAAAATGAAATCATAGAAGCCAGAAAAAAATTTACTAAAGAGGAATGGATCGATTTAATTCTGCGCTCATGCGGTATGGAACCTACACAATTTGAATACCGTGTAAAATGGCATTTATTGGCAAGATTAATTCCTTTAGTAGAGAACAATGTTAATATATGCGAACTCGGCCCTAGAGGAACCGGCAAATCTCATATTTACAAGGAATTATCACCAAACTCAATTCTTATTTCTGGTGGTCAGACTACTGTTGCTAATTTGTTCTACAACATGGGAAGGAAACAGGTAGGATTAGTTGGGATATGGGATTGTGTTGCTTTTGATGAAGTTGCCGGCATCAATTTTAAGGATAAAGATGGCGTTCAGATCATGAAAGACTATATGGCTTCAGGATCATTTGCACGTGGCAAAGATGCTATTCAGGCGAATGCATCGATGGTTTTTGTTGGCAACATTAACCAAAGTGTCGATTACTTATTAAAGACTTCTCATTTATTTGAGCCGTTCCCAGAGGCAATGATAGATAGTGCTTTCTTTGACAGAATGCATTGTTATATTCCTGGATGGGAAATACCAAAAATGAGACCAGAATATTTCACTGATAATTACGGCTTTATTTCTGATTATTGGGCTGAATTCATGCGAGAAATGAGAAAAGTACCAGAAACTGACGCGTTTGATAAGTATTTCAAATTAGGAAGATGCTTAAACCAGAGAGATACAATTGCTGTAAGAAAGATTGTCTCTGGATTAGTAAAATTGATATATCCTGATGAAAACTATACTGAAGAAGATATCGAAGAAATTTTAAAATATGCTCTTGAAGGACGCAGAAGAGTCAAAGAACAGTTGAAAAAGATTGGTGGAATGGAATTCTATGATGTCCAGTTCAGCTACATCAGAAACTCTAATATGGAAGAAATTTCGGTTCCTGTATTAGAACAAGGTGGCGGCAAACTTATTCCTGAAGGATTAATGAAAGCAGGTCACGTATATACTATTGCCGATGGGACAAATGGTATGAAGGGTTTATTCAAGTTTGAAACAACTGTTACAAATGGATCTGGTAAATTTGATGTTACTGGATTACAAAATGGTAGAGAGACCAAAGAATCTATAAAAACTGCTCAGAACTATTTTAGAGCTAATGCAAAACGAATCAGTGCATCTATTTCTACTGATAGTAAAGACTACTTAATGCATGTTCAAGATTGTCAGGGTGTTGGTTTAGATGACAACATATCATTAGGTGCGATGGTAGCATATTGTAGTGCTGCATTAGAAAAGCCTGTTCAATCACAGTTGTGTGTTCTAGGCTCTATGAGTATTGGGGGTACTGTGAACAAGGTCGATGAACTTGCTTCTGCACTTCAAGTTGCCTTTGATGCAGGCGCAAAGCGTGTTTTGATTCCAATGAGCAGTGCTGCTGATATAGCAAACGTTCCAGCGGACTTATTTGCCAAGTTCCAAATGGCATTCTTTAGTAGCCCTGAAGATGCTGTTATTAAAGCTTTGGGCTTGGAATAACAATATGAGTACTAATTTAGAAGATGTGACTCAAAAGGAATTAGCTTTCAAACAACTAAAGAAATCTATTCCCAATGATAAGGCTTTACAAGCGTTTCAATATGCAATCCTAGAAGCTGGGAATTGGTATAAAGCTGCTAGAATACTAGACAATTCAAATTATCTAGATGTACAAACAGCGACCTGCTATTTAGTGGCTTCAGAGCTATGTCTCAAAGGAATTATTATGTATCATAATGGGACAGAAAGCCTAAATAAGTATGGTCATAATTTAAAAATGCTGTTTGATGATTTAGATATAAAACATCAAGAAACCATTAGAGCAGAGGTCAACTATGACATTGAGGTTCCTTTTGGCCTTACAGATGAAAAAATATGCTTTAATTCTTTTGATGAGGAATTAGATTTTATTAATAAAGACTTTATATATTTAAGATATTCATATGAAAAGTACTTAAATGGTCATCCAGTAATCGTTTTAGGATCGTTTATAGAAAGAATGTCAAAGAGTATATACTCGATGGCATATAATTTATTATTAGAGAGTAATAAGATGTTTAATGAGGTAAACCAATGAATATTAACAATATTAATGTTAACAAGTATCCTATTTCACAAATGTTTGATCCTGAATCAAAAGTGGTTTTTGAAATTCCGAAATACCAAAGAGAGTATACTTGGGGAAGTAGAGAGTGGGAAGCATTGTTTGATGACATAACTGAGAATGATGACGGCTATTTTCTTGGGTCTATCATATGTATTAATTCTGCTACAGATTCGATTAATGCCCCGAAATTTGAAGTTGTTGACGGACAACAGCGCCTAACTACTCTAAGTCTATTTCTAGCTGCATTGTATACTGTTTTGAATGATTATAAAGATGAATTAGATGAGGATCAACAGTCTGATATTCTGCAATTAAAGAGGAAACTAGTACTTAAAAAAACACAGTCAGATATTCGCGTGGTACCTCAGGTTCAAGGAAGCAATAGAGATGATTACCTAGGATTGCTTTCGAAGATTGGTATTATTTCAAAAAAAGCATCTCCAAAGTTTGCAGGATTAAGAAGAATTGAGAAGGCATACAACTATTTCAAAAAGAGAATAATTAATTCTATCGAGATTTCAGATGAGAAAGTGGTCGTTCTGTTTAGAATATTAGATAAAGTTAATTCAGCAATTTTAGTAATGATTGAGGTCACAAACCATTCAGATGCTTATACTCTTTTTGAATCATTAAATAACAGAGGAACTCCATTAACTTCTGTTGATTTAATAAAGAACTTGTTACTTGCACAGCTGGATGCCAGTGATGCTAATAATTTAGATTATTACTTTTCCATATGGTCAGATATAATTAACGATCTAGGAGAGGAGTATTCTGATCAAGAAAGATTCTTTAGACAGAATTATAATGCCTTTAGAAAAGAGTTAAATGCCCCATTCTTTAAAGGTGATCGTCAGTATCCTTTAGGAACAATAGCCACAAGGTCAACCATGCTAGATATTTATGAGAAAATCATAAAAAAGAATCCTGTAAACGCCTTGAATGAATTATCAAATAATGCTGATATCTATGCCAAAATAATCCTTAACAAAACAGAAGATTTATCTGATGATCAACGTGAGGCATATTTGGATTTACAGAGGGTTCAAGGTGCGCCATCGTATCTCTTAATTCTATATTTAATTAAAAATAAAGATACCTTACAATTAGAAGAAAATGGTATTGTAGATATTTGTAAATTACTGGTCAACTTTTTTGTCCGCCGCAATCTCACAGACTTACCTCCTACTCGTGATCTAACAAGAATGTTTATGACATATATAGAGCAAATTGAAAGTAGAAATTATCAAGGTTCTTCTATCTATGAAAACTTACGAAAGACTTTGATTTCTTTATCTGCTTCTGATGAGTATTTTGAAGAAAAATTAAGAGGTCCGGTTTATGATGATAATACTAGTGCTACTCGCTTCATATTATGTATGATGGCAAAGCAAGGCATGACAAAAGAGACAATGCAGGATCTATGGCGTAAGACTAACAGTAATCAGTATGTTTGGTCTATTGAGCATATATTTCCTCAAGGGCCAAACATTCCTGACAGTTGGGTTAACATGATAGCAGGTGGCAATAAAGAATTGGCTAAAGAGTATCAGTTGCAATATGTTCATACATTTGGGAATTTAACAATTACTGGATATAATAGTAATCTTGGTAATAAAGCATTTGATGAAAAGAAAGACCGCAAAGATACTAATGGGAAATACATTGGATATCGTAATGGCTTGAACTTAAACGACGATGTATGCGATAAGGATAACTGGTCAATTGAAGCAATTAAAAATCGTACAGATAGAATGGTTAAAGAAGTATTAAATCTGTTTGCACTTTAACAGCAAAAAGAGGGTTAAAACACATGTTTTAACTTTCTTTTTTTAAAAAGAGTACCCAATAAGGCATCAAAAATTAGATTTTCATAAATAAAGAACACAATTTTCCCTGGTAAATCAAGGTATTATTTTTTCTCACTTTTCTCTGCATTATCCAGATAGTTTGATGAATGCGGAAGACATGCTAATATAAATATAATACGATTATCAAAATAAATGAAACTGTTTGCAAGTGATAATACGGGGACTACAGAAAAGTGAGGCGGAAAAATGGATAACTATTGTTTTATTGATCTTGTGGAGAAAGAAAACGGCTTTGAGTTTTACCAGGCCTTCCGCGATGAGGTTGATTGGATCATGGGAGGCAAGGGCGACACATACTGGTTTGTTATCATGAAGGATCAGTCTGTTAAGGAAACATATATTGGAACACTTAAAGACGGTGTGTGGACTGATTGCCTGATAAAGGGAAAAGGAAAGAGAAGAACTGTTAAGGAAATGTCTTCAGAGAGCACCATTAAGCGTATAGAAGAAAGAGCCTACTTCATGCAGGGTGCTGAATGGGTAAAGGATAGAAAGCCCAGACTAATTGAAGACGCTCATCCGCATTATCATTATGTCTATGGCTTTGGTGATAAGGCTCTTGATGTTTCAAAAGCTTATGGCGTCAGCATTTCCTACTCCGACATCAATGATCCTTCAGCAGGATATCATCTGAGATATCTCTATACGGGTAATGATGTAGAATGCCCTGAGTGAATCAAATAAAAAAGAAAGAAGGAATTAATATGTGGCTGTTATTTGGCCTGGCCGCAATCATAACCGCATTCAGAAATGTAACCCTCTGGCGGCAGGGACGAGAGACAAAGTACTATCGCTTTGCCAGCCTTGCTCTGACGGCATTGACGGTATGTGACTTCTACAGTGATGGGGCCGCAAGAGTCAAAGGTAATGACTGGGGTGGCTTAATGGATACCATGCCATATATTGCACCGGCTTTATGGTTATGTGTAGCGGCCTCAATTTTCATCAATGGGATTTCCCTTTTGGAAAAGAAGAACTGATGAATTGATGTTTATATTTGAAAGGGTAAAATGAACTACGAACATACAAGCACCAACAAGGACAATTTCAGCCTGCATAACTGTCGGGCAACCACAGTTGAGCTGAGTGATAATCATCTGATCTTCCGCTTCCCGGATGGTATTTTCTTTGTGGGCTATTCGAATGACTGGCCCAATACCGGTAAGGCTGAGGTTGAATTTGTGATTGATCCAATGCGGGGAGTTACGGTTTATCTGTTCAAAGATACGAAAGAGCAGACCATTCGTGAAGAGTGTCAGCTTAGTGAACTAATTGAAAGAATCAACTCAGGTAAGTGGGAACTGGAATTTGCCTACCGTTATGATGGCTATCAGGAAGTAATGTATAAATGCTGGATATGGGAAAGCGATGAACCATGGACTTATGAATGTGAACTGTGGATCGGTACAAAGGAGGATACCATCTTCAGGTGGGATTCACCAGTGGAATAGAGAAGGAAAATCAATTTCCTTTTTCTTTTGGGAAGCCTTGTCATAAAAGGAGGATAATAAGGCAGTAGTATCATGACAGTTGCCTGAGTGATAAAATAAAATTAATAGGCAGGAAGAAATAATATGAAAGATGGAAAAGAAATCGCCAGAGAGATTTTTGAAAGACATTCCCGGATGCTTGTAGGAGTTAAGGGACTGGATAAGAAACCTTGGATCTATCCGCTGGGAAAGGCCAGTGAGGTAAACGAGACTTTTTATTGGCTTTGCGATAAAAGCACACAGTTATATGGCTGCTTAAGCATTAATCAGGATGCCCAGATTTTCATTGAAGATGGCAAGACTACCGTACGCTTAACAGGAAAGGCAGTATTCAGTGAAGATGAAATTATTATCAGTGAATGCCTGAAGGACGAACCGGAAAAGGATCCGTCTTATCAGATTGCTTTCTTTCTGAAAGAGGCCAGACTGACAATTACTGATGGTCAAGAAAGCACCAGCTATTCCCTGAAGACTTCTGATGGTGTGATTACCGGAATTGAAATGAAGAAGGATAAGGAAATCAGAGACAGACTGGCTAAGATCTTTAATGAAAGAGCAGAGAAGAAAGTTACTGATAAAGAGTTTCAGAAATTCTATGACGGGGCACTATTGGTGTTTGGTGAGTGTGCCAAGAAACTGTGGCCGTCATTCAACCTGATGCCGCTGGAAAGTGCATTGCTCTATGACACCTATGATGAAAGAGAAAGCTGTCAGAATCAGGCCGCCTTTGCCCTGGGCAATATTTCCGTAAAACAGGTGGAAGATCTGAGTTACCATCTCAGTGAAGAAAACATCAGAAAACTGAAGGATAATTAAGAAGCCTGAAATAAGATGACTGTGCCTCTTATGCGTATTTTACGGTATAATGAAACAAAAAGGTTAATACAATCATCATTGTGTTGATATAGTTACTTGGGAGATAATATGGAAAACATTCGTGGTTTTATCAACTATATTCAGGAGTTTAACATGCTCAGTGTCTTGCTGAGAATCGTTCTGGCGATAATTGCCGGCGGCATCATCGGAAATGAACGCGGCATGCATGGCAGTGCGGCGGGATTACGCACGCATATCTTCGTATGCGTGGGTGGGGCACTGACTGCACTGTGCAGCCTGTATGTTTCGGGAAACCTTGGTTTCAGTGGCGATGTGTTCAGGATCCCGGCCTCGGTTGTATCGGGCATTGGTTTTCTCGGCGCCGGCACTATTCTGGTAAAAAGCGACAGTTCGATAGTCGGTCTTACGACCGCTGCCGGCATGTGGGTAACCGCGATAACCGGCATTGCTCTTGGCTATGGGTTCTATACCGGTGGTGTAATCACAACGCTCATCTGCATTGTCAATGCCACCCTGTTTACCAGGATTGAGCATAACCGTCTGCGCTACATGCGCTTTTACGTCGAAGTCAGCAATGTTGACATCATCCAGTCAATTGTCAACAAGCTCTATGACATCCTCAAGAATGATGTCTACATTGATACGATACCCGCTAAAAGCGGAATCATCGGCAATGTTGGACTGGAGGTAACGACCTCGACGAAGAATGATTTTGAAATGATTAAAAAGGAACTGAGCAGTTTTGAGGGAATAAACTTCATCGTTCAGTAGAATGACAGAAGAAAGGAAATCAATTTCCTTTTTCTTTTGGGGGACCTTGTTATAAAATGATGACAATAAGGTGGATTGTATCATGACAGCTATAAAGTACGTACAATGGTTCATCGCAACGCTGATTGGCTTTGCGGTGGTTGGCCTGATTGGAAGAATACCGTTAAGGAAGTCCTGGTTGAGAATAATCGTTTTTGTGGGTAAATTCCTGCTACTTACCTATATCGCCTACAGCTGCATTGCCTTAGCCAGTCCCTTTCTGTGGAAGTATAACTACCTGTTAATGGGACTTTACATTGCCTTATTAGCCAGCTGTCTGGCTGATGTGGTGATGCTGGTAATAAGGCTGATAAGCAAGAAGGATAATAAGAAGCTTGCTACAGCAGTATTGGCTCTGCTTACGGCCGGCATCTTCATTTACGGTACTGTGAACATGCAACTGATCAAACCGCATCAGCTGACTTATCAGTCCGATAAGATCGACAAGGAGCACGTTTTTGTCTTTCTTGCTGATCTGCATATCGGCTCTTCCCAGAGCATTTCCACAGTTGAAAAAGCCCTGAAGGAAATAAGCGAGCTGAAACCGGAATTCATTCTGCTGGGCGGGGACCTGACTGATGAACATACGGAGAAAGCGGAAATGCAGTGGCTGTATGAACAACTGGGAAAGCTGGAGATTCCGGTTTACTTCATCTATGGTAATCATGACCGTCAGGAAAGAGCCTGGATGACCTCTACCGGTCAGAAGTTCACAGAACAGGAACTTGAAGAAACCATTCGGAAAAACGGGATAACGGTTTTGAAGGATGATTATGCTGTAGTTGGTTATGACATAATTATTCTGGGAAGGGAAGACGTCAGCCATCAGGAGAGAAAAGCCGTGGAGCAGTTGCCTGACCTATCGGCTGACAAATATGTGATCTGCGTCGACCATACTCCTTATCAGAATGAAGACATCATTAAGCAAAAGGCTGATTTGCAGTTAAGCGGTCATACTCATGCGGCCCAGTTCTGGCCGATGAAGTTTGTCTACACGCTGGCCAAGCTTAATGTTGAGGGTAACTACCGGATCGGTGAAACTGATCTCTATGTTTCCCCGGGCATCGCCGGGTGGTATCTGCCTTTCAGGACGGAATCACACTGCTACTATGAAGTAATCACCCTGAAACCAGCTGAGTAAAGGGTGTAATTGGAATAAGAACAAGATGACAGAACTACCCTGATTGAGATAACGGGTAGTTTTCGGTTTGTTGACAGCAATATAACCTGAATTTATAATAACAAGTGTTATAGTATTTGGAGGAAACATGCCTAAAAAGCCGGCAACCAACCGTGAAGAGATGATTGAAGGAGCTTTCCGACTGATAAGGAAGGAAGGCTTTTCGGCGTTAACGGTCAGAAGACTGGCTGAAGAACTGGGGTGTTCCACCCAACCGATCATGTACCAGTTTCCGGATCTTAATGAGCTAAAGGATGCCGCTTACCAAAGAGCTGACCGATTCCATACAGAGTACATTACTGAATCGGAAGATTTTCTGGAGATCGGCATGCGCTATGTCCGCTTTGCCGCGGAAGAGAAGAATCTGTTCCGTTTTCTGTTTCAAAGCGGCCGCTTTGACGGCTCCAGCATCAGACAGCTCTCTCATGAAGCGGTAGACGCTTCGATTGTTCAGGCAGCTTCCAGGGAGATGGAAGTGGATGAAAAGGAGATACTGGACGTCTTTGAGGTGCTGTTTGCCCTGGTACATGGCTATGCCAGTCTGATCGCCAATAACGCTCTGGAATATGATCCGGAGTCATTAAGAAAAGCCCTGCTCAAAACCGCTGAAGGGCTGGAGAAGAGCAGTAAGTGAAACAATTATGGGGGTATAAGAACATGAATAATTCATTTGGGAAAAGTAAGAGTG
>JAEEGL014852051.1_pt1 | contig 35661 bp, 27 predicted proteins | sample 9134231 | NCBI WGS metagenome assembly JAEEGL01 (sample SAMN16246548, study PRJNA631951) | gut metagenome | biome: gut microbiome; feature: rumen; material: fiber-attached | host: Bos | place: Iran: Karaj | collected 2018-10
ATTTTGTCCTATCCATACATCATTGCCAATTATAGTATCTCCTTTAATTGGTAAGTCATTTTGTGTTGGTGGAGTTTGCTCCCATCCTTCTAAAGTATAAAAAGGAAATGTTGAAACGCTATTTATTTGATGATTAGCTCCATTCATAACAAATTCAACTCCTGAAGCTATCTGACAAAACTTTCCTATAACCAATTTATCATTATTCCATTCATAATGGTGTGTTACATGACTCTCAAAATCAGAATCTGCAATATATGAAAAGTCTCCTACAATAATATTTTTATTCTTTATTGTTGGCTTAATATATATTTCTTTATCATATCCACTAATTGGATTTATTGTATTTGGATTTGGGATTTTTCCATCTTTCATATTCTCAATCTCCTTTTTATACTTGTTCGCATTATTACAATATTCTGCATAATTATTAAATCACATTTTAAATGCATTTTCAATTTCCTTATTTCAACAAATGACTGCAAAATAGAAAATGTTTAATTACTTTTTATTGCTTTTATTTACTTTATATTATCTCAAAAAGCATTGGTATATCCAGAAATTTGTTTCTATACATGTGTTATATCGATTCTTAGTACTGTTTTTGATGCAAAATATTTTGAAGTCCTTTATATCATTAGTTTACAGGTTTTAATATCAAAAGCAATTCTTTCCGCCTCGACCAGAATCGGAAACGAGAAAAAGTTTGAGAAATCAAGCTTTTTTCATTATGTATTTTTTAAAATTTATTACAAGTATAATAAAACAACGCAAGGAGCACACAAACCTTGCGTCGTTAATTATATTATTCCAGAATTATTGTATTCCGGAAGGATTTCCATTTAATACAGGGGGTAATCGTCAGGATAATAGTTGAACCAATATACCAATTCTTTAAGGTTGGCCTCGTTGTTCCATTCATTTTCGATATCATCATCCATTATGCTATCCCATATTTCGTAAAACAAATGTATATAATCATTATAGAATTTCGTTGCATCTTGCTCATCATAGCCTAATTCCATAACTAAATTTTTAATACCATTCTCATATGCTTGTTCATCATTTCTTAGGAAAAGTATTAACAAATTGAGTGGTATCTTTTCATCAAACCATCTCAATATATTCACAACGTTATCATAAGGACATCTGCATTTTTTTATATCACACTTATTCTTGCAAAATTCTTGAGTTAACCATTGAACATAGAATTCTTCCTGCTGTTGTGTAATAAAATGCCTGCCATGCCTAACGAAATGTATGATTTCATGGACAAGTACTGTATACATTTGTTCATCAATATCTTGTGGAAACTCTGGTGGATTATTTAGACTGATAGCCCTTATATGTTGAAGATGTGTTCCAGCCGGCATTCTGTATCCTTGCCGTTTTTTCATTAAAAGCACTCGCATTTTGGAATACTTATATTCTGTTGTATCTCCAACATCATTCATGAATTCAATGATCTCTTTTTCAAGATTGTTGGCATATAACTGCCACTCACTGTTTAATTCAAGCTCATCCAAACTCCTGTTATACCGCATCATACCCACAAAAACAAATATTACAGATATTATCGACATTACTAGAAATACCAGCAATAGACAGTTGCGAATGGTATACATCCATTTAGGTATAGGTCTGTTAAGGAATTCTTTAATTGTTTCAAATTTTCTCTTCATGTTAATTCTCCTTTGTACAGTCTGTAACACCATTTTTACGAACTACTCTTCTTTTACCTCCTCTATTATTACTGTGTGCTTTTTCTTCAACAGTTATACTACTATTATTATACATCATTTTGGCCTTAATATCAATGTACGTGGCTACTATAAGGACATCCTTGTGTTATACTCGCTTATTAAAAAAGAGTTTTATACAATTAAAAAAAGCTTGAGAAATCAAGCTTTTTTAATTGTATATTTTTTCTTTAAAATAATGGCAATAAAGTTCAAGTACTCACAAGCACCTGCATCAATTGCTTTTTTATCATTTCTTGAGTATTCATTATCACATTTTATCCAATCATTCCAACATTCTTCATTGCTTTCCATTTCATGAATTGAGACAATTTCACTGTCTTTAGATTTAGAAACAATGTTTTTCCAATATTCAATATCGTGAATATAATCTAATTGTTCTGGTGTCCAAGATAACAATAATTCTTTAGGAATATCCTTATGACAGTCTTTTTTCATTCCTGGCACAACTATATAAATATAACCACCTTTTTTTACAAACGGTAATAATTTTTCATCTAAATATTTTTCATCTCTTCCAAAATAATTATAAGAGTCTGTGCTAACAACAGCATCAAAAAATTCCTTTTCGTATTTTAAATCTGTTGCATCTGCTTTTACAGGAATAATTTGTTTATCTGTTAATCCCATTTCAGTAAAAAACTTTTTATTTTCTTCTGGATTACTCCAAAGGTCTGTTGCATATACTTTAAATCCATACTCTTTTACTAAAAAAATTGATGTAATTCCTTGACCACTTCCTAAGTCCATAACTACACTACCTGTTTTTATGTGATGGTTATCCATAAGTTCTTCTTCCAATTTTAATGGGTTAGGTCCCATAATTTTTTGATTAACTAAATCAATATTATATTTTTCTGCTCTTTTATATTCCATTTCTTAATTCTCTCCTTATATACCTCTTTTTATGTATTACTATCTGCCACAAGTTCTTCAATATATTTTATATATTGTGTAGGATTATTTATACTAAATTCTCCATGAGAATAATTCGGTATTATTTCTATTCTACTTTCTTTTATTTTTTTATGAATTATATGGGCTGATTTTTTCATTATTGATTTTTCTCTATCTCCAACAACAATTAAAGTTTTAGCTTTTGTATCTTCTAATGCACTTTTAATTTCATACTTTGAATTAGCTTCCATAAAATTAATCATATCTTCTTTTTTAATTTCGCAAGTATCTCTATAATAATCTTCAAATAAACTTTTCTTAATTTTTAATGAATTGAATTGCATTTTAGAAAACCATTTTTTTGCTATTAGTCCATAACTCATAGAAAAAACAGGTCGAATCATTTTATATGTAGTTTCCATAGGAACAGCTAATGCGCTTTCAATTATTGCGTAATCGCAAATATCACTCTTTTTTGATAATATCTCTAATAAAACTTGCCCTCCTAAAGATAACCCACCTAACAAACCAATATGTCCATTATAATTATCATTTATAAAATCAATAATTTCCTGTGCATTATCTTCAATGCTTGTGAAATTTTTATCACTACCAGCATGTCCATCTAATATTGGAAGAATAATGTGATATCTATCTTGCATCCTTTCGGCTTCTTCTTTATAATTCCACCAAGATAAACCTCCACCATGTAATAAAATTATAGTTTTATTATTGAGATTTCCGTATTCTTTAAAATTCATATTTATTCTCCTATTTTTTTATTATATCATCCTTTTTAAAAAAAGGCCAAACATATTTATAAAAATTTTTTTAACGATAAACGTAAAAAAATACTTGACAAACATTAAAAACATATTTATAATAATTTTAACGATAAACATTAAATATTTTATTTGGGAGGTTAATTATGGAAAACACAAATATTAAAAAAATAAACACAGCAGGCTTAGTTGGCTATATTCTTTCTGTCATTCTTATTGTTGGTGCAATTGTAGCAATGGTTTGTATTGTTCTATGTACAATCGGAGCAATTACTATTTCAGATAATAATATAAACGTTAAAATAGCAACTAATGTTGAAGTTAATTCAACAGGAAATTTTTTAGAAAAGCTAGGTTCTTTTATTTCAATTGATGGTATTGATAATCTAAATGCATTTACTGAAGATGCTAAAGATGGTATTAAAGTAAATGATGAAGATCTTTCAGAACTTCAAATTCAAGAAAATGATGGTGGGTTTGTTGTAAATGCTAAAACTAATGAAATAACAATCAGTATGAAAAGAATTATTGTTGCTCTAATTGCTGCTATCGTATTATTAGTATTCACTATTTATGCATTATTTACAGTAAAAGCATTAATGAAAGCCTTAAAAGATTGTTCAACACCATTTTCTGAAGAAGTAATTAAGAGAATGACAAGATTCTCTTATGCTATTATCTGTGTTGTAGTTTTAAATACTCTTCTTAGTGGATGTTGGTCTTCACTAACATCAAAATTTACTTATAAAATAAATATCAACTTGGAAAGTGTTTTACTTGTAGCTATTATTTACATACTAACTGTAGTGTTTAAATATGGTGCTAAGCTTCAACAAGAATCAGATGAAACTCTATAAGGGGTGATGATATGGGAAAAATAATATTAAGATTAGATAGAGTAATGGCGGATAGAAAGATGAGCCTAAACGAACTATCAGAAAAAGTTGGCGTGGCAAATGTAAATCTTTCAAAATTAAAAAATGGTCACGTAAGTGCTATTAGATTTTCAACATTAATTGCACTATGTGAAGCACTAGACTGTCAGCCTGGCGATATAATAGAATATGAAAAGTAAACTTATATTAGCTCATAAAAACAAAAAGCTTGAAACTATTTGTTTCAAGCTTTTATTTCTTTTTTTGCATAATTTATTTTTCATTTTCTTCTTCATGATCATCTCCAGCTTCATCACTAACTAATCCAGCATCTGATACTATTCTATCTCTTCTGTCTTGCTCAATTATTTCAGAAAGACTTTCTACTCTTTGTCTTAATTTATCTGCATCTAATACAGTTATTATACCTCTATCTGATACTTCAATTTCTCCATTTTCTATTAGTTTATCAAAAGATATAAATTTTCCTTCTCTTGCAGAATCAATAATTACTTTTTTACCAACTTTGTTTGCACGTTCTATTATCATCAATAATTCTCTTTGATATTCAGCAATAGCCATTTTCTTATCTATCTTGCTCCTATCATCACTTTCTTCTCTTGATTGATCAATTCCCGAATCGTGTATCATTACTACGTCTTCTCTCTCTTCTGATAGAATAAACCAGTCTCCATTTTCACTCATAGAAATACCGTAGTCATCTGGATCTGTTATATCTCCATAGTAATCTATTTCATCTATTATATTCTGAATAGAAACTATTTTTTCTCCAAAAATAGTATCTTCGCTTCTTCCATTTCTCTTTACCATTTCATTTATAATAGCAATTTTATCAGGATCTATTTCTCCACCACGTCTTCTAAATATTTCTCTTATTTTAGTATATCTTATTCCTACATCTTTTACTTCAAATGCAACATGTTTATGATCATCTTTATCAAATTCATCATTATGAGTTATTAATATCGTTTCCCTAGAATCAACATATAATCCTTTTTGTGTTGCTCCTTCATAAGTCTTTCCTAATTCTAGTGGTCTAATACTTGCTACTTCTGGATGTTTTCTTCGTACTCCGCTAGATAGATTTCTTATTAAATCATCACAACCTTTCCCCATAGTAACATCTTTTACAATAAGTTCTCTATATTGTTCTTCTGTAATTTTTCCTAATTCCAATAATCTCCTTAAGTATCTTCTATCAGTTTCAATAATTCTTTGAGCAGCTCCTTCGTAAACTTCCATTACTTCATCAAATCCGCCTATTCTAATCATTTCTTCCCTGACAGTAGTTGGTATTTCAACATTATCAAAAACAATTCTATTTCCGTTTCTCCATGTCCAGCTTTGAGCAACTATTCTTATCGGTTTTCCATCCCCATCTAATTCTTCAACAACAAACAACGCTCCATTTTTTTCAGTCGCAGAATGAATCATAGAGCTTTCTCCCGGATCACTTTCTCCTATTGTTTGGCAACAGTTTGTTATTTCTCCTATTGCAAAATGAAGCGGATCATCAATTCTAACAATTCTTCCTCTATATCTAGCTCCTCTATATTCCTCAGGTGGAACTGTAGAATATTCTCTTTTTTGCATTTCTTTAATTAATCTTTTTCCTATATCAAATTGCTCTTGACTTAAGTTTCCTTTTCTCGCAATATAATCCCACTCATATAATCCTTCTTCTATTCCATCATATCTTATAGTTTGAACTTCTCTAAGCAAATTAATAACAGTAAATAATCCTTCTTTATACCTTGTTTGAATGTTTGGATCGCTAATAATAACATCAAATTTCGCATGCATTTTTGTAAAATTACTATAAAAATCAGGTATTTCTATAAATTCATCTTTATGTTCTAAAAAGAATCTTCTAAATTCTTCTGAATATGGTGGTACTAATCCAGAAAACATTAATTCAGCCTTGTTAAATGTTAATAGTTTTGCATAACGTCCCTCTCCTAATACCGCAAACAACTTCTTTTTATCTTCATCAGATAGTTCTCTTACCCCAACAGTTTCTATCATTTCAGATTCAAATTCAGAATCTTCTCCATATAACATTTGATCTAAAGATACTGCTTGTTCATATGTCATCTTTTTTGGATATTCTGATGTTCCTAGAATTTTTCTAATCCAACCTCTTCCTATCTTTGTAGATTCATCTTTAATGCTATCAACTATTGTTTGATTCATTTCTTTACTTTTTTCTGGATCATTATTTATTTCTTCAGAAAAAGTAACTATTTCTTCTAAATGGTCTCTAACATGTGGAGAATAATGATATTCTCCGTCTTCATTTAATCTTGATAATTCTCTTTCTAAATATTCTCTTACTAGCTTAGGGTCTACTTTTTCTGATTTATTTAAACTATATTTTAAAGCTTCTCTATATATTTCTTTAATTTTCTTTCTTGTTTTAGCATTTTCTGCAATATTTCCTTCTACTTGTGCAGAAGAAAACTCTCTTATTTTGCTTAGTTTCATCTCTGTATGCATAGAAATAACTTTACTAGCTAATGCTTCTATCTTCTCTTGATCTTCAGGCATACCATTTTGATTTAATACATATGATAATAGTGCCCTTATATCTCCTTGATATCCTTCTGTCATTGCTTTATTAATAGCTTTATAAATATTTAATGTGTTTTTAGACGTCGTCTTTTCTGATTCTGGTAAAACACTTGGAATTCCTAATAGTAATGTATATAATACTTTTACATTCCCAGAAAGTTCAAATTTCTTTTCATATAGGTCTTTTATTCTTCCATCTATCTCATATATTTCATCCACATTTTCCGGACTAATTTCTGGTGGTGCTAGCAGTTTTCTTGCTTCATCATATCCTAAAAATTCATATGCATGTATAACTATACGTTCGTGAATATCTCTTCTAAAATCTGGAGATTTTTTTAAAGCACTAATTTCTACTAAACTTCTATAATTTCTAAAATCAATTCTACTTAATTCTTCTGGTCCATCTAATATTAGGCCGGGCATTGATATTACATCTCTTCTATATTTGTTTTTAGCATCTTCATAAGCAGTTTTTACTTCTGGATCATTTGCTAATCTTTCATCAAGTTCTTCTTTAGAAATGTTGAAGCTTTTCATTATGTCTTCCCTTGCAAATTTTTCTGGATATATACTTAATGCTGTTTTAAGTTTTTTTGCATTAAGTTCATTTGAAGCATAAATATTTATTGCTTCTAAATCAATCTCAGCCATTTCAATAATATCTTCTATAGAGAAAAGGTTTTCCATTCTGGCTAAGTCTCTACTTTTACTTATTATTGTTTTACCTTCTAAAAATCTTCTATATTCTGGGTTTACTAAATCACCAATTTCAATTCCACTATACGCAATATCTATTCCATATAAAGTTCCAGTTGTATAAAACTTTTGTTGCAATGCAATCGGTGCATCATCATCTAAAAATAATTCTGGATTTCTTTTCTTAGCAAATTCAGGATATTTTTCCGGGCTATATCCTATTGTACCATTTTTCATGTAACTAACTATTCTGCTTTCTATAGATTCTCTAATACTCTCTTTGGTCACATTACCTGGCTTTAGCCCTATTGGAGATAATCCTATAGTTGAAATATATTCTGGATCGTATGTAACCATTTCATCTATATATAGCATCTTTTCTTCTTCTGTTAAACCTCTGCCTCTTTCAAATACTTTTTCCATTAATCCTTTTTTTAGTTTTTCTGGTAATTCAGAAACAGTATCTACTTCATCAACACTAATTGAACCACGTGCATAATTTCCTTTTAGTCCTCCAAAAAAGTCTATATATCTCTTGTTTTCAAGTAAAAACTGTATTCCTTCAACTGACCCTATTTTATTTCCTAACATTATTGTAATAGGCAATCCATCTGGTGTACGTATTGTAGTAAAGTGTATTCCAAAAGAAAAATCTGTATTTTTAAGTTGTGATATCCATTCTGGATGTTGTACAAAATCTTCTAATGTAAGCTGTTTATTATAATATTTTTGTTTTAGTTCTTCATCTGCATCTTCAGGTAAGTACATTTTCGAATGCCTTTTTTTAAAACCATCTGAAAAAACTCTAAAATCTATTTCTCTTTCTTCTCTAGATTGTCTTCTGATCATCCTGATTACCGCTTCTTCAAATTCTTCTTTTGTAAAAGGCCTATCATAAGGTTCTCCCTCTTGCATTTTTCTACAATCCATACGAGTTAACATATTAGAATGGTCATAGTGAAGATAGTTTTCAAACAAAGATTTTAATAGATTATAATTCTCTCTACTAAATATCTCTCCATTTTCTCTATCAAAATCCATTATTGTTTTCAAACCAAAAAAAGCAAAAGCTTTTAATGATTCACTATTTGATAGTATTTCTCTTGGAATCCTATATGACTCTATCTCTTCAATGGTAGCATATTTTAGGATTTGATCAAACTTTTGTCTATCATATTCAGAAAGATCCTGCATTCTATCAGCCAATCCATATATGCTTCTAAGCGAATACACTTCTCTTTCTGATACATAAGGGGATTCGACTATCTTCTTAGCTTCTTCTCTTATAACTGCTGTATTTTCTTCTTTAGTTTTACTAGGGTCCACTACGATAGCTAATCTATCAAATATATAAGAATCTTCAATTACATTTCTTGAAAGCTCAGGATAGTTATCTAACATATAAAATATCTTTTCTTCTGTAAATTCTAATTCTTCTGCCCTATTACCAATTCCTGCCATCCTTTTAACAAATTTTTTGCCTCTAAACAATTCTTGATGCTCTAGAATATCTTCAAATCTTAATTCGTATTGTAGAAATGCCTTTTTTAATTCGTCACTACCTTCTGGAAAATCAATAATATATTCTGGCACAAGTTCACGTGCTTTCTCAAAACCAATAAATTCATCATAGTTTTCTTCTGAAAGGCACCTTTCTATATAATGTTTTACAGATTCTAAGAGAAGCTGATCATAGTCTTCTATTGTTTCAATTTGTTTGCCTTTCGTAATTTGTATGAAAGAATAGCTAATTTTTTTATGAAATTCAATGTCCATATGTCTTATAACAGATTCTGGTAATTTCTCAAAAATATGTCTTTCTTCATAACCATATATTCTGCTTGAATCTACAATATCAAATAGGTTATATTCTATAATATCTACTAATGTTAGTTTTGACTGATGATACTTATCTCTGATTTCTCTAGGAATTGGTCTATCATCTGATAGTCCCCAAAATTTACTTCTGTTTTCTTGTACAAATTCTTCATCAAAACTTTCTTCATCATATGGAATTCCACTATCAAAATCAAAATTAGTTACATTACATCCTTTTACTCTAATAGGATACCCTCTATATTTTGTGGCAATAATTTTAAAATCTATATTAGCTTTAGTACCACTAAAATCAACACCAATATCATAAAATCCCTCATATTCTTCTGCAGGTATATCACTCAAATCAGATTGGTGTAATTCTTCTAGTAATAGTCCCATTTCTTGTTCTAGTTCTTCAGTTTTCTCACCATCTAGTTGCTCTCTTGATTCATCATCTATTTCTTCATTTGCAAATAATTCAATTATTTTAAATTTCCCTTTAATCTCTCTAAATCTCTCTAAAGTCATTTTTTCCATATAAATAACCTCTTACTATTTTTTATTAAAAAATTTTTTTATTGCATTTATTATCTTTCTATACCATGTGTTTGAATTTTTAATTGTAAGTCCTAATTCGCTTTCACTTGAATCTTCTTCCTCTTCTATAAAAGAATCAATTGTATTTCCGTGTTGTTCTTCTATAATTTTTTCGACATTATTATCATAATTAAGCATTGGGTATATAATCTTTTTCTTTAAATACAAGTCATTTTTTTCATTACTAAAGTCTTCTGAATTTAGCAATGTTGTATTAACAAAAACGTTATTTGAATGAATCAAATTAATAAATTTATACCCATTTTCTGAATTATCTGTGTATATTACTGCTCCTATTGGCTTTATTTTATTTATCTTTTCTATAGTTTCATAGAACTCTCCAGTATAAATTTCAAATTCGTAACCTTTTTCAGATAATTCTTGTTTTTCTTTTTCAACATCATCTTTAAATGATTCGTTTTCTATATAAATAGCATATTTTGTGGAAAATTCTTTGTCTTCAATTTTTATTTTTCCATCTTCGTTTATAATTACTTCATCATATTTATCATAAAAGCATTCTTCATATGGAATAATCATTAATAAATTTCTATCTAGTCCAAATTTATTTAATGCTTCGCAGAAGATTACTAAAATTACTGATTCTATACTAACTTCGTTATATTCTAATTTAGATATTGTGATTGTATTTCTTGTTTTTATTGCATCTACAAAATATTTAATTATATCTATTACGCTATCTGTTTCTATAACTATATTTCCTTTTGAAGTAGCATATATACCCATAAAATAATTGTCACTTATTTTTCTAAAACTTTTGGTCTCTTTGTAATGTTCTTCTACTTTTCTTTCTTCTTCAAAAGCATTCCATATATCTGTAAAAGTAATATTTAAATTCAATATTTCAATTAATTGATTTATATAATTTCTATTAATTAATAGTCTATCTGCAATATAATTTAGTATTTTATTAGATAAGTTTTCTCTGTCATCTAAATTATAAATTTCATATGCACTATTTAGTAATTTGATTTCTTCTTCCATATATCCTCCATATGCTCCTAATAAATCAATAATATTATATGAAATAACTGCTATGCAATCAATTCATTTAACGCATTTGACATTTAAAAGATATAATTGTAATAAAAAAGACTTGAAATAAATATTTTCAAGTCTTTTTCTATTATTTTATTTTATTTTTTATAAATTCTAGAAATTCTTCTTTGTTACCGTTAACAAATCCATCTTTAAATACTAAGATTGCTGAACTATTACTTAGCATTAAAACAATAAAGTTTTTAGTCTCTTTTATCTTCTTTATTTGATTATATTCAAATTCAAGATGTGCTCTTCCTTCGTCCATAACTATATTATTATCAAAATTAACAATTGTTTTTTCAATTTTGCCATTGTTTAATCTTTCAGAATTATCAACAAAATTCTTTATCATTATCATAGGTCCAAATGTCATAAATAACACTATTAAAAAACATGCTTCAACTTCCAAATACGATTTTGTTCCATTCAAAACAAATGTTATTATAGCCATTATAATTAGCAATATTCCAAAAATAAATATTTTTTTACATAGTATTCCTAGCACATATTCTGTGATAAATTTTTTGTTCATTGTATATTCGTTTTTATACATTTATATACTCCTTTAGTCTAATTCAATTAATTCATAATCTCTAGTTCCAAATCCTAAATCTGCTGCAGCTTCTATCGTATGAACTCCATTTCTTGAATTTACTCTTTCTAAGAAATGTGCTTTCCCTGGATCATCAGATTTATTTACTAAATCTATACAAGCTTGATCTATTGCTATTGGATCTAATGATGCTAAAATTCCAATATCTTTCATACATGGATCTTCTGCAACTGCACAGCAATCACAGTCAACACTCATATTACACATTACATTTATAAATGCCATGTTTCCTTTAAAATAATTTACTACTGCAGATGCTGCATCTGCCATACTCTCTAAGAAATCATTTTGTGGTGGTAAGTTATTCCAAACCGTATATTGGTCTTTATTTGTTCCTGCTGAATGTATCCACGATTTTCCTTCTGTTGAAGCACATCCAATAGATAATTGTTTTAATGCTCCACCATATCCGCCCATAGGATGTCCTTTAAAATGTGATATTACAAGCATTGAGTCATATTTTCCAATATTCTTACCTAAAAAGTCTTCTTTTAAATGTTTTCCATTTGGGATTTGTACAGAGATGTCTGGTCCTTCTGCATCCATTAAATCAACATCGAATATTCTGTTCCATCCATGTCTTTCAATTGTTTTTAAATGTTTTTCTGTTGTATTTCTTTCTCCACCATATGCTGCATTACATTCAACTATCGTTCCATTTACATGTTCAACCATTGGTTTCATAAATTCTGGTCTTAAATAGTTTTGATTTCCCTCTTCTCCAGAATGTACTTTTACAGCTATTTTTCCTGGAAGCTTTTTTCCTAGTGCTTCGTATACTTTTACGACATTCTCTGGTGTAATTTTCTTACAAAAATAAACCTTTGCTTTCTCCATAAACTATCTTCCTTTCTTTTTTATATTTATTATAAAACTTCATATATTTCTCCTAAATGCATACTATCACATAAATAAAAATGTTGCAATTAAGTTTCTTTCATCTTCATGATTTTCTTCTACATATACTTTTCTATCATACTTTATATTATTTTTGCCCAAACATAATTCAAGAAAACATATAAATATTCCTATATCAATTTGGTTGTAATAAATAACCAAATCTTTTGGCATTATTCCTCTTTTTCCTTCTTTTCTATATCTATAAACTTTTAGTTCTTTTTCAGATGCATCTACTATCCATGGTTGAGTATTACAAGCACTTGGAGCAAATCTTACAATATTTGCAATATCTAAATAATTATCTCCATTCCATATTTCAGATAGTTCTTTTCTTTTGCTTTTATACATATCTTTTCTGAATTTATCCCCAGAATCAACTTTTGCTATTGCTATCATAATCACAAAATCTAATCCATCAAGTTGCTTTTCTTCAACTCTTCCTATACCAAACCATAGTGTTCCAATATTTTGGGATACTAAATACAAATCTAATTGTTCACCTAAATATCCAATGTTTTGCAGATAATTATCCTTTTTTTCTGAATAAAGTAATATACAATATTCTTGTCCTCTTTTACAACTTGCACCTTCTTTTACTATCTTTATTTTTACTTTAATGTCATCCACTAATGGTTCAAATTTTGAAAATTGTTCTTCAATATCCTTTAGTTCTTCTTCTGTAATATGCTCATGTCCTATGTTTCTAAAAAAATGAAAAGATTTTCTCTTAAAAATCATTTCGTATAAACTATTATCCATACAACACTCCAATACATGCTATTTGCTTTATTAAATCATAAAAAAATATCTAATTCAATAAAAAAACTTTATATTTTTAATTAGATATAATATAATAAAAGCTAATATAGTAATAGTAAAAGGAGAGCTCATGAAAAAGAACAAGAAGCAAACTAAAAAAGTTGATTTAACTGAAGATGACAAATCTATGATACCTTATGCTAAAAAACGAGTTAGCGTATTAAAAATAGTATTAACCATATTTTTTATACTCTTCTTATTATTAATTACTGGAGCTGGTATTACTGTAGGATTAATCTACAATGCTATTAGTGATGATCTTATATTAGATAAAAATAGCTTAATAATTAAATATGAAAATTCGTCAATATATGATTCTGAAGGTAATTTCTTGGGAACATTAAGTAGTGGTACAAAAAGAAAAAGCATCTCATTATCTGAAATGGGAGAATATTTACCTCAAGCATATGTTGATATTGAAGATGAAAGATTTTATGAGCATAATGGTGTTGATATAAAAAGAACTGCTTATGCAACCTTTACATATATAGTAAATATGGGTAGTTCTAACTTTGGTGGAAGTACAATTACACAACAAGTTGTTAAAAATATTACTCAAGACAAAGAAAATACATCTTTTGCAGGAATGCTAAGAAAGATAAAAGAAATGGCAAAAGCAATTCAAGTTGAAGAAGAATTGTCTAAAGACCAAATATTAGAATTATATTTAAATCTAATATTTACAGCTGGTAATGACATTAATGGTGTTGAATTAGGATCAATTTATTATTTTGATAAAAGCGCAAAAGACCTATCTATAGCAGAAGCAGCATATATGGCAGGAATTAATAATTCTCCAAACGCTTATAAACCATTTGAAGATTATGATGGAGATGTCGAGAAAAAGGCTGAAATGGATGAAAAAATAAAAACAAGAACAAAAACTGTATTGGGCAAAATGCATGAATTAGGACATATTACAGATGAACAATATAATTATGCTGTTGAAGAAGTAAATCGAGGTCTTGCCTTTAAAAATGGTGATGGTGTTAGAGTTACAACAGATATGTCATATGTAACAGAGGCAGCTCTTAATCAAATAGTTGAACAAATTATGTCCGAAAACGAAGGTATGAGTAAAGATTTAGCAGAAATAAAACTATATAGTGGTGGTTATAAAATTTATACAACTCAAAAATCTGACATACAATCTATTGTTGAAGAAGAAATAGTAAAAGATAAATATATTACAAGCACAAAATATAAAGAAACAAATAAGGATACTGGTGAAGAAGAAACAATTACTCAATACTCTACTCCAACCATGGTTATAATGAACCATCACACAGGGCAGGTCGTTGCTGCAGCTGCGGCGGTTGGTAATAAAGAAGAAAGAACTGCTATCACAAAAAACGGAAACTTTAATTATCCAACTCAATTAAAAAAGCAAACTGGATCCTCAATGAAACCAATTTCTGTTATTGCTCCTGGTTTAGAAACTGGAACAATTACTGGAGCTACAGTTTATGATGATTGCCCTACAAGCTGGGGTAGGTGGACCCCAAAAGAATGGTATGCGGGTTGGAAAGGCTTACTTAATATGAGAACAGCTATTGAAGTATCAGCAAATATTCCTCATATAAAAGCACTTACAGATATAGGATGTGAAGCCTCAGTTGAATTTTGCAAATCTGTTGGTTTACCAGATTTTACTGCAGAAGGATATTCATTAGCATTAGGTGGCTTACAAGATGGTGTTTCTCCTTTCTTGATGTGTGCAGCATATTCAGCCATAGCTAATAATGGTGAATACATAACTCCAACATTTTATATAAAAGTAACAGACAAAAATGATAATATTATATATGAACCAAATCAAGAAAAAAGACGTGTTATGAGTGAACAAAATGCTTATATAGAACAAAATATATTAACTCAAACTGTTGTTGGTGGAAGTGGTACTGCTAAATATTGTGCTATTAAAGGTATGGATGTAGCAGCAAAAACAGGTACAACAAATGGTGATTTTGATAGATGGCTTTCAGGATTTACTCCTTATTATACCGCTTCAGTTTGGTATGGTTATGATAAGAAAAACGCAGCTGTTGTATATGGCAATGGAAATCCAGCAGGTAGAATATGGTCTGCTGTAATGTCTACTATTCACGAGCCATTAGAAAACGCAAAATTTGTTGAACCAGAAGGAATTATTAAAAAATCTGTATGTAGATATTGTGGTCTACTTGCAACAGAAAACTCTGGGAGTTCTTATGTGGAATTATTTACAGCATCAAATGTTCCAACCGAAAAATGTGCTGGTCATTCAGTTATAGCTGTTTGTGTTGAATCAGGATATCAATCAGCAGGTGCTTGTCCAGAAGTTAAAGAAGTTACAAATTCTTTACCTCCTCATGAACAAAATACAATATGGAAATCTCAACACTCAGCAGCTATTGTACCTGAAGGATATTGTCCAATACATGGTGGTGGCGGTGCCGGTCCTGGTGGAGGCGGCCCTACAAGCTATGTAACACCTGTTGACCAAGCAGGATTTCAAGCTGCTACAGATGCAGCCGCAATGGGATTAACTGGTGCTGAAGCACAAGCATATATTAATGCCGCAAAAGAAAAAGTAGCTAATGGTGGAGTTTACACACCTGTTACACACTAATTTTTATTTTGCTAACAACTCCAAAATCAGAAACAAAATGTAATTAAAAAACTCCTGTATTATTCGCACAGGAGTTTTTTATTATACATATTATTCATAATCTACTAAAGTTAATTAAGTAACTTTTCTAAAGCGTTTGCATTTAATATTGTGTTAGATATAAATTCTCCTTTATAAAAGTTAGCCCAATTATTAAATATGCAAGGTGCATTTTTAGCTTTTTCTAATGAGTCAATCTTTATAAAGTTTAGTTTTATATTCTTTTCTTTAGCATAATCAGAAAGTTCTTTAACTTCATATTCAACATAAGGGCATTCATTACTATAGTAAATTGTAAAATCTTTATTATCGATTTTCATAGTTCTTGCATTATCATTAAATTTTGGAGTTTCTGTATTTTCAAATGGCAATGCTAATAGTTCATAATCTGCTATGCTATCAACAACTTTGAAACCGAAATGTTCAAAGAATTTCTTTTCTCCTAAAAATGGTTTTTTCTTTTTTGAAACTAATGTACAAATACCACTCTTTCCTCTTTTTTTAGCGTCATTTATTGCATATTCTAATAATTCTTTTCCAATTCCTTTTGATTTAAAGCTTCCAGCAACCCATAAGCAATAAATATATTCATAATTTTTGCCACTTATAGGTACCCATGATGTTTCTAGTGGTTCATATTCAATAAAAATTTTCCCTCTAGCATTTAATTTTCTAAACACATGTCCATCTTTTAATTTATTTTTTATCCATTCCTTTTTACAATCAACTCCAGCTTGATGTTTTGGATCTCCTATTGCACAACAAATATGTTCTTCATCAATGTTATCAGCTGTTAAATTAATATATTCATTCATTTTAATCTCTCCTTTACTTATCTTATAAAATTAGTATATGTTGTTTGTTCTTTTTTTGGAAGTTCAATTCCTTTTTCTTTTCCTGCTTCTATACATTTTAGATAATAAGCCATGTTTCTTCCTAATATTCTCATTGTTTGCATTCCTTCTTCATCTTTTCTTACATCTTCTGGAGTGTATCCATGCACCATATTCCAGTATCTTGAAGAAATAATAGGCATTTGATTTATTCCAAAATATTTATTAAGTTGATCATAAGTTGCAGTTGTTCCTGCTCTTCTTGCTGAAACAACCATTGCAGCAGGTTTAAACATGTAATAATCGCTATGTCCTGAACGAGCAGTAGAATAAAAAACTCTATCCATGAATGATGTCATATTTCCTGTAGCTCCCGCATAATGAACTGGTGTACCAAATACAAAGCCATCTGCTTCTTTCATTTTTTCTGCAAAGCTATTTACAACATCATCAAATACGCATTTACCAATTTCACTACATCTTAAACAAGCAATACATCCTCCTATTGGCTTATTCTCTATCCAGAATATCTCTGTTTCAATTCCCTCATTATTTAATTCATTCGCAACTTCTGTTAAAGCTGTATAAGTACATCCATTTTCGTGAGGGCTCCCATTTACCAGTAATACTTTCATTTTTCTCTCCTTTCTCTCTTACATTTTTATACTTATAAATAATATTAAAATCTTACAATACAAATTGTATAATAACTCCTGCTAATGTACAAATAACTAATGCCAATGCTTCTCCTATGAAAAAACCTTTTATATGAAACCAGTAATTATGATATTCTTTTACCATATCTTCTGTTCCCTTGAATACAAAGTGTTTATCATGGCAAAACCACAAAACATCTAAAACTATTGCATCATATAAATTAACTACCGTCCATAATAAAAATCCACATTTAAAGCTTTCTAGAAAAGTGGTATATCCATTTATATATCTTAATACAATACATATAATTATCAAAAACAAAATTGAAGCAATTATTTTAGCTGCTATTTTGTTTTCTTGTGTTGGAATTTCATCTTTGTATTCATCTAAAGCCTTCACTCTTTCTTGTATTTTGGGTGGGTAATTATATAATGTTTTTATAGGCTCTCTTGACATTAAATAAACCATTAAAGTAAATATAACACATAAAACTATACTCTCTATTAATAATACCATACTCTTCTCCTATTCTTACCATATAAACGGTATCATTCTATATCTAACTTTCTTCTTATATTCTGAATATCCTTCTAATTCTTTTTCTAATACTTCTTCTTCATTTTTAATTCTTAAAGAAATTATTATTGGATAAATTAAAAAGATTAGAAAGGAAATGATAGAACCTAGTATCAAAGGCATACTTAAGAATAATAAAATTGTTACCGCATACATAGGATGCCTTACAATTCCATATAAGCCTGTATCAATTACTTTTTGATCTTCTTGAACTTCAATTGTACGAGATAAATACGTGTTTTCTTTTAATACTTCTGCATATAAAATATATGATATTATAAATAAAACTGATGAAATAATAACCACAACATTTGGAAGTATTATCCACTGATGTTTATAATTTAATCCAGCAATAATAAAGCCTGCCAAAAACATTATTCCGCTTAATAGCACTACTAATTTTTGAGTATCTTGCTTTTCTTTTGCATTTAGTCTTTTTCTTAATAAATCTGGATTTTTTACCATAAGGATAATTCCTGCAATAAACATTGGAACAAAAAGTAATCCCATAAATAGCCATCCATTCCAAAACTCTAATGAACTTGCAGGCACAAATATTAATATTCCAACAATTATAGCTCCTAGCAAGAATTTTATAATAGCTTGAAAAAATAGTTTTATATCCATATTTTTATCCTCAACTTCAATTTAATTTCTAAAAAAATAATGACACAAAGCTCATTTGTAATACCTAGAATTGAAATAATGGTCAAAATGTAGTACAATATATTTATCAAAATACAAAGGGAGGCTACATCAACATGAAAAACAAAAATCCTATTCCCCATCGCGTGCTCAAGTGGATATTCATGCAAAAGATGAGAGGCTTGTCCGTCAGGACTCAAGAAAGCATCATCAACTACATGAATACCTACAAAGGAGATATCCACAAGTATGAGTACGGTCACGTTCCTGGACACCGGATTTATCGGATTGTTCTGAAGAATGGCAATGTCAAGGACTGGGATTTGATTCGGCAATAACTTACTGTCTCCGTTTGGTTGGACTAACTGTCCAACCAGCCCTTCGGGGCTTTTTTATTTTTTCTTTTTGTTGATAAATTTTATTACTTTATCAACACCTTCATTATATTCTGCTAAAAATGTCTGTATACTTCCATTATCTATTTTATATTTTATATATAAAAATACCTTTACAGTACTAGTTAATGTGTAGAAATTTCCTGATAAAAATCCAGGTGATTCTAAAACTCCTTGTGTAAGTATCTTCTTATTCATTGCATCTTTAATTCCGTATTTTGTATTTTCAATTTTTCCATATGATTCTATACTATCATAATTTATTGATTCTTCTCCATTTTCATATTCAAGAATTATAGAATCTTCTTTAAAATTTATGTTGCATCTTTGACTCATGTATTTGTTTAAAGTGCATACACATCTTATTCCTTCTCTTCTTAATTTTATATTTCCATCTTCTTCCTTCTTTTTTGCAAAACCAAACATAAATTAATCTCCTTAATATAATCTATAGTAATTGTATATTTTATGTTTAATATTTTCAAGTAAAAAAGTGGCAATTTCTTGCCACTTTAATTTTATTTTCCAAATAAAGATTTGATTATTTGATTTCCTATTTTTCTTCCAACTGAGTTTAATGCTGAATTCGCTGTGCGTTCTGCGGCTTTTCCAACTTTATATTGAATAGAATTCTTCCTTGCTTTTTCTGCTTCTTTTTCTAGTTCTTTCTTTTCTCTTTCTTCTTGTTTTTTTAATTTTTCAGCTTCTTTAGCGGCTCTTTCTTCTGCTTTCTTTTCTTCAGCAAGTCTTTTTTCTTCCTCTTTTGCTTGAATTTCAGCTTCCTTGGCAGCTTTAGCTTCTTCCATTTCTTTTGAAAGGATTTCAAATGCTGATTCTCTATCTACAATAGTATCATATTTACCTTGATAAACACTTCTACTAATAACCATTAATCTCATGCTATCATCTAATGCTCCCATCTGGCTTTGTGGTGGAAGAACTGTACATTTTTCAACTATATTTGGTTCACCTTTTTCATTTAAGAAAGATATTACTGCTTCACCTGTTCCAAGTTCTAATATTGCTTTTTCTGTATCAAACTCTGGATTTGCTCTAAATGATTGTGATACCGCTTTTACTACTTTTTGTTCTGCTGGAGTATATGCTCTTAATGTATGTTGTACTTTATTTCCTAGTTGAGCTAATATTTCATTTGGAATATCGTTTGGTGATTGAGAAATAAAGTATAGTCCTATTCCTTTTGAACGAATTAGTTTTACTATTTGAGTTACATTTGTAAGCATATAATCTGGAAGTTCATTAAATAATAAGTGTGCTTCATCAAAGAAAAATACCATTTTAGGTTTATCCATATCTCCTACTTCTGGCATTCCTGTATTTAGTGCTGATAAAAGCCACAATAAAAAACAAGCATATAAATTTGGTTTATTATATAATTCTACTGCATGCAAAATATTAATGTTTCCTAATCCATTCTCGTTTGTTTTAATGAAGTCATTAATATCTATATCAGGCTCTCCAAAGAAAAAGTCTCCGCCTTGTTCTTCAAGCATAAGTAAGCTTCTTTGTATCGTTCCTACGCTTTGTGCTGCAATATTTCCATAATTAATTGTATATTCTTTACTATTTTCTGCAACATATTGAAGCAATAATCTTAAATCTTTTAAATCTACTAAATCATATCCATTTTCTCTTGCAATTTTAAAAATAATTGCTAAAACTCCTTCTTGTGTATCATTTAGTCCAAGCATTTTTGCTAAAATTGTTGACCCAACATTTTGAAGAGTTGTTCTTATTGGATGCCCATTTTTTGCAAATACATCCCAAAAAACAACTGGAAATCCTTTATAATTAAAATCCGTTATTCCAAGCTTGTTTAATCTTTCTTCTAATTTTAGTGATGTTTCTCCAGGTAAGCAAGTTCCTGCTAAATCTCCTTTAATATCCGCTAAAAATACAGGTACCCCCATTGATGAAAAGCTTTCTGCCATAACTTTTAATGTAATTGTCTTTCCACTTCCAGAAGCACCTGTAATTAAACCATGGCGGTTTGCCATTTCTGGAACTATGTACAATTCTTTTTCATCATTTTTTCCAATAAGAATCTTATTGTCTTTTAACATCTTTTCTCCTCCTTTTTATTTTTTATAATCTCTATACTTTCTTTTAATAATACAATCTCACCAAATATTGTTATAGGTGTAAAAACTATCCCCATTATTCCTAAAAATATTGCAAGTATTAAGTTTTCTAATGGTCCGCCAGTAAGAATTGATATTAGAAAATACATTCCACCGAATAACATTGCGCCAGAAAACACTGTAAAAACAGGCATCAACATTATAAATGAAAGCATAAATGCTAATTTTTGTCCACCTATTTTCTCCCCAATAATACTTATCACAACAATTATTAAGAAATACGCAACTATAATAATGTTTGTTACGTTATTATTATTACTTTCGATTAATTCTGTTGGATTGTCTTTATTGTAGTATCTTATATATTCTGTACCAACTTTAGGAATACCACTTGTTTTTTCTTCCTTAAAAAAATAGGTTTCACCGTCAATATCATATTTGTATACTAGCAGACTTTTGCTATCTTCTTGATCAGTTTTCTCAATATGATCAAATACTATTCTTGTCTCATTGTATTTGCTAGGATCAATTTTATTATAAGAATTTGATAGCACTGCAGAAATAATTGATGATATTAAAAATATAAGCCAAAAAAACGTTATAATATGCTCATCACTCTTTTTCTCACCAAGACTTGCTTTTTTCTTTAACATCTCTTCTCCTAATTTATCTCCTATCATCTGCTGAATATTCCGTTTCAATGTTTTAATTTTATCCTTTTTGATTCAGCAAATTCAACTATGTATGTATATTAATTACATTTTCACGAGAATCATATCATATTTTTCTGCAATTTACAATATAAAAGCTACACCTCAAGTGTAGCTACTTTTTATACTTTTAAAATCGTTAATTTTAATTCTGCCAGTTGTTCTTTCGATGGAATACTTGGTGCTTTCATCATTAAATCTTCTGCTTTTCCACTTAACGGAAATGCAATTACTTCTCTTATTGTCTCACTTTCTGTAAGAAGCATTAGCATTCTATCAATACCTGGAGCTATTCCAGCATGAGGTGGTGCTCCATATTGAAATGCTTCAAACATAGCACCAAATTTTTCTACGATGTATTCCTTTGTGTACCCAACTTTTTCAAAAACTTTGACCATCAAATCTGGATCATTGTTTCTTACTGCGCCAGATGCTAATTCTATTCCATTACAAACTAAATCATATTGATATGCCATAATTGATAATGGATCACTAACATCTATGCTACCTTTTGGCATTGAAAATGGGTTATGACAAAACGTTAATTTATGCCTTTCATCATATTCATACATAGGAAAATCTGTAATCCAACAAAACTCTAATTTATTTTCATCAATTAACTCTAGTCTTCTTCCTAATTCTGTTCTTACACTTCCAGCTAATTTATCTACTACTCCTGCATAATCTGCAATAAAAAATAAACAATCTCCTTCTTTAGATTTGGTCCTTTTTATCATCTCCATTTTTTCTTTTTCTGGTATAAATTTTGCAATTGGTCCTTGAAGGCTTAGATCATCCATTATTCTAAGCCATGCTAATCCTTTTGCCTTTAATTCTTTTACTGCATATTCTGTCATTCCTTCAAAAAAACTACGAGGTTTATCTTTTACATCGTGTGTAGATATTATTCTAACAAATTGGCCTGCAAATGCTTTTAGTGGAATATTTTTAAAAAGATCTGTCACATCTATAATTTCTAAAGGATTTCTCAAATCTGGTTTATCTGACCCATATTTTTCCATAGAATCACTATATTTTATTCTTCTAAATGGATATTTTTTAATTTTTTTACAAGAAAACTTTGAAAATGTCTCATAAATTACTTTTTCCATAATCTCAAAAACATCTTCTTGTGTTGCATATGCCATTTCAATATCAAGTTGATAAAACTCTCCTGGCACCCTATCTGCTCTAGAATCTTCATCTCTAAAACAAGGTGCTATTTGAAAATACTTGTCTATTCCGGAAACCATTAATAATTGTTTAAATTGTTGTGGTGCCTGTGGCAAAGCATAAAACTTTCCTTTGTGCAGTCTACTTGGTACTAAATAATCTCTAGCACCTTCTGGTGAAGATGCTGTTAAAATAGGTGTTTGAACTTCCAAAAAATCTTTTTTTATCATCTTCTCACGCAAGAACTGAATAATTCTTGCTCTTAGTTTTAAGTTCTCCCTTAATTTATCTGATCTTAAATCTAAGTATCTGTATTTGAGTCTTAATTCTTCTCTTATTTTTGTAGTTCCATTAATCTCAAATGGTAAATCTTTTGTTCTTTTACTTAAAACACTTATTTCCTCAATATATATTTCGACTTCACCTGTTTTAAGTTTTAAGTTAATAGTGTCTTCAGACCTTTTTCTAACTAATCCATAAACTGTAACAACAGATTGAATCGGAATATGTGAAACAACATCTACATCTCTACTATCAGCTGATGTAACAACTTGAGTTATTCCATACATATCTCTAATATCAAGAAAAACTAAACCTCCAAAATCTCTAATAGTTTCTACGAATCCTGCTATTCGTACTTTTTTGCCAACATCATCAAGCGTAATTGAGTCACAATAATGTGTTCTGTACTCTTCCATACCTTCCTCCTATTCTTGCAGAAGGCAATTTTAGCGTCAAAAAATCGCCCACTGCAAACAAAAATGCAGGGACGAATATAATCCGCGGTACCACCCATATTGAAAGAACTCTTCTTTCCACTCTTTGAAAATTATTTTACTCCAATGTGTTTCGGTTATGTACGTTTTCTACAAAGGGCTTTCAGCCGGTGACCCTCATTCTCTACTAGAAACCTTTACAGCCTTTCATCTTCATCATAAAATAATTTTCTAAATTCATCAAAAATTATTATTGCCACTATTGTCTGAATTTTCCATAGTAACCACCTTTCTCGTAATTGTTTTTATTATAGCATCTTTAATATCTTTAGTCAATTAGAAGCCCCTTAAAATTTGAAAAAAAAGCTTTTTTATGGTATAATTATAAGTTAAGGGAGAGTTTCCCTTGTCGTTTTCGCCAACCAATCTAACTACAAAGGAGGTTCACAACAATGGCGAAAAAGTTCATGGAATTCATGGCACTGGTGATGACGGTGGTTCTCGTAACTACGTTCACTGTCACACCCGCTCTTGCTCTTCCTCGAGAGCAAATCACTTTTGTCCTCATCGGAGGCGATGGCGATTCACCCGGAAACTTCAATAATCTCTTCAGTCAGACATCTATGGGTGACCATCTAGATGACCTGTGTACCACCAGATTCGTCGAATCCATTTCTGGAGACTACTCAAATAGCACTGCCCAACAGCAAGCAAGACTCGCCGAAAGGTATCTGTCTAATGCTACAGGGTATCGTTTTCTGGCGGCTTACAGTCACGGTGGCCAATCTGCATATTTCGTTAATCTGGAAAATGTTAATGAAATCTTTCTTTTGGACGCTTGTGCAAAGATTCAAGGAATATGCAACAATCCTGACACATGTGGTGACGTCTGGTCTAAGTGGGTAATTTCAGCAGCCGCTTCTGGGGTTACGGTACATATCTTTGCCACAGATGGTAAACGTGATATCTCCAGAGCTTCCGTAAATGCAGTCAACCTGATTTACAGATATTCCAATAGTGGATATCACAAAAAAGGCATTTCTATCATTAATGTTGGGAATGGTAATTATCAGGTTCTTGTAAACGGAATGAGTGCTGGAAATATTGAAGCAGTTTGCATCGGCGGAGATCATGGACAAGCATGTATCAACTCAGCAAACTACGTATTCGACGCAATCCATCGATTCTGAGGACAAGGCCCGCAGCAATGCGGGCCGTTTTATTTATTGATTTTTTCTATTTATAGTTATAATATATATAGGTGAATTTTATGGAAGAATCTTTTAATAAAAAATAACTATTTAAGATATTCATTTTATTATTTGTTCCAGTTGTCATTTTTAAACTAATACAAAATGTTAATTATAATATTTACTATAAATAACAACTAGACATCTGTTTAAAAAAAATTTATAATTATTATGGTGATATAATGAAAGAAAAAAAAGAAAATGGAAAATTAAAATTATTTATTTTAATATTTAGAATAATATCTCTTATAATTATTGCTATATGTGTTTATATTTTATACTTGTGGCATTTAGATAATTCTCAAAATAAATCTATACAAGAAAATCTTGAAAATAAATATATTAAAGTTACTATAAACCATGAACAAAATAGTGATGAGTTTTCCCCAATTTATACAGAATCTGTTGATGAAAATGGATTAAGCTTAGAGCAATTTCAAGTTGATTTTGATGCTCTTATAGAACAAAATTCGGATACAGTAGCTTGGGTAAGAGTACCTGATACTAATATTAGTTATCCTATTGTACAATCTAGTGATAATAGTTTTTATTTAAACAAAAATTTCGATAAACAAAAAAATGGAGCTGGTTGGATTTTTGCAGATTATAGAAATAATTTTGAAAAACTTGATAAAAACACAATTATCTATGGGCATAATCGAAGAAATGGCACTATGTTCAGTAATCTAAGATATTATTTAGATGAAGAGTTTTGTGCTGATATTAATCATAAATTTATTAACTTTAATACGAAAAATAGTGCATATTTAGCAGAAATTTTTTCTGTTTATAAAATATCTTCAAATAATGTGGATTTACCAAATAATTTTACAACAATTACTCAGCTAGAAGATAAACTAAATGAATGGAAATCAAATAGTATATATGATTTCCAAACTGATGTAACTACTAGTGATAATTTATTATCTTTATATACATGTGACAATAATACTACATACAGAATACTAATTCATGCAAAACTAATTCCTTTAGATTAATATACTTTGTAGAAAATAATCCTTATATAAGGATTATTTTTTTGTTCATATATTAAATTATGTTGATTTATTATGTAAATTTGTGGTATAATATAAGTGATGGCACAAATTTTCTACTGTATTATTATAGGAGGAAATAGTTATGAAAAAAATCGTATATAAACAATTGTTTATATTCATCTTTATGTTAGGATTTATTATCCTATCAACTCATGAAGTTCAAGCCAAAATTACAATTAAATCTATTACTTATGACACAAAAACAGTATGTTCTCATTCATGGGTTAAAACAAGAGTTACAAAAAACCCTACATGTACTTCAACTGGAACAGCATTATACACATGTTCTAGATGTAGAAAAACAAAAACACAATCTTTACCAAGTTTAGGTCATAATTATCAAACAAAATCTTCTACTGCCTCAACTTGCACAACATATGGATACAGACTATTACGTTGTTCTAGATGTGGTTCTCAAAAAACAGAATCTTTATCTTTAAAAAATCACAACTACACTGCTCAAAAAGCAGAATCTAAATATCTTAAATCTATAGCAACTTGCAACTCTCCAGCTGTATATTATAAGAGTTGTACTATGTGTGGTAAAAAAGGCAGTTCAACTTTTACTTATGGTCAAAAGCTATCACATGTCTACAAAATATCTCAATCCCAAATTATAGCGCAAGCAACCTGTCATTCTAAAGGTTGCCGATTAAATACATGTATATTATGTGGTAAAAAAGTATCAGAAGAAATCGCTATGCTTTCACATAAATATACTCGAACTGCTAAAAACGAATATTTGAAGTCTATTGCAACATGTTCTTCTCCTGCTATTTACTATACAAGTTGTAGTTTATGTGGTAAAAAGGGTACTTCAACTTTTACTTATGGTGATGCATTAGGTCATAATTATCAAACAAAATCTTCAAGAAATTCAACTTGCACACAAAATGGATATAAAATAATAGTATGTTCAAATTGTGGTTTGATAAAAAGTGAAGCTTTACCATTAAGTGAACATGCGTATTCTCAAAAAGTAGATCCTATATACTTAGTGTCTGAAGCAAGCTGTACCTCTCCAGCCATATATTATGAAAGCTGTACTATGTGTGGTGAAATAGGAGATTCAACTTTCACTTATGGAGATACAATTGAGCATAATTATATAGATGAAACCAAGATTTCAGCAACATTAACTAAAGATGGAAGGGTTATAAGAACCTGTTTAAACTGTGGAGACACGATAGTAGAAACTCTTAATTCTTTTGCAAATTATTTAAAAAGTAAAAATATTCCTATAAACATATCTGGTGGTTATAGTACTTCAAGTGCATTTAATTCATATTCTAATGGTTTTTATATTGCATTTAGTAATGGTGGAGCTAGTTTAAAGGATGCAGGAAGTCTTACTTCAAGAAGAGGTAATTTAATTCTCGTTGATGCAATTCCATATGTAGGAAACCTTTCAGCATCTGAAACAAGTAAATATTATTCTGATGTTCCGCCTAATCAAACTGCTGAAAATAATGGTAAAGTAAGAACTGCAAGCCAAGCTGCTAGTTCTACACAATACCTTTTAACAGAAGTTGGTAGCAAAAAAGATTATATAATGGTAGCAACTACAGATACTAGTCAATCTACAATAAGTATTACTGGCCAATTCTTCCAACAAAGTATAGAATATTTTGCATCAGGCGAAGGTTCAATACAAGATGTAGGAAGTAATCTAGTAAGCATAGAAGTAACAGGATCATCTATTATTCCAGGTAACGCAAACGCAACAAGTACATTCTATACTGTTACTTATGATAACGGACATCAGCTTCTATTAGAAATTGTTTCTTTAGATGGAGTTCGACATGATCAAATGAGAGGATCATTAGGCGTTAATGGTGAAAACAATTATTCTGGATTTATTGAGGATAGAATAGAATCATTTGGTGACTTTAATAATTCTAATGAACCGTCTTAAATAACAAAACAACCCGCAAACATGCGGGTTTGTTTTTATTCTTTAGTTATTCTTTTGATTTCTTCATGTCTTTTAATCTTTGCTGTAGTCGTTTTTATAAATTCTTCTTTGGTTAATATTAGGTTTTTAATATATTTATATATTGGTAATGACTGATTTATTTCTTTTATTTTTTCCCAAACCATTTTCTCTATTTCCTGTTCATCTACATTTGGATAATTTTCTTTAACATATTCTTCATCATATTGAACTTTAACAGATAATAATAAATCATCATCTTTTGGAAGACCAAATACCATACAATCTTTTACAATATCTAGTTTATTTATTAAGAATTCTAATTCTTCTGGATAAATATTTTTACCATTTTTTAGAACTATTACATTCTTTTTTCTTCCTGTTATAAATACAAATCCATCTTTATCAATATAAGCTAAATCTCCTGTGTAAAGCCATCCATCTTTTAATGTATTTGATGTTGAAATATCATCTTCATAATATCCCATCATTACATTTGGCCCTTTTGCAATTAACTCTCCTATACCCTCTTCATTTTTGTCAATTATCTTTACTTCAACACTCGGCATTGGAAAACCTATTGATCCATAATTTCTATATTTGTAATTCTCTGCAATAAGAACTGGAGATGCTTCTGTTAATCCATATCCTTGAACTGTTAAAATTCCAAGTTCATTAAATCCTTTTTCAACTTCTTTATCTAGCGCTGCTGCACCACTTATTACAAAACGAAGTCCACCTAATTGATCAATTATTGATTTATAAACTTTTCTTCTTACATCAATATGAAGTTTTAACAAAAAATTTGTAAATACTTTTGCAACTTTTACAATTTTTGTTTTTCCTTGTCTTTCTATTTCTTGATTTAATTTCTTATAAATATTTTCAATTAGTAATGGTACACCAACAAAAAATGTTACACCATACTCTTTTAAGTTTTGAGCTATATATCTTAAACCATCAGGAAATGCCGTTGCTAAACCGGAACTAAGCATTATTAATTGACCAGTAGATCCAAATGTGTGATGTAGTGGCAAAAATGCTAAATTCACATCTGTTTCTCTAAAATCTTCTACTAATTGCATATCACTAATATTTCTTGCTAAATTATATTGTGAAAGCATTACAACTTTTGATTCTGCAGTTGTTCCTGATGTAAAAACAAGCTCAGCAAGTTCTTTATCTTTTATTTCAGCATTCAAATACCTCTGATTTCCACTTTCAAATATCTTTTTACCGTTTTCTTTAATTTTCAATAACTCTTTGAATTCTTCTGAAGAATCCATAGAAATATATTCTCTTAAATTTGTTTTCCCATTTGCTCTTATTTCTTTTAATTGTTCTTCATATTTTGTATCGAAAATAATTGCATCTGCTTTACTTCTTATTAATGATTTTTCAAATTCATCAAATTTTAAATCCTTGTCTAATGGAACTGCTACTATTCCTCCTAGAAGTAATGCTATAAAACTTAGCACCCACTCATATCTATTCTTAGAAATAATAGCAACTCTTTTTCCTTGTAATCCTAAATTAAACAAACCTGTTCCCAGATAATTTACTTCATCTAAAAACTCTTTATAAGTAATGTCTTGATATGTTACTTCTTCTCCATTTTTATGTTTTAATTTAAAAGCAACATTATTAGGATATTGATTTACGGAATAATAAATAACCTCTCTAATGTTATCAAATGTAGGATATTCAAAAAAAGTCTCATCTTTTTTCATGTTTTTAGTCACCTCATATCTAGTTTTCAAAAACATTTTACAACACTTTCATTTTAAAGTCAATGTTAAGCAAGAAGCAAAAAGCATGTCACGCCATACTTAAAAACTTGAAAATAAAACAAAAATCTGGTATAATTATATGTTAAGGGAAGAGTTTCCCTTGTTGTTTTCGCCAACCAATACATAAGGAGGTAACATTATGAATATGGCGAAAAACGTAGCTAAGAGATTTGTATCTCTGCTTCTGGTGCTTTGCACCCTCATGCTCTGCACCTCGTACGCGTTTGCTGAACAGTCTAAAACTGAAAATTCAGCGCACTTCCTCAATGTCTCAATTTATGGTCTCAATTACTCTAAGCGCGCATATGCTTACAAATTTATTAGCAGACATGCGCCCGATACAATCTTTGATTCTGAGAATATTTATGGACTGGAATGTACTGAAAACTGGATTATGCTGTTTAACTCCGAACCTGGAGACTCATTTGTTTCAGATGAAACTCCTGATGTATTCTTCTCTGTTGACTCATGTGTTGGACCATATACAATGTCCGAAAGTACATGGGCTGCTTATCTTTTAAAACTCGCATCAAAAGGTTGTGCCGTATACGTAGTCTACTCTGACGAAGATACAGTGGCTGCAAAAATGAACCGAAAAGCCGCAATCAAGTTAGAAGAATATGCAGAAATGAATGAGAACGTAAAAAAAGACCACAATATTTATCGAGTTGAAGGCGATGGTACTGTAGGTTCTATTACTATCTTCCATTTAACTTCAGAAGAAGAATGCTACAAAAAGTCTCTGTCACAAGCTGTAAGTCTCCTCTGGGCTAAGTAAACGCAACATGTGCGCTCATCAAACTGGTGAGCGCACATTTATTTATTACTAATATTATTCTTCTTAAACTATATTTTTTTCTTCAATTCAACTTAATACGCTTATACCCTCCATAGTATATCATTTTCCTCAAAACTTGAAAAAATGCCATATTTTTGATATAATTATAATCTAAGGAATGTTTTTCCTTGTTGCTTTCGCCAATAAAATGCAAAAGGAGGCATCACAATGAAAAAGGCGAAAAATTTTTCTTGGAGATTGGTATCTCTGATCATGGTGCTGAACATACTCCTGCTTGGTGCTACTCCCGCGTTTGCTGAAGAAGTTAATGATTCCTTCAAAAAAGGCATGGAAAACTGGTTGGTCATTTGTAATTGCGGACCAGGGACTGAATTATCTTTAGAAACAGAGCCTGAACTATACTGCTTTATTGATGCATGTTTAGGTCCTGCCGATACATCTGGTCATTCATGGGCTGAGCAACTTGTAAGCCTAGCAGCTACTGGCAAGCCTGTGTATGTTTTTTATTCAGATGCCGACACAGTTCCTGCAAAGCTGAATCGAATAGCAGCTATTTGGCTAGAAAAAATGGCCGAAGACTCATCCGATATTACAAAATCCCTCAATGTTTACTTTGTTATTATTGATGGGAAAATTGGAACAATTAATCTTTTCCACCTGCCTTCTCAGGAAGAAGCTCTTCAAAAAGCTGCTGAGGAACTTGCAAACATTCTGTAAGCTATTCTGCAAACGCAAAAGCGCTCACCGTAATACGTGAGCGCCTTTTTATTTTAAACTTATTGTTCTTCTACAGTTTCAACATTATCTGCTACTGTATTTTCTTTTTCAGTATTTATTCTAATCTGTTGATAACGTTTTAACCCTGTTCCTGTTGGAATCAATTTACCAATAATAACGTTTTCTTTTAATCCTATTAAGCTATCTGTTTTACCTTTAATTGCTGCTTCTGTTAATACTTTTGTTGTCTCCTGGAATGAAGCTGCTGATAAAAAGCTTTCTGTAGCAAGAGAAGCTTTTGTAATACCAAGAAGTGCTCTCTTATATGTTGCTGGTTTCTTTCCTTCTGCTACTAATTCTTCATTTCTCTTTTCAACTTCAAGTAAATCAACTAATGATGCTGTATAAAATTCTGAATCACCTGGATTATCAATTCTAACCTTTTTAAGCATTTGTCTTGTAATAACTTCAATGTGTTTATCGTTTATATCAACACCTTGATTTCTATAAACTTTTTGAACTTCAGAAATGATATATGTGTAAACACCTTCTACACCTTTAACTGCTAATAAGTCTGATGGATTTACAGATCCTTCTGTAACTTGTTCACCAGCTTTTATTTCATCTCCATCTTTTACTCTTAATTTAGATCCGAAGCTTATTACATATGTCTTAGAATTTTCTTGATTTGTAACAATTACTTCTTTTCTCTTCTTCTCATCATTAATTCTAACTATACCATCAATTTCAGATATTATAGCCATTCCTTTAGGAGTTCTAGCTTCAAATAATTCTTCAACTCTAGGAAGACCTTGTGTGATATCTCCTCCAGCAACACCACCTGTATGGAATGTTCTCATTGTAAGCTGTGTACCAGGTTCACCAATTGATTGTGCTGCGATAATACCAACAGATTCTCCTTCGCTAACTCTTTCACGTCTAGCTAATCCCATACCATAACATTTGCTACATGCACCATGTCTTGTTCTACATTCTAGAACTGAACGAACTGCAACTTGAGTATATCCTGCATTTACAATTTGTTTAGCAATAGCATCTGTAATCATTGTATCTTTATCAACAATTAGTTTCTTTGTTTTTGGATCTTTAATATCTTCTAATGGATATCTACCAACTAATCTTTCTTGTAATGGTTCAATTATTTGATTTCCATCTTTAATATCCTCAACTATAATTCCTCTTGTTGATCCACAATCTGCTTCTCTAATAATGATATCTTGTGAAACATCAACTAATCTTCTTGTTAAATATCCAGAGTCTGCTGTTCTTAAAGCTGTATCTGTTAAACCTTTTCTAGCACCATGTGCTGAAATGAAATATTCTAGTGAATCAAGTCCTTCACGGAAGCAAGATTTAACTGGAATTTCAACTGCTTTACCAGATGTATTGGCCATAAGTCCACGCATACCTGCGATTTGTCTTAACTGGTTCATGTTACCACGGGCTCCAGATTGTGCCATCATGTAAATTGGGTTTAACTCATCGAAATTGTTTTTCATAGCTTCTGTAACATCATCTGTTGCTTTTTCCCAAATTTTAATGATTGCATTATATCTTTCATCGTTAGTAATCATACCTCTTTGATATTGTCTAAATACATTAGAAACATCTTCATCAGCTTGTGCTAAAATATCTTTTTTAGCTTCTGGTACTTTAACATCATCAACAGATACTGTTATAGCACCTTTTGTAGAATATTTATAACCTGTAGCTTTAATATAATCTAATACTTCAGCTGATTCAGATAATCCATGTACATTAATACAATTTGCAACTATTTTTCCTAAATTCTTTTTGATAACAGGAAAATCAATTTCTAAATCGAATTCTTTTTCTGGATCTGTTCTATCAACAAAACCTAAATCTTGAGGAATTCCTTGATTGTATATTAATCTTCCAACTGTTGTTTCTATTGTTTTACTTCTTACTGTTCCATCTTCATCTGTTTTAAATCTTCTTACTTTTACTTTGCAATGTAATCCAACATCACCATTTTGATATGCAAGCATAGCTTCGTCTTCATCTTGGAAGTACATGCCTTCACCTTTTTCACCATCTATTTGAACTGTTAAATAGTAAGCACCAAGAATCATATCCTGTGTAGGAACTGTAACTGGTTTACCATCTTGAGGTTTTAATAAGTTATTTGTAGAAAGCATTAAATATCTTGCTTCTGAAATAGCTTCTGGTGTTAAAGGAACGTGAACAGCCATCTGATCACCATCGAAGTCAGCGTTGAATGCTGTACAAACTAATGGATGAAGTTTAATAGCTCTACCTTCAACTAATATTGGTTGGAATGCTTGAATACCTAATCTATGAAGTGTAGGAGCACGGTTAAGCATAACTGGGTGATCTTGAATAACCTCTTCTAATATATCCCATACTTCTGGTCTTAATCTTTCAACCATTCTTTTTGCATTTTTAATATTATGTGCAATTCCACGGCCCACTAATTCTTTCATAACAAATGGTTTGAAAAGCTCAACTGCCATTTCTTTTGGAAGACCGCATTGATAAATTTTAAGTTCTGGACCAACAACGATAACTGAACGTCCAGAGTAGTCAACTCTTTTTCCTAAAAGGTTTTGACGGAAACGTCCTTGTTTTCCTTTTAGCATATCTGATAATGATTTTAATGGTCTGTTTCCAGCACCTGTAACAGGTCTACCACGTCTACCATTATCTATTAAAGCATCTACAGATTCTTGTAGCATTCTTTTTTCATTTCTAACAATGATTTCTGGTGCTCCAAGTTCTAATAATCTTTTTAATCTGTTATTTCTATTAATAACTCTTCTATATAAGTCATTTAAGTCTGATGTAGCAAATCTACCACCATCTAATTGAACCATTGGTCTTAATTCTGGTGGAATAACTGGAATAACACTCATAACCATATATTCTGGTTTGTTTCCAGATACTCTAAAAGATTCTACAGTGTCCAATCTTTTAATTAATTTTGCTCTTTTTTGCTCACTAGCTTTTGCAAGTTCTTTCTTTAAGTTTGCTGCTAATTTATTGATGTCTATTTCAGCTAAAAGTTTTCTTATAGCTTCAGCTCCCATTTCAGCTTTGAAAGAACCTCTGCCATATTTTTCTTCAGCTTCAACATATTCTTTTTCTGTTAATACTTGGCATTTTAAAAGCCCTGATGTTCCTTTATCTGTAACAATGTAAGATGCAAAGTAAATAACTTTCTCTAAACTTCTTGGAGATATATCTAAAAGTAAACCAATTCTACTTGGAATTCCTTTAAAATACCAAATGTGTGCAACTGGAGCTGCAAGCTCTATGTGACCCATTCTTTCTCTTCTTACTTTAGCTGTAGTAACTTCAACACCACATCTATCACAAACTATCCCTTTATATCTTACTCTTTTATATTTACCACAATGACATTCCCAGTCTTTTGTTGGACCAAATATTTTTTCACAGAATAAACCATCTTTTTCTGGTTTTAATGTTCTATAGTTAATTGTTTCTGGTTTTTTAACTTCTCCATGAGACCATTCTCTTATTTTCTCATCAGAAGCTAATTGTATTTTAATTTTATTAAATACTTCAAATTCTTCCACTTTAAAAGTAGCCCCCTTAATATTTTATATATACATGTGGTAGCAAAATTTGTTTTAAATTTGCTTCGCTGAACACTCATAATATGTTATTTAAAACAAATTTTAGCAACCTATAAATATTATTAAATTAATTTTTCTTATTCATCATCTTCGCCATCAATAGCATCTAAGTCTTTGAATATTTTGTCATCTGGCATATCTTCTTCGTCCATGATGTTTGTGAAGAAATCATCTCCATCTTCTTCTGATTCTTCTTCAATTTCTTCATCAGAAATTTCATTTACACCTTCAGCTTCTAATTCGCTTTCATCGATTCTTTCTTCTACTCCATCTAGACCTTCTTCTTGATGTTCATTAATTTCAATTTCTTCATCATATTCTGTATATAGTTTAATATCTAGTCCTAAAGATTGAAGTTCTTTTACTAATACTTTAAAGCTTTCTGGAATTCCTGGTGTTGGAATATTTTCTCCTTTAACAATAGCTTCATAAGTTTTTACTCTACCTATAACATCATCAGATTTCATTGTTAAGATTTCTTGTAATGTGTATGCCGCACCATAAGCTTCTAGTGCCCAAACTTCCATCTCACCAAATCTCTGTCCACCAAATTGAGCTTTACCACCAAGTGGTTGTTGAGTAAC
>JAEEGL015841305.1_pt1 | contig 35660 bp, 28 predicted proteins | sample 9134231 | NCBI WGS metagenome assembly JAEEGL01 (sample SAMN16246548, study PRJNA631951) | gut metagenome | biome: gut microbiome; feature: rumen; material: fiber-attached | host: Bos | place: Iran: Karaj | collected 2018-10
CCGCCGGGAGGAGTACCGCCGGGGCCGCCTTCAGGCGGAGTGCCGCCGGGACCGCCCTCCGGAGGAGTGCCGCCGGGACCGCCCTCCGGCGGAGCGCCGCCGGGCGCACCGGATTCACCCTCGTCGCCTCCCACCACGGTCGTTCCGGAGACCGCGGCGGATCCTTCCTGCTTTTTTTTGCAGCCCGCAAATGCGGCCGCCGCAAGACATAATATCAAGATCAATGCGATTATTCTTTTCATATGCGCCTCCTGTGAAGTTTTTTATCGATCATATGATACCACGCGGCTCCCGGAATATCACGTTTCTGCATGCTTCGTTCCCGGAGTGTCAACAGTTCGTCAAAAAGCGCTTGCGGGCGCCTCATTCCGCTCAACAAATATACATATGAAACGGAGCCCCATCCTATTTACAATTTAACGCGGATATGGTATTATAACATCAAAGGTATTACCAATAAAACATGCCTTGATGCTAAAATGGTCAAGTATGTGTAATGCCTCCACAAGATCGATTTAACACAGCTCCGCATGGCTGGAAAGGGGTCAAATAATGAAAAAGATCGCGTTGATAATGGGCAGCGACAGCGATATGCCCGTAGTGGAAAAAGCCGTTTCCGTACTGAAAAAACTTGAAATACCCCACACCGTACATATCATGAGCGCTCACCGCACTCCCGACCGCACGAGCGCGTTTGCGAAAAACGCCGAATCGGAAGGTTACGGCGTGCTCGTCGCGTTTGCGGGCAAGGCCGCGCATCTTGCGGGCGTTATCGCCGCAAACACCGTGCTCCCCGTGATAGGCGTGCCTATAAAGGGCTCTGATCTGGGCGGTCTCGACGCGCTTCTCGCCACCGTGCAGATGCCCTCCGGCATACCCGTGGCGACCGTTGCGATAGACGGCGGCGCCAACGCCGCGTGGCTTGCGGCAAGGATGCTCTCCAACGAGGAGCCGGAGCTGCGCGAAAAGCTCCGCGCGGAAGCGGCCCGCATGGCGGCCGAGGTCGAAGCCAAGGATAATAAACTCAACAACAATTAAAGGAGATAAATCCAATGAAGAGCAGCAGTAAATCCTACGCCGAGGCCGGCGTTGATATCACCGCGGGTTATGAGGCGGTAAAAAGGATCAAGGATCACGTCGCAAGGACAAAGATACCGGGCACCGCTTCGGAGCTTGGCGGCTTTGGCGGCGCTTTCGAGCTTATGGGCTATAAGGAGCCCGTCCTTATCTCCGGCACGGACGGAGTCGGCACCAAATTAAAGCTTGCCTTCCGTATGAACAAGCACGACACCATCGGCGTCGACTGCGTGGCAATGTGCGTAAACGACGTCGTCTGCTCGGGCGCTCAGCCCATATTCTTCCTCGATTACATCGCCTGCGGCAAGCTCATCCCCGAAAGGATCGAGAGCATCGTAAAGGGCGTTGCGGACGGCTGCTGCGAATCCGGCTGCGCGCTGATAGGCGGCGAGACCGCGGAAATGCCCGGCTTCTATCCCGAAAACGAATACGATCTTGCGGGCTTTGCGGTTGGCGTGGTCGAAAAATCCGTGCTCATGGACAACTCCAACGTCAAAGCGGGCGACGCGCTCATAGCGATGCCCTCCTCCGGCGTTCATTCCAACGGCTTCTCCCTCGTGAGGAAGATATTCGACGTCGAAGGCGAGGAGCTTTTTGAGTACGTTCCCGAGCTCGGCATGAAGCTGGGCGAGGCGCTCCTTACCCCCACAAGGCTTTACGTCAGGCCCGTTCAGGCCATGCGCAAAGCTGCCGAAGTCCATTCGCTCGCGCACATCACCGGCGGCGGCTTCTATGAGAACATCCCCAGGGCCATCCCCGCAGGTCTTACCGCAAGGGTTTACAGGGATAAAGTCCGTGTTCTGCCCATATTCGACGTTATCGCCAAAAAGGGCAATATCCCCGAGCGCGATATGTTCAACACCTTCAACATGGGCGTCGGCATGGTAGCCACCGTTCCCGCCGAGGACGTCGATAAGGCGCTCGCCGCGCTTCGTGAAAACGGCGTCGAAGCCTACGTCGTGGGCGACGTCATCGAATCTGAAGAGGGCGTTATCGTATGTTAAAGGCAAGAGCGGCCGTTCTCGTATCGGGCGGCGGTACAAATCTCCAGGCGCTGATAGACGCTTCCGCAAACGGGCTGACGCCCCATGTGGAGCTTGCCGCAGTCGTATCGAACCGCGAGGGCGCCTATGCGCTCGAACGAGCGAAAAACGCGGGCATCCCGGGCGTTTTCATCCCCAACGGCCCCTGCTTTGAGGAGGAGCTCCTGGCGCTGCTCGACAGGAACGAGATCGATTTTATAATCCTTGCCGGGTTCCTCAGGATACTCTCCGCCGGATTCATCAACGCTTATCGCGGCAGGATGATAAACGTTCACCCCTCGCTCATACCTTCGTTCTGCGGCAGGGGCTATTACGGCCTGAAGGTGCATGAGGCGGCGCTCGCCCGCGGCGTAAAGGTCACGGGGGCCACCGTGCACATAGTTACCGAGGAGGCGGACGCAGGCCCGATACTCCTTCAGAAGGCGGTCGAGATACTTGAAAACGATACTCCCGAAACGCTTCAGCGCCGGGTCATGGAGCAGGCCGAATGGATACTGCTCCCCAAAGCGGCAGAAATGCTTGCGGAAAAACTGATAATGGAGAAATGATCTATGAATGAGCTTTATTCCCTTCTTCGCACACAGCAGTACTCCGGCCGCGGGATAATCCTCGGCGCGACCCCCAAGGGCAAGATCGCGATCGCCTATTTCATAATGGGCAGATCCGCCTCCAGCCGCGCCCGCCGGTTCGTCAGGATGGGCGACGATCTCGCCATCAAATACACCGCGAATAACGATCCCGAACATGCGGAGCTCATTATTTATTCGCCGATCCGCGTGCTTGGCAGCAACGTGATCGTCACCAACGGCGACCAGACCGATACCGTTTACGATGCGCTCGTGCTCGGAGGAAGCTTCGAATCCGCTTTGAGGACCCGCTGCTTCGAGCCCGATCCGCCTCATTTTACCGCAAGGATAAGCGGTCTTGTTACCGTTGCGGAAGGCTCTGCCTCGTTCAGGCTTTCCGTTCTCAAGGCCGGCGATCCCGAGGGCAAGACCTGCGTACGCAGCTTCTTCGAGTATGAAATGCAGCCCGGCGTCGCGCACTATATCCACACCTACATGGGCGGCAGCGAGGTATTGAAGACCTACTCGGGCGAGCCGTGGGAGGTCGAGACCGTCGACGATATCGACGCCTTCACGGAGATCGTGTGGAACGGCATCAACGAGGATAACAAGGTCGCCCTTTACGTAAGGTTCGTCGATCCCGCCACGGGCGAATACACCGACAGGCTGATCAACAAGAACGAATAACGGTATTCAAGACCGATCCGAAACCATAATAAACAGGCAATATTTGTCGGAAAAGGAAACAGTATGAAAGAGCTTAAACTGAAATACGGATGCAACCCCAACCAGAATCCCGCCCGCCTCTCAATGCCCGATGGGAGCGACCTTCCCTTTGAGGTGTTGAACGGCACTCCCGGTTATATCAATTTTCTCGATGCGCTCAATTCCTGGCAGCTCGTCAAGGAGCTCAAAAGCGCGCTCGGGCTTCCCGCTGCGGCCTCGTTCAAGCACGTAAGCCCCGCCGGCGCGGCGGTCGGCGTCGAGCTTTCCGATGTAATGAAGAAAAAGCTCTTCGTTGAGCATATAGAAAACATCAACGATTCCGCGCTCGCCTGCGCTTACGCAAGGGCGAGGGGCGCCGACAGGATGAGCAGCTTCGGCGATTTCATCGCGCTTTCCGACAAATGCGATATCCTGACCGCCATGGTCATAAAGCCCGAGGTCTCCGACGGCGTCATCGCCCCCGATTACGATCCCGAGGCGCTGGAGCTTTTAAAGACCAAGAAGGGCGGCAAGTACTGCATAATCAAGATCGATCCCGATTACACCGCTCCCGAATCCGAAACGAAGGAAGTTTTCGGCGTTGCGTTCACGCAGAAGAGGAACGACGCCGTGCTCGACGAGACCACCCTTACCAATATCGTCACCGTTAATAAGGAGCTTCCGGATCACGCCAAGCGCGATCTCATAGTCGCCATGATCACGCTCAAATACACCCAGTCCAATTCCGTCTGCTACGCGGTCGACGGGCAGGCGATAGGCGTCGGCGCAGGTCAGCAGTCAAGGATCCATTGTACCCGTCTTGCGGGCGACAAGGCCGATAACTGGCTCATGCGCGAGCATGAAAAGGTGCTCTCCCTCCCGTTCAAAGAGGGTATTGGTCGTCCCGACAGGGATAACTGCATCGACTGCTACATCTCCGATCACGCCGAGGACGTGCTTTCGGAGGGCGAGTGGCAGCGCTTCTTCACCGAAAAGCCCGAAGCTCTCACCGCAGAGGAAAAGCGCGAGTTTTTGAAGACCCGCGCGGGCATCGCGCTCGCTTCCGACGCGTTCTTCCCGTTCTCCGATAATATCACCAGGGCTGCCAGGAGCGGAGTCAAATACATAGTCCAGGCCGGCGGCTCGAAACGCGATCAGGACGTCATAGACGAAGCCGACCGCCTCGGCATCACCATGGTGACGAACGGTATCAGGCTGTTCCATCATTGATCGGGGATATGGCCCCGCGTTCAATTTGAACCCGACGCGGCAAACAAATCGACAAAAAAGGAACGAATCATATGAATATTCTCATCATCGGCGGCGGCGGCCGCGAATACGGCATAGCTAAAAGGCTTCGCGCGGACGATCGCGTTGAAAAGATCTGGGCGCTTCCCGGCAACGGGGGCATGGAGGAATTCTGCGAGTGCGTCGGCATAAAGGCGACCGATCTCGAAGGCGTCTGCGGTTTTGCCGCGGAGCACAAGGTCGATTTTGCGGTGGTCACTCCCGACGATCCCCTTGCCATGGGCATGGCGGACAGGCTTCGTGAAATGGGCGTTCCCTGCTTCGGCCCTTCCGCGGCCGCGGCGAGGATAGAATCCAGCAAGATCTTCTCCAAAGAGCTGATGAAAAAATACGGCATCCCGACGGCTAAGGCGGTATCACTCGATTCGATGGAGGATGCGCTTCGATACGTCGCCGGGAACGAGCCGCCCATGGTCGTCAAGGCCGACGGGCTCGCGCTCGGCAAGGGCGTATTCATCTGCCGCACCCATGAAGAAGCCGAGGCCGCGGTCAGGGAGCTTATGGAAAACAGGCTTTTCGGCAGGAGCGGCGACCGCATACTGATCGAGGAGTTCCTTGAAGGCCCCGAGGTTTCGGTCCTCAGCTTTACCGACGGCAAAACGCTCGTCCCCATGGTTTCTTCAATGGATCACAAGACCGTCGGCGAAGGCGGGACGGGCCCCAATACCGGCGGCATGGGCGTTATCGCCCCAAACCCATATTACACGCCGGAAACGGCGAAAGAGTGCATGGAGCGCATCTTCATGCCTACGATCAGGGCTATGGAGGAGGAGGGCTGCCCGTTCTCCGGCTGTCTGTATTTCGGATTGATGATAACGAAGGACGGCCCCAAAGTCATCGAGTACAACTGCCGCTTCGGCGATCCCGAGGCGCAGACGGTGCTCCCGCTCATGGAGACCCCGCTGCTTGACGCGATGCTTGCCTGCGAAAACGGCACGCTTGCCGATACGCCCGTGAGCTTTTCCGATAAGGCGGCGGCAAACGTCGTGCTTGTCTCCGGAGGCTACCCCGGCAGGTACGAGAAAGGGCTGCCTGTCACGATAGGCGATCCCGGCGAGGGCGTTGAGATAGTGCACGCCGGAACGAAGCTGACCGCCGAAGGCTACGTTACCGCGGGCGGCAGGGTGATAAACGTCGTCGCCGTTGCGGATACGCTCGGTGAAGCGCTCGATAAAGCATATGCGGGAACCGAAAAGGTCTATTTTGCCGGCATGTACATGCGGCGCGATATAGGGCGCACGGCGCTTGAAACAAACAGAGAATAACAGGGAGGCAAGCTATGGTTTTCAGAGTTTATACCGAAAGGAAAAACGAATTCTCCCATGAGGAGGAGGCTTTAAGAAACGATTTCGTTTCGCTCCACGGCATCGCGAGCCTCAACAGGATAAGGATACTCCGCCGCTACGACGTTGAAAACGTCGATGAGGCGACGTTTAAAAAGAGCGTTGGAAGCGTTTTCTCCGATCCGAGGACGGAAACGGTATTGTATGAGCTCCCGGCGGACGCCGATTACGCCTTCGCCGCGGAATATCTGCCCGGTCAGTACGATCAATGCGCCGACGCGGCGCAGCAGAGCATAAAGCTCATAGCTTTGGGCAGCGGCGAAGGGGCGGAGCCCATCGTCCGCACGGCAAGGGTGTATCTTGCCTACGGCCGCCTTACCGAGGCCGACCGCCGCGAGATCAGATCCACTCTTATCAACCCCGTCGACAGCCGCGAGGGCGAGCTTTCCGAATACGAAAGCCTTGCGCAGACCTACTTTGAGCCCGATTCCGTCGAGTTCATCGAGGGCTTCACAAAGCTTGACGACGCCGGCCTTGAAAAGCTGATCGCGGATATGGGCCTTGCCATGGATCTTGCGGACGCCGAATGCTGCCGCGAGTATTTCAAAAAGGAGGGCCGCGATCCTTCCGTGACCGAGATCAAGGTGCTCGATACCTACTGGTCGGATCATTGCCGCCATACCACCTTCAACACCCATATCGACAGCATCGAGTTCGAGGATGAAGAGGTCAGGGCCTCCTTCGAACGCTATATGAAGCTGCGCGAGCTGACGGGCGATAAGAAGCCCGTCTGCCTGATGGATATGGCTACCATCGGCGGCAAGTATTTAAAGCGCGCCGGCAAGCTCACCAGGCTCGATGAATCCAAGGAGATCAACGCCTGCACGGTGAAGGTCGATGTCGATCACAACGGCGTAAAGGAGCCCTGGCTCCTGCTCTTCAAGAACGAAACTCACAACCATCCCACCGAGATAGAGCCCTTCGGCGGAGCCGCTACCTGCGTCGGCGGCGCCATCCGCGATCCGCTCTCCGGCAGGGGATACGTATATCAGTCGATGAGGATCACCGGCGCGGCGGATCCCACCCGTCCCGTTTCGGAAACGATCCCCGGCAAGCTCCCGCAGAGGCGCATCGTCAGGGAGGCTGCCGCCGGATTCTCCTCCTACGGCAACCAGATAGGCCTTGCGACGGGCCTCGTTCGCGAGATCTACCATGAGGGCTACGCCGCAAAGCGTATGGAAGTCGGCGCGGTGATCGCCGCTGCCAAGCGTGAGAACGTCCGCCGCGAGGAACCCGAAGCGGGCGACTGCGTGATACTCATGGGCGGCAAAACCGGCAGGGACGGCTGCGGAGGCGCAACCGGCGCATCAAAGGCGCATACGTCCTCCTCGCTCGAGCTCTGCGGCGCCGAAGTTCAGAAGGGCAACGCGCCCGAAGAAAGGAAGCTCCAGAGGCTCTTCAGGAACCCGAAGGCTTCGCGCATGATCAAGCGCTGCAACGATTTCGGCGCGGGCGGCGTTTCCGTCGCTATCGGCGAGCTTGCGGACGGTCTCACGATCGATCTCGATAAGGTGCCTAAAAAGTACATGGGCCTTGATTCCACCGAGCTTGCCATCTCCGAATCCCAGGAGCGCATGGCGGTGGTCGTTGAAAAGCAGGACGCCGATGAGTTCATAAAGCTCTGCGCGGCGGAGGGCATCGACGCGGTCAAGGTCGCAAGCGTTACCGACGACGCGCGCCTCACCATGTATTTCAAGGGGCAGAAAGCGGTCGATCTTTCAAGGGAATTCATCGATACCAACGGCGCGGCGAAGCATATCTCGATCCGCGTCGCAAAGCAGGAGACGTATAAAAACCTTCCCAAAGCGGGAAGCTTTAAGGAAAAGCTGCTTATGACCGCGGGCGATCTGAACGTCTGCTCGCAGAGGGGGCTTTCCGAGACGTTCGATTCCACCGTCGGCGCGAATACCGTGCTCATGCCCTTTGGCGGCAGGCTCCAGCTTACCCCCACTCAGGCTATGGCGGCAAAAATCCCCGTCCGCGACGGAAAGACCGATACCTGCTCCGTAATGGCTTACGGCTTCGATCCCTACGTTTCCGAGGCTTCGCCCTATTACGGCTCCTATATGGCGGTCGTCGGCTCTCTTGCAAAGCTCGTCGCCGCAGGCGCCGATGTGGACGAATGCTGGCTCAGCTTCCAGGAGTACTTTGAGCGTCTCCGCTCCGAGACCGCGTGGGGCAAGCCGGCCGCGGCCCTTTTAGGCGCTCTCGACGCGCAGATCGATCTCGGCGCCGCCGCCATCGGCGGCAAGGATTCCATGAGCGGCAGCTTTGAGAACATCTCCGTTCCGCCTACGCTCATCTCCTTCGCGGCCGCGCTCGGCAGCGTAAAGAACATAATCTCTCCCGAATTCAAACGCGCCAACGATAAGGTCTATCGTCTGAGGGCGGCAAAAAAAGAAAACGGCCTTCCCGAGCCCAAAGCGCTTAAGAACCTCTTCGATCTGGTCGGAAGGCTCATAAGGGACGGCGGGATCATCTCCGCTTACGTGCCCGAAAGGTTTGGCGCGGCGGAAGCCCTGCTGAAGATGTGCATGGGCAACGGCGTCGGAATAAAGCTCGATACCGATGATATTTTCGGATCGGAGACCGGCGCGTTCATAGTCGAGGTCAGCGGCGAGCCCGCCCTTGAGGCGGATGGAGTAACGGCGGAGCTTCTCGGCGAAACCACCGCCAAGCCCGTGATCTCCTGCGGGGGAGAGGACGCCGCGCTTAATGAACTGCTCGGCGCCTATGATGCAAAGCTTGAAGCGATATTCCCCGTCGGGTGCGATAACGGCGGCATGATCGAGCTCAACTGCGCCGATAAGCCATACGTCAAGCCCTTCGGGATAAAGACCGCGTCGCCCAAGGCGGTCATCCCGGTATTCCCGGGCACCAACTGCGAGTATGAGACCGAGCGCCGCTTCAAAAAAGCGGGCTTCGAAACCGAGATCGTCGTTATCCGCACCGGCTCTTCCGCCGCGCTGCGCGATTCGATCTGTGATTTCACAAAAGCGGTCGATTCCTCCGAAACGCTGTTCATCCCCGGCGGCTTCTCCAACGGCGACGAGCCCGACGGTTCCGGCAAATTCATAGCGGCCTTCATAAGGAACGCCGAATGTGCCCGCTCGGTCGAGGCGCTCTTAAAGCGCGGCGGCCTTATCGGCGGCATCTGCAACGGCTTCCAGGCGCTGCTGCGCACGGGCCTTTTGCCCTTCGGCCGCATCACCGAGCCGCGTGAGGATATGCCCGCCCTCACTCATAACGTCATCGGCAGGCATCAATCGAGGATAGTCCGCGTTCGCGTCGAGACCTCGGCTTCCCCGTGGCTCAGGAACGTCCGCGCGGGCGAGGTGTACTGCGTGCCCATCTCCCACGGCGAAGGACGCTTCGTAGCGCCCGCGTCCGTCATCGGGGAGCTTGCTTCCGAAGGCCAGATCATCACGAGGTACGTTGACGCCTCGGGCGAGCCTTCAATGGATATCGCGTTCAACCCCAACGGCTCGTACGGCGCGATCGAGGGCGTCTGCTCGCCCGATGGCCGCGTGTTCGGCAAGATGGGTCATGCGGAGCGCATAGGCGAAGGCCTCTATAAGAACGTCCCCGGCGTTTACGATATGAGGCTGTTTGAGTCCGCGTTCGATTTCTTTAACTGATATAAGCATTTTTCAGGGGGTAGTCATGGCAAAGCTGATCGATGGAAAATTAATAGCAGGCAAGGTCAAGGCCGAGGTGGCGGAGGGCTCCGAAAGGCTCGTCCGTGAATTCGGAGAGGAAGCCCGTCCCAATATGACGCTGATCGAAGTGGGCAGCGACCCGGTCTCAAAGAGGCTGGTCGAGCTCAAAGCAAAGGACTGCGAGGCCACGGGGATAATCCCCACCGTGATCGCGCTGTCCGAATCCACGTCCGAAGCCAAGCTCCTTCGCCTTATAGAAAGGCTCAACGCCGATGAGGACGTCAAGGCGATACTCTGCCAGCTTCCCGTGCCGGAGCATATCTCCACCAAAAAGCTGCTGGCGGCCATCGCCCCCGAAAAGGACGTCGACGGATTCTCCGCCCGCATCGACTGCGACGATTACGACGTCGCGGCCTGCACTCCCGCCGCCGTCATGCGTATGCTGAAGGAGAGCGGGGTAGACGTCGCCGGCAAGCATTGCGTCGTCGTCGGAAGAAGCAACATAGTCGGCAAGCCCATGGCGATACAGCTCCTCATAAACGATGCGACCGTCACCGTCTGCCACAGCAAAACGACGGACCTTGAGGAGCACACCAAGAGGGCGGACGTGCTGATAGTCGCCGTCGGTTCCCCGCGCTTCATCACGGGCGATATGGTCAAGGAGGGAGCGGTCGTCATCGACGTCGGCATGAACTATATCGACGGGCACCCCGTAGGCGACGTGGATTTCGATTCTGTCGAGCCCAAGGCCGCGATGATAACTCCCGTTCCCGGCGGCGTTGGCCCGATGACGAGGGCTTACCTTCTGGTGAACGCGCTGCTGCTCGCGGAAAGAAAGGTCAAATAGGGAGCTGATCATTCGATATCGAAGTCGGAATAAACTCAATAAACCCGGAGGCAAAACTGCCTCCGGGCTTTTACGTAAAAAGGCTCCCTTTATTCAAGGGAGCTGCGGGCGTCGGCTGAATGAAGAGATGTTAACTCCGGATCATACATCCCCTGCGGATGCTTCCGCTTCCCGTAAACACCTTCTTCTTATCGTTTCCGAGAATATGAAATGCGTCAATCCCGTCAGCGCCCAGCTTATGGGGTAGGACAGATACACTATCCAAATGCTCTCCGTGCCGCGGCAGACGGTGAATATCCATATCACTCTGAATACGCAGGTTCCTATCAGCGATACCGCCGTGGAGGTCGCGCTTCTGCCGAGGCCGCGCAATACGCCCGAGCCTACCTCCATGAAAGCGAGCAGGAAGAAGGGTATCAGCATCAGCTTCATTCGCGTCATCGCGGTTTCCAGAGCGAGCGGCGCGTCGACGTAGAGCGCAAGCAGCGGCTTATGGAAGCCGAGCAGCACAACGGCCGCAGTTACGGCGATGATGCCGGTCAATGCGTAGCAACTCTTCATGACCTTGCCTATGCGCTTGAATTTGCCCGCGCCGTAGTTCTGGCTCGTAAAGGTCACGGAGGCCTGATAGACCGAGTTGGTCGAAACGTACGCAAAACCTTCAAGGTTCGTTGCGGCGGCGTTGCCGTCAATAACGGCGCTTCCGCCGGGGCAGAGGCGGTTGTTGAAGCCGATGATGGTCGACTGTATCAGCATATTCGAAACGGAGAACAGCGCACCCTGGATCCCCGCGGGCAGGCCGTCCCTTATGATCTCCTTCACCGCGGTCTTTTCAAAACGGAGCTTTTTGAGGCTCAATCGGCACAGGCCGGTATCCTTCATCAAAATGGCGGAGAGTATCACCGTTGAGGCCGCGTTTGCCATTACCGTGGCTATCGCCACGCCATCGACGCTCATGCCCAGCGCGAGCACGAAAAACAGATTGAGCCCGACGTTCAAAAGCCCCGTTCCCGCAAGCACCCAGAGCGGAGTCGCGGTATCGCCCTTGGCGCGGAAAATGGCGATAAGGTAGTTCGAAAGCGCGATGAACGGCACTCCGGCAAAGTAGATCCTCGTATAGAGCGTGGCAAGATCGAGTATGTGCCCTTCGTCGCCGAGCAGCGCAAGCACGGGGCGGCTGACGAAAAGCCCGATTGCGGAGCAGATAAGGCCGGTCGCCAGCCCTATCAAAAGCGATGAGTGCACCGAATTGCCGACCGCTTCGGGATCGTTCTTGCCTATGTTCCTTGCGACGACGATGTTCGTGCCGATCGAAAAGCCCATGAATATGTTGACTATGAAATTGATCATAGCCGTTGTTGTGCCGATCGAGCCTATCGCGCCGTTTACGTTGGACATCCCGGCGACTATCATATCCGCGGCGTTGTAGAGCACCTGCAGCATGTTGGTTATCATCAGCGGCAGCGCGAAAAGGAACACCTTTTTGAAAAGGGGCCCTTCAAGCATATTGATCTCTCTCGAACGCTTAAGTATGTTCATCGATCACGGCGGGGCGGCTCAGATGCGCCTGTCCTTTCTTTTAAACGGCTCGTCGACGCGCTCGTTGATAAGCCGGCCGTAAAGCTCCGGCCTGCGGTACGCGTTGCCGTGCACCTCGGTTTTCCTGTATGCGCGAAGCGTATCGAGGTCGAGTTGAGCAGTATAGACTCCGGGTTCGCTCCCTGCTTCGAAAACGCAGGTATCGCGCGAATCTTCATCCTCGGGCAGATAGGCCACGCCGTCAAACAGCGTGGAATGACCGTTGCAGTCGGGCTGGCCTTCGGGATAGTTGCAGGTGGCTATGGCCAGCATGTTTTCATATGCGCGCCCGCGAAGCTGCGAAAGGCGGTTGATCTCCATCGGGCATGCGTTGGGCACCAGAATGAGCTCCGCCCCTTTAAGCATAAGAAGCCTTGCGCTCTCGGGGAATTCGCGGTCGTAGCAGATCATCGCGCCGACCTTAACTTCGCCCTTTGCAGTCTCAAGCTCGCAGACGTAAAAATCGTTTCCCCTCGCCAGCACCCGCTCGTCGGAAAAATCGCAGGTGTGCACCTTGGCGTAATCGAGCACGCGGCGGCCCCGCATATCGAAGAGCGCGAGCGAATTGCGCGAAAAAGCGCCGTAGGCTTCAAGATAGGTGATCCCGATCGCCATTTCAAGCTCGCGCGCAAGCGAAGCAAAGCATTTTATGAACATTGAATCCGGCCCCAGCGACGCGGCTTCGAGCGCCTCCTGCTCCTGCGGCACGGAATAGCCTGCCGACCACATCTCGGGGAACAGCGCAATATCCGCGCCCTTAGCCTTAGCCTCGCGGCAGGCGGCCATCCCGCGCGAAAGCTGCTCTGAAAGCGAGCCCCCGGGGAGAAGCTGCAGGAAGGCGATATTGAGCATGGTCTCACGGCCCTTTTTATTAATGCGCGCCATGAGCGAATAGGCGAGCCTGTGCCCGTCCGTTTCCTCGTAAAAATCCTTCATCTCGGCGCACGGAAAATCCCCGCACTCTCCGCAGCAGGAAACCCCGCGGGTATTGCAGCACCTGACGGGCATACAGGGATCGTCGCCCCACTCGGTCTGACGGCATCCGGGGCATTTGCCCGAAGCAAGATCGGGGCATACGGAGCAATCCACCCCGCAGAACCCCATTTTGGTCATATCCATGGCGTGCTCCTATCCTAACAAAAGGGCCGTTGTAAACGGCCCTTTCTGATCGCTTTTTATTCTCCGAAAAGCTTTGAATTGCACTTGGGGCAGATGGGATCCGCCTCAGCCGCAAGCATTTCGTCGTCGACGGGGACTATCTCGCCGCAGTTGGGGCAGGTGAAGAAATCGAAATCATCCTCCCACTCCTCGCCCTCGGGGGGCCAGTCCTCGGCTTCCTCCTCATCCTCGTCCTCAAGCAGGAACCCAAGGACCTCGTCGAGCTCGTCGATATCCTCGTCGATCTCATCGAGATCGTTTTCAAGCATATCGACCCTCGCGGATTCGGTCTCGAGCTCATCGGCCATGGATTCAAGACAGTCGGCTATGGCGCGCAGAAGCTTGGTGTTGTCGTCATCGGGCAGCTTCATGCCGTCCATAAGGCCGCGAAGGTAAGCAACTTTAGTCTTCATCAGCAGCGCTCCATGTACTCGCCGGTGCGGGTATCGATGCGGATGCGGTCGCCCTCGTTGACGAAGAGAGGAACGTTTACAACGTAACCGGTCTCAACGGTCGCCTGCTTGGTGACGTTGGTGGCGGTATCGCCGCGGACGCCGGGCTCGCACTCGGTAATGGTGAGCTCAACGAAGTTGGGAGCCGCAACGCTGAACGCCTTGCCCTTGTAGAAGCGGATGGTGACGTTCATGTTCTCGACGATGAAGTTGATGGCGTCCTCGACCTGCTCATGGTTGAGCTCGAGCTGTTCGTAGTTCTCAACGTCCATGAAGGTGTAGAGATCGCCGTCGTTATACAGATACTGCATCTCACGGGTCTCGATATGAGCGGTGGGATACTTATCGGTGGGGGAGAAGGTCTTTTCAAGAACAGCGCCGGTCATGACGTTTTTGAGGCGGGTGCGGACGAAAGCCGCGCCCTTGCCGGGCTTAACGTGCTGGAAATCGGCAATGCTCCAAACCTGACCGTCTATTTCAACGGTGACGCCTTTGCGAAAATCGCCTGCTAAAATCATAGAATACCTCCAAGTAATGTATTAGTAAGTCGGTTTATACCAAAAGCGGACGGTTCCGCGTAAGGTCAAATGATGATGAGTTCCTTGCCTGTCGAGGCAAGATCGATGTAGCCGTCCTCGGTAAGCACGCAGTCGTCCTCGATGCGCACTCCGCCGAGATCCTCTATATAGATGCCGGGCTCGACGGTGATGGTGCTGCCGGGAACGAGAGTGTCCTCGGAACGGCTCGAGGCATAGGGCGCCTCGTGGATATCAAGACCGAAGCCGTGACCGAGGGAGTGACCGAAGTTCTTCCCGTAGCCAGCCTCCGTGATCACGCCGCGCGCAACTGCGTCGAGCGCCCTGGCGCTCATACCGGGCTTTAATGCTTCGAGAGCGGAAAGCTGAGCCTTGAGAACGATATCGTAGATCTTCCTGAGCTCGCCGCAGGGCTCGCCTATCGCGATAGTCCTCGTCATATCGGAGCAGTAGCCGTTGTACTTGCAGCCGAAGTCGATAACGACCAGATCGCCCTCGGTAAGCTTCCTCGCGCCGGGTACCGCGTGGGGCAGCGCGCCGTTGGGGCCGGAGCCGACGATGGTATCGAAGGAGTTCTCATCTGCGCCGTGAACGCGCAGCAGATGATCGAGCTCGTTGGCGACCTGCTTTTCGGTCATGCCGGGGCGGATCCACTTGACGAGCTCCGCAAATGCGGCGTCCGCGATGGACTGCGCCTTTTTAAGGCACTCGACCTCGAACTCATCCTTGACGAGCCTGCATCTGTCGATCGCGTCGGTCATGGGAACGAGCTCAACGGGCATATCCTTGTAGTTGTTGAAAGCGCGAACGGTAAGATAGCCGTCCTCGAAAGCGCACTTTTTGACCCCGAGCTCCTTCAGCACCGCCGCGATCTCATCGGAGGCGATAGCCCTGGAGGTCTCGACGACCTCAAACGTGGGAGCGCTCAGCTGGTTTGCCTGAATGATGTAGCGGAAATCGGTGAGCAGGACGCGCCTGCTGCCGGTGATGACGAGCACCGCTTCATCGCTTGTAAAGTTTGAGAAGTAGCGGATGTTCGTGCCGGAGGTGATGAGCGCCGCGTCGACGCCTTCTTCGGCAAGCACGCTTATAAGCTTCTCGCATCTTTTCATCAACATGAAAAAAATACTCCCTTCCGCCGCAAAAGCGGCAACTGACGCCCTCCGGATACCGTCCTTTGGGGCGCGGGCATATTGACCCTCTTTTACAACATAATATTATAACACATAATGACGGCTTGAAACAAGTGCTATTTTTGCATTATTCCGCACTAATTCGCGTTTTTTTATAAAACGAGCGGCCGGATACCGCCCGTTGAGCCGTTTTGAAGATTTTTATGCGGAAGTGTCATATTCTTCTGAACGGAAGAATACAATATGAAGTACACAGGATAACGAAAGGGGCGGATCGAATGAAAAGACCGATCGGGCGGGGATCCGATCCCGGAGAACTCAAAGACCTTATGCAAAGAGCCGCGGCGCTGCTCTCGGGCGTATTCATGATGCTCGGGCTGCTTGTTTCGAGCGCTTTTTCTCAGCCGATGAAGCAGGCGATGATCAGCATATCTCAGCCTTCGCAGCTTCTACCCGAGGTTACCGCGGCGCCCTCCGCGCTTCCGAAGACCACTCCCGATCCCACGCTTTCAATACGTTTGACCAACGTGGACAAGGACGTTGGAGCCGACGTTATCGTAAAGCTTATAGGGATCGAAAAAAGCACGGAGCCCGTCCCGCTTTCGGGGGACGAGCCCACGGTGCTCATTTACCATACGCACGATACGGAAGCGTACAGGCAGACGACGGACGACGAATACGAGACCTCCGGCAAGGATCGCACGGAGGATAACGATCATAACGTATACGCCGTCGGCGAGGAGCTCAAGAGGATCCTTCGGGAGGAGTACGGCATCATCGCGATCCATGCCGACGAAAAGCACGAAAAGCCCCTGATAACCACCGCTTATTCGCGCTCGCTCGAAACCATGAGGCGGTATAAGCAAATGTATCCGTCGCTTGAAATGTTCATCGACCTGCACAGGGACGGAGTCGCCGATACGGGGTATGAGGATGATTTCGTGGTGGTAGACGGTCTTGAGTGCGCGAGGATGATGTTCGTCGTCGGCACGGGCAAGAGCGGCAAAAGCTCCCAGACCTCGCCCGACGAGATACCCGATACCGTGCACGATATGCCCGATTTCGAATCCAACTACGCCCTCGCGATGCGCCTCACCGAGACCCTGCTTTCATACAACGGCAGGTTCATGCGTAACATCTGCGTGAAATCCGGCAAATACAATCAGCAGGTCTCCGATAAATGCCTGCTAATCGAGGTCGGGCATAACGCCAATACCCTGCGGCAGGCGAAGAATTCTATGATTTACCTGGCTAAAGCCATAAGCGAGCTGGGCTCGGGCGGATAGGAGCGCGGGCGGAGGCTGTCCTCTGCCGCAAAATAAAAGCATGACGCGGGCTTTCGGGCGCGGCGCCATGCTTTTTCTTGATCCAAGGCTGAAGCTTCAGATCACATATTGATCTCTTCCGCCACGATATAGAGCGGCCTGTCTTTCAGCTCGTCGTACATGCGGTTCATATACATTCCCTGGAGGCTCATAAAGAGCATCGTTATCGCGTTGAGCGCGACAAGCCCGCATACCGCCCAGAGCCAGGAGGGGAAGGCCACCTTGCAGCAGGCAAGCACGATGAGAGCGACCAGCCCCAGGAAAGTCAGCACGAGCAGCCCTATGCCGAATTCTCCGCAGAGCGTGAGCGGCCTGTCGGAGAAGCCCACGATGCCGTCGGAGGCGAGGCGGAGCATCTTTTTAAGGGTGTACTTGGTCTTTCCGGCGTAACGCTCGTTGCGGACGTACTCGATCGGCACGGCCTCAAAGCCCATCCATCCGCTCATGCCGCGAAGGAACCTGTTGTGTTCGCGCATCTTCAGGAACACGTCCGCCACCTTCCTGTCGATCAGACGGAAGTCGCCTGTATCAAGGGGAATGGCGGAGGCGCTCATCGCCTTTAATACGCGGTAGTATGCAAACGCGGTGAGCTTTTTGAATATGGTCTCGCCCTTTCTTTTCAGCCTCTTGCCGTAGGCGATATCGGCGCCGTTCTCCCAGGCCTTGACCATCTCCCCGATGACCTCGGGCGGATCCTGAAGGTCGACGTCGATTATGATGAGCGCGTCGCCTTTAGCCGCGTCCATACCGCAGGTGACCGCGGTCTGATGGCCGAAATTGCGGCTGAACGAGCGCACCTTCACATGAGGATTCTCCTTTGCGATGCCGCGCAGTATCTTCATCGAGCCGTCGAGGCTGCCGTCGTTGACGTATATGATCTCATAAGGATAGCCGAGCTTCTTCATCTCGGCGTCCATCTGCCTGAAAGACTCGGGGAGCACCTCCTCCTCGTTATAAACGGGGACTATGAGGGAAAGCATCTTATCCATAAAAGCCTCCAAAGGGTATTGTTCCATTTATTATTATATCAGCACGGGGCGATTAAGTCAAACCCGGCGTTTAAATCAAATAATTTCGTTATGGCTTTTTTTGCGCCGCCGTGTTACAATATAAAGGATAACTGCAAAGGAGTCGTTATAAGTGCAGCTTCCCTCTCCCGAAAGGTTAAAAAAGGGCCGCACGGCGGTCATCTCCTGCGAACGGAAGGATTGTGATATTTGCCTCTCTGCCTGCGGCTTTACGGCCGTCTGCCGCGGGGAGGACGGCCTGCCCTTTTCGGATCCGGCAAAATGCGTCGGCTGCGGGGGCTGCGTCGCCATCTGCCCCGAAACGGCGATAAGGCTTTTAAAGAACAGATCCGACGGCACTTATGAGATCACCGTTCCGTTCTGCGGCGAGCTTCCCGAGCTGGACGACGAGATCCTTATTCGTCCGCTCTCCGGCGGCGAAGAAAAGCCCTGCCGGGTGATCCAGGCCATCCCCAGGAGGCCGAGGGCGTTTTCTGCGCTCGTCAGGGCGGTCTCCGATACGATATAGCCCAAATCCACATAAAAGAAAGGAACCGACAATGAAGCTTTCTCCCATAGTCATTTCCCTGCTTGATACCGATCTTTATAAATTCAATATGGATCAGGTCATATTCCACAAGCATACCGATCTGTGCGGTCAGTATTATTTCAAGTGCCGCAACGAGAACATCGTTTTCACCGATGAGATGGTGAAGGAGATCGAGGAGCAGATAGATCATCTCTGCTCGCTCACTTTCAAAAAGGAGGAGCTCGATTATCTCCGCTCCATCCGCTTCATCAAGAACGATTACGTGGAGTTTTTGAGGCTTTGGCATCCCATCCGCGATTACGTCACCGTCGGCCGCGATGAGAACGGCTGCTTAAAGGTCGTCGTCGACGGGCCGCTGTTTTCCGCCATGCAGTTCGAGATATACCTTCTTGAGATAATCAACGAGGTCTATTTCCGCATGAATTACGATTATGACGAGCTGTTGAGATCCGCCGGGGAGCGTCTCGATAAAAAGATAGAGGCCTTCAACAACGGCACCTATACTTTCAGCTTTGCGGAGTTCGGCTGCAGGAGAAGGCTCTCCCGCGAGTGGGAGGATACCGTCGTCAGGCGGCTCGCTTTTGAAACGAAGAACTGCGTAGGCACCTCGAACGTCTATCTTGCCATGAAATACGATCTCACTCCGATAGGCACCTATGCCCACGAATACGTGCAGATGTATCAGGGTATCGACGAGATACCGCTCTCCTACACCAACCATTACGCCATGCAGGACTGGTATGACGAGTATAAGGGCGATAACGGCACCGCGCTGACCGATACCCTTACGACCGAGCTCTTCCTGCTCGATTTCAACCGCTCCATGGTCAACAACTATACCGGCGTGCGCCATGATTCCGGCGATCCCTTCGCATGGGGAGAGCGCATGATAAAGCACTATAAGAGCTACGGCGTCGATCCCAGAACGAAGCTGCTGCTCTTCAGCGACAGCCTCAATTTCGACAAGGCCCAGGCGCTTTACGATTACTTCAAGGATAAGACCAAGGTCAGTTTCGGCATCGGCACCTTCTGCTCCAACGATACCTGCGTCGAAGCGCTCAATATAGTCATAAAGCTGCAGTACGTCAACGGGGCGCCCGTCGCCAAGATCTCCGACGCGCCCGGCAAATCCATGACCCAGGATAACGACTACATGCAGTATCTCAAGAATTCCGTCGCCTTCAGGCTTGAAAGGCAGAAGGATATGAGGACCGACAAATAAAATATATTCTTTTCCCCTGTAACGAAAAGGGTGTTTGCTGCATTAACGATCAGAAAGCGACGAAGGGGGAACGACGATGGAACCTATGGAGGAGGTATATGTACGGTATGCGAATACCGTTTACCGGTACCTCCTTTCGCTTACCCGCTCCGCCGATATCGCCGAGGAGCTTACCCAGGAGACCTTCTGTCAGGCCATCCGTTCAAGCGGCCGCTATGACGGAAGCTGCGCCGTTTCCACCTGGCTCTGCGGCATAGCGAAAAAGGTCTGGCAGACGTATAAACGGAAGCATCCCAAGCACGCGGCGCTCGACGAGGCGGATATCGCGCCGCAGGTCGGCTCCGCGGAGGAGGAGACCCTTCGCACGGAAGCGAAGATGGAGCTGATGAAAAGCCTCCACGAGCTTCCCGAGCCCTGCCGCGAGGTGATGTACCTTCGGGCGTTCGGCGGGCTTTCGTTCAAAGAGATCGGCGGGATACTCGGCTGGACCGAGAACCGCGCCCGCGTGACCTTCTATCGCGGCAAAGAAAAGCTGAGAAAGGAATTTGAGAACGATGAGTGAAATCCCATGCGAGGTGATACGGGATCTTATGCCGAGCTGTGCCGACGGCATAGCCAATCCCGAGACGGAAAAGCTCGTCAATGAGCATATAGCCTCCTGCGCGGAATGTGAAAAAGCCTATAACGCCATGCGCGAAGGGGAGGAGGAGCCCGCGCTCATAGCTGAAGACGGCCGTGAAGGCGGAGCAAAGGAGATCGATTTTCTTAAAAAGAACAGGAAGCGCAACGGGCGGATAGCGCTCTTCAGCGTGCTCGGGGCGGTGCTTCTGCTGCTTGCCGCCGCCGCTGTTAAACTCTTCGTGGTCGGCTCCTATTCCAATGATGAGGATCCGGCCTGCGTCGTCGAGACCGATGGAAGGATCGTCCGCGTCAGGGAGATCGTCAATTCCGACGGCGCCAAAAGGATCAAAAAGATCGTTTTTTCGGAGGAGAACGGGATCGTTACGATAAAGCTGCGCACCGTGCTCGCTTCTTTTCTGACAAAGGATGCGGCTTCGGCGGAATTTGAAGCAAAGGAGGACGTCGTCAAGGTGGTATTCAACAACAGAGTGATATGGAAAAAGAGCGCCGACGGCGGATATTCCGAAGCGTTGATAAACGACGTTAAAAACGATTGGGCGGATTATCTCGGTATGACCGAAATGGAAAGAGTGTTTATGAACCGCACGCCGGGCTATATCTTCAGATACTTCGAAAACCCGGAGGAAGCTTACGAATACCTCGGTCATGAGCCCATGAATCCGTTCGAGACCGACGAAAGCTTTGCGAAAAAGAACTTCTGCGGAACGGATTCCACCGGCCCGTATCCGGAGCTCGGCAAGCTGTATCGCGCGGAGGTCACGGCGATCGGCGACGAGAACGGCAATATAAGCTATACCGATCTCACGATGGGCTATGCGCTTTCCGGCGGAGTCCGCCTGATGTACTCCTTTGAACCCTCGGGCAGGTGGCTCAAAGGCGCAGAAGCTCCCCCCGATACGGATGAAGTGGAGTACAGAGTATCGGTATACGGGGAGGATCCGGAGGGGACCGACCCCGGATCCACGGTCACACGCGTGCTCCTGCTGACGGTCCGTTCTTCTTACGCCGACGGCTGGTACTCAAAGGAAATCACGTTCGACTGTGACGGCGGCAGTTACACAGCAAGGCTCATTTGTGCGAATGAAGCCTCATTAAACACGGCGGCAGAAAAGGTGATCGACGTTCTTACCGCCGCGCTCGCGGAGCATTGAGGAAATGTAAAAAACGGCCCGTTCGATAAGATCGTAAAGGTGCTTACCGCCGCGCTCGCGGAGCATTGAGGAACAGGTAAAAAACGGCCCGTTCGATAATTCGAACGGGCCGTTTTCACATCATCTTTTAGTTATTAGTTATTAGTTATTAGTTGTTAGTTATTGCTTATTCCGTTCTCAGCGCGACGACGGGATCCTTCTTCGCGGCGGCCCTGGAGGGGATGAGTCCGGCGATAAGCGTCAGCAGCATACTGATAAGCAGCAGTATAACCGCGCCCTTCCACGGAAGCGCGGCAACGTGCGCGATACCGCCGAGCTTGTAGATGATGGCGTTGATCGGGATTATCAGCAGCTCCGTTATGACGAGCCCGAGTATGCCCGATATGAACCCGATGATGAGCGTTTCGGCGTTGAACACGCGGGAGATATCGCGCTTCGAGGCGCCGATCGAGCGCAGCACGCCGATCTCCTTCGTGCGTTCGAGCACGGAGATATTGGTTATAACGCCTATCATTATGGAGCTTACTACAAGCGAGACTGCGACGAACGCTATCAGCACGTAGCTTATGACGTTGATTATGGTGCTGACGGAGCTCATCAGCAGGCCAACGTAATCGGTGTAGCTTATCACCTTTCCGTCCTCGCCCTTGGCGCGCATCGAGTCGTTGTATTTTTCGATCCCGTCCTTCAGCTTATCCTTGGACGCAAAGTCGATGGGATAGAATACGATGGTCGAAGGCGAGCTCAGGTCGTTCACTCCAAGCGTTTTAAGGTTGGATTCATACGTGTTTTTCGTGCCCGCAAAGCTTATCTTGTCGCCAAACTGCGCGATCAGCTCCTCGTCGCTCATCATATCGAGGTAGGGCTCGATCTGCGCGCGTTCCTCATCGGGCAGGGAAGCGACGTATGCTTTTATATCCTCCCTTGTGGGAACGTAGCTGCTGCTGTCGAAGGGATAGCCTGTGAAGATATCCGTTTCGGGATCGTTAAGCTGAGCCTTTACGACTTCGCTCGCGTTGACCTTATCTATTACGTACTCGGTCAGCGCGGAGGTGTAGCAGATAGTCGAATTGAGCGCGGTCGCGGTAGCGCCCTCCTTGGGGCGGATTATGCCGACCACCTTCAGCTTCACGCCCTTTTGATCGAGCAGCGGATCGACCCCTTCGGTCTCCCTGCGGTCGAGCCATACGCCGTTTTCGTCCATCTCGTAAAAATCGGTCGGCAGCAGCATGACAAGATCCAGCGCCATGAGCTCCTCATAGGTAAAATCAAGGGGCTCTTCAAGCACCGATTCGCCCGCCATGACCTTTTCCATAAGCCCTTCAAGCTTCGACTGATCCCTGATCCCGAGGGTGTAGAGATCGAAATCGTCTATGCGGCTGAACTTATCCACGTTGATTATGACTTCGTTGTAGCCCTCGGGCCAGCGCCCGGCAAGCACGTCGAACTGCGATTCGAGCAGGCCGCGGTTGTTGATCATCTCCGAAAAAACGTTGACGTCGCGGGAGGAGGTCGTCATCATCGTCGAGAACGACGAGCCGAACATCTTGGTGTAGACCAGGCCGGGATTGACCTGCGCCGTGCCGCCCACCGCTTTGCGGTTGTAGATATAGATATCGAGATCGTACAGGTACTGCACGCCGTTGGTATAGTCGAGCAGCCCCTTGCCTTCGCCTTCAAGATACGCCTTGAAGGAAGCAAGGTCGTTCTCCTGCATTTTGGAATTCAGCAGCTCAAGACTCTCCGAAAGCTTGCCGTTGGAATAAACGTGCCCCTCGGCCGGCTCCTGCGCGGGATGATCGTCGTTCTTCTGCCCGGAAAAGAGCGCGGACATATCCATCACCTTATCCTCTATCGAAAGCGGATAGTTGGAGAGCGTATCCTCCTGCACGCGGTCGATGTAATTCTGGAAGCCGCTCGATATGGAAAGTATCAGCGCTATGCCGATAATGCCTATCGAACCGGCGAACGCCGTCAGTATCGTCCTTGCCTTTTTAGTCAGAAGATTGCGCAGGCTGAGGCTGAGCGCGGTAAAGAAGCTCATCGAAACGCGCTTTTTCTTTCCGGAGCCGTTCGCGCGTTCCGCCGGGGCGGAGGGAGAGGGAGAGGGAAGGTTCCCCTCGTTCGATACCACCCTGCCGTCAAGCAGGCGGACTATCCTTGTCGCATAGGTCTCCGCAAGGTCGGCGTTGTGAGTGACCATGATTATCAGCTTATCCGAAGCGATCTGCTTCAAAAGCTCCATTATCTGCACGCTCGTTTCGGAATCGAGCGCGCCGGTCGGCTCGTCGGCAAGTATTATCTCCGGATCGTTGACGAGCGCCCTCGCTATGGCGACGCGCTGCATCTGCCCGCCCGAAAGCTGATTGGGGCGCTTGTGGATCTGATCCCCGAGCCCAACTTTTTTAAGCACGTCCTCGGCGCGCCTCCTGCGCTCCGCCTTCGAAACGCCGGAAAGCGTCAGCGCGAGCTCAACGTTGCCGAGCACGCTCTGATGCGGGATGAGGTTGTAGCTCTGGAACACGAAGCCGATCGAGTGGTTGCGGTATGCGTCCCAGTCGCGGTCGCGGTAGGTCTTCGTGGATTTGCCGTTGATTATCAGGTCGCCCTCGGTATAGCGGTCGAGCCCTCCGATGATATTGAGCAGCGTGGTCTTGCCGCAGCCCGAAGGGCCGAGCACCGCAACGAACTCGCTCCGGCCGAACTCCATATCCACGCCCTTTAAGGCGTGAACGATATCGCTTCCGGAAACGTAATCCTTTTTGATCCCTTTCAGTTCAAGCATAAGTCTTCTCCGATCGATATTATTACAAGCTTATAATACCACCAAAGGGGGCTTTTGTGAACATCTGCGGCGGAGTTTTTACAGCTTTTTTACATTTTCGCGCCGCGCCCCTGGCCGGATCGCTTTTACAAAAAGAAGATTTGTCACAATTTTGTTGCTTTTTTTATGTAAATAACGGTTTTACAAAAAAACGCGGATGTGATATAATATAAGGTAAGATTAAGGCGGAACGACCGCCTCAAAATAAAATGGAGGAAATCTAATGAAAAGAAAACTTCTCGCCATCATCCTTGCGGCGCTCATGATCCTTGCGGTCATCCCCGCTGCATCGCTTGCCAAGACCGTTTCGGCAAGTGTGACCGAATCCAAGAAGCTTGCTCTTCTCGATAAGGCTTGGGAGAGCATCGAAGCGGTTGAAAGGGAAGCCATGGAAAAGAAGGCTTCTCCCGCCGAGGTAACCATGGCCGCGTATAAGGCAGCCCTCAACAACTCCCTGGTAGACGAGCGCTCCCTTGTAATGGAGTCCGCCATCCAGTTCGCGTTCACCGTTGACGGCATGCACTGCCTGTATTACTATACGGCCCGTGCCGCTCAGCCCGAGGACAACACCAAGGGTGAGACGATCGTTACCGATTTCAGCAAAGGTACCGGCAACTGCGCGGGAACTCCCAACGTATTGCTCGTCGGCCCGTACTATTCTTCGGATTCCAGCTTCACCGATCAGTATAAGAACGAGGCGGATTCCATCGGCGAAGCCACCGGCGGTACCGTTACCAAGCTGGTAAATGCAAACGCCACCGGCCCCGCGATCGCACAGAACTATACCGATAAGGGCGTAGTCATTTACGACTCCCACGGAACCCAGTCCGGCACCAGCTCCTATCTGTGCCTGACCACCAACACCGGCATCACCACCACCGACTATAACAACGGTTGGGCGGTATCCTCCGGCTCCGCCGCTTACATTGACGGCCGCTACATTCAGAACCACGTTTCCGGCACCCTCTCCAACTGCCTCGTTTGGATGGCTATCTGCGAAGGCATGAAGGCAAACGGCAACGGCACCACGGGTTACGCGCTCGTAGCCGCCGGCGCAGCCGCCGTTTACGGCTATTCCCAGTCCGTCACCTTCAAGGGCGATTACGAGTATGAGGCGGTGTTCTGGAATGAGATGAAGGACGGCGCCACCATGGCGGACGCTCTCGTTACCATGAAGAATCAGTACGGCGTTCCCGATCCCTACGGCGACGCTTACCCCATCGTTATCAGCCCGGTCGATGATTTCCCCTCCAACCCCGACGCCGCTCAGGTCGTCAACTGCGATTGGACTCTCTTCTCCCAGGATCCCGTTGATCTTGAGGGCTTTGATATCGTCAACAACGCCGGCGAAGTGATCACTTCCGCCGCCGTAGCTCAGGGCAAGAAGCTGACTGTCAAGCTTGCCACCAACCCCTCTAACGCCAACACCTATACCGCCAACTGGAGCGTTGCCAACACCTCCGTTGCGACCATTCAGCCTGCCACCAACGGCAAGAGCTGCGTGATCACCGGCGTTGAGCCCGGCAGCACCACCGTTACCGCCACCCTTACGACCGAAGCCGGCGCGACCTTCACCAAGACCATCGCGCTCACCGTCGTAGAGAGCGCACAATGGGCTCCCGTTTCCGAGATCGTTCCCGGCGACGAATACCTCATCGGCTTTGTAGTCAACGGCACCGTTTATCTTGCGGTAAACTACAACGTCAGCGCTTCCAACCATTATTACAACAGCATCAGCTCCAACTACTACGGTTACACCGCTCCCGCCACCATGAAGGGCAATAACGTCATCGGCGTTTCCGGCAATGCGGACGACCTCATCTACTGCACGTGGAAATTCTCCGCGACGGACGGCGGCACCATCCAGAGCGCATATCAGCCCAGCTACTATCTGCGCACCTGGTCGAACACCAGCTATGCCGACCTGTATCCCGATACCTCTTCCGCGTATCAGTGGACCTTCGATTCCAACGCCAAGACCCTTTACAGGAATATCAACGGCACCAACCGTTACGCTCAGTATTCCACTCAGAGCGGCGCGAACCATATGTGCGTAGGCAGCTCCGTTCCCACGAACGGTTACGTCCAGCTCTTTAAGGAGCAGGCCATCGTTCCCACCACCACCTATACCGTTAACTTCGTCGATTGGAACGGCACGGTGCTGAAGACCGAGACCGTTGAAGAGGGCGCTTCCGCGACCGCTCCCGCCGATCCCGCCCGCGAGGGTTACACCTTCACCGGTTGGGACGTTGACTTTACCAACGTCACGAGCGATCTCACCGTTACCGCGCAGTACACGATCAACAGCTACACGCTGACCGTAAACTACGTCTATGCCGACGGTTCCACCGCAAGGACGCCCTTCGTCCAGAGCTACAACTACGGCGTCAGCTACTCCGTGACCAGCCCGACCATCACCGGCTATACCCCCGATGTTGCCATCGTGACCGGCACCATGGGCGCTGCGGACGTTACGGTTACCGTCACCTACACCGCGAATGAGACTCCCTCTCAGCTGCTCGGCGACGTCAACTGCGACGGACAGGTGAACTTCTCCGACGTTACCGATCTGTTCGCTTACATGATGAACACCAGGCTGCTCACCGATGAAGGCATTGCCAATGCCGACGTCAACGGCGACGGCGTGATCACCATGGACGACGTATCCGCGCTCTACACCGTAATACTCAACAGCTGATCACCAATACGATCAAATGAAAACTTCCCCCGAAGCCCAAGCTTCGGGGGAAGTTTTTTTTGCCTTAAAATCGGCTTTACGCTCTTTACAGCTTAAGCGCGACCGCTTTCACGGCGGCTTCAACGGCGCGTATGATATCGTCGCGCTCCCAACAGGGAGAGTTTTCGCGCCCGGGGACGCCCTCGGTCTGCTCCTTCATGAAAGGAACGTGGATAAACCCGGTAGGCACCTCGCCTCCGTTATAGTACAGCACGCCGTAAAGCAGGGAATTGCAGACGAAAGCGCCCGCGTCCTCGGATATCTCTGCCGGGAGCCCAAGCTCGGCTATGCTCTGCACTATGCTTTCAAGGGGAAGCGTGGAGCGGAACCTTTCGGGGCTGTCGGGATAGATGGGGGAGCGCTCCGGCTTATAACCGGCGTTATCGGGAACGGAGGCTTCCATTATGTTGCGGCCGTATTTTTCGGGCGTGACCGCGCTTCTGCCTCCGGCCTGCCCGAGCATTATGACCGCGGAGGGGCATACCTTTTCATATTCGCGCTTGACCATGCGGGTGGAAACGACGAATTCGACCGGGAGCAGCAGCTTTGAGAGTTTTATGCCCTCTATGCTCTCCGGCAGGGCTTCGAGCGCAAGCTGAGCGGGATTTACGCTGTCCCCGCCAAAGGGCGTGAAAGCCGTTACGAGTATGGTTTTCTCAGTCGCCGACATCGAGCGCCTCCAATCCCTTCCTGGCGGCGGGCTTGTTGTCGCCGTGCTTGACGAAGAGCATCGTCACGAAAGCGCAGGCAACGAATATCGCCGCATACGGGAAGAGTATCTTCATTCCGAAGCCGTCCATCAGGAAGCCGGAGAGGATGGGGGTCAAAACCTGCGCCGCCATCGAGGCGGTGTAGTAGTAGCCGGTGTATTTGCCGACGGTGCCGCCCTTTGCAAGCTCAACGACCATCGGGAAGGAGTTGACGTTTATCGTCGCCCAGCCGATACCGGCGAGCGCGAACATGGCGTTCATCAGCATGGCGGGGGAGCCGGCCCGGAGGAACGCCGCCACGGTGAACGCGGTCGTCAGCATAACGACGCCGGCCAGTATCGCCTTTTTGCGGCCGATCTTCGAGGAGATTATGCCGACGGGCAGATACGAGATTATTGCCGCCGCCTGCGCGATTATGAGAGTCATGTTATAGTCGAGGTTCAATACCTTGCCCGCGTAGACGGAATACTTGCTCGTTACCGCGTTGTAGCCGAAGAACCACAGCGCAACGGAGGCGAGTATCAGTATGAGCGAGGTGAGCTCGCCCTTTGTGAGCTTCCTTGTGCCTTCGCTGTCGTCATCATCCTCTTCAATGCCGAAACGCTTGGATTCCTCGTGCATTTCCGTGACGAATCTCGGCTCGTTGACCGTCAGCAGGAATATGATGAGCGCGAGTATCATTATCGCCGCGATCACCGTAAAGAACACGATATAGCTCATCATCGCATTCTGCGCCTTGCCCGTCCCGAATACAATCCCGAGCACGAGCACCAGTATGCCGCCGAACGAACCCATCAGGTTTATAATGGCGTTTGCCTTCGAGCGGAGCGGCTTGATCGTAACGTCCGGCATCAGCGCGACGGCGGGGGAGCGGAACGTGCTCATCGCAACGAGAGTCACCAGCAGCACCGCCATGAACGCGACGAGTATCAGCTTGTGATCCGCCGTCTTCTTCGCGGCGTAGGCCTGACGCGCGGGAACGAAGTAGGTGTCCCACTCGTTCTGGGCGGCCTTGGCGGCTTCCTTATCCTCGCCGTTTATGCGCTCGAGAACGCTTATAAGCTCATCCTCCGTGTACTTTTCGGAGAGCACGTACTTCTCGCCGTCGTGGGTGATGAGCTCCGCGTCCGCGATGCCCTGATAATTATAGACTGTCGAAACGCCCTTGTCGGTCATATCCGCGCCCGCGTTGAGCACGTTGAGCTGAGCGTTGTCGATGAAGGAGAGCCCGATGAATGCGGCTACGGCGATTATCGTGCCGACGACGATGAACGGCGTGCGCTTGCCGCGCTTTGATTTGCACTTATCGGAGATGGCGCCGAATATCGGCAGCATGAACAGCGCCAGCACGTTGTCGAGCGCCATAATAACGCCCGACCAGCCCTGCGCCATGCCGAATTTATCGGTCAGTATCTTGGGGATTATGTTGTCGTAAGCCTGCCAGAACGCGCAGATGAGAAAGAACGCGAATCCAACGCATATAGTGCGCCAATACTTGAGCTTCATATCTTTTCCCTCCAATGATCGTTTGTTTGGATCATTACATATTTTACCATAATTCGCAGAGCATTACAACATAATTATATACTTGCTGCAAGCAAAGCGGGAGCCGTCAACGAAATGCTTTCAAGGTATTATGACGCACGTATAGGCGAGCAGCGCGAGCCCGCAAGGACGACGAGAAATGCATGCATGTTTCGAGGAGTCCGGCGCCGCGCCGCGTTAGGCGCGGAACTCGTCAGGTCAAGCACGAGGAACCGCACCTGCGAGTCATATCCGAGCTTGAATGTACGATGCAGCAGCAGCGCTGCAAAGCCGGGAAGCTTAAACCTATCGGAAACCCCCGCATCAGTCGGCCGAAGCTGACAGCTTATTCGCCAAGGGGAGCTTATTTGGATCCGCGCCGGAGACGAACAAGCCCGAAAAAAACAGTTGACACTTTGAACAAAGGCGGCTATAATAAATTTTAATGCGAAGCTTTTTCGCACAAGATATCGTTTCCCCTGTTTTGATCCGGGAGGAGTAGCAGAAAACCGTTGCCAATAAGAGAGATGGGTCAGGTGAAAGCCATCGGCAAAAGGCTCTGTGAAGGTCGCCCGGGGAATAGGCGGCGGGCGCGCCCGATAAAGCGCAGCATAAGTGGAACGGGCTTCGGCTCGTTCAACAAAGGTGGTACCACGAGCGTCCCTCTCGTCCTTTGGCGGGAGGGACGTATTATTTTGTTCGGAGGTACGGAAAAATGTGTGAGGAACACAGGACGGGCTTTGGATCGCTGCCAAGGAATCATGATCCGTCTGCAAAAAACGAAGCGACCGACGGGAGCCGCGCGGGTCAGCGCGTCCGCGGCGTGACAGCCGCGGAACCGCGATACGTCAAGCCTGTCGAACCGCTCCTGCGAGATTTATCCGCCTGAGCAAATGACTCGGAAGGAACGGAGCAGGAGCTTGAACCGCAAACAAACGATAAAACTCATATTGCAAAAAAATAAAAGGAGAACAGTATGTGCAATAAATGCAATAATATAGATTCCATGCCCAAAACTTACGATCCCTCTGTCGTTGAGGATCGTCTTTACAAAAAGTGGGAGGAGTCGGGGTATTTCCATTCCGCTCCGAATCCCGACAAAAAGCCCTATACCATAGTCATACCGCCGCCCAACATAACGGGCCAGCTCCACATGGGGCACGCGCTTGACGAGACCATGCAGGATATCCTCATCCGCTATAAGAGGATGAGCGGCTATGAAACGCTGTGGCTGCCCGGCACGGATCACGCCTCCATTGCGACGGAGGTCAAGATCGTCGAGCGCATGGCGAAGGAAGGCCTCACCAAAAAGGAGGTCGGCCGCGCTGAATTCCTGCGCCGCGCCTGGGCGTGGAAGGATGAGTTCGGCGGCAGGATAGTCAAGCAGTTAAGGAAGCTGGGCTCCTCCTGCGATTGGGAGCGCGAGCGCTTCACCATGGACGAAGGCTGCTCCAAGGCCGTTCAGAAGGTGTTTATCGACCTTTATAATAAGGGCATGATCTACCGCGGCGACCGCATCGTCAACTGGTGCCCCTGCTGTAAGACCGCCATCTCGAACGCCGAGGTGGAGTTTGAGGAACAGCCCTCCAACCTCTGGCACGTCCGCTACGACGCGCCGGACAAGAGCTATTCGATAACCGTTGCCACCACCCGCCCGGAGACGATCCTCGGCGATACGGGCATAGCGGTCAACCCCAACGACGAGCGCTATTTCGATATCGTCGGCAAGACGGTCGTCGTGCCCGTTGTGGGCAGGGAGATACCCATTGTCGCCGATGAATACGTTGAGATGGATTTCGGCACAGGCGCCGTTAAGATCACCCCCTCGCACGATCCCAACGACTTCGAGGTCGGCATCCGCACCGGGCTTCCGAGGATGTGCGTATTTACCGAGGACGGGCATATCAACGAGCTCGGCGGAAAGTACTGCGGTCTCACCACCAAGGAGTGCCGCAGGGTGTTCGTTGAGGATCTCAAAGAAGCGGGCAATCTCGTTAAGATAGAGCCCTATACCCATAACGTCGGCACCTGCTACCGCTGCCATACCACCATCGAGCCGATGGTCTCCAAACAATGGTTCGTGGCGATAAAGGGCCTTGCCGAGCCCGCGATAAAGGCGGTGGAGGAGGGCAGGATCAAGTTCGTGCCCGAACGCTATACCCAGACCTACTACAACTGGATGTACAACATAAAGGATTGGTGCATCTCCCGCCAGCTCTGGTGGGGGCACAGGATTCCCGCCTACTACTGCGACGACTGCGGCGAGACCGTCGTCGCGGCGGAAGCGCCCGCAAAATGCCCCAAGTGCGGAGGAGCCATGCATCAGGATGAGGACGTGCTCGATACCTGGTTCTCCTCCGGAATGTGGCCCTTCTCAACGCTCGGCTGGCCCGAAAAGACCGAGGAATTGAAGTATTATTACCCGACATCTACCCTTGCTACCGGCTACGATCTCATATTCTTCTGGATAGCCCGTATGATCATGTTCGGCCTTTACGCCATGGACGATATCCCCTTCGATCACGTGTTCATACACGGCATGGTAAGGGATGAGCTCGGCAGGAAGATGAGTAAGTCCCTCGGCAACGGCATAGATCCGCTTGAGATAATCAAGGATTACGGCGCGGATTCGCTGCGCTTCTCTCTTACGAGCGGCACCGCCGCGGGAACCGATATGCGCTTCCAGATCAAAAAGGTCGAGGCCGCCCGCAACTTCTGCAACAAGGTCTATAACGCCTCGCGCTTCGTGATGATGAACCTCGGCGACGAGCCGATCGGCGATATCGATATGTCAAAGCTCGACGTTGCCGATAAGTGGATACTCACCCGCCTCAACAACGTCGTCAGGGAGGAGACCGCCAACCTCGATTCGTTCGATCTGAACCTCGCGGTCGAAAAGATATACTCCTTCATCTGGACGGAGCTCTGCGACTGGTACATCGAAATGGCGAAGCCCCGCCTCTACGGCGAGGATGAGGCCGCAAAGAAGAACGTCCGCGCGATACTCGTGCGCGTTCTCGGCGATTCCATGAAGCTGCTGCACCCGTTCATGCCCTTCATAACGGAGGATATCTATACCCGCCTGCCGAATTCCGGCGAGACGATAATGCTCGAAAGCTGGCCGAAGTATGAGCCCGGGTTCGATTTCACTTCCGAGGCGGAGGCCATGGACGGCATCATGGAGCTCGTCCGCGCCATCCGCAACGTGCGCGCGGAGATGAACGTGCCCCCCGCAAAGCGCGCGCATATGTTCATAGTGACGGACGCCGCCAACGCCGCGGAGGTCAACGAGGCCGCGCCCTACTTCAACAAGCTCGCAGGCGCTTCCGAAGTGACCGTACAGCTCGATAAGACCGGCATCGCGCCCGACGCCGTCGGAGTCGTGTCGCCCATAGGCGATGCGTTCATCCCGCTGAACGAGCTCATCGATATCGAAAAGGAGCTTGCGCGTCTTGAAAAGGAACGCGCCCGGGTCGAGGGCGAGATAAAGCGCGGCGAGGGCAAGCTCAATAATGCGGGCTTTATCGCAAAGGCTCCCGAAAAGGTCGTCGAGGAGGAGAAGGCAAAGCTCGCGGCAAACAGGGAGCTCATGGATAAGCTCCTTACGAGGATCGCCGAACTGAAAAAATAAAACCGTTTATCGCTTCACGCCCGCAAAAGCAGCGGGCGTGATACTTTTATTCCGGCCCTTCGGGGCTGAAACGGCAATATATTCAAAGCCCGTGTTGAAAAATGCGCAAAGAAGTATTATAGTGTAAACGGTGAGACAAACTGTTTCATGAATGAAGAGATAATACGAAAAGGAACGCAGATAGATGAAGAGAACCGAAACGCCCCTGCGCCTCCGCGGCCTTGCCCGCAGGCTCCTTTGCATAGCCGCCGCGCTTGCCGCCGCGCTTTCTCTCGTGAGCGTGCAGGGCTGTAAAAAGAAAGCTCCCGATACGGGAACGCAGACGGTCGAGATAACGGGGGATACCGAACCGACCTCCTCTCCCTTGAATTCGCCGACCGTCGAACCCACGGTCGAGCCCACGGTCGAACCGACCGCGGCGCCCACTCCGGAGCCCACCGCGACTCCCGCGCCCTCGACTCCTTCCGGGAGCGGAAAGAAGATCTACCTCACCTTTGACGACGGCCCGAGCTCCGCAACGCCGACCGTGCTCGATATACTTGCCCGCTACAATGCAAAGGCCACTTTCTTTACCGTCGGGCGCATGGTGCAGCAGAACCCCAATACCGCCAAACGCATCGTTGAGGAGGGGCATCTTCTCGCGTGCCACACCATGACCCATGATTTTAAGATAATCTACGTCGGCCCGAGCGCCTTTATGAACGACGTCGCTCAATGGCGCGAGGCCGTAAAAAAAGCGGTGGGTTACGACGCCGGCGCTTACGTTATCAGGTTCCCGGGCGGCTCCACCTCCGCCGGCGGAAGATCCGGCAGGGGCGCTTATCTTGACGCGCTGCATGCCGCCGGATATCACGCTTTCGACTGGAACCTCGGTCTGAACGACAAATGGCTGGCAGGCAATACGGATCATCTTCCCGTCTACGATTATCTCTGGAAGAGCTACTGCGAGACCTACGCGATGTATAAGAACAGCAAGGTGATGATACTCATCATCCACGATACCGAGCCGGAGAGCGTAAGGCTGCTCCCGAGGATACTTGAGGATCTCGTTTCAAAGGGGTATGAGTTCGGTCTGCTCGACGAGCTCGACGAGGATTATCTCATGTGACAGAATAAAAAAACGATCCCGCTTTTTCGAACCGTGAAAGCGGGATTTTTTATTCCTTTTCGGCTTTTTATCCGGCCTGTTTTAAAAACTCCTCGAAGATATCGCAGAGCTCGTCCGCAAAGGGGCTGTACGGGATCCCGTGAGGGGCTTCGGGAATGATCCTGAAAACGGCTCCGGGCACGCGATCCTTCAGTATTTTGTATGAAACGGGATCGACGCGGTCGTCGCGCCCCGCCTGAACGATCGTCACGGGCAGCTTCAGCGAGGCGGCGTGATGGCGCACGTCGCGCGAGAGAAGGCCTATCTCCTTCAGCTTCTTTGTCGCCGTGCCGGGATAAAGCTGATGAACGGGATCGTCGCTCAGCTTATCCGCCGTCAGCACGTATGGGATAACGGGCGCAAAAAACGAGCAGGCGTTCAGGTACTTTTTCATCTTTATCGGCGGAGAGATCATCATAAGCCCGTCTATCAGCCCGAGCCCCGCCTTTCTTTCCGCAAGATCCGCCATCAGCAGCGCGCCCATAGACAGGCCGCAGAGGAATATCCTGTCGCAGCCCTCTTCAACGAGCTTTTCAAGCGCCGCGTCAACGTCCGCTCTCCAGTCGCCACGTCCGCAGAGCTCCATTTTACCGAGCGTTTCGGCGTGCCCCTTCAAAAGAGGCAGAGCTGCGGAGCACCCGAGCGAAACCGCCCTTTCATACAGTGGGAGCATGTTTGCGGGCGTCCCTCCGAAGCCGTGGCAGATCAGCACGCCGCAGCCGTTTTTTCCCGCGGAATAACGGGCGAGTGAGGCTTCCGAAAAGCCCCACTCGATATCCCTTGCCTTTTTTGTTATCTCTGCTCCGAAAAGCTTCATATCAGTATCCTTCGTTGAATCTGACGGTCCTGATGCAGTCGTCGCACTCGGCGGGCAGGTCTTTGAGCGAAGTGAACGCGAATCCGACTATCCATCCGTTGACGTTGAACGAATACTGCAGCACGTATGTATAATGCGAAGGCTCGCCCGGCGGAGCGTAATCGTACGCCGCGCGCAGCACCTCGTGACCGTCGATCTCGGTATAGGAAAACTCCTTGAGCACGAAAAACTCGTTGATGTTCTCGCGGATGTATTCCTGGTAGGAATCAAAATCGTACCCGGCGAGCTCATCGGCATAGATGCCGCCCTCGTCGATGGTGTAGGTGAAAATGATCTTGCTGCCCCCCTCGGGAGTGCCGGAATACGTCGCCACGTTGTTCATGGTGATCGAGTCGAATTTCAGGTATTTGGGCAGCTGCATGGAAAGGATATCGTCCGCTATGCGCCCCTCGGCGTCCGGCTTGTATTGATCGGGATCGGGAGTCTTCGCGGGATCCCTCGTAACTATGGGGGCGGGGGAGACGTCCTCTTCGGGAGCGGGTCCGGACTTATTGCAGCCGCATAAAAGCGTCAGCGCGATCAAAAGCGCCGAGCACGCGGATATCAGTTTAACGAGTCTTTTCAATTTGGGTGCACCTCGCAGATTTCGTTATTATGGATTATAACTCCGCGCGCGGGTTTTTGCAAGAAAAAAAGCGCCGATCCGAAGGGCGCATTCACTTAAGGAGATGCAGGCTTTCGTCCTATAAAACCAACTGAAACAAAAAAAGATCCGGGGATATAAAAACCTCGGATCTGTTTTCAATTATGCGGCCGAAAACCGCAAAGCGCCTCAAAAGCGGAGATTTTTGTGCCCATCGAGGCGAAAAGCGCAGAAAGACTTGTTGCGGTCTTTCGAGCATTTTCAACGAAGAGGGGCGCGAAAAGATACCTTTTGAGGCTGTGTATCCTTAAGTGAATGCGCCCAA
>JAEEGL011544319.1_pt1 | contig 35657 bp, 16 predicted proteins | sample 9134231 | NCBI WGS metagenome assembly JAEEGL01 (sample SAMN16246548, study PRJNA631951) | gut metagenome | biome: gut microbiome; feature: rumen; material: fiber-attached | host: Bos | place: Iran: Karaj | collected 2018-10
AGTTCGTTCGTTTCGAGACAGGTGAAGGTCTTGAGAAGAAGAACGAGGACTTCGCAGCAGAGGTTGCAGCACAGTTAGGTTAACTTGCTGTTATACATACTGCAGATACATTGAACAATAACGGCAGTGACTGTCAATAAATGATAGTCACTGCCCTTTTTTTCTGATATACTATATCTGTATATGCTTTGCAGAAAAGAGGAATATGATGGCAGATCTTACAGAGTTGTTTGATAAAAAGGAATTATACTTAAGGAAGCTTAACAAGGCCACATATGAAGCCAATACGCGAACCTTTGAGAATGAGTACGGAGCGGCACTTGAAGGGCTCTTGGCGTCCGCCTCAGAAGGGGAGGAAGCTTCGAAGGCCGGTGAGTCAGCCGCACTCGATTTTTGCCGTAAGGTATATGATAAGTTTTCCAAGAAGGGTAAGATCGGTTCGATCCTTCAGATGGATCTTAACTTCATGATGGTATATTATGTGTTCCCTTATCTGTTAAAGGCTAAGGACAGAGGCGGAGAGGAGACGGCTGCAGTCCTTAGGGATAAGTGGAATGAGACATTCGGCAGCAATATCTCATATACCACATATGAGGATTTATACAACGGGTTTAAGAAGAAGCTGTTCGGGTTCTTTTAAGGGTATGTAAGAAGCACAGATACTGCGGCGTGACGGGATAAGGGGAATGTTTCGGTGGCCGGGTTTAACGCAAGATAAAGGGGTTATTGAGGAAATGGAAGAGAAGATATTTCAGGTAGGCTTACTGATGGGTAATGTCTTTACCAAGCATCCGATGGAGGTACTCAGGGGACTGAGTGTGAGCGCCGCCGAGAGGAATGTGGGACTGACGGTTATACCGGGAGCACAGGGGTCTATCTATGATTATTGGGAGGACAATGCACAGAACTCTGATGATCTGAATTTCTCGACATATAATTATCAGTATAATGCGCTCTACGACTATACTCAGATCGCGGGAATTGATGCACTGATCGTCACATTCGGGACGCTGCAGATGTATCTTAATGCTGAGGAGAAGGCGCATTTCTTCGACAAGTTCAAGGGTATTCCTCTGGTCATTCTGCAGGAATACAATGAGAACGAGCCCTATTGCTATCTGATAGCGGACAATTACAGGGGCTTATTCAATATAGTTTCCCATCTTATAGAAGTTCATAACAGGAAGAGGATCGTGTACTTAGGCGGTCCCAAGATGAATACCGATGCATCCGAGAGACTGCGCGGATATTATGATGCGATGTTAAGTCACGGCCTTACGGTTGAGAATGACATGCTCGCATACGGTGACTATTCGGGTAATGTCGATTACCTTGTGGAGGAGCTCCTTGATAAGTATCCGGATGCCGATGCGATAGCCTGTGCCAATGACGAGATGGCCGTATGTGCATACAGGGTATGTAAGGCCAGAGGCTTAGTCATAGGCAGAGACATAGCCATAACCGGATTTGATGATGTTGAGTTTGCCACGACTCTCAATCCGCCTCTTACCACATGCAGGCAGGACGGTTATGCGATGGGCAGGATGGCGCTTGAGCTTGCTCTTAAGGGGATCAATGAAGAGGAGAAGAAGCTTCACAGGCTGGATATCCCCATGATCCTCAGAGGTTCCTGCGGATGTGAGTACAATGCCGAAGAATCATCCGAGGGTGTTACTCAGCTTATCGATAATCTGAAGACCAACAGAGACCCGGAGTATATTAAGAAGACCGTAGAGGCGATCGCAGCCGACTCCATGGACTATCGTTACAATATCTCCGTAAGGACTGCGCTTGAGGAGTTCTTTGAGGGACTGATAGCGATCATCAACAGGGTGGTCGATGATGATGCGACCGATGCGGACCATAAGGTGCTCAGGAAGCGCATGAACGATCTGCTAAGGACCAAGCTTGATTTCTCATCAAGGGATGATGTGAACTGGAATGCATTCTCCAAGTACTTCCATCGCATCACGGATAACTACTTAAGTGTTACCGATGATTATGTCAAGACTCTTGTCGTGAGCAAGATATTGCAGCGCACGCACGAGCATATAGAGACGATGTTCATACATACGGGGATGGAGCAGAGAGACCGTCTGATAGAGGCTACCTGGGATGCGGCCTTAGTCATCCAGAGACTTAAGGAGAGAGTCAGGGATAATGAGGCATTCCTTCGTACCGCACTGGGACAGGTGATAGCACAGGGTGCCAAGAGCTCATATCTGCTGCTCAATCATAAGCCCATCATATACAAGAAGGGTACGGATGCTGCCTGTCCCAATACCATGAGGCTGGTGGCCAAGACAGAGGGCGATGAGATAACGGTATACGGCAGACGTGAGGAGGAGATCGTCAATAAGAAGTCCGGATTCACGAGATTCTATCCTAATGATGCGGGGAGGCTGTATATGACATTCTTCCTCTTCTCCGAGGAAGAGCAGTACGGACTTCTGATCGCCGAGATCGATCCCGAGCAGTTAAGCAGCATGCACGGAGTCAGCATGCAGATCAGTAACGGTCTGTCAGTCATGAGCCTGACCGACAAGGAGGATGCAGCCAAGAATGAACTCAAGAAGGCCATGAGGCAGTTGAGTGACCGTAATAAGATCTTGGCTTCCGTATCAAGTAACGATCCGATGACCGGCGTTCATAACAGACGAGGATTCATGGAGAGTGCGCTTGAGCTAATAGCGGCCAAAGACGGCAAGGATGCGAGACTTTTCTTCTGCGATCTCGATCCCCTTAAGCAGATAAATGATGATTTCGGTCATGCAGACGGAGACTATGCGATCAAGACCCTGGCCAATGTCAATCAGGAGGTCTTCGGCAAGAAGGGCTGTATAGCCCGTGTCGGAGGTGATGAGTTTGTGGCCATGATCCCCTGTAAGAAAGCAGATGCGGATAAGTATATAGAGAAGGTCAAGAAGGAGCTAGAGCACATCAATGCGACTTCGGACAAGCCTTACTATATCGAGTGTTCAATGGGATCGTCGGGCTTTATCTGCAGTGAGAATGTGGATCTTGAAGAGATCATCAAGAAGGCTGATGATATCATGTATAAGGACAAGATTAAGAGAAGGACTTCTATAAGGAAGGAGAATTAGTATGTTTAAGAATGAAATGATCTGGTTTGGTAATGCGGGTGATAAGGAAGTCTGCATACTTCCCAAGATGGCTAACCGCCACGGAATGATCGCCGGGGCTACGGGAACAGGTAAGACAACTACGGTCAAGACAGTTGCTGAGTCTTTTTCCGATGCGGGAGTACCCGTATTCATAGCCGATGTCAAGGGTGATCTCTCGGGCATAGCTGCAGCAGGTGAGGTAGAAGGAGCCTGTGCTCATCCCGTGAACTTCTGGGACGTATACGGAAGAAAGGGAATGCCCTTAAGGACGACGATATCCGAGATGGGTCCCATGCTCCTTGCGCGCATACTCGGACTTAATCAGACACAGTCCGATATCCTGACCATAATATTCAAGATAGCGGACGACGGAATGTATATAGACGAGGATGGTGAGTTGACACAGGGAGATCCGCTCCTCCTTATAGATACCAAGGACTTAAGAGCGATGATATCACATGTGAGCGACTACACCGATAAGTTCTCGCCCATGTACGGCAATATGGCGAAGGCATCCCTGGCGGCCATAATCCGTTCTATAATCACACTTGAGGGTGAAGGCGGAGAGTACTTCTTCGGTGAGCCGGCACTTGATATAAGAGACTGGTTTTCTGTTGATAATGCGACCGGACAGGGAGTGATCCAGGTACTCGACTGTCAGACACTTATCCAGAATCCCACGATGTATTCGACATTCTTACTCTGGATGCTGTCTGAGATGTATGAGACTCTTCCCGAGGTAGGTGACCTGCCTAAGCCCAAGATGGTGTTCTTCTTTGATGAGGCACACATGCTCTTTGACAATGCCAGCAAGGCGCTCCTTGATAAGATAGAGCAGGTTGTCAAGCTCATAAGATCAAAGGGTGTAGGCATATTCTTCATCACACAGGCACCGCAGGATATACCGAACGGCGTACTGGCACAGCTCGGTAACAAGATACAGCATGCACTCCGTGCCTATACTCCGGCAGAGCAGAAGAGAGTCAAGGCTGCAGCTGAATCATTCAGAGAGAATCCGGAGTTTAATACATATGATGTATTACAGGAACTCCAGATCGGTGAAGCTATAGTATCCGTGCTTGACGAGAACGGAATACCGACTATAGCGGAGCGCACCAAGGTGATGCTGCCGTTAAGTTCGATGAAGCCCATAGATGACTATACCAGAGATACCATGATCAAGTCGGGTAATCTCTTTATCAGATATCAGGAATCGATAGACAGGGATTCTGCCTATGAGTTCCTCATCCGTCAGGGCGTTAAGATCGCCGAGAGAGCGGAGCAGGTTAAGGCTGATGAGCTCGCAGCCAGGGAAGCGGCCAAGGCAGAGGCTGAGGCAGCCAAGGCTGCAGAGAAGGCCAAGGCACAGGCTGAGCGTGATGAAGCCAGAGCCAAGGCTGCTGCAGAGAAGGCAGCACAGAAGGAGATAGAAGCTAAGCAAAAGGCTGCAGCCAAGGAAGAAGCAGCGAAGGCAGCTGCCAAGAAGAGAGCCGTTAAGAGTGTCGGCAATTCCGTTGTCGGTACGGTCGGCCGTGAAGTGGGTAAGACCGTCGGCGGTTCGGTAGGCGGCAAGTTCGGCAAGACCTTGGGCGGTAACTTAGGTGCAGCGTTGGGACGCGGAATATTCGGTACATTCCTTAAGTAGGCATGTGCTGCGGGAGTGCGGGGGATGCCGGGACTGGCGGGTATGTTGGATGTGCCGGATATGTTGGTTCTGGCGGCTGTGTCGGTACCGGTAGCTGTGTCGGTACCGGCGGCTCTATAATAGTGTTTTTTACAGGTGATTTACGGAAGTAACTGCTGATTGGAGCGTTACTTCCGTAGTTTTTTTCTCCGACAAGCCCTCGTCTGATGTTGCGACTACGGAAGTAGAGCCTGAATCATCGCTTACTTCCGTAAAATGAGCCTGTCCGAGCCTTCATGGATCGACGGCGACTACGGAAGTAGAGCTTGAAAGGCCACTTACTTCCGTAAAAGTCTGCCACAGAGTGCGCTTTACGCGCACTAAGCACGCACTGCGACATCATCACTTTGATGGATATACAACACTAAGATAATTGCTTACAATGAAATAGATATAACAGTTATCTATACGATAGCGGACTATACGGGCGGAAGGCCGGTGTTCGTAAAAGGAAGGAGTAAAAGGTGAGAAAAAGAGGATTATCAAAGATGTCTGTTTTTTGCATACTCACCGGACTGGCACTGACGGGCATGCTGATGCTCACAGGATGCGGAAGCAAGGCTTCGGACGGACCGGAGACAGACACTGTGGATGAGAAGATCGCCACGCTTACCAAGGCTATCGACAAGGGTAAGGCGGATAAGTATTTCCGTGACAATAACGAGGTGATCGAATGGGACGGTGATGATCAGGACTCGGGAGATGCAGGAGATATATTCGGCGGACTCTTTGGCGGCGATGATGATCAGGATACTGATGATGACAGCGACTTTGATCCGGAAGCAGATCCGTTCGAACAGATCAGGGAACAGGATCTTGGGAGTGAGCACAACAACTATGGATACTACTATATGTATTCCTTCGGTGACAGTGACGGCGACCATACCAGAGAGGAACTTGAAGAAGCCAACATCATCTTCTACCTTATGCTTGAGCAGGACGGCACGGGTTATATTTACATGATGGGCGAGACATTCGACCTTACATGGGACGATGAATGCCTGTACGTGGATACCAAGGAGAAGATGGAGAAGTTATACTACTTCAGATCGGGTGATTACCTTACGCTTTCAGACAACGACGGGTATTTTATCTTTGAATACTACGGCAAGTCAGACCGTAAGGAATAGGCATGAAGGCAAGAAAAGGAGAGATGTATGAATAAGATGAATACATGGAAGAAAGCTGCCTGCATGCTCATAGGACTTATGCTCATGGCGTCCGTTGCAGGATGCGGTGCAGGCGAAAAGAACACCAAATACGATTATTATGAAGCCACGGGCTTATCATATGACGGCGGTGATTATATCCCCAAGGATATGTGGATCAAGCTCTATGACACCGACAAGATTGAGCTCTTCCTCTTAGATGAGCCCAATGTCGGCAAGTATGAACTCGACGGCAGGAAGCTTAATATCACGTTAGACGGCGGAGAGACCAAGATCAAGGCTTCTCTTGACGACGGTGAGATAGAGTTTGACTACGGCGATACGGAATGGGTATTCGCTGAAGCCGATGATGATGATGACAGTGAGAGTGCAGGCGGTGACGGAGAGGTGCTGGACAGACTCTATAAGCTCCATCAGAGCGTGGAGAACTCAGGGTTCAGCGTTGACGGGATCGATACCAAGAGCCTGTACAAGGATCTGTTGGAATAGGAGGTGACGGGATGAAGAAGAGTATTAATGTAAAAATGACCGCACTTATCTGTATAGCGGTACTCAGTCTCTCTACCCTCCTTACGGGCTGTGGGAGCAGCAAGATACCGGCAGGATTCTATGAGCTGACTATGGTAGAGGAAGGTGACACTACTGTCAAGTCCAAGCATCTGGATGATTACGGACTTGATAACAGCTGCCTTGTCGTTGACGGAACGGGAGAAGCGGTATTTGTGCTGATGTTCAGCACGTATGACGCTACCGTCAATAAGAGCAAGCAGGTCATAGAGACTGATTTTGGTGACATTGGATACAGCGTAGACGGTGATGATGTGATACTCGCGGATGAGAATATCACGCTCACATTTACCAAGAGTGAATAGAGGGGAGGTGCACAGATATGGATCCGTATGAATACGATATGTTAAGCGGTGAAGAACCGGAACCCATAACGGGTAATTATGAGATACCCAAGGAGGCACTTGAGGCCAAGCCTAAGAAGAACATCCCCTGGGCCATGATAGGCATCGTGGCCGGTGCGATAGCTGTAGTAGCCATTATCGCTGTTGTGCTCGTCAATGTGATCGGAGGAATGAGCTCCGGCGGCGGGGATGTCAAGGCATCGGGCACGGCACTTACGGAGATGATGAATGATGCCGCAGATGAACTGGCGGATATTTACAGTATTGATGAATGATCGGTTGTAAGAGCGGTCATGTTGATTCAATAGAGACATAAACAAAGAGACTTCGTTAAAGGAAAAGGAGGAAATGTATGAATTATACTATTGAAGGCGGAAGCTTACCGGTACTTACCATCAACCTTGAAGCAGGCGAGAAGCTCATAAGCGAGGCAGGCGGCAGAACATGGAGCAAGGGTGATGTGACCACAGAGAATAAGATAGAGGGCGGCGCAGGCAAGGCTCTGGGCAGGATGCTCACGGGTGAGAGTCTGTTCATGTCTACCTATACGGCTAACGGCCCTGCAGAGATAGCATTCACCAACAGTTTCCCCGGCCGTATCGTGGCAAGAGAACTGGCAGCAGGCGAGAGCATCATAGCACAGAAGAGCGCTTTCTTATGCGCAAGCTACGGTGTAACACTGGCAATGCATGTGAACAAGAGCCTTAAGAAGGGTTTCTTAGGCGGTGAAGGCTTCCTGATGCAGAAGATCACAGGCCCCGGAATAGCTTTCTTTGAGATAGACGGATACTGCAAGGAGTATGACCTGGCAGCAGGCGAGAAGCTCACTATCGATACCGGCGTTCTGGCACTTATGGATGAGACCTGTACCATGGATGTACAGATGGTCAAGGGTGTTAAGAATGTCCTCTTCGGCGGCGAGGGCCTCTTCGATACATCTGTTACCGGCCCCGGCAAGGTATATCTCCAGTCTATGAGCGTAGCCAAGCTGGCACAGATCCTTATTCCGTTCCTTCCTCTTAACAAGGGTAAGTGATCCTGAGCTTAGCAGCTTGACAGAGGTAAATATAACGGAACCTGCACATGATGAGTGCGCGGGTTCCGTTTTTTGTTTCGCTGCGGAAATATAAAGTCTCCGGACAGTACGGTCAGCAGGGGATAATTCTAAAAAAAACATAAACAAAATCATCTAAAATCGTCGCATTTACGGGGCGGCGGTGGTATAATGGTACTATCTGTAGGTAACTCTAAGTGTAAGGAGAGGGAGAATTATGAAGATCAAGCAAATGATGGCAATAATGCTGACGGCAGTCATGACCATATCATCTCTGCCGATGGGGAGTCTGCAGGCATATGCTGCAGAAAACGAGCCTGCTATCGAGTCTGTTGCTGATCCGGCAGATACTTCAGATCCGGACGGACAGTCCGTGGAGTCTGAGGTCGGATCAACTGACGAGATCGCAGAGAGTGAGGAATTATCGGAGGCTGTATCGGAAGAAGGATCTTCCGAAGAGATATCCGATACATCAGAGGTGACGGAATCTGTCGTGGAAGATGAAGAGACAGAGGCGGTAACATCAGAGGAAGAGACAGCAGAAGTTCTTAAGGCTAAGGAAGAGATAAAGGAGGTCGCAGAAGATGAGGCTGACCTGCTGTATCTTACGGATGCCGAGAGGACGGCTTATGAGGCTGCTGCATCGAATATCCTTAATGAGATAGCAGTATTCTCCAATGCGGAAGAGAAGATCCTCTATATTCACGATTATATTGTGACCCACTGTGAGATCGATCTTACCAATGCAACCGGAAAGGATACGGCGTATGCTGCGTTGGTAGGCGGATCATCCAATTCTAAGGGGTATTCGTACGCATTTAAGGATCTGGTATCCCGCGCCGGAATAGATGCAGATGTCGTTCACAGTGAAACACTCGGACATTACTGGAACAGAGTTAAGATAGGCGAGAATTATTATTACGTAGATGTGACCAATGACGATTCACTTGCAGCTTCAGAACAGGGCGGTGGACACTATTATGAGATGTACTGTTCACATGATCTGGTGCTGTGTTCAGCCGATGCACTGAACACTCTCCTCAGTTCATTATATAAGAAGGATTCTCATGACTGGAAAGTTAACGGAGTAGAAGTCTTTGGTATGCATGATGACAATGATGTGTACGCATCGGCATTCTGGCATGATTCCGAGCATTCGCCTCTGGCGTTTATGGGCACATACTGCCTGTATATAGATTCTTTGGAAAGCAATATCATGAAGTATGATTTTCCCAAAGGAACCACAGAAATAATGTACGATTGTTCCGAACTGGACGGATGGATGCATTCAGGCAACTGGGGAACAATACAGACTGACGGAACTTTTGTGTTCTTTAATGACGGATCCGATATTTATCGCTTTGAGGAAGATACAAAGACAGTAGCACAGGTTAATACCGGATCCTTATTCCCGGAAGAGGCAGGTGATTATAACATATTTGGAATCAGGCTTCTGACTGATGAGGATAAGATCGAGTATTGGGTCGCAACCGATATTTCCGATAATAAGGTTGTGAAGAATGATAAGATCGATATTTCCGATATTTACTCAAGCATTACCAGAGTGAAGCTTGACAAGAAAGTGTATAAGTTTACAAGCCCGGGCGATACCGCAAAACTGACTGCTACTGTTACCGGCCCGGATGGGGACGTTAGCTGGAAGAGTTCTGATACTTCCGTTGTTTCAGTGGATGATAGCGGAAATATTACTGCTCTTAAGTACGGCAGTGCCACGATCGAAGCAAGTGTCGGAACGGCCAAGGCTTCCTGCGCGGTATGGGTAGATACAACCTGGCAGAATGATTATGACTTCTATGCCGAGGGTGATCAGATCATACTCAATAAGTATACGGGAAGTGCAGCGACAGTAACGGTCAGGGAGATTGCCTTTGAGGGTGGCCTCCTCCGTCATACCGTTTTGGGATATACCCAGACCTATACCCAGACCGATTCGTCAGCATCACCGACATTCAGGGGCAATACCAAGATCACTAGTGTGAAGATTGAACCCGGAGTAAGATTTAAGGAAGATAACTATGCGGCGACCTATGCATTTGAAGGCTGTAGCAGCCTGACAAGTGTTGACTTCGGCGATACGCCCAAGGGGGTTGATTTTAAGGGGATCACATCAACATATGGGATGTTTAAGGGCTGTTCAAAGCTTACGATCGCCAAGTTTAATAACTGTAACATGAGTACCGTTAAGGCAGTCGGATATATGTTTAAGAACTGCACCAAGCTTGAGACCTTAGATCTGCAGGGATGTATCTTAAGCGGTCTGTCTGCAGATGAAGCAGATAATAAATATATGTTAAACGGCTGCAGCGGACTTAAGGATATATGGACACCTGCAGAAAGAAACAATGCGGTTAATATTGATCTGCCCAAGGCCATGGTCCTGTATAAGGACGGACAGCCGCAATCAGATGAATATAAGCTGTTAAACAAGGCTCCTGTTAACAGCAGGATAATACTTAAGTCATCAACTCCCAAGACAGATATCAGTGCGGGCGGATATACACTGACAATAGATAAGGCCTCATATCCTTATACCGGAAGTGAGATCAAGCCTGCTGTTACCATCACTAAGGATGCTGACGGTTCTACTCTCAAGGAAGGGACTGATTTCACGGTTTCATATGAGAACAATACGAATCCCGGAACAGCAGTGCTGAGTGCTAAAGGTATCGGATCATACAAGGGCACCCTGTATAAGGAGTTTAAGATCATAAAGGGAGAACAGACGATTAATATTGATCTTCCCGATAAGCTTACTGTAGGCAGGTCTATTCAGGTTGAAGTAACGGGTGCAAAAGGGAATATCACTTATTCTGTTTCTCCCACAGGGGATCCTGAGGGTGAGGCAACCATAACCGAGGATGGAAAGCTGACAACCGTTAAGATCGGTTTCGTAGAGATAACGGTAAACTGTGCGGCTACTGATCAGTACGAAGCAGCTACAGCGCATAAAAATCTTGAGATAATAGACAAGCCTGCGGTCGGTGCCCCCGTGTTCACCGAATCTCCGAAGGTTATTAAAGAAGAAGAAGGCAAGAAGGTTGTTGAGAGGAATACGCTTGTATCTCTTTCAACCGATGTAGCCGGAGCAGACATATACTATACGCTGGACGGATATTCGGATCCCGATAAGGCTGCTTATGATGAGGCTTATGCTTTGGGAGAAGAGGCCCTTGCTGCATGTAAGACAAAGAAATATGCCGGTGCGATCGTAATAGACGAAGAGATCAAGATCAAAGCCATTGCATATAAGGACGGATATAAGAACGAGAACGCCACTGCAACCGAGACCTATACGGTGTATGAAGACCTGGGAGATTTTGCGGATACGACAGAGGATCCTGTGTTAGATTATATATCTAAACATTCGGGCAATTATCCCTTACAATTATGGTATTTCTTCCGCGTAAACGGCTCAGGAAACTTTGTTTATGACGATACGTATGCGGTCGATCCTGGTGCAGGAACCAGGACTTATACCGGAGATAAGATCACTTTCAATGAAGATATCTATGTGTTCTATGGAAGCCGACGTCTTATAGAGAACAGGGATTATACAGTCGGCTATTCCAATAATATACGAGCCGGAAGTGCTAATGATGAAAATGTGAAGAAGAGGCCGGCAGTGACTATAAAAGGAAAGGGAAACTACAGCGGAAGCCAGACTGTCTATTTCACAATAGAGCCTGCGCCGATAGGCGATGCTGAGCTTACTTCAGTGGAATTAACGACTGTTACTCCGAATACGGCTGTAAGCAAAGCAGTACCGCAATATTCCTATAATGGTAAGATGCTTAAGCTGGGAAAAGACTATGCGGCCGAATACAGAGAAGCGGGCGGAGAATGGAAGCCGGTTACCAAAAACGATAAGTTTGCGGCAGGCAAGGTCTATGAGGTCCGTGGTGTTGATTATGATGAGAAGAACGGCGCGGTGATCACCTATGAAGGAGATTTCGATGGTGCCGAAATGGATTCTGTTACTGTTAAGGTGATCGACAAGACTAAAGAGGTACAGGTAAGTACACTTAAGGTCGGTGATGCCAAGGGCAAGTCCGTGAAGATCGCATACAGCGGTATTGTGACCGATCCGACAGAAAGAAGTAATTACTATACTGAATCCGGAGCTGTAATACTCAACAGAGTCTTCGGTGATAGTGGCTACGAGCCTCTTGCATTTGTATATGCTAAGAAGCCATCGGAACCTCTTGTGTATGGTAAGGACTACTATATAGATGTGGTCGGTGCCAAGGATGCGGGCAAGTATACGGCCATTATCCACGGCATGGGCGATAAGTACATAGGTGATAAAAAGTTCACATTTGAGATACTGGGCACACCCGCTTCAAAGGTCAAGGTGGCAGGTCTTATGACAACTGCCCAGTATGACGGAAAAGCATTTACAGTTGTAGGTGACGTAGTAGATTCCAGACTCTTTAATTCGTCTGATAAGACAGCCAAGGCTGCGAACTGGACTGATGTTACTCTGTATACTGTTACAGGAAGCAGCAAGACACCGCTGATCCCGGGGACGGATTATAGTACGCATATCGGCAACGCCACTCATATGGGTAAGGTGGATGTGATCTTTACTCTTAAGGGCAAATACAGCGGAACGATCAAGAAGACCGTGACGATCAAGGCATACGATCTTACAAAGGGCCTCGCCCAGGGAGGTAGATTTAAATGCGAATATATAGGTGGAACTGACGATTATGATGCGATCTACTCAAAGGGCGGTGCAAGGATACCGGGTATCAAAATCTATGATGACAAAGGAACAACAGAAGACAATTCTGATGACCTGGTCCTTATCGAGGGAGTAGATTATACTGTAAGTTACAAGAATGATACCGTGATAACTCCGGACAATTGGCCGGACTATGAAAAGATAAAGATTAAGCCCACCGTGACCATCAAGGGTAAGGGCAATTATACGGGATCAAAGGGATTCTGGTACAGGATCAGCAAGGCGGAACTCACAAAAGACAATGTGAGCATGACCGTGAAAGATAAGGTATATAAGAAAAAGGCCGGTAAGAATTATTTCAAGGTGACCCCGGTATTCACGGACGGTGATAAGGCGCTTACAACCGGAAAGAATAAGGACATTACCGTCACAGATATCAGGTACAGATATGCAGAAGACTGCAAACTTGATAACGGTACCGAGAGATTTGCCGGTCAGGAGATACCGGCGGCAGATGTGGTTCCTGAAGGAGCAGTCATCGAAGTGAGCTGCTATGTAGAGGTTAAGGCTGATGACAATGCTAAGAGCAATTATAAGACCACGTCATCTCCGATCGCATACAAGTCAGCCTACAGGATCCTGCCGGCAGGCATGGATATAAGCAAGGCCAAAGTCTCGATAGATAAGGACAGCAAGGCAAAGCTTACATACACTAACGGTTATAATGTCCCGATGAGTGCGGATGACTTTGTCCTCAAGGTGAGCGGCAAGCAGCTGCCTGCAGGCACATACAAGATAAAGTCCGTTAAGAATAACAGGTTTATCGGAACGGCTACAGTCGTATTCGAGGGACTTGATCCTTACGGCGGCACCAAGAGTTATACATTCAAGATTGGTGCAAAGAGCTTAAAGTAGAATTGAATTATCCGGGCCGTACTGTTTGAGTCGGCCCGGATAAACTAACTGAATCAATATGGCTAAGGGATCCTTTAGACTCAGAAGAATATTGGCCATAGTCCTTATCGCGGCTATGGTATCCGGCAATGCGGGGGCAGTCTATGCTGCGCCTGTTTCTGATGATGCCTCCCTGCCTGAGGATACTGCAGCTGTTAGCGATAAGTCATTACAGGATAAAGAAGTGACAGATGTGTCAGGTTCGGAGGATGATAAGGCTCCCGAAACTGTAAGTGAGACGGAGAGTGAGAGCGAAGAGACGGAGTCATCCGATACTGTATCAGAGAATGCCATAGGAGAGCCGGAGACTTCGGAGTCAACAAAGAAGCAGACATCGGAAGCATCCGCTGAAGATGATGTGGACTCCATGCCGATGGCTACCGGTTATATCGATGTCCCGCAGGATATCGAGAGTGTCCATGAAATGCCTGAAGGCGCAGTTGAGATGCTTGGCGCGGCGCCTACGGAGAGTTCATATACGACGCCCAATCTTCCATCGCTCAGGAACCAGAATCCTTACGGATCATGCTGGGCTCATTCATCCATGTCACTTGGTGAGATCAACCTGATCAAGAAGGGTAAGATGTCTGCTCCCGATCTTTCGGAAGTACATCTGGCTTACTTCTCATATCATACGGTTACAGATCCTCTGGGAGGTCTGGCAGGCGATTCCAATACACTGACAGCCGAGAACTACCTGGATGGCGGCGGTAATGTGGGATTCGCACAGGTTATCCTGTCCTCATGGACGGGTGCGGCGGATGAATCCTTAGCACCTTATCCCAAGACTAAGGACCGTTCTTATCTGCCTGAATCACCATCGGATGCAGCTGCGTTTGAAGACATAGCTCATCTGACGGATTATTATTCGGTTCAGTACTATAACAGCAGCAATAAACCCGATCTCGGTGTTATCAAGACGCTTATAAAGGAAACGGGTGCCGTGAGCATAAGCTTCTATGCCATGGATCCCAAGTCCGGCAACAATACAGGAACCTATTATAACAGTACCAATAATTCATACTATAATCCCAGTTTCTCAAGTGTTCTTCCCAAGGATAAGTCTACAAACCATGCCGTGACAATAGTTGGCTGGGATGATAATTTCTCCAAGAGTAAATTCAATAACAAACCTTCGGGAGACGGGGCATGGCTCATCCGTAACAGCTGGACTACAGGCAGTTCCAACAGTTATTACGGATACTTCTGGATGTCATATTATGAGTCATCCATAGGTGATACTGCCACAGCTGCCGAATACGATCTGGCAGATAATTATGACAATAACTATCAGTATGACGGTGCAGTGAATACCTGGCAGGGATACAGTTCCGGTAAGGGTGCCAATGTGTTCACCGCGCATGCGGAGGACGGTACGGGTGGAGAGACCTTAAGGGCGGTCGCTTTTGCCAGCAACAACTCCAATGTGACATACAAGATCGATATATATACCAATCCTGCCAATTCCAACAATCCGGAGAGCGGGGCCCTGGAGTGTTCGGTGACGGGTACGACCGTCTATCCCGGATATCACACGATCCCTCTTCCGCAGGATGTCTATATGCCGGCAGGGACGGTTTTCGCTGTTGTTGTAACACTCAGCAAGGAAGGCTACTCGCCTGAGATCAATGCGGAATGCTCGATGGGCGGATGGTCAGTTATTTCTCCTCATGGCGAAGCAGGCCAGAGCTTTGTATACAGAGGCACCAGCTGGGCCGATTACGGTAAGACATACAATGCCAATCTGAGGATCAAGGCGTTTACGGATAATGTGCTCTCGCCTGATATGATACTGCCTGAGAGTATCGAGTTTGCAGACGGGATATCGGATACGGGGATAAAGCTTGGATATGGTGAGGAATACAGGGTCACACCTACGATCCTTCCCGCCAATGCCACACGAAAGAAGCTCAAGTGGACCAGTTCGAATACAAGTGTTGCTACAGTATATGACGGTGTCATAAAGGGAGTCAAGAAGGGAACGGCAGTCATAACTGCTACAGCAGTCTATGGTGGAGCCTCAGCTTCGTGTACCGTGACTGTGGCCGATAAGGTAACGGAAGTATCGCTTGGATCAAGCTACTCATTCAATACCATCCATGTGGGTGAATCGACTAAGCTTACTTATTCTGTCAAGCCTGTCGGCGCGAGCATTGACAGTATCAGCTGGACTTCGTCGGCGCCTTCCATCCTGTCGGTTGATGATAATGGAAGGATAACCTGTCATGACGTGGGAAGTGCAACCATAACCCTGACTATAGACGGAAAGAGTGCAACAGTCCGGTATGACTGCGCCCCGGCGGTTCCGATACCTACGCTTACGGTTGATGATGCAGATATTGTCACGATCTCGTGGGATCCGGTAGACAGTGCCGGCTTTTATGAAGTCAAGAGAGGGTATTCCGAAGAAAGGCTCATAAGGATCGAGGCAGACGGAAGAGCGAAATACAGTTATTCAGATGCTACATATAAGGATGTGGCAGGGAATACTACGGAGAAATACTTTGTATATGCCGGTAAGAAGGGAACAGACGGAGTCGAATACCGTACCAGGAGTACGACATTAAATGCATACCTTGGACCAAGCAGCAGATATACGATCACATACGAGGTTGGGGACGGCACAAATACTCCTTCCAATCCGCTGTCATACAGGGCAGGCAGTTCCGTAACTCTTTTGTCTCCTGTACCGCCCGAGGGCTATCATTTTGATGACTGGTATGAGGATGCCGGATTCACAAGCAAAAAGAATACGATAAGTCCGGCAGAGACCGGCGATAAGACATTCTACGCCAGGTATCTGGGCAACAGTTACATCGTCATGTATTACAGTAATGCGACGGACGCATCCGGTAATGCCATGGCACCGAGCAGCTTCATATACGGCAAGGAATACAAGCTTACGCCCAACATTCTTTTAAGACCCGGCTACAGCTTCATCGGCTGGAATACGGAGCCTGACGGAAGCGGAACTGATTATTCCGACGGCCAGAAAGTTAAGGATCTTATATCCCAAAACGGAGGAGTGTTCTCGCTCTATGCACAGTGGAAGCCTTATACATATAAGATAACATTCGATGCCAACGGCGGGCGGCTTGCAAGCACCACCTGGGAAGTGACCAATGGCAAAAAGTACGGTGATCACGGTGAACTTCCCAAGCCTGTGAGGGAAGGCTACCTCTTTGCGGGCTGGTATACCGAAGCCTACGGTGGCGAACTGATCACGGCTGACTCTGTTGTCAGTCTGTATAAGAACAGCAGGATCTATGCCCATTGGGATGAATACAGTCTTAAGCTTGATGCGGATATACCGACTACAGCTCATAAGGGTGATGAGATAGAGCTTGCGGCAACCTTGACACCGGATAATCCGGAGGCAGGAGAAGTGGAATGGAAGCTTATTTCGGGAAGCGAGTATGCTTCTCTTACAAGCACTCCTGCAGATCCTGAGACCGGTGATAAGAGTTGGACGCTTAACTGTACCGGGATCGGCACTGTTACGCTCAGGGCATATATGTCTGAGATGGAAGAACTCTATGCCGACCGAATTATAGATATCTTAAGACCGGTACCGAAAGAAATGCGTATTTTCTCAGGTGAAAATGATGTTACCGGAACAGAGATAGATGGCACAAAATCGGTTATTATGCATCTGCGTGCAGTCATAGGACCCGAAGATGCCGATAGCAACGTGGCCTGGAGCAGTACTGATGATTCGGTACTCAGGATGGATATGACGGGTGATGCATATCCCTTACGTCCGGGGGTTGTGACTGTGAGGGCGGTATCCGTTGCCAACCCCGCATTGTCTAAGACTGTAAAGATAAATGTATCAGGCGGTGTGCCTGATAAGATCGATATCAATGTGTCCGAAGAGGGTGCTGAGGCTGATATAGGAGAGAGCATAAGGTTAGAAGCCAATGTTTTCCCGGCTCTGTCTTCTGAAGATATCATATGGACGTCATCGGATGAGAGTAAGGCAACCGTGGATGCAGACGGTAATGTGACAGCACTGTCAGGCGGAGAGGTGGTGATCTATGCCACATCCGTACTTGATGCATCCGTTAATGCAGAATATAAGCTCACGATCAGAGACATAAGTGCAGATGAGGCGCAGATTGCTGAGGCTTCTGCGGTTAAGCTTGCACTTGGTAAGTCCATGACACTTAAGCCTGCAGATCTGCTTGAGGATTATGATAAGACAAGAGACAGGATAGTCTGGGAGAGCGACAATGCATCCATTGCAGCGGTCACATCCGCGGGCAAGGTGACAGGCAAGTCGGTCGGAGATGTGAAGATAAAGCTTATCAATGAGACCGATGGAAGTATTGTGGTCTGTCCTGCTACAATATTTGCGCCTGTTAGCAGGATCACACTTAATGCAGCTTCATTAAGCCTCGGTACCGGTAATAAGACAGAACTGTTTGTAACGGCCATCGAGCCTACCATGGCAAGTAATAAGGTCATCTGGAAGAGTTCGGCCCCGTCTGTGGCAGCAGTTGATGAAGAGACCGGTGTGGTGACCGCGCTCAGTGCAGGCAAGGCCGTGATAACGGCAGAAGGTACAGACGGCAGCGGCAAGATCGCCAAGTGTACCGTGAAGGTCGGTGATCCCGTCCATGATATCAGCCTGTCCGGTGCCAAGGGAGCAAATAGCGTGACTGTCGGTAAGACGCTTAAGCTCACGGCGTCAGTGAACGGACATACAAGTGCTTCAGGCAGGAAGACCAACCCGATCAACAAGTCAGTCAGATGGGAAGTTGTGGACAGAAGGAGCAGCGGAGTCATAGGCTTGGGCAATGCCGACATCAATTCCAAGGGCGTGCTCACTGCTCTGGATGAGGGCATGGTCATCATAAGAGCATACAGCACAACGGATACCTATCCTGACAAGCGTGATGAATATATTATGGGCGAGATGGAACTGAGCATTGAACCCGTTAAGAAAGATACAACGGTAGGAATAGCACTCAACAAGGCGAGTGCCACACAGAATATCAAGCTGAATGCCGGTACATCCAAGGTTATCAGAGTATCATCCGTTGGTAAGCTGGCTACAGATGAGGGCATAGAATGGCGTATCACTTCAGGCAGTGAATATGTGAACATAAGCGCATCCACTGGTGATACAGTGACCGTTACGGGTAAAAAAGCGACGCCTAAGAATACTTATGCGATCGTGGAAGCCGTGACCGTCGGCACGAGCTCCAAGGGTGTGCATTATAAGAAGATATGCAAGATCACAGTCGGAGAAGAAGCTTCTGCTGTTAAGCTCATGTCCGGTAAGAATGATGTCACGGGTACAAGTATGGATATCGCTCTTCGTAAGAGCGTAAGTCTTAAGGCGGCTGTTTACGGAGCGGATCCTGCTATCAAAGCCGGCAATCAGAATGTGATATGGAGAAGTTCGGATACTTCTGTTGCTGCGGTATCGACAAAGGGCAAGGTTACTGCTGTATCCAACGGGGAAGCGGTGATCTATGCGACTTCGGAAGACAATAAGTCTGTCGTAGGACAGGTGACCGTTGATGTATATACTCCCGTGAGCAAGATCACCCTTGATAAGACCAAGGCGACATTGAGTTCGGGATCATCATATGAAGGCTATACTTCGTCCGATAACCGGTATGAGATACTTACTCCTTCGCTCACTCCTGCGGATGTATACGGCAACATGGCATCCAGGGATGAGCTTAAGATCGTAACATGGATAGTGAGCGATCCGACTAAGGTAAGCATCGCTGTTACGGATACTGGAAGTGTCGGAACCGAGAAGAGCACGGCTGCCAAGATAAGGATATTGTCAAGACTTGAGTACAGAGACCTTACCGATGCGGATAAGGCTGCAGGCACGTCTACGGTTAAGACTGCACCCGGACAGTCACTTGCCATAATGGCCAAGGGCGCCGGAAGCGTGAAGATCACTGCCGTGGCCGCAGGCGGTCGTAAGGCGACCTGTACATTTACGATATATACGACCGCAAGGGCTCTTGATTTTACACAGACAGGCGGTGTGGCTAAGGACGGGGAGGATTATCGCGTGGCCTTAAGCCTGACCAATAAGGCGTATGATAAGAGCGTAACTCTTAAGCCTGTGATCGATTATGCGGATGCGGCCTACAGTTCGGCTAAGAACGATCCGCTGACTAAGCTGTATAACAGCGTGAAGAAGCTCGCGGTTAACTCATCCGTTAATTATGTGAGCGCGGATCCGTCAGTGGCATCCGTAAGTGCCAAGGGCGTGATCACGGCAAAGGGTAAGGGTGAGACATATATTACGGCATCCACTGCAGACGGTGGGCATTCGCGCAGGATATATGTGTCCGTTGACAAGTGGGAGTACGGCGTATTCCTTAACTATGAAGGTGACATGAAGGAACTTGAGGACTATGCGACGGTTGTCATCGATGCGCAGGGAATAGACGCGGCGGATATCGCGGCATTTAAGGCAGCAGGACATAAGGTATATTCCTACATCAACATAGGGGCGCTCGAAGAATACAGAGACTATTATGATGATTATAAGGATCTGGGGCTCGGAGTGTACGAACACTGGGAGGATGAAGTCTGGATAGATGTGACGGATCCTTCATGGCAGAAGTTTATCTTAGGCGATCCTTCTGCGGCGGCAGGCTCGGATGCATATAAGGGGCTGGCCGGAAGACTGGCGGATAAGGGGATCGACGGATACTTTGTCGATAACTGTGATGTCTATTATGCTCACGGGATAAACGGTGTGAAGAAGCCTGAACTTTTAGGCGGTGTTGCTGATATATTAAAGGGGCTTAAGGCTACGGGCCTTAAGGTTATAATTAACGGCGGTGACTGCTTCATGGATGCTTACTGCGCTTCAGGCGGCACATGGAATGAAGTGATGGACGGCATCAATCAGGAGACCGTTTTCTCTAAGATCAATTGGAATAAGACTGACAGCTTCGGCAAAGCTTCTGCTGAGGACCTGGAATACTTCACGGACTATGTGGAGAGGTACGGCTCTCTCGGCGCGGACATCTACCTGCTTGAGTATACGAAGGATAAGAAGTTAGTCTGTGATATCTGTGCTTATTGCAGAAAGCACGGATTCAGATACTATGCTTCGCCCACACTTGACCTGACTGTGTAGTGGGTTCCCCTGCTATTTTGGTAATTTTTGTCTTTGCCGGGCGGGTGATGTCAGACTAGATTGGCAAAAACGTCGGTTTAGTCCTACTGTTCTAAGTCTGCCGGGCGGGTGATGTCAGACTAGATTGGCAAAAACGTCGGTTTAGTCCTACTGTTCTAAGTCTGCCGGGCGGGTGATGTCAGACTAAACAGGCGAAAAAGTCGATTTAGTCCTACTGTTCTAAGTCTGCCGAGTGAGTGAAGTCAGACTAAACAGGCGAAAAAGTCGATTTAGTCTTACTGTTCCAGGTCTGCCGAGTGAGTGAAGTCAGACTAAATGAGTGAAACTGCCGATTTAGTCCTACTAATCCGGGCTTGTCTGCCATTTCGTATCAGACTAAAAGAGCAGAATAGTAAGTTTGGTCCTATTTCTTGTATGATCATGACATATTTGGGCACATCTTTGTTATTCTTCAGATATACGCCTTGCTACATTAAGTATACCCGGTCAATCGCCGATACCATATATTGAGACTGGCCCCCTATTGCGCATTGCGTACAGCGAACGCAGACATCAGATAGTGCATGCCGGAGCGAAATTGTTTGAAAAATTAGCGATTTTGTGGTAAATTATTTGATAATAGGGAATAGAAACAACTAACATATTTATAGGAGGGCATTATGCAAAAAGAGAGAAGAAAGCACATTGCATGCGGCAAGCGCTTACTCGCGGGCTTATTAAGCCTTGTGATGATCGCGTCTTATATGCCGTCAAGTGTTCTGGCTGCAGAGTTAACTCCCGGGACGGATGTAATCGAGACAGTTGATGCAACTGCCGCAGATGCACCCGGAACAGAAGTGACCGATGTAGCGTCAGACGGATCTGACACAGCTCAGATCACAGTAGCTACAGGTGACGATGCTGCAGATGATGCAGCGGATCCTGATAAAAAGGAAGATGCAACTGAGGCAGATACAGCCGAAGAAGTTGTCGCATCCGAGGCGGACGATACAGAGCTGCTAGGGGTTGCGGAGAATGCGAAGTATGGATTTGCCATTACTGCAGATGATGCTGTTGATAGTGGGAATCTGAGCCTTTCATATGATTTTAAGGCTTCAACTGATGGTTCTGGTGATCCGATAGAAGGTGGAAGCGGTTCTCTGGGAATAACCCCCGCTACGGGAGTTCGCACGAACAGTGTGGCCGAGCAGGAATTTCCTGAAGGGGCCAAGTCGGTTGTTATTAAGGTAACGACAGCAGGTGATGCCAATGTGGTTGATGCTGAGAACAGTTCCATAAGGGTGACCGAAGATGATGAGAACTGGACAAATGCTGTCAGTCTTACAGAAGAAGTAGTGGATGCACTTACCGGTGACGGATATGTTCTTGTTCTTGGTGATAACTGGTTAGAGCTGCAGGTTAATATAGAACTTATAAAGAATAGCAACAGCGGTGGCGGAGATCCTCAGCAGGTAGCAGACGGACAGTATAAGGTTCATATTCAGAAAGGGAAGGGACTTCCTAATGATGCGACTCCGACAGTAAATGTTCAGTTTTCTAATGATGAAGGTCCGACTCCGGTAACCATTCCTGAAGGAGAGACTGAAGTCACAAAGAACTGGACGGCATTCCCAAACAATGCTTCAGATAGTGTTACTATTTCTATTCCTGCAGAATTCAAGATGTATCTGCAATCTGGTTTTATTGAAGTGTTTGAGAATGGTCAAAGGATAGAAGGACACGAGAAATCGCTCGATCTTTATGATTATTTCAAATCTCTTAATACTCTTGAAGATGGGGACGATTGGATATACTCGTTCGACATAGCAGCTGATGAATCATATCAGTTTGATATTGTATTCAGTTACACCAGGTCATTAAGCTGGAGTTATAAAGAAAAAGACAAGGGCAAGGATAACTATGTCGAGAACTGTAAGCTCTATTTGCTGGATGAAGAAGGGAATGAAAGGGCATATGTTGACGAGGCATATGACTCTACGGATCCCAGATATCCGACTGAAGACTATGTGAATTATCAGCTTGAGATAGGTAAAAAATTCAGGTTCAAATTGGTTCCTGATTATGGTTACCAGGTAGCAGGTCTTCAGATCAATTCATATACTATAGCCCCTTCTGAAATAGATGGTGAAGTTGGTATTTTCTACTTTACGATGAAGGATTCCAATTTCCATCTTAATGGTGTAGTTAAGCAGGTTAATAACACCTCTGAAGTGAATGAGGAGATTTCAGATATTGTAACGAGTATCGATATTCAGGATGCTGATTCTACAGATGAGGTAGATCCGCTCGAGAAGGCAGTCACTGATAATGGTATTGGCGGAACCCTGGATTTTATTGTTTCAAAAGCAGATGAAATAGAGAACTGGGCTTCAACTGAGGGCATTTTTGATGGTGCCAAGGCTGTTACTTCAATAGATATAGAAATAGATAATATCTTAAGCAAGGGCACAGAAGAATATTGGGATGATAACATAGCGGAACTAGATAAGCCTGTGACAGTTACACTTGGCTTTGAAGGTTCGAATGAAGATGGTGTCGAATATCGGGTTGTCAGAGAACACGAGGGCGCAAAAACAGCAATTGAAGCTGTATATAATGCTGAGAACAAGACTCTGTCATTTGATACTGATAAGTTTTCTTCATATACAATTGTCAGGTCTTCTATTCCTACAGACAATGTAATATTTGATCTTAATATCGAAAATGTAAATCCGGCTAATGGGGTAGGTAGGATCACTCCCATATCAGGACTTGATGCAGTTACTGATGGTGCGGATGGAAAGTATAAGTATTCAGGAACCGGGGATATCATTTTTAAGGTTGAAAAAGCTACTGGTCCTGAGGACTGGGATATTATTAAGAGAGAGAACGCTGAAGAGTATAGATTAAATGCCTATATGTCGGTTGGTGATGAGAATAAGGAACCATGGCATTGGGGTGTGGATTATCAAGATTCTGGTACAGTCTGCACGATACCTGCAGCTTTAGATGGATGGTATCCTGTTCAGGGCATGTTATCTGATGCGGTAAAAGCAGTTGAGCAGACCGATAAGGTTCCGACAATAACTCTTTTGAGTTTTGATTGGGATAAGATGCCTGCAAGACAGGTGATCTTTAAAGAGACCGACAAGGTCAACTTTAAGACGGTAATTCAGAAGATCACATACGATATGGAAACTGGAGATCCTATCGGTACAGAGCCTTTCTCAAACATAATCACGGATGATACAGCTGAAGATGACAGGTACGAAACCCTGTATTATATAACCGGGGATACGGTCGTATTTGAGGCTGATCCGGTAAAAGATAATGTAAAGATCAAGTCATTCATTGTTAAGACGATCGATGCGCATCCGGAGGACGATGAGCATGATCGCGTTTATATAACTGATACGGCAGCATATCCTGATATAAGGACTGTCGATGCAAAGGATTCGGAAGATGGTTATGAGGGAAATGTCTATGAGATAGATGTTCCTCAGAACAAGGACTGGGATCCGTGGAGCAGACTCGGTGTTGAGATCACTCCCGTAATAGAAGAGGTTACAACTGTTGATGTTGTTTTTGAAGACGGAGGTAAGTACTTCACTGAAGAAGGTGAAGGTGCATTTGATGTAACGGCAAGGATCGGCGCTCAGCTTGTTCCGATCTCATATGAGGGCAACGGCAAGTTCACTGCTGAAGTGACGAAAGATGCAGATGTGACCATAGGCATCACTTCAACTGACGGAATGAATGTCGTGGCATCTGTAGTTGCTGATGACAGTAAGAATGATAAGAAGGCACTCAAGGCTTCTAAAAACGGTGAGTATTCTTTGGTTACCAATGGTCTGGGTGCCGAGAAGACAGCATCGCTTACAGTTAAGACAGAACCCGTTACCAAACTGATGATAACGGATGCTTCCGATAATCCGTATGAGTTAAGCAACAAAAAGTATACAATGGAAGCTACGGATACATTCAATGCATATTTGTTGAGCGGTTCTAAGATCGATGAAGGTGTTCTTACTCCTGTACAGGTTAAGTCAGGAGTTACGTTCAAGAATAATAAAGAAGCAATAACTACGGGTATAACAGACGGAAAACTGACGACCACAGGTAATGCCCTTAGTCTTGCAGGTAAGTCGCTTTCACTGAAGGCAGAATATTCAGGAAAGACTTATTCGGCAACCATTGCTTTCTTTGCACCTGTTACTGCAGTCAGCATTAAGGATGCAAAGAACGGAAAACTCTCGCTTCCTTACAATACAACAAAGTATTACGGTCTAAAGATCGATAAGGGAGCAAATCAATATGCGGTAGATGCCAAAATAGTCACTGTTTCAGGTGAGACTGTAACTCCTGTTAAGGATATCGATTTCGGTAATTGCGACGGTAAAGACCTGTATATATCTGCCGGCAACGTTGTCTCTAAGTATTTTCCCGGAGATTCATCGGAGTTTGCTTTCTTCGTAGGTGAGACATGTGTCAGTGACGTATATGAGATAACATTTACTGACGGATTGTCAAGCGATAAGGCACCGACTGTTAAGGCTAATGATAAGCTCAGTACAAACAGGGCTATAGGACTTTCACTTTCTCTTCCTAAGGGTGTGAAGGCTACTGATGACATGTACTACAAGATAGTGGCCACAACCGATAAATGTGCTGATGAAGACAGGGATTCCGCCGATATAGGAGACGGAGAAACCCTGTATTGGGATCCCGGTCTTGCATATTTCGATGAGGAGCATAAGGAAGTAGTTAAAGTCTTTAAAACCGAAGTTGTGGAATATGTTCCCGCTTCACTCAAGACATATGCTCTTGATGTATCAGATGATCCGAGGAATTCGGAAGATGGCTGGTACAGGGAATATGATGTAAAAGTATCCGTGGTCTATGTGAAAGATGCCCTTTCTTATCCGGTTGAAAGAGGTACGGGTTCGGGCGTTTCTTCTCCTGTCAGATTGCATACAAAGGACTGCGCTTTTGAGACCAAACTGACACTGGCCAAGAAGGCTCCCAAGAAGATCTACACGGGCGAGAGAAATGTGCCTTTGGCAGTTCCGAAGTTCTCTGCAGCAACGACCGTTAAGGCTATTGACAGGATCGAACTGTATGACGCTGCAGGTAACGGTTACGGCGGCTGGAGCAGATGGAATGCTTCGGATGATATAACAGATGATGATAACGGAATGAACTGGTATCTGTCATATAATGATTATGATGGATGCATATATTTAGACACAACGCAGGACTGGATAAGAGGAGAAGAGGAAGACACGGATCGACTTAAACCCGGTAAGTATACGATGGTTGTCTATGCTGTATCAGGCCCCGGAGTACCCGCAACTGCCAAGATGGACTTTACAGTTGTGACCGGTATTGATTATATAGACCTGAATGCTCCGAGTACAGTATACAAAGAACCCGGAAAGAAAGTTTCGTTTAAGGTGTCATCAGAATTATCCGGTTACTACGATGAGTGGGGAACTCCGGCCACCAAGAAACTCGACTGGGAAGTATTAGGATATGGCGGTACCGATGAAGACGGAGATGTAATAACTATAGGACTTCCGGATGCGCTTGAAGGTAAGGTGACAGTTAAGAACGGTACTGTGACAATTGATCCTAAGCTTAATGTAGGGCAGAATACATCCGATTATCAGTTCGTGGTAGTGGCCAGACCGTCTGAGTATTATCCTGCACCTCATAAGCGGTGGTGTGAAGAACATAGGGCGGTTGAGGAAAAGGACGTAGAAGGCATAACCGACGTCATAACCATCACGACCAAGGTCAGAAAACCCACCGATATCATATTCAGATGGAATGAGTACAGGTGGAATGAAGAACAGGGTTACGATGAGTTCGTAGGATACAACTATTCCGATATAACCGAAGGAAATATAAAGACCGGTGCAAAGTTCTATACCAATTCTATCCGGGGCTCGCAGATCATTGTATATGATCAGTATGGTGAAGAAATCGATGAGTTTAACGTGAAGGCTTCCGGGGTAACGGTAGACAGCGAGCATTGTGTAGAGGTAAAGAAACCCGGTAAGGCAACCATCACTGTAACGACGGCAGACGGAACAAAGCAGTCTAAGACACTTAAGTTCACGTTGATGTATACGGATGAGTTGTTCAAGTTAAATACTCTGATCCAGGATTCAACCTATGACAGAATGGACGGATGGGAAGGCTCATTCCTTAATGCGGTAAATGATCGCGATCCCATGGGCGGCCCCGGCAGAGATGATACAGCTGCAGCTAATGCACCGTTTAAGAGCAATGACTGTGCTTCCAATAAACCGATCTTTGTATATGTTACAGGTGTAAGGATTGCTGACAGAGATGGTGATAAAGCTATTGAAAGAAAAGAGGAAGACATCGATTATCATGATAATGCGATGATCAATCATACCCTTAAGGTTAAGAGCGGCGGTAAGATAATTGACACGGAATATAACACTAACGAGAACTTTGTCAAGTACACTATCATGCCGAGCGCTCCTAAGACAGTTATCAATGTAACTGACAATACCGTAGTAAGAAGTGCCGATCGTAAGAAGACGACCTACACATATACGGTTACGAACTCCGCTATAGGTGCGGCTAAGGCACTTAAGATCGAGGCGGATAAGAAGAATATCATCAACAGCATGGATTCGGATGCGGCTGAATATACGGCAAGCGGACTTCAGAATCCCAATACCGTGACATATACGGTAACAGGCGCTCCGCAGGGCACGGCATATGCGCGTATTACGGAAGATGATTTCGGCAATGCAGATTGGGTATTCAGAAAAGCCCTTGGCCTTGAGCGTGATTTCGATTGGGAACATGCTACGGAAGCAGAGCAAAGAGAATATGATGAAGAAAACTTCAACAATAAGACCTATGGTGCAGAGCATCAACTTACGAACGGCAAGTTTACGATCGACTATTTCGAGGAATGGAATGACAATGGCAATACGAGATATCACATGGACAGGATACCTACAGGAAAGTATTCATTCTATGTAACGATAGGAACCAAGTCGGAAGGCAAGTTTGTACCAACAGCTCTGCCTACCAAGGTGACAGTCACTGTAGCAGCAGCTCCTAAGGTAACTGCAAAGTGGAAGAATACCAAGTTTAAGATAACCGGAGATTCAGCCGTGAATCTTGAGGTACCGACCGTAACCAACGGAACAGGAGTCAGGAACTGGTCTGATGACCAGGGCGGTGATGCATACTGGACTAAGAGTTCGAATGTTAAGGGCATCAGCAATGCATTTACGGATCTCTTTGAGACGGTGAATCCTGCGAATACGGATCCTGTACTTAAGGCGAATGAAATACCGCAGATCAAGACCAGAAACAGGTCGGATCATGATATTCCGGAACAGAAGATCACTATCGATAAGAATCATGTGGCTGTTATACATTCCTGGGGTGAACTCAAGCTCCTTAAGGAAGGAAAGTATATGGTCGGAAAAGATGATGATGCTGAAGGATGGTATAGTGATAAACCCGATGCCAAACTGTATGTTTCGGCTAAGGCTCAGCAGAAGGCTTATAAGGCATGGATCAAGGCCAACACCACGGGCTTCATAGAGTACCGTGTAGTAGGTTATACCGGTCAGGAGACGCAGCTTTATCAGCAGATAACCCTGGATATTGAGGAGTTTGTTGATGGCGCAAAAATAATTCCTAAGGGCTGATAACGGCCTTATCCGGAAAGGATTCACAGACAGTTCGTCTCGAACATAGTTACACCAAGAGGGCGGGAGAGTCAATCTCCCGCCCTTTTACATATACGGCAGAAGTCGATAGCGCCGGTGGGGATTATTACCGGTCAGTTGTGAAGAGTTGTGAAAGGTTGTGAATTCTCAAAATCTATCTTGCAAAATATATACGAGTTGTGTTATATTGCCCGTGTGATCAGATATACTCTTTTTTCATGGACATACGTCCGAATTATCCAATCAGTTTATTAGTTTGCAGATGATAGTTATACTGAAAAAGCATACCAAGGCAGCACGTAATATTGCGTATTGACACACGTAATATTACGTACTAGAATAAAGGGAGAATAATATGAAGGGATCTGAACTTAAGAGAATGCTTAGGAACGCCGGGTGTTACTTTGTGGAAGATGGTAAGGAACACGAAAAATGGCACAGCGACATAACCGGTAAGGATTTTAGAGTACCCAGGCACGATTCAAAGGAAGTAAAGAACGGAACAGCAAACAGAATACTAAAAGATGCGGGAATCAAATAAACTGCAGGAGGTAAAGTAATATGAAGAGATATACATATCCGGCTATTATGACGCCTGAAAAAGGAGGCGGTTTCTCGGTGTATTTCCCTGATCTGGAGGGGTGTTATACTTGCGGAGATGACTTGAGTGATGCGATTTATATGGCGCAGGATGTATTGGCTTTTACGTTGTTTGATTATGAGAGAGGAAGAAAGGACATGCCCGTTCCATCAGAACCTAAGGATATTAATCTGAAAAAGGGTGAGTTTGTTAATTATATCGCATGTGATACTCTTGAATACCAGAAAAGACACAATAACAAAGCTGTTAAAAAAACATTATCTATACCTGAATGGATGAATGAGCAGGCAGTCAGCGCGGGGATCAACTTTTCGCAGTTATTGCAGGAGGCTATAGTCGACAAACTTCATCTTGCATGAAATCTGACAGGTGATACAAGCGGAGCTAAGAAGGCGGGAGAGTCAGTCTCCCGCCTTTTTGCATACCATCGCAGCTTGAACAGGGAAAGGTGCGGCTTCAGCCAGAGTGAGCCTGCGGAATTGACCGGAATACCCGTGCGAACAATTCAGCAGTACGAGCAGCGGCAGAAGTCGATCGATCGTGCAAGCGCAGAGTATGTGATCGCGCTGGCCAATGCCCTGAACGTCAGCCCCGTGCAGCTGATGGAGAATGCGGGATGACAGTTATAGCAGGGTGGTCTGTTTTTTTGTAGAGGGAGCAGTCATAAAAGTGCTATAATACTGTACGTGCCGATGAGGCAGGAGGAATTACAGGAGGAAAAGAAAATGAAAAAGAGGATCATTACATGGATGGTCTCCATAGCCATGGTGGTGAGCACGCTCATGCCCGCCATACCCGGTTATGCTGCGGAGGAACGATTCGGGGAAGGCAATCAGTACGTATCTGAGACAGCGGATGCGGCGGACAGTGCGTCTTTGCCGGATGCGACTGATGCGGATCGGACTGTTGAAGAGGAGAACGCGGCAGCGGACAGTTCGTCAGCAGATGTGTCCGTATCGGAAAAAGAGAGTGCGATTGACACAGAGCAGAGCGCAGAGCTTTTGACGGCTCAGGGCGAACACCCGACAGCCGGTGAGGCTGATGTGAACACCGCCGACAGTGTACTTAAGCTTCGCAGTATCGATATCATGTACGGTGAGAGCGATGACAATTCAGAGGGTAAGCTCGATAAGCTCTTTGGCGTCGATATGGAAGGTTATAAGATCACCTATAAGTTCGCAGAGCTTAAGGATGACAAGGCTGCAGAGGATGCATCGGGATATGAGCTTAAGCTTCCTGAAGATAAGAATGCTTTTGAACTGATAGAGGGTGTTAAGCTCTCTGAGATCGCTGCGGGCAGCAAGGCCGCAGTATATGTGATGGCAGAGCCTGCCACGGAAGATGATCTGATGACGGAAGAGGAACAGCCGTCGGACAGTGCAGAGCCGGTATTCGGTGCAGTCAGGATAAGTATCATTAAGCGTCCTGTAAGGATCGAGATCCCTGCAAGTGAGAATATATGTGTATATAAGCCTGCGGACGAGGCGAAGCCGGAGGATACTCTTGTCATTAAGAGGGACAGTGAGGAGTATGCCGGTATCAGGATCACGCCCGTAACTGAATATGAGATAAAGGATGAGGAAGGCAATGTCATCCTGACAGAGGGTAAGATGGCGGCCACGGCCCCGGCACTTGATGTCACAGGCTGTATAGACGGGGATATCACACTCGATATATCTGATATCGATTATGAGACCGAAGGCTTTGCCGATGTCACTGTGGCATTATCGTTTGCCTCAGATTACGACAGGTCGTTTTCATATGACGGACGGAGCACGGCCTCTGTAACGGTATATCCTTATGCCGCACCCGAATAGAAGGCGGAAGAGATCACGGAAGAGACGGATGATGACATAGAGCTTACGGGCGGTTCTTTGAGCGAGAATTTCGGCTTCTATAAGTGTGAACAGCAGGATGCTGTGACTTTTATTCCTGCAGACGGTTATCCCTATGCATCCGTATGGATCCAAAAGATCAAGGATGCAGAAGGCAACGAGGTCGAGACCGAGGCTGAGAATCCCGGCGGCAAGCCATGCCCCAAGACAGAGAAAGACTTTACGGCTGCAGTGAATGCGGATGAGATCAGAAGTCTGTACACACAAAACATGGTAACCATGGACTTCGACGATCTCACACCCGGAGAATATACACTTTGGGCCACATTCAAGAATGAGCCCGGGGATGCTGAGGCCAGGAGGTCACGTGATATTACACTTGTGATAAAGGAGTTCCCTGAGAAAGTGACATATAATGTGACTTCAGCGACAGGTGATGACAGCGATGGCAGCATCGCCGTAGGCGATATATCGGACGGATACACTGCCATAAGGATGGATCATGACGGAGCCTATTATGCCTGTAACAATGTCACAGACGGCAAGACTCAGATCACGGATCTGGCGGCCGGCCGGTATCGCATGACTCTGCTCGGGATAACGTCACCTGCGACAGGCAGTTATCTGGCGGGTACTTATACGAGGACCATGTACTCGGATAATGTGACAGTATCCAAATGTGTGCCCGTGACAGGGATCGCAATGTATCCCAGGGCTGTTCCCGGTATGACGATAGATCCGGGGGAAACCTGGACTGCATCGATAGGTCAGGTATTCGAAGTCGGCTGCAAAGTTACGCCTTATTATGCGTACGATACGGGATATAAGCTTACAAGCTCTGATCCCAAGGTCGTATCGGTAGACGGACAGGGCAATATCAAGGCTCTTAAGAAGGGTGAGGCTGTCATCACGGCTGTGAGTACCGGCCTTGATGAGTCCGGGGAGCCTAAGGTCACGGGATTTAAGATCATCGTGGATCCCAATCTTAAGCTTAAGAAGATAAAGAACATGAAGTTCACGGGCAAGATTAAGCCTGTGGAGATAATGGATACTGCTGTTTATACATCCCCCGGCAATACAGACAATATCATACCCCTTGAGATTACTATTGATAAGGAATTTGACGGAATAGTAAAGTGGACCGTCAGTGATACGAGCATTGCTGATTTTACCGGCGCTTATGATACAACGCCTTCACAAGGAAAGGCGGATGCAAAGCTTCAGTTCTCCGGACCGGGACAGGTGACGGTCACAGCTACTGCATCTAAAAACGGAGGATCGGGAGAGGCCTATGAAACCAGACAGATCTCAACGACGGTCACGGTAGACGGGCTTGAAACAGATTCTGCGGGTCTTAAGTGCTACATCAAGGATGGACACAGACTGAAAGGCCTTGTCGCATTCAATTCAAATGGTCTGGTTGCTGCGGGCAATGCAGCCCTGACATCCTCCAAGACAGAGTCTACTGCATATGCCGATCCTGCCACGGGAGTATTTGTGTCCCATAAGGTCGTGACCATCGGAAAGAAGATGTACTGTTTTTCTAAATCGGCAGGACAATTGCTTGCGAAAGGTACGACTGATAAGGATATCACTATAGAACCGCCCTATTGCATCAATAAAAAGGGTGAGCTTCAGACCGGCTGGGTCAAGGTCGGAGATAAAGAGTACTACTTTGATCCCGAGACCGGTGCAAAGGTCGGCCAGGGCAACTGGGTACCCCGCGGCAAGGGGATGACATACATCGGCAATGCAGACGGTTCATTCGGCCCCGGAACGGAAGGCGTTGTGACAATAGGCGACAAGACGTATTGCTTTGATGCCAAGGGCATGATGCTTGGGGGGTTCGTATACTTTGACAATGACGGCAAGATCACCAAGGCATCAAAGGCTGTGACAGTACAGTATTACGATCCGCTATCGGGAGTCCTCGTATCCGATCCCGTATTCACGGTCGGAGGGAAGACGTATTATAAGGAGAAGGACAGCCTCACGATAAGGGTCAATGCGCTCTATCAGGGCGAAGATAACAAGTGGCATATAAGTGATAAGACCGGTGCGGCTCTTAAGAGTCAGTTTGTAACATACGAAGGAAAGACATATTATGCTGATGAGACAGGCTGCCTGCTGACAAGCTGTAATAAGGTCATCAAGGGCAAGCTGTACAAATTTAATCCCGCAGGCGAACGCACGGATACTGCCGGGGATGCACTTATAAGCACGGGCTATAAGGTTATAGAGCCCGGGGATGAGAAGCGTAATGTATATCTTAAGCAGGCCAAGGGATCTAAGCCGGCGGACGGTCTTGTGTTCTATTATTATAACGGTACTGAGAATGTCATCGCATCCGATCTGTGGATATATGATAATGCAGATGAGCCGCATAAGATATATCATACAGACAGGAACGGGAGACCGGTGACGGGTGTCATGACATTCGGTGAAGGCTGGGATAAGGCAGTATACTTCTTTGAGCCGGATACGGGACACATTGCCACGACAGAAGGTATAAAGACATATAACAAGAAGCAGTATCTGTGTAAGAGGGTGTCCGCCAGCGACAGCACTATAGTCGTTAAGACCGTGGATCTTGTGCATTCCGAAGAGGGTCCTTACTTCACTATGGATCCCGTATCCAAGAAATATGTGTTGGTCATGGATACCAAGGGAACACTTGCAACAGGTATCACGACATATCAGGGCAGAAAGTTCATCTTCGATGATGACGGACATCTGTTGGACGGTGTCGATGAACCCGGAGACAAATATTCAAGTCCGGTGTTCTATAAGGGGAAGATTTATCTGATAGAGTATAGTGATTTTATCGAAGGAAGATGTATCCAGACGAATAAAACAGGCGCGACGATCGTCAAAAAGAAGAGCAACTCAGTGGGCTCCGCTTATACTTACTATGCGGTCAACAAGGACGGCACTGTAAAGGAAGGCTGGGTGAGCGCAAACGGTAAGAAGTATTATTCCATGGGCTTCTTTGGATTGTATTCATCCAATACAGACATGTGGAGTTCGCCCGCTGCCAGGATAGGAGGCAGGCTGTATCTGTTCAGTAATGATCCCGACGATCCGTGTGTTCTGACGGGCTGGCAGGTTGTAGACTCCGGTGATGAAGGGTTCGAAGTAAAGGATTTTGGTATGATGAGCACGCATGAGTATTCATCGGGTGTATACTATTTCCTTGCAGATACGAAGTCCGGAGCGGTGAATACGGGCTTTAAGAAGATAAATGCTCCGGAGCTGTACACTAACGGCAGACTTAAGCTTGATGCAAACGGGGTGCCTGTAATCGGCAAGATCAAAAAGAATGTATACTTCAATGAGGATGAGTCAGTTATGCCTATGGGAGCATTGGCGAGCAATAAGGACCTGACAGTCGGAGGCAAGCTGTACAGATTCGGATATGACGGTGTCGCAGCCGGCAAGAAGCCGGGTATGACTACAGTCCATGATGAGACGGACTCATATGAAGCTTATGTGGGTAAGGACGGCAGGATCGCCACAGGGCGTACGGCTGTCAAAGTCGGAGGCAATACCGTATATTACTACTTTGATGCCAAGGGACGCATGGAAAAGGAAGTGTTCAGAAAGACCGGAAGCAAGTGGTATTATTACGGTCGTAACGGCCAAATGGCATTTGATCCGGACGTGGCGGATGTATCATCTGACTTCGGAGGAGGCGGAACAACTGAGACTGTGACGGCGATCTTTAACAAGGACGGGAGCCTGAACAGGTTTGTAAAATATGTAAATAATAAAGAACAGATCGTGGTGAATGCCATTCTGTCCTATGGGACAGATTCCAAGAAACTTCAGCTGGATATGAAGGGCAAACCGGCTACGGGATATAGTGTGTTCAGACCCGTCAACGGAACGGCAGAGACGCCAATGGTGATCGCACCCGACGGTTCTGTTAGGGAATCGGAAGGCTATTCGATCGTTAAGTCTGGTAAAAAGTATTATCTTACCGATGGGATCAAGGTACAGACGGACACAACCGCCGGGTATGTGGTGACTGAGTACGGTTCACTCAGTGCATCCGAGCAGAAAGAACTGGACGCCTATCATGGCCTTATGGAAGATGGGCCGATCACGGTGAGCATCAATGCAGACGGAAGCTTATCTTCGGGCAGGACCAAGGTGGCCGGCAAAACGATATATAAGAATAAGTACGGAATGGACATATTCGGCTATTCTCTGTTTGCCAAGTCGGGCAGCAGCTGGTATGTGGATACAGAGCAGCTTGCCGGAACTCAGACAGTCGGAGCATATTACCTTGGAACGATAGAAAATCCCATGGTCGAGGTTGCACTTTCATATGATGCGGCAGGCAAGCTTATATCCGCCGTGGATCATAAGACCGGAAAGTCACTTAACGGTGCGTATATGCTGAGTGACTTCCGTATGTACTTGTTTAAGAACGGAAAGCCGTCGGGAGGAAAAGCAAAAATAAACATAGAAGGCTTTACCTCTGAGCCGGATTTTGAAAAAGACGCTGGAGTAGCCCGGGTTATCATTAAGTGATCCGTGATAAGGACTGCATCGCAGGCATAATACAACGGGGACGGAAATCCGCTATGGGGATACATAAACCCGTCTCCGCTGTATCAAAAAAACCTTGACAAAGACACATCGTAAATATATACTATAACGGCATGCGTAAAAGGCGTGCCGTTTTGTATGCCTAAAAGGCGCATAGTACTATATATAGGAGGTGAAACCGAATGCCAACATTTAACCAGTTAGTAAGAAAGGGTCGTCAGGCCGGAGTCAAGAAG
>JAEEGL010624990.1_pt1 | contig 35652 bp, 26 predicted proteins | sample 9134231 | NCBI WGS metagenome assembly JAEEGL01 (sample SAMN16246548, study PRJNA631951) | gut metagenome | biome: gut microbiome; feature: rumen; material: fiber-attached | host: Bos | place: Iran: Karaj | collected 2018-10
ACCCCCAGTGAGGAAGCTGAAAAATGGTATTTGCTCCGAAGGGCTCTCAGATACAGTCCCGGAACCTGGGCGTATTCAGAAAGCAGCAAATACTATGACATTGTAGCAGAAAAAGAGAATGTTCCTGCTGTTGCTTTGCTTGAAACTCTCGGAAGAGATTATTATAACAATAATGCTTTCAAAATGCTTAAAATGCTTAAGGAATGGAAAGCTCTTTCTGAAGATGAAAAATGGTTCTGTCTTTTATCTGAACCTGTCATGGAGGAGTACAAACTCAACATAACATCTTTAAATCCCGGAACAGACGCTTCAGCTGGTGCAGATATTCTGGAAAAAACACTTGATCTTTTTTCAAAAGAAGATTTGCTGAATTATATTGAAAAATACCGAAAAGCTGCTTTTGTTGCGGCTTATGACAAGTTGAAAGGTATGCTTAATCATACGGGTACTGCAATTGAACAGATTGCTATTAAAGAGTGCTTGTCTGACCGTATGATTACAAGATTGTATTTTGTTTCAGAAATGCAGGATGTTTTGGGTGAAAACGGGCTTATTGCGAATGATTATTGTTTTATTCTTGGTCTGTTAAGAATGGGTATTTATGCAGGTTGGCTTTCCGAAGAGGAATCATTGAATCTTGCAAAACCTTATATTGATGAACTGAAAAATGCTTATTATTCTTGGGAAGATTATGCTGTTCACTGTGCTTTTGGAAACTTGTTCTGCGAAATATGTACTCCGGTTGATGCAGATGACTGTACAAAAAGTCTTTCTACTTATCTTAAGCGGATAAAAAAATATGACATTGATGTTCCTGAAGACAAAAAAGGTAAGATTTTTACATTGCATGACATAAAGTTTTCTGGAAAGAATAGTGGTAAAAATCGGGTGCTTACATATGATGATGTCTATGAACCTTCCGAAAATGCTAAAAGCTGGATGATTGTCCGAAAATACATGGCTAAAAAGTATAAAAGTATATCATGGTATACTCAAAATGATATGCTTGAGTTTCTTAAGAAAAACAAAAAAATTCCTGCCGCCACATATGCCAAAACTCTTCTTGAATCGGAAGAATATTTATCGAATATAAAAGACTTCTTTGAAAAACAGGATCCTAAAAAGCTTTCTTCTGTAGGAAAAAGGAAAGCTCTAAAATCTTTAAATGCTTCATTAAAAAAATACTTAAAACTTTGGAATGAAGCAAATTCTTTGTTTGAAAATATTGATACAGAATCAATTGATCTTGATGAACCCTGTTACAACAACTTTTATATTGATTATGCATGTGCTGCTTACAGGGCTAATGATAAAGCAAAAATGGATTTTGCAATTTCATTTTTGAAAGAAGATATGTTGAGCAAATATGCTGATGCTCAGTTATTATATTACATTAATTATGCATATAAAGCAAAAGATTATGCTTCTTCGGGTGATTATCAAAATGCGGTTACTGCTGCAGAAAAAGCTTTAGCTTATCTTGATCATGGCAGGGAACTGACAGCAGAAGCCGACTTATTCGATTGGGATAATTTTGAGAATGATCTTAAAAAGATAATAAAAGAACATAAATAGACAGTATTTCAATTGAACTATCTGTGATAACTTCTTGTAAGACTGATATATTGAAAAACATACGCAAAAATGATAATCTTCTCCAAACGCTGGTAAAACAACCGGCATCAATACATCATATTCCAGGAGAACACTATGACTTATACGGCAGAAGTGGAACACATGTGTCCATTGGCCAAGGCCGCTTATCATGGACCTGCTCCGATTCCTGAAGAAGGAAAATGGGTTCAGGCTAAAGAAATCAAAGACATTTCCGGTTTTACACACGGTATCGGTTGGTGTGCACCGCAGCAGGGCGGATGCAAGCTGACACTCAATGTTAAAAACGGCATTATCGAAGAAGCTCTTGTTGAAACAATCGGCTGCTCCGGTATGACACACTCAGCTGCTATGGCTTCTGAAATCCTCATCGGAAAAACACTTCTCGAAGCTCTCAACACAGACCTTGTTTGTGACGCAATCAACACAGCAATGCGTGAGCTTTTCCTTCAGATTGTTTACGGACGCACACAGTCTGCATATTCAGAAGACGGCTTGAAAGTCGGTGCTTCTCTTGAAGATCTCGGCAAGGGCTTGCGCTCTCAGGTTGGTACAATGTTTGCAACAAAGGCAAAAGGTCCACGCTACCTCGAAATGGCAGAAGGCTATGTAGAAAAAGTTGCAGTTGACAAAGACGGTGCAATCATCGGTTACAAATTCATCCACTTCGGCAAGATGATGGAATTCATCAAGAAAGGCGATGATCCTGCAACAGCAATGGAAAAAGCACGTGGTTCATACGGACGTACAACTGAAGAACAGGGCGCCGTAAAACTCATTGACCCGCGCAAGGAATAAGGTACGGAGGAATAGAAAATGGCAGAAAAAATCACATTTGAAAACTACGACGGCCGTATCAAAAAAATTACAAAAGCTTTGAACGAAAACGGCATTAAGTCAATTGAAGAAGCAAAAGAAATCTGTGACAAGGCAGGTATCAATCCTTATAAGACAGTTGAAGAAACACAGCCAATCTGCTTTGAAAACGCAAAATGGGCTTATGTTTGCGGTGCTGCAATCGCAATCAAGAAAGGCTGCAAGAACGCTGCTGACGCTGCTGAAGCAATCGGTATCGGTCTCCAGTCATTCTGTATTCCTGGTTCTGTAGCCGAAGACCGCAAAGTTGGTCTTGGTCACGGAAACCTTGCTGCACGTCTTTTGCGCGAAGAAACACAGTGCTTCGCTTTCCTGGCAGGTCACGAATCTTTTGCAGCTGCTGAAGGTGCTATCAAAATTGCACAGAAAGCAGACAAAGTCCGCAAGCAGCCTCTCCGCGTTATTCTTAACGGTCTCGGAAAAGACGCAGCACAGATTATCAGCCGCATCAACGGTTTTACATACGTTCAGACAAAGTTTGACTATTTCACAGGCAAGCTTGAAATCGTAAAAAAGATTCCGTATTCAACAGGTGAACGTGCAAAAGTAAACTGTTACGGCGCTGACGATGTACGTGAAGGTGTTGCAATCATGTGGCACGAGAATGTAGACGTTTCAATCACAGGTAACTCTACAAACCCGACACGTTTCCAGCATCCTGTTGCAGGCACATACAAGAAAGAACGCCTTGAAGCAGGCAAAAAATACTTCTCAGTAGCTTCCGGCGGCGGTACAGGACGCACATTACATCCGGATAACATGGCTGCTGGTCCTGCTTCTTACGGCATGACAGATACAATGGGCCGTATGCACTCTGACGCACAGTTCGCAGGTTCTTCATCAGTTCCAGCACACGTTGAAATGATGGGCTTCCTCGGCATCGGTAACAACCCGATGGTAGGTGCTACAGTTGCTATCGCTGTCGACGTTGCAACTGCTCTTAACAAATAAGCGTTCTCTACGCTGAAAAAACCGCCGGAATTCAAAACGGCGGTTTTTTTTTGTCGGCTTTTTCATAGACAAACAAAAAACATTTACAAATGCTTTGTTTGTGTGTAAACTTCAAAATATATCACTTTTATAAGGACAAAATTATGAGTTCTAAACGCCTTTGCAAATCAAATGACAAAAAACTCTTCGGTGTATGCGCAGGTATAGCCGAATACTTTGATATCGATCCGACTATAGTGAGAGTAGTATGGATTTTGCTTGTCCTTTGCGCAGGAACAGGTGTACTTGCCTATATTATTGCGGCTCTTGTAATGCCTAATAACTAAGGTTCTGTCCTAAGCGTTAAGAATCTTATCAACGATTGCCCTGACGGATTTCATGTCAATTCCTTCAATTTCCTTGAGTTTTGGCATGATGTTCTTAAGGTTGCGTTCTTCAGCCGGCAGTGAGTCGATTACCTTTTTTACTTCGGCTTCTGTCTGCTCCGGTGAAAGAGCCGCCGGAACATAGGCTTCGAGAATGGCTAATTCCTGCTCGAGCTGGGTTGTGTCCGCATTGCCTTTTTTGTATTCTGCAATGGTGGCAAGAGTCTGATCGTAAAGCTTTTTTGCAGCCTGTTTGATGTCAGCTTCAGTTTCTTCCCTGCCTGATTCTCTTATGTTCTTTTGAACGGTATCTATTAAAATTCCCAATACAGAAGCTTTTACAGGATCTGTTTTTCTTATCTGCATACGCTCTTTGAACATTTCTTTTGTTGTCATATCAATACCTCATTTTTTAGTTTTTAATCTGTCTTTATCTTCTTCAGTATATGAAATGTAATTTGTTGCAAAAAGGAAAGTATTCTTTTTTTCTTCAACACCAGAAGCAATCATTTTTGTAAGTACGTATTCATTGTTTTTACATTTTGCCCTGTATACGTATTCAAACGGTACCTTAAATTTGTTCATAAATGCCTTTGTAAGAGAGAGAACAAAACCCGGGCGGTCAAGTGGATGTACTACACCCAAAGAAGATTTTAAATCCCATTTCAATAAATCTGTTTCTGAATATCCTGATGATTCCATGAAACGCTGGTTTGCTTCAAGAACCTGTACTTTTGCAGCTTTAAGCACGTTTTTGGGGTCAAGCGTTACACGCATAAGGCACATTCCGATCATAGAATTTTCCAAAAGGAATTTTAACTGGCTGTTTGCAAGTGTAAGTGCCGCAGATGCTGTTTTTTCGCTGGTTATATCTTCAATCAAAAGGAGCAGAAGTTGTGATTTTTGGGTTGAATTTATAAAATGTATATGTATCTTAAGCCATATAACTGTATTCGGTTCTACAAGAGTATTGCTGAAAGGCAGTGTACAGTCTGCTTCTTTTTTTGAGCCGGCGCTTTCTTTTATGATTTTTATTAGTTCATTTCTTGAATCAGTATTATCAAACGAATTTACGATTGTTTTTATATCTGACAGAGAATTTGTTTGAACTTTAAATACTTCATATCCCTTTTGATTGCACCGTTCAACTTTTATAGAAGAATCTTCGACTTTAATGATGGCTGCCGCACCCATACAGTTTTCGAACATATAGTTTTCAACGGAAAAAATATCGTGGAATTTATCGATGTCCAGTTTTCCTTCAGGTACAGGTGTCTTTATTACAGAAGCTTTTTCATTTTTTTGCAGAAGTTTTTTATATTCATCAACAGGTACCGGTCTTGCATATAAAAAGCCTTGGATAATGTCACAGCCTATTGTTTTGAGAAAACTAAACTGTTCTTCTTTTTCTACACCTTCGGCAATTGTTTCAAGTTTTAGTGATTGAGCCATCTTGATAATGGAGGCAAGTATACTGTAACCCTTGTCGGGGTTGTCACTTTCCGAGAGAAAGCCCATGTCCAGCTTAACAATATCAATCGGGATGTCTTTTAATGCATTGAGCGAAGAATAACCGCTGCCAAAATCATCCATTGCGATTTTAAAACCCATACTGCGTAAGCGCTCAAGATGTTTTAATACCTCATCGGTATTGTTCATTGCGGCGGTTTCGGTAATTTCTATATGAACAAGTGACGTAGGAACGGAATAAGTGTTAATCAGATGCTTAATAAAAGGAATAATATCCTCATTCTGCATATTGTACCGCGAAATATTGATCGAAACAGGTTTTACCGGTATTTCTTCGTCAAGCCAAGTTCTAATAAGTTTAAAAGTTTTTTCCCAGACAATCCTGTCCAGCGTTCTTATGAATTTGCTTTTTTCAGCAATAGGTATAAACTCGCTGGGATTTATTACTGTTCCGTCAGATTTTACCCATCGGCAAAGAACTTCGGCACCTGCCAGTTCATTTGTATCTATATAATACTGAGGCTGCATCTCAATATGGAATTCTTCGTTTTGAACCGCGGCGTTAAACTGGGCTGTTATTTCGGCGGAACGCAAAAGATTTTTGCGCATTTTTTCGGTGTAAATTGTGTAAGTATTTTCCATCGCGCTGCGGGAATAATCCATAGCGATTGTGGCGGCATTCATCATCGATTCTATTGGTTCTGATATATCCTTTACCACATATATACCGAATCTCATTGTAACGTGTATTTCCGTACCGGAATGGTTGTAGAGAATCTGTTTGAATTTGCGGAGGCGTTCAAGAAAATCTATTTTGTATTCGACGCAAAAACCAAAAACACCGCCGCCTACTCTGGCAAGGATACTGTTTTCGCCAACGATTTGTTTGAGATCCTGTGTAATATCAACTAAAACAGCATCGCCGGCATCACTTCCGTAAAGATTGTTGAGTATCTTAAGGTTGTTTATATCGCACATACAGATAATGAATTGTTTGCCTGGGTTTGCTTTTATAAAATTATTTGAATTATCCTTAAAAAACTTTACGTTTGGCAGACCAGTAAGCATATCGGTGTTGTAAACAACAGCCATATGTTCCTGCATATAATGAATGCAGTTTTCTTTTTGGTTGTAGCCGTATGCAATGGCAGAAGCCATGTCTTTGCATGAAAGATAACCGCAGCTTCCGCAGTTTATTGTCTGCTTTAACGGCGTGTCTTTTAACATGTCCTTAAAGATTTCATCATAAGTGTTTTGCGGAATATTGGATAGCTGTATATACCTGTTTGTAAATTTTCTTTTAAAGTCGTCAAGACTCAGATTTTTGTGCTGTTCGTTGAGTTGTTTAAAGTTTTGCTCATAATCCTCACTAGCATTGAAATTTTCAAAACATTTTTTACGCAACAAAGAAAGCCTTTCGTATACAATCGGAACACCGAATGTGGAATTTTCTACACATGGTCCTTCCTGACAGCCGCTGCTGCAACCGATAACCTCGGCAAGAAGCGGCATACTGTTTAAGGCTTCTTTGTTTTCGGAAAACGACAGCTTTTTGAAAATATCACGGGAAAAACTTGCATGGTTGACAAAAAAGCTGCTTTGTGGAAAAAAATAACTTACAGCTTCCTTAAATCCTCCTGCAGCATATGTGATATTACCCAGACTTTCTGTTTTAAGGTCACTTTCAGCATGGTACTGTGAAAAATCTACGTATCGGAAGTGATTCATAAGATGAGAAATCGTGACATTGAACTGTATCTGATTATTAGTGTTCGGGTCATCGTTTTCGTCTTTTTTTGCGATACATGGACTCAAAAGTGCAATTTTCCCTTTTTCGCCTAAATATTTACGTACATATATGGCTGTACAAATTTCAGGTGACTGAACCGGAATAATTTTGTTAAGTAATTTAGGAAAATACAGTTCGACAAAATTAACCAGTGCTGGACAGGTAGAAGTGATAAATGCCCTGTCAGGGTCATTTTCGTGTTGCTTTATATAGTTAGCTGTTGCCCATACAGCTATTTCTGCTCCAAATGAAGCATCATAGATTTTTTTTATGCCGAGTGTTTTTAGATAGCCAAGAATACTATATGCTTTTTCACCGTACAGTACATAAAAAACAGGCGAAACGATAATTGATATTTCTTCGTTGTTAAAAAGTGAATTTACAAAGTCGTCGATGTCGTCCTTGTATTCACGTGCATCATGGGAACAAATCCTTATACATTTACCGCAGTGGTTGCACTTATCAGAATCAATCTTGACTCTTGGGAGTCCGTTTTCAAAAGTTGAGATATTGGCGCTTATTATCGAACAATTGGAAATACACTTTGTGCATCCTATACATTTGTCATTGGTAAAAAGGATACTGTCATTATATAGTGCCATGTGTTTATTTTATGATTAATAAGGTATAAATTCAAGTTTTTTTTCGGTTATATTTGTGGAATATAGTCTACAATTGACAAACTGGACTTGCATCTCAAACTGTGATATTATTTTGTTCAGTTTTGCTGTTCCGGAGTAAATATGAGACCTTTTAAAGTATATTCTCCTTACGAACCCTCAGGAGATCAGCCTCAGGCAATAGAAAAACTGGCCGAAGGTTTTTTGTCAGGGGATAAGTACCAGACATTAAAAGGTGTTACAGGTTCCGGAAAAACCTACACAATGGCAAAAATAATCGAAAAAATCCAGCGGCCTACCCTGATAATAAGTCATAACAAAACCCTTTCAGCGCAGCTGTACAGAGAGTTCAAAACATTCTTCCCGGACAATGCAGTAGAATACTTTGTTTCATATTACGACTACTACCAACCCGAAGCTTATGTTCCCGCACGTGATCTGTATATCGAAAAAGATGCTTCCATAAATGACGAGATTGACCGCATGCGTCTGTCCGCCACATACAGTCTTATGGAACGGCGCGATGTAATTGTTGTGGCTACTGTTTCGTGTATTTACGGACTTGGTTTGCCCGAAATGTATCATGACATGAGAATCCATATAGAAAAAGGTGATACACTTTTAACGTCCGAAATTGCTAAGCAGCTTGTTTCGCTCCAGTACAACCGTAATGATATGGTACTGGAACGCGGATGTTTCAGACTGAGGGGCGATGTTCTTGAGATATTTCCTGCATATATGGAAGAAGCCTACAGAATTGAACTTGAATGGGATGAAGTAACAAGAATCAGGCGGTTCAATCCTGTTTCGGGCGAAACTGTAGAAAAACTGGACGAAACTACCATATATCCCGCAAAGCACTTTGTTGTACCGCACAGCATGCTGCTTAATGCGGTTGATGTAATCAACAGTGAGATGGAAGAAAGAGTAGAAACGTTACGAGCCTGCGGAAAAATTCTTGAGGCGGAACGCCTTAAGACACGGACAACCTACGACATGGAAATGCTCAAGGAGATGGGCTACTGCTCAGGCATCGAAAACTATTCCGGTCCTATATCGGGCAGAAAAAAGGGTGAACCGCCGGCAACGCTTCTGCATTATTTCCCGTCTGATTTTTGCTGTATGATAGACGAAGCGCATGTTACCGTTCCGCAAATCGGCGCAATGTACGAGGGCGATCGTTCCCGCAAGCAGAACCTCATTGATTTTGGTTTCAGACTACCCAGTGCGCTGGATAACAGACCTCTCAAGTACGCGGAATTTGAGTCCATGGTCAATCAGACAATATATGTTACTGCCACACCGCGAAAAGAAGAACTTGACAGGAGTACACAGGTTGTTGAACAACTCATCCGCCCTACAGGACTGCTTGATCCGGTTGTAGAAGTACGACCGAGCGAAGGTCAGATGGAAGATATTTACCACGAGATAAAAGAACGGCTTGAAAAAAAGGAACGCTGTCTTTTGCTTACGCTTACAAAAAAAATGGCGGAAGATCTCACAGACTATCTTTTGGGATTCGGTCTGCGGGTAAAATACATTCACAGTGAGATAGAAACAATTGAGCGCGTTGAAATCCTTAAAGGGCTCCGCAACGGTGATTTTGACATTCTTATAGGTATTAACCTTCTTCGCGAGGGAATAGATTTGCCGGAAGTTTCGTTTATTGCGATTCTGGATGCGGACAAAATCGGCTTTTTGCGTTCGGCAACAAGTCTTATACAGATAATAGGACGTGCCGCACGTAACCAGAACGGCAAGGTTGTTATGTATGCTGACGGCATCAGTGCCGCGATGAAAGAAGCATTGGACGAAACACAGCACCGCCGTCAGATTCAGATGGAATACAACGAAAAACACGGAATCACGCCAAAAACAATCAGCAAGGCAGTTGAAGACATTCTTGAACGCCAAAAGCTTGAAAAGCAGGAAACCGTTGAGATAGAAACATCTGCGCTTAAGAACAGCTTTAATATGATGATTCCGGCCGAGCGCAAAAAGCTTTTAAAGGCTTTGGAAATGCAGATGAACGAGCATGCCGAGCGGCTTGAATATGAAGAAGCTGCAGCAATTCGGGATGAGATTCTTGAAATTCGAAAAAAATACGGGAATTAGTATATGAAGCTCACCATTATGGGAAGCGGCACAAGCCACGGAATGCCTGTAATTGCCTGTGACTGCGAGGCGTGCAAATCAAAAGACCCAAAAGACAAGCGTATGCGTTCAAGTGCGCTGATTCAGAATAAAGAGACTTGTATTGTCATTGATACAGGTCCTGAGTTCCGTATACAGGCACTGCAGTTCGGCATAAAAAAGCTGGACGCCGTTCTTGTAACACATTCGCATGCAGACCACATTCACGGGCTTGACGACATCCGTGTTTTTTCAAATGAAAAATCCGTTCCGGTTTATTCCAATGCGCAGACACTGGCAGACATACGCAACCGCTTTGATTATATCTTTAAGTGTACGCAGGAAGGCGGCGGGAAACCGCATGTGGAACTCTTTGACGTTAAAAACTTTACTCCGTCAAATCCTCTGGTAATAAATAACATCAAGCTGATTCCGATTCCAATGAAACATGGCGAACTTGATTCTACCGGCTGGAGAATCGAAAATACGGCCTATCTTACGGATTTGAATTTTTTGCCGGAACAATCACTGCAAATGCTGGACGGAATTGAAAACCTTGTTATTGACGGCCTGCGGGAACGGCCGCACACGACGCACTTTAACTTTGACGAGGCTCTGCGTGTCGTTTCAAAAACAACCGCAAAAAACGTGTGGCTTACGCATTTAACGCATGATTTTAAAAATGAACAGCTGAAAATTCTTTTTGCTCAAAAAAAGGAAACACTGGGGTTGCCGTCGCTTTTGAACCGGAATATCGAACCTGCCTACGACGGCCTTGTGATAGACATTAAATAAATATGTGATTTTATTTATTGTTAAGCTTTACATCGCCGTATTCGTCTGTGATTGTCGCTTTTAAGCCCGAAACAGGTTTCCATATAACAGAAAATGTAAAATACGGTGAATAATCGTAGTGGCTGGAGTTTTCCTCTTCAATAAGGCGTGGAGAAATTGTCATTTTTGAAGAAACGTTCCAGTCGTCCAGATTGTGAATCATTGCCATTGAAAGGCTCTTGAGCTTAAAGCCGGACTGACGTCTTAGATATTTGTTGCCGAATGCGAAAGAATTCAAAAGGTCTGTCATAAAATCCGTTTCGCCCGGAATTTGCGGTTCATAATTCAAGCCTTCCTGAAAATAACGGAATATTACATCATTCCGTGATTCAGATGCGAATGAAAAACTGGTAAATTCGCTCACTTTCATTTCAATCTCAGTGTCAAATGTCAAATAGCTGAGCGGAGGGCGCAAAAGATCAAACGCAATAATGGTTTTTATTCTTGGTACAACCAGAACTCTGTTGTGCCAGAATTTGAATGTTTTATCGGGGCTGTTATATTTGAACGTAAGCTGATACGGTCGCAGAATCTCGTTCTGATCATGCTGCCAGCCCTTGGTATAACTAAAGGTGTAACCTGTTGTATACATGCTCGAAAAATCAACACCAAAACCTTTGTAACCGAGTGAGGCAGTTACATATTCATGGTGTTTTTTCTCGATTTCATACTTGTATGTCTGGTTCAACGTCAGCGAGTTGTTGAACAGTGTCGCGTTACTGCTCTCGATAAAAGGCAGGTACTTCCACTTTGTATCATCTTCGGATTCAATCGCCATACCGCTTTCCATGTGAGTCGATAATCCTGGAAAAACAAAGTCCGCGGAAACTTTTCTTGACGGCAAAAGCGGTGGCAGACTGTAGCGCAGGCTGAGCTTTTGAGAATGTGATTTTTCATCGGCGGCAAGAGTGAGCGTCAGTTCATGGGAATTGTAATTTTCTCTTTTGTCCTCAAATTTCTTTAATTCCCACAACGGATCTTTTACCGTTCCTATGAATTCGGTTTTTATCAGATTCTTTTCAATGTTGTAAAAAATGCCTGTGTTAAAAAAGTACTTGGTAAAAACAAAAGGTTTAATGGAAAAAGAACCTGTTTCCGTTAAATCCATTTTTCGTGCTTTGTAATCACTGAGCGTGATATTGTCTCTGCTCCTTTCTGTCGGATAATACTTTTCCGAAATAGACGGGTGTTTTTGATACATGGTATTAAGCGTGTAACCGTGACTCAAACCAAAAACTCCGCCGTAAAAGGCAGCCTCCTCTTTGAGGTTTGCCTTGCCCGAGGCAGAAATAAAGCTTGACATATACTGATCCCATGATGACTCATAAGGTGTTGCCCATGCATTGGCTGAATAGGTGTAAAGAGAAGTGAATCCCGGGGTTGCAGAATATGTTACCTTAAAGGTAAAAGGCTCTACGTCGCGCATTGAAAGCGACGGAACGGAAAGCATAGGAAAAGTAGGAACGATAGTTCCTTCTGATTTTGGCTCTTCCTGTTTGACAAAAAATTCCGGTTTTTCAAGTTCAGGTATAGGCGGTTTTGTTTTTTCCGTAGTTTTTTCCAGAACAGGATATTGAAACAAAGTACCCGAAAAACTTGTGTATATCTCAAACGGAACAACTTTTGACGGATAAAAGAATTTGCGATCGGGCGAAACAGGATTGGGATTTTTAGCATTTTTGGATTGAAAATCAACCTGTGACCGGAAAGATGTAATACTAAAGTTAAAATACGGTGAAACCTTTGAGAGTTTGGGACTCCAGCTTCCGTTTATTTTCCAGTTGAAAGAATCAATCTCAGAGTCTTTTTCTTTGTCCTCTTCGGTAGCACGTGTTACACCCGGTTCTGTGAGAAAATTGAGCCAGTTCATATCTTCGCGTCGGTTCATAAAATCCGAATTAAAGAACGGATCCGAATAAACCGGCAACGAGACTGAAAGTCTGAAAGGCGATGTATTTGTATCAAAAGCCAGGTTACCATAGTAACGGAATGGCATTTTTACACCGGCAAAAGCCGATTTGTTCCATTCGGAAAGACCAGCTTTGTTGTAGGGGCTGTACAGTGCGTCTGCTTCGGTAAAATACAGGTTTCTGCTGAAGCCCATGAGAGTCGAAAACTTAATCGAAGAAAAAATGCTGTCCTGAGGAACAAATGAACCGTCAAGACCATACATAACACCGAGGTTTGTGTATATGTCGCCCAACACCTTAAGATAATCACCTGACTGTTTGCTTAACGGAAGCGGTGTGTCGAGGTTACGCAGGAACAGACCTTCTCGTCGTTGTTCCATAAGCCGGTTTGTTGTGGAAAGGTTAAAGTAGCCTTCAGATTCGGTTGCTGACGGAAGCGGTTTGCGTCCTATAAGGTAGGTCGTTGTCTGCGTATAGTAGCCGACACGCGGTCTGTAGCCGAAAGCCGGATGAAAAATCATTTCGTCCTTGGGGTAGTAAAAAAACGGCAGGTATGCCACCGGAACATGTCCGACATACAAAAGCGCGTTCAAAAAAGAAAACTCTCCGCCGGGAAGCAGCCAAGCGCGCGAAGCCTTGATTTTCCAGTGAGGGTTTTCGTCTTCGCAGAATGTGAGCTGGCTTTTTTTGAATGCGACAACACCTGAATCATCACGGCTGAAAAGTTTTGCCGACAAAACCATTACGGAGTTTTCTGTGCCCGAGGAATATGAGGTTTGTGTCTGCTTGAGCTTTGTCTGGTCAAAAACACCTTCGAGCGAGTTTGTATTAAGCAACAGCGAAGTTCCCTTCATCTGCTTTAATGCGTCTGATTCGTCCGTTTCTTCCATGTAAACATTGCCTGAAGCATAAAGCATGTTTCGCTCACGGTCAAAGTTTACCTGGTCGGCTTTTATGTTTATATGTGTTTTTCCTTTATCAATCGTCAGAACTACTGAACCTGAAAAAGAAACCAAATCCCTGCCGTCTTTTTTGTCTTTTATTGTTTCTGTTTTTTTTGCCTGTTCAATTGTAATTACGCTTATCTCTCCTGATGTCTGTGCAAACGGAGTAAGGATAGTCAAAAGAGAAAAAATTATAATGATGAAGACGGCAAGCGTATTTTTTTTCAGAACTGACTCCGGTATTTCTTTTATGACAACAGGATATAACAGATTTTAAGTCTTGTACATACTGACAGAGGTTCTGCCGTCACAGAAAAACCGGAGTTTTGAACTTTACGTGTACGTCTACTCCAGAATGTGCCCGATATGGCGTTTCTCAAAGAACATATCCTTGTTTGTAAGTACTATGATTATTGCAGCCAGGGTAACAAAGATTGTTTCAATACATTTTGTAGGCTGTGTCATTGCAATTTTTTCCTGCATAGTGTTTACAAAAAGATGGAAAAGAATACTTGCAAGCATACTTCGTCCGTTCTTTACATAAACCCATGTTGTGATAAAGCCCATAGGAATTGTAGAAACCATAAAGTTAATCATAAACCATGGGTTCATCTGACGGATTGCAATGTGATAAGTACCCGGAATCCAGAAAAGAGGAAGATGCCAAAACGCCCATATAAATCCAAAAATGATTGATTCTTTAAACCATGAGTGATACTCGGCAATGGAGTCTTCGCCGTAACCGCGCCAGCCGACTTCTTCAAGAATTGCTGCGAGGCAGATTGTTGCAAAGGCAGAGAACAGCCCCGGGCCGTCAAATGTAAAGCCTTCTATAACCGAGAACTGATCCAGTGAGCCGCCGAACAAAACTGAGGTAAGTATTGAACAGGCGATGATAGCCGACATGATAAAAAATCCACCGATGATGTACTGAGGTTTGAGCTTCCAGAAATTGAAAATCTTTCGTCTGAAATCCTTTTTAAGTGCATCACTTTTTGAAGTGAATACGGTAATGATTGCAATGGTTGCGGGGCTTATAACACCGAGTACCATTCCGATTGAGCAGGTTAGTCCGTCATTGAAAAGAATCGCAAAAAGCCAGAATGCCCATGTAAAGATAAAAACGAGGGTGTAAAATCTTTTTGGTCTGTAAATATATTTTGTCTGATAGTTCTGAATCTCTTCCATAATTTGCTCCTTTATTATGCTCTGTTAATCTGTACTTCTGATTTCCAACCGTTGAGTTCCACAATTAAATCAACTTGCTCAGACGGGTCCTTTGTATCGCGTTTTCCAACAAGGATTTTACCCTCTGAGTCTACAAAGCGGGTAAAGCGGCCTGCATTTTTCAGGTAATAATTTTGACCGTTTGTAAAGTTGATTTTTGAAACCGCGTGAAAATGGTTCATGTCAAGCTTTCCTTTAAAGCCGTTTACTTCAACGTTAACATTTGAATTAGTATTCATCTCAATGTGACCGCCCGCATTTGAGATAAACGCATTTTTTACTTTACCGTCAAATTCAATGGCATCAAAAATGATGTCACGGATTTTCAGGCTTTCGAGTTCCGAATAAAGTTCAATATCGGCTACAAACTTTTCCGGAATGCGTACAAGGATAAAAAGATTTTCGATTGCCAAAATGTCGGACAAATCTGTGGAATGACGGACAATAACATCCATGCGTTTTTTGTTTTCATCAATCTTAACCTTAACCTGCTGTGCAAGATAGTTGAGCTTGTTTGATGCAGCGAGCACCTGGATTTTTTCGTCCTTTGTTTTTTCTATTATTACCTCATGGGCAGGTCCAACTTTCAAATCTATTTTTTTTGGACTGTCCAAATCGTATTCGGTACGACTTTCGTATAAAAACTCGTGTTTAGAAATAAGGCTTTTTTCTTCACTTAAGAGAGAATCTAAAGATTCATTGAATAATGAAGAAATCGCGATAAGGTTTTCTATATCGGGAATCCCGTTGCCGCTTTCCCATTTTGTGATTGCCTGACGGCTTACATGGATTTTTTCTGCAAGCTGTTCCTGTGAAATACCCTTTTGCTTTCTCAGTTCTTTAAGTTTGTCTGCAAAGTTCATTCAGTTCTCCTTACAAGACCGCTTTTCCGCAGCCTTGTATCCGAATCATAAAGCCACGCCCACAATTATAACAGAAACTTTGCATTACAAACAAAAAAAATTATGCTACTTATCGTAGCATTTGTGAAAAAACAGTGATTTTACTGCTCTTACAAGACCCCCGGTTATTGCAAGACCTACACTTGCCAGGATTACGCAATAAAAATCAGGTACAAAGGATTTTATTACCCAAAGCGGAGTATCTATAAGGATTTTTGAAAATGTCAAAAGAAAAACCGGCCATATTACACATCCAAGAATATGCATAATAACACTTTTGACTTTGGGTCTATTGGCAGTGTCAGTTTTTGCCCCGATTGCTTTTATCAGGATGAAAAGTGACAGCAAAAACATCAAAAGATAAATAGTATCGATAATGATATGCCTAATAATGAAAGACCCATGAGATACTTTTTTTACAGGAGTTCCCTTTATGATGGAAAGACTGTTCCAAAAAGCATTATCCATCAGGCTGTTCATAACAAACTCATCGTTTGCATTTACCATAAAACAGACAGCCAGTTTTTTCTCCGGCAGAATGAACATATAGGTAATTCCATTTTCAACCTGTCCGCCATGAAATACTATCTTTAAATCTTCGTATTCCATGTAATTCCAGCCTTTACCATAAAAAGCCTCAAACTCTGTCAAGCCCTGAGACACATTCTCATACCACATGGAATCAATTGTTTCTTTTTTGATAATTTGTACGGCCTTATCCGTATAACCACCGTTAAGATACATGCGCAGATATTTAGCATGATCTTGTGGAGTACTTGCGATGTAACCTGCCGGTTCATGGAACCATGACTTTTCCGTTGGATAATCAGCTTTGCCCTGCTTAAAAAAGCCAAAGTAGTTGCGGTTACCGGTCAATAGTTTGGAACTGTCTTTTAGTTTTTGAGCATTTGCGATTGAGTCACTCATACCAAGCGGCTCAAAAATATTTTTCCTGACATAGTCTTCGTAAGACAGACCCGATACTTTTTCTATTATTTTACCCAGTAAGTCATAATTTATATTTGCATATTCGTATTTTCCGTAAGAGTTCGTAATACTTACATCAGTAAACTTCATGTGAGTATCAAAACCGCTTGTATGATTCAAAAGCGCAAGAATAGTTATTTCTTTTGGAAATTTGTATTCCGGCAGATAAGCTGAGATATCCTTATCCAGGCTTATAAGTCCTTTTTCAACCAGCTGCATGATGCACAGCGCTGTATAAGACTTGCTCATGGAACCGATAAAAAACTGCTGTTCCATGCTGTTGCACTGCCCGTATGTTCGCGAAAAAAGCGTTTTTTCTGGATCCGTGATAAAAAATGCCATACCGGGAATATGATAAGCCTGGGTTATCTCCGAAAGGTAATCATCAAACTGCGCAAACTGGGTATCTGACAAAACAGGTGTACCAGTTGCGGAACAGATTATGATTACAGCGAGTAAAAAGAGTAAAAAAAGTTTTTTCATGTCAATAATATCAGTGCTTTACAGGAATATGCTGCATAAGTTCGTCTACGCGCTTACCATAAGTGTCTTCGTCAAGTTGTTTGGCTTTTAATAAATACACGGTAGCTTCATCATAGCGGCTGTCCGCATAGGCGCAGGCACCAAGACCCCAGTTTATAAGTGCAGGGTCGGAACCGAACGACAGAGCCTTTTTATACCACATATCAGCATTTTTGTAGTCTTTTTGGTCGTAATAACACAATGCGGTGTAATATGCGGCGGTGGCGTTTTTATTATCAGCGGAAAGTGCCTGCGAAAAATATGTGGTTGCAGTCTGATATTCCTTGTTCATGTAGGCGTTTATGCCGTTAAGAATGTCTTCTCGGATAGAATGCGTATTTGCAACAAAATCCGAATAGTCTTTTTCAAACTGTTTTGGATTGATCCACTTTTTGTAGTAATCCAAAAAAGGATCTGTAACAGTGTACGGGTTTTCCATAATTTCGTTTATACCGTCATGAAAGAGTCTTGAATTTGCGGAATTTGATGTTTCAATCAAAAAACGGAAGAAAAGCCATGACTGTGGAATAAAAGAATCTGATGGATAAGTGTCTTTTTTAGCTTCGAGAATCTGGACGGGAGAAAGGCGTTTGTTTGTATCGGAATAAAGACTTTTTGCCGTCTCAAGCCAGGGATTTTCTATGTCATCATATTCTTCAAAATAGATTGAAGCGCCGTAAAGCAGCCATGCGGGCGGTTCAGAAATAAAGCTGTAAAGATACTGGTTGAACAGTTGTCTTGTAAGAATATTGGGGTTTACTTCCGGTGCAAAAACAACAATCTCTGATTTTGAAGCAGCTGAGTGCTGGAGAAAAACCGTTTCATTCTGAGGTTCAACAGAATCTGTTTTGTCTACCACATACTGTTTGTAAGCATTTTTGTCCGCAAAAATACTTATCTTGTACTTAAATCCAGGACCATCGGACGGAAAATGAAAAACGCTGTTAAAGCGTTTGTATGAGTTCAGGATTTGTTCCGTAATGGAAGTTATTTTGGCTTCTGCAGAATCATATTTGATTTCATATAAATCCGACTGTGCAAACAACATTGAAAAACTAAATAAAAAAACTAATAAAACACTAATTCTTTTCATCACATACTCCTCTTTTCAGCTTGTTTTCTTTTGAACAGTGACCTTGTCTATTATTATACTTACTTCCTCAATAAGGATACCGGTATATTTTTCAATATTCTCAATAATATACTGCTGCAGGTTGTGTATCTTGCCTGCAAGCTGAGTTCCGAACGGAACATCTGCCGTTATTATCAATCGATAACTTTCGGGGCTTGTTTTAATCGTGAGCTTTTTAACCGTTATCTCAGGATCAAATTCCGAGACACAGTGCATGACCATCTGGGTTATAGCCGCTTCTGAAATGCTTATCCTGCCTTTTTTAGAAAATTCGGGGCGTACAATGGACTTTTCAAATACTTTTGAATTGGCTGGTGCAAAAGGCTTTCTTTTAAGAATTACGCGGATTTTGTTGTAAAAAATCTTTGGGTAGTTCTGTTTGATTTCGATAGACGGCACAGGAATAACGTGTTTTCCTTCAATCCGGCGTGAACGTATTGCCTGTTCAATTTCTTCTTTGGTGGCAATGTCTTCGATATGGATTATTTTTGACGGCTGCGGCAGTTGAAGACGCGTCGTTATTTTGACAACCATTTTTTCGGACGTACCGAGAATCAGGATTTTTTTGAAATTAAGCTTTTGAAGCGCTTTTGCTATTTCGTCGCGGTGCTGCTTGTCGTCAAAAAGCGCAACGCGTACGGCGGCGAGAAAAGTTTTTTCCTTTTTTGCGGAATGTCCTGCAAGGATTTTGTCATTTTTAATAAGCAGACCATCGTCAATAATAAGCTCTATTCCGTAAGACTGGGCAAGAAGTTTTGCCCTAAAGCTTTTGCCTGTTCCGCTTTCTCCTACAAGAGCATATACTGTGACGCCTTTTACAAACCAAAGAAGGTCATGCAGGTTTTTCATTCCAATAAAATCCTTTATAACAGTTTACTATTCATTCGGCGTTTCAATCAAGCAAATTGACAAAAAATGATTGAACGGCGAGGGGAGTTCGGCTGTTAGTTGTTGGGGCAGCCCTACGGGATTGTCGTTTGGAATTTCAAGCTTTTGCGCATGGAGCAAATATCGCTGAAAGCCCTGTTTTTCAAGATTGACCGAACTGTTGTAGGCTGTGTCTCCCAAAAGCGGAAAACCGTGAGATGCGCTTTGAACACGGATTTGGTGTGTGCGGCCTGTCGGAATGCGGAACTCCACGAGTGTAACCGGTGTGCTGCCGTACTTTCCGTATGAAATCGGGTTTGCAATGGTAACAGCTTTTTTCCCGGTATCAGAGACGCTCATTGTATGGAACTTTCCTCGCGGTACGTTTTTGTCCTGAGCAAGGTTGTCCTGCCATTCCGCTTTGTTTACAAGCTTTCCTTCCACAAGTCCGATATATGTTTTTTTTACTGTGTGCGTTGCAATCGCATCCGAAAACCACTGTGCCCCCGCAAGGCTCTGCGAAAAAGCGAGCAGTCCCGTTGTGTATTTATCAAGCCTGTGCAGCGGTCCGGGTGCAAAAGAAAGGGATGTGTCTGCAGATTCCGCTCTGTACCTGCTTTTGATAACCTCATCAAGGCTGAGTTGTCCGGCTTTTGCTTTTTGTACAGGAATGCCGTAAGGTTTGTTGATTACCCATATATGTTGGTTTTTAAAGACCGTTTCAAACTGCAAATCTTGTATGGTTTCTGTTAGAGGTTGTTCTTCAGCCGCAATTACAGACGCTATCCAAAGCTCATCGCCAACGGCTGTTTTTGTTTCGGCGGCGGTCTTTTTACCGTTCAGACGTATAAAACTGCTTCTAATATTCTTATAGATGAGCGAAAGAGGCAGAGTCGGCAGGAACTTTCTTACAACTTTGTCGAGCCTTCTTCCTTTATCGTTTTCGCCCAGTGTATACTTTTGAAAATCCATGACCGTTTAGTTTTCTTCGTATTCGTCCAGCTTGCGGTGAAGGGTTTTTCTACCGATGCCGAGTACTTCCGCCGTTTTGGACTTGTTGCCCTGATTTTGCGCAAGGGTCTGCTGTATGATGATTTTTTCCGCTTCTTCAAGCGTTACGCCGAACGGAATCTGCATTGAATCTGCGGCAGAATCCGATTTGATGGTCGGCGGCAGGTCGTTCAGTGTTATGGTATCGGAAGAACACATTACAACGGCGCTTTCCATGCAGTTCTTGAGCTGGCGGATGTTTCCGGGCCAGCTGTACTTGTAGAGCGCGGCTCTTGCATGGTTATCGATGTTCTTTATGTCCTTGCCGTTTTCTTTTGCGAACTCCTGCATAAACTCGTTGATTAAAAGCGGTATATCGTCTTTGCGGTCTCGCAGCGGTGGCACGTGAATATGAACAACGTTAAGCCTGTAGAACAAGTCTTCCCTGAAATTGCCTTTTTTTATTTCTTCTTCCAAATCGCGGTTAGTTGCCGCAATAACGCGCACGTCTACTTCCAGTGTTTCTTCTCCACCGACGCGTTCAAACCGCTTGTCCTGCAGAACACGCAGAATCTTTACCTGTATGCTTTGGTTTATTTCGCCTATTTCGTCCAAAAAAATTGTGCCGCCGTTCGCCAGCTCAAAGCGACCTCTTTTGCGTGCCATTGCACCGGTAAAAGCGCCTTTTTCGTGGCCGAACAGTTCGCTTTCCAAAAGACTTTCCGAAAGGGCGGAGCAGTTTACGATTACAAGAGGATTATCCCTTCGGGGCGAAAGATTGTGTATTGCGTGCGCTACCAGCTCTTTTCCTACGCCGCTTTCGCCTGTTATAAGTACAGAAGCCTTGCTTCCCGCAACTTTTTGAATCATCTGGAAAATCTTTTGCATCTCCGCGCTTTTGCCTATGATTGATTCAAAAGGCTTTGTTTTGATTATTTCTTCCTGCAGCTGTTTGTTCTGTATCTGGAGCTCACGGTTTTTTAGCGCACGTTTAACTACAAGCGAAAGATGTTCCAGGTTAAGCGGCTTTGTAAGAAAGTCGTATGCACCGGAATGCATTGCGCTTACCGCGGAATCTATGCTGCCGTGTCCTGTAAGCACGATTACAGGAAGACCGGGAATCTCGGATGTAATTTTCTGCAGCACTTCTTCGCCGCTTATGCCCGGCATACGCAAATCGGTGATTACAAGGTCAATGTCGCCCTTGTTTACGTACTCCAAACCTTTTTCGCCGTTTTCGGCAACGACAGTGTTGTAGCCGTCCATCTCCAGTCCGGCTGCAAGACCTTCGCGTATGTTTTTTTCATCATCTATAATCAGTATCTTGAATTTCACGTTTAATCTTCCTTTTGTTCAATCAACCTTAATTCTTTTTGCGGAACGGGCAGCGAGATTGTAAAAATAGTGCCTTCTCCCGGAAACGACTTTGCGTGAATGTCGCCACCGGTTTCCTTTATGATTTTGTAAACCATCGTAAGCCCGAGACCTGTTCCGTTCGCCTTTGTAGTAAAATACGGCTCAAATATACGGCTCAAGGTCTGTTCGTCCATTCCTTCGCCGTTATCGGCTATGGTGAGGATAATCTTGTCGTCCGAAAATTTGGTGGAAATGTACAGGATACCGCCGTCTTTCATAGCCGCGACAGAGTTCTGCACCAGGTTTATGATAACCTGTTTTGTAAGCTGTTCGTCAAGCATAAGGTCGGGGGATTTGGTCATCAAATCCAGCTGGAGTTCTATCTTTTTGGAATCCAGCTCCGGCTTTATGAACTCAGCCATGGAGCGGAGAAGCTTGTTTATGTCCATTGGAACGAGCGTTGCCGAAATAGGGCGGACCGCAAACAAAAAGTCCACGATTATTTTGTTCAGCCGTTCTATTTCTTCGTTAACTATGTCCAGATAGTGCTCGGTAAATTTGGGATCAGGCAGCATTCCGTCTGTTTCGCGCGCCTTTTTAAGGGCTTTTTGAATGAGCTGTATGTGTATGCTTATGCTGCCGAGCGGATTTTTTATTTCGTGTGCTACGCTTGCGGCAAGGTTTGTGAGACTGGCGAGGTTTTCCATCCGGCGCAGGAGTGTCTGCTGATTGCGCCGTTCTGTTACATCCTCAATCTGTATCAGGATGCCTTTAAGCTTTTTTTCCTGAACAAGCGGCATTGCGGAAACAATGAGAATTCTCGGTGAACCGCCCGGTGTCTGCACAGTGAATTCTTCGGAAGCATGTGCTTTTTGCCGGTCAAAAAAGTCTTTCAAAAAATCAGCTATATCCTGATCTTCAAGCAGATTCCATAAAGGCTTTTCAGAAGCGAATGAGTCGCCGGGAATCGGGTTTTTTACAGAAAACGACAAAAGCCGTTCCGCCGCTTTATTTGAATGATACAAAAAACCGTCAGTGTCACAGACTAAAAGCCCTATGCTTAAGGAAGACAAAACCGCATCAAAAGTCGACTTTTTTTCGTTCATTGTGCTGAAAAGCTGGAGAAGCTGTTCTTTTGAGAGTTTTTCTATTCTGCTTGCGATTTTTTCTTCAAAGCTTTGCATTATTTGAACGCTCATTAAATGACGATTTTTTCCAGCTTGCCCGAAAGAAGTTCCAGTGCGGCAGAAGGCGACTGATTGTAGATTGAAACGCTCTCGTTTATTCCGCGTATTGCGTTGAGCCATGCCATTGCGGCGTTTTGCTCCTGTGCGCTTATACCTTTTTCTCTGAGGGCTATTCGGAGAATCTCGAGTATTTCTTTAAGGAACAGTGTAAAAAGAATCCGCGGTTCAAAGTTATGCGCTTCGCCGATTATCATTTCAAGCGGAATCTGATCCTTGGGGTTAAAACGCTGCACAACAACCCTGCGTATAAGAGGCGGCATATTTGGAATTGTGAGCAAAAATGAACATGCCAGCTTTGAAAGAGTTTCCTTTGAAACAGGAAGATAGTTTTCAAGGTAACTTGAAATGGCAAGGTTTTCCGCGTGTTCATGGAAAATCCTGTTTATAACGTTTGTCTGCTGTGCTGTTGTGCGTTCAATGAAAGGATAGGTTCTTACCCTCGAAAGAATAGTGGGCATAACGGCACCGCGTTTTGAGGTTGTCAGGATAAAATGCACATCCTGCGGCGGCTCCTCAAGGATTTTCAAAAGTGCGTTGCGTACGTTTTCCTGCATGCGGTCGGCGTTTTCTATTATCAAAACCTTTTTGCCGTTGTCCGCCGAAGTGAGGTGCGCCCATGCGGCGGCCTTGCGTATTTGGGCTATCGGAATTGACTGGTACAAAAAGCCTTCAAGTTTTTTGCAGGCGGTATCAAGACAGTCAACGATTTTTGCGGCTTCGTCATATTCGGGAACAGGTTTCGCAGGGTCAATCTCTTCGAGCAGTTCATCGATGTTCGCAATAATAGGCGAGATTTTGGAAAGCTTGTCGTCTTCTTCCCACAGCAGCGGACTAAAACGTATCGTAAGCTTTCTTATGCTCCTGATAAAAAGATAACGTGCGGAAGGCAGATACGGGGCATTTGTCTCGATTGCAGTCATGAATGTTTTTTTTGCGGCGTCTATTTCAAGAACGCATTCCCGTGAACCGACGATCAGCAGGTTAGGGTGGATAAGCGCTTTGTGCTTTAAGCAGGAAGGACATGTACAGTTCCAGCTGCCCTTATTCTGAGTGCTTGTACAGGACAAAACTCTTGCCGTTTCTATTGCACATGTTAATTTGCCGGAACCTTCGGGGCCCGAAAAGAGCATTGAATTTGGAAGTGCGTTTTTTTGAATGTCTTCCTGCAGTAGAGATGTTACATTTTGGTCTAAAACGTTTTCAAACATGCTGTTCCTTTATAAACTCATGGCTTGTATTTATTATAAGCGGCGCAAAGATTCTGTCAAAAACGCTGCCCTGTACAACCCCCGTTATGTCAAACCAGGGCTGTGAATGGAGCAGAAAAAGAATAAGGCAAACGATTATAACACCTTCTCCTATACCAAGAAAAAATCCCAGCGATTTGTCCAGTCCTTTCATAATGTCGCCCTGAAAGGCTATACCGATTATTTTCTGAATTATTCTTACGGCAAGATAAACCACCGTAAAAACAATCACAAATGCCAGTATATTGGTTAAAAACGCCGCATATTTCAGTTTGGGCAGTGACGGAACAAGCAGCTTTGAAAAAACAAGACCGCAAATAATACCGAGAATTACGGCGAGTTTTGAAAACAGTTCCTCAATAAAGCCCCTGAAAGCTCCGTGAATTGCACAAATAAGCAGAATCAGCAGAAAAACAGCATCTAAAGTAGTAATATTCATATTAATCCTGCTTTATTATATTGTTAAAAATAATTTGTGCAATCACCTTTGAAGCCTGTTCCTTGCCCTTAAGCTTTTTTATTGCAGCCGAATACTGCGCCCTTGTATCATTGTCCAGCAGTTTTTCGAGCGCGGCTTTTGCTGCCACAGATTCTCCCCGGCCGTTTTTTATTACGATTGCGGCACCCTGCTTTTCCAAAAATGCAGCGTTTTCAACCTGGTCGCCGCGTGTACCGCTACCAGCAAGCGGCAAAAGCACAAGCGGTTTTTCGGTTGCGATTGCTTCCCAAAGCGTGTTTGCGCCGGCACGCGAAAAAATAACGTCACAGCATGCCTGAACAGAAGGCATCTCGTTATAGATGAACTGAAACGGCAGATACTTTTTTTCTGCCTTGAGCCGCTCGACAAGTGAATTCTGTTCCGTCTGAACCATGCTGTTTTCGGCACTTATTCCCGTCTGGTGGACTACGATGTAATGTTCAGTCAGCCATTCAAGGTTTTCAAGCACAATGTTGTTTATCTGCTTTGCGCCGCCTGAACCGCCGAGCACAAACAGGACGGGCTTTCCAGTTTTTTCTATCCCCAGAAAGTCTAAACCGTCTTTTGCGTTTGCGGTATAAAACACGGAACGTACAGGATTGCCCGTAACGATAACTTTCTTTTTTGCGCTTTCCGAAAGAAAAGCGGCTGTCTGCTCGTATGTGAGCAGGATTTTTGTCGCGAATCTTGAATTGAGTTTTGTCGCAAGTCCCGGAGAAAAGTCGCATTCGTGCGTGTATACCGGTATATGCAAAAGCTTTGCCGCAAAACAAGGCGGAACACTTACAAAGCCGCCTTTGGAGAACAAAAGCGCGGGCTTTAGCTTGAGCAGTATAAAAAAAGAAGCGATACAACCAGCGATTATCTTAAAAATGTCGGAGATGTTTTTTAGCGAAAAATACCGGCGCAGTTTTCCCGACGGTATACCAACAAATTTGTCGCAAATACCGCTTTTTTCAACAAGATTGCGGTCCATTCCGGCGGATGATCCAATCCAGATTATTTTACCGTCGAATATTTCCCTTAACGAATCGGCGACTGCAAGACCCGGATAAATGTGCCCTCCCGTTCCGCCGCCTGCGAAAACCACCGTTTTATTTTTCATTTTCTTCTAAAAGCTGTACTATATTTTCTTTTTTGAACAGTTTTGCGTAGTCGTATGCACTCATGCCCATGTGGTCTTTTATGCGCGGGTTTGCTCCACCCTGTATGAGCGTACGGCAGATGTTTTCGTTACCGTTGCCGATAGCAAGAACAAGAACCGACTGGCCGTCTTTGCTGATAATATTAAGGTCGCAGCCGAGCGAAACAAGCAGTTCAACAATTTCTTCGTTCTTTTTCCAAACCGCGTCCATAACCGCCGAGTAGCCGCGGTCCTTTGAAACTGCGTTGATGTCAGCACCGTTCTGCGCAAGCCATCTTACAATGTCAATTTTGTTGTATCTTGCCGCATAGCAGATCATCGGTGTTCCCGCTGAATCGCGTACATCGGGACTCATGCCCGCCTGCAGAAACAGATTACATTCATCCTGTCGGTTTTCGGCAATCATTATGGAGAACTCGTCCGGAGTGAACGGTAGTCCTTTTTTGAAAAGCTTTTGTCGTGCGTTGTTCCGCTTTTCTTCTTCCTCAAAAAGATGCAGTTCCTTGTCGATTGTTTCCTGCAGGAGTTTTTGCGTTTTGAACATGCGGACGTTTTTGTATTTTTTTATAATTGAAAGCGTAGAAGCTTCGTCGGTTTCGTTGCGGGCTATGAACAGAGGAATGTTTTTGCCGTAAAAAAATCCGAAAAGATAGATTGCGGCCTGATATTTGCAGATTATGTTATAGTCGGAAATAATACAGTGAGTGACGCTGTCTATGTTTTTGAAAAACTTTTTAAAGACAATTTCGCTTTTTATAATTCTGTCGATATTTGTATTTACTTCAGTAGCGACAAATATGTCTGTCTTTTGCTTTTTTGCCTTAAGAAAAAGTTCTATTTCCTTTACGTGTTCGGTTCCGGTAGAATCTGTTATTATTAGCCATTTCATAACAAATAGTATAAATCAACTCTTTAAAGCAAACAAGTGTAAATTTATATCTTTTCATAAATAACCGACCGCCCCGTCGCTGGGACCCGTTCCTCATAAATGCGAGAGCAGATGCATATCATAGCCTGCTTGTATCAAGTGTTCCGAAAAGATTCTCTTTACTACACGCCGCGTGTTTCGTAATACGGTGAGATGTCTTTTTGCAGTGTGATCAGTTCAAGATGATCAATTTTGATGTGCAAAAGACGTTCTACCACGCCCTTACAGATTTTTTCATTCTTCATAACCTTACCGAACATGAAATCATCGGTAAAAGTCAGTTCTTCTACTGTTTTCATTGTGAACTCCTTATTAAAGTCTCACAATTTATATAGTTTCAGAATGTTGTTTTTTACCGTTTTGCGGGAAATTTGATAGAGTGATAAAAAAAGCCGAGAGCAGGTTGACATGTTCAACTGATTTGCAAAAGCAGTGTCAGAAGATTGTTGGCGCCGTGTATGAGTATTGAAAGGAGAGGGGATCCTGTCGCGACTGTTATCCAACGGAACGCAACCCCTGCGCTGAACGCTGTTACCACACCGGCTGCTCCCAGATACTTGTGCTGAACCGCAAAAAGTACCACAACCGCAAGCTCGGCAGCAAGTCTGATGAGTTTTTCACTTTCAGTTTTTTTGATGTTCGTGAGGCTTATAAGATACAAAACTGATTCCGGCAGAAAAACACGGTATAAAACTTCTTCAAAAACAGCCGCAATAACGATTGAAACAAACTGTAAAATCTTTCCAAAAGTTGTTTCGGGAACAAGAACAACCGGCAGCCGGTAAAACTGCGGAAAAAACGTTTTTATGGCAAACTGCGGCAAAACTATAGCGCATACTGTAATCAGCACAAGCTTTACGTACTCAAGCGGTGTGAGATTCTTTCTTTTCAGGGTAGAAAACGACTTTGAAAAATACAGGCAGAACACAATCAGTAAGGAAAAAACAATCAATTCCGATAAAGTATACTGTAGGGAAAGTGTATTGGATTTTACATAAAATGATGGTAAAATAAAATATACAAGTAGAACAATTTGCACTGTGATTATGTAAAATGAAAGTTTTTTCATAAAAATATGTTATCATAAAATAGAGGTTTTTTGTGTTTTTTAATGTCCTCTCAAAAGGTTTTAATTTTTATTGTACAGGTTTTGATTCCGGTTTTTCTTTTGCTGACATGAATCTTGTCTGGAAGATGGGACGCATGGCAAGTGTCGATGACCCGACTGTCCTTTTTTGGTCCCTGCCTGCAATCAACAAGTCAATAGCACAGATTGTTTCGCTTACAACTTCAATCGGAACTGTAAATAGTCCAAAAATACAAAAATTCCTTCAGTCCTTATATTCATACCGTTCAAGAATTGAACTGGATCCGCCGCTGCGCAAAGGATGGAAAAACACATATTCAATGAGGAACGGACAGCGGCTGCGGATTGTACTGCCGTCGCGCGGTGTTTTTTCTTCGGTACTTCTTGCAAATACAAGCAAGCTTACAATTTCTTACCCGGTTCCTGTGGAAGACAAATATCATTGTTTTGACTGGAGTAAAAAACGAATTACCGTTTATTTCTGGCGCAAGAACGATGCGGGTTATGTTTTTGATACAAATGTTACAGGTGTTGGTCATTATCAGGGAAGGTCTGTACTTTTCATCGAGCATTCACAATCATTGCAGCGCACCCAAAAACGCAAGAGTATACGCTGCCCCTGTTCTATTATGGCGGAATTGTATCTGCTCTATGACAATTCCATTACGGATTTGACAAAGGTTGAAGAAATAAGCGGTATAAAATGTGTACTTGAGGATTTGTCAGAAGAAGGCGCTCTTATCCGCATCGGCGGCTGTGGTCAGGAAGGTATGCCGATAAAAATACAGTTTATGCTGGGCAATACTCCTATTGTTATGAGTGGTTCGGTAAAAAGCGTAGAATACAACCAGACAATCAAACAGTCCCGTCTGCATTTTCAGGCGTCGAATGTTGCTGAAAGTGTACGTCAAAAAATCGCGCTGTACATATATTCAATAATACCGGATGAACAAAAGCACGAATTTGATGCAATAAGGCTTATAGAAGATGATGAAGACATGCCTGCCGTAGCAACCCTTGAATCTGCTTCCACTGCCAAGGAAGACGAAGGTCTTGAAATACTTGAGTCAGCAGAATAATATGGACTTTGTATGATTAAAGCAACAGGCGCACAGATAATTACAGGAATTCTTGAACGTAAAGGAATCAGTACCGTTGCAGGAATCCCCGGCGGCTCGATTCTTCCTCTGTATGATGAACTTGCAAAAAGCAATATAAAACATATTCTCGTAAGGCAGGAACAGGCAGGTGGTTTTATTGCGCAGGGAATCGCAAGAACAACCGGCAAAGCCGCTGTCTGCTTTGCTACAAGCGGTCCTGGCGCGATGAACCTTTTGACAGCGATTGCCGATGCGCGTTCCGATTCAATCCCGCTCGTTGCGATTACGGGTCAGGTAAACAGGGCTTTAATCGGTACCGATGCGTTTCAGGAAACAGACACATTCGGGCTTTCAATGCCGATTTGCAAACACAGCGTTATGGTAAAGTCCGCGGCTGAACTGCTCAAGGTTCTGCCCGAGGCGTTCCGCATTGCCGAGAGCGGCAGGCAGGGACCTGTAATTGTTGACGTTCCGAGGGATGTTCAGCTTGAAACATGCACGTTCCAGCAGTGGCCGGATATGAAAAACTACGAGTGGAAGCCTTCTGCTCCCGCAAACCTGGATGCTTTGGTCTCGGTTGCGGCGGATTTGTTCGCAAAAGCGCGCAGAATTGTTCTGTTCTGCGGAGGCGGCACGGTATACTCGGATGGTGCTCCGCAGTTAATACAAAAATTGTCCGAAAAGTACCGGATTCCGGTTTGTACTTCGCTGATGGGGCTGACCGTTGTTCCAGCTGACAGTGAGTTGTTTCTCGGCATGGTCGGGATGCACGGCTCGTACACGGCAAACCGTGTTATGTATGAGTCAGATTTGATTATTGCGCTCGGAATCCGTTTTGACGACCGCGCGACAGGTACAGTTTCCAAGTTCTGTCCCAATGCTAAAATAATACATATTGACGTTGATGCGGCGGAAATTAACAAAATATATCAGAGCAGTGTAGCGATTTCGTGTGACTGTGCGACTGCACTCAAAGTACTCGCCAAAAAGCTTGAAAGTGATGTGTGCGTAAAAGCGGCTCAGGAAAGCGCTTCTTTCTGGAAAAAGCTGATTCCGGAGTGTGCGCCCAAGATGTGCGGTATTTACGATGAAAACCTGTTTCATCCTTCCGTATTTATGAAACGTATTAGTCAATTGTGTACAAAACTTTTCAAAAAGCCGCCGTATATCACAACAGATGTTGGTCAGCACCAGATGTTTACGGCACAGTGTTATCCGATGAGCTTTCCGCGGCAGCTGCTGACTTCGGGCAGTCTCGGCACAATGGGATTCGGGCTTCCGGCTGCAATAGGCGCCGCACTTGCAAACCCGGACCGGCGTATTATCTGCTTTTCGGGCGACGGATCAATACTAATGAACGTGCAGGAACTAGCTACGCTTTATGAGCTGGGGCTTAATGTGACGGTGATTGTTCTTGACAACCAGTGCCTCGGTATGGTCCGCCAGCAGCAGGAATTGATTTTTAAAGGGAACTATTCAGCTTCGATATACGAAAAAACGCCGGATTTGTGCGCCGTTGCGGAAGGTTTTCACATTCCTTCGTTTGACATTACGGACGAAGCCGGCTTTGACGAAAAGCTGACTCAGGCTCTTTCGGCAAAAGGTCCTTCATTTGTGCGCATTCCGATAAAACAGGAATACAATGTTCTGCCGTTTGTCTTCTCAGGCAAGGCGAATATCGAAGCGTTCGGTTTAAAATAATAAGTTATTTTATACTATACACTTCGATGTTCGCGTCCTGAAAGTTAGAAAAGCAAAGTAGAGTGCTGTCACGGCTTATATCAAGGCCGGTTGGCTGGTTGCCGCCTTCAATTGTTTTAACAATCTGCATTGTTGTTGTGTCTATAATCTGAATCTTGCCATTTACCGGACTGGGTTTTGTGTAGTCTTCTTTGTTGTTGGGGCCGCGTGACGAAACGAAAAGCCATCTGTCGGACAAAAGGCAGATTGTGTTTGGATTGTTGAACACTGTGGTTTTGCGCTTTATCTTAAAGTTCTTAATGTCAAACTCATACACGCAGCGGTGGTACATATCGCTTATGTACGCGATTGTTTGAGCTGCATTGATTACGATATGGCGCATGGCACTGTTTTCTATGCTGACATAGTCCGTTATTTTCCAGCTTTGTATGTTTATTTTTTCAATTTTACCGCCGTCAAACGCAAGCGAAATTACATCTTTGTTTCCATTTACAAAACACAAGCCTCTCGGCGCTTTTGCCGTTGCAACCAGTTTTAAAAGCGAACCGTCCGAATAGCGGATAAAGCTCACGTCGTTAGAAACCCAGTTGGAAACAGCAATAAGTTCGTTTGCGGCATCCCAGGCGATGAACTTTGACCACACGCCGCCTGTGCTGATTGTTCTTTTCAAAGTAAAACCTGGATAGGAGTATTCATATATGTTGCCTGTTGTCATCTGCGAAACAAAGAATGCGTTCTTTTCGGGAACAAAGAGGCCTTCTGCAAAACCGCATTTTTCGCATGAGGGTGGATTAATCCGTCTTATGATTTTTTTGTCCTCAACGCTGAATATGTCAAAGCCGTCGTCTTCAAGAAGAGGAAGGACGATGTATTTGCCGTCGGGCGAAAAGATTACCTGCTTGGGTTGTTTGCCGCAGCTGAATGTACCGATTTTTTCAAGTTCAGGAAGGTTCGGTTCTTCGCACCATAATAAGGCAGCAGTTGTAATAAGCAAAAGGATGGCGAGTATTTTTTTCACAAACAATCTCCCTGTTAAAAATCAGCCGGGACGTACTAAATGACATGTTTAGGCTGTCTCTAAAACTATAGAATAAATTCTTGATTTATGTAATAATATTTTAAAATAATGTGCACAATAAAAGTGTAATCGTTTCGGAGGAATATTTTGTACGAACCAGTAGACCCAAAAGTAAACTTTCCTGAACAGGAAGAAAAAATACTTGCCTTTTGGGAGAAAAATGATATTTTCAAAAAATCCGTTTCGCAGCGCGAAGGCTGCCCTGAATATGTTTTTTACGACGGACCTCCATTTGCAACAGGACTGCCTCACTTTGGCCACTTTTTGCCAAGTACAATCAAAGATATAATTCCACGCTACCAGACCATGAAGGGCAAAAAGGTAGAACGCCGTTTCGGCTGGGACTGCCACGGTCTTCCGGTTGAAAACCTTATCGAAAAAGAACTCGGGCTCAAAGACAAAACAGAAATTGAAAACTACGGAATAGACAAATTCAACGAAGCCTGCCGTGCAAGTGTTCTGCGCTATACCAAAGAATGGCGCCAGACAATAACAAGACTCGGACGCTGGGTAGACTTTGACCGCGACTACAAAACAATGAATCCCGAATACATGGAGTCAATCTGGTGGGTGTTCAAGAGCCTGTGGGACAAAGGTCTTATTTATCAGGGACACTACATTCTCCCGACCTGTCCGCACTGCGCAACACCTCTTTCAAACCACGAGCTGGCAACAGGCGGTTACAAGGAAGTACACGATCCCGCAATCACAATCCGTTTTAAGGTTACGCAAGCCGGTCCCGCCGCAAAAGATCCCGACATGGCAAACGGCTGCACATACTTTCTTGCCTGGACAACAACGCCGTGGACACTTCCTTCAAACCTCGGACTTACTGTAGGTCCTGACATTGAGTACGTAAAAGTTCACGACGGTGACGAATACTACATTCTTGCAGAAAGCCGCCTGCACGCATATTACAAAGACCCCGCCTCATGCGATATTGTCTGGAAAAAGAAGGGCAGTGAGCTTTTGGATTCGCGCTATGAGCCTCTTTTCCCGTATTTTGCGGCTTTGTACGACAAAAACGACGGCAAGGACGGAACAGAACCGCACAACGGCGCATTCCGCATTTTTAACGCCGACTTTGTTTCTACCGAAGATGGTACCGGTATTGTTCATACCGCACCGGGCTTTGGTGAAGACGATAACAAGGTTTTCCAGGGAACAGGAGTTCCTACAATCTGCCCGGTAGACAACGAATGTAAGTTTACGGCGGATGTTCCCGACTATCAGGGTCGTTTTGTAAAGGACTGTGACAAGGACATAATGGAACGCCTCAAGAAAGAAGGCAAGCTTGTTAAGCGCGACCAGATTCTTCACTCCTATCCTTTCTGCTGGCGTTGTTCAAGCCCGCTCATTTACCGCGCTGTAGGAAGCTGGTTTGTAAAAGTAGAAAAAATCCGCGACAACATGGTTACCGCAAATCAGAAAATATTCTGGCAGCCCGAACACATAAAGAACGGCCGCTTTGGCAAGTGGCTCGAAGGTGCGCGTGACTGGGCAATCAGTCGCAACCGTTACTGGGGTAACCCGATCCCTGTTTGGGAGTGCGAATCCTGCGGAGAGCAGGTTTGCGTAGGAAGCCGGCAGGAACTTGCTGACCTTTCGGGCACATATCCTGATGATTTGCACAAACACTTTGTAGATAAGATTACAATTCCGTGCAAGTGCGGCGGTACAATGAAACGTGTGCCCGAAGTTCTTGACTGCTGGTTTGAATCCGGTTCAATGCCATATGCCCAGCAGCATTATCCTTTTGAAAACAAAGAATACTTTGAAAAACACTTTCCCGCTAACTTTATTTCGGAAGGACTTGACCAGACACGTGGCTGGTTCTATACGCTCACAGTTCTTGCAGCGGCCTTGTTCGACAAGCCTGCGTTTGAAAACTGCGTTGTAAACGGCCTTGTTCTTGCTTCTGACGGCAAAAAGATGTCAAAGAGTCTGCGCAATTATACAGACCCTGCTCTTGTAATCAAGCAGTTCGGTTCAGATGCGCTCCGCCTGTTCCTTATGCATTCTCCGGCTGTAAAGGCTGATGATTTGCGCTATAGTGACGACGGCGTAAAAGACATTCTCAAAGGTATTCTTATTCCGCTCTGGAACAGCTACAGCTTTTATATAACATACGCGAACATTGACGGTGTAACGGCAGGCGGACACGCATTTGACAGCACTCTGCCCGCAAATCCGCTTGACCGCTGGCTGCTCTCAATCACGCAGAAACTTGTTAAGGATGTTTCGGAAGCGCTTGATGAATACGACCTTTCGCGCGCAATAGACCCGATTGTCAAATACATTGACCAGCTCAACAACTGGTATATCCGCCGCAGCCGCCGCCGCTTCTGGAAGAGCGAAAACGACAGCGACAAAAAAGAAGCTTACGAAGCTCTTTATATTGCATTAAAAACTTTGTCTCAGGTTGCAGCTCCGGTTGTTCCTTTTATCACGGAAGCAATGTGGATAAACCTTAAGACTTCAGAAGACGCTGAATCAGTTCACCTTTCGGACTATCCGGTTTATGACGAATCAAAGCGCGATCTGCAGCTTGAGTTCCGTATGGATACGGTACAAAAGGCCGTTTCAATGGGACGAAGCCTGCGCAGCCAGTATAACCTCAAGAACCGCCAGCCGTTGCGTTCCGTTGAGTTTGTAACACGCAATCCTGACGAAAAAGCCGTTCTTATGGAAATGGAAGAATCCGTAAGAGAGGAACTTAACGTAAAGAAAGTAGTATTCCACGAGAGAGAAGATGAACTCGTAGAATTCAGCGCAAAGGCAAACTTCAAGACACTCGGTAAGGAACTCGGACCTCTAATGAAGGCGGCAGCTTCTGTAATTACAGGTCTTGACCAGTCAGCAATCCAGTCAATTATAGACGGTTCAACGCTCAGCATTGATGTTCAGGGCAAAACGGTTGACCTTAACGCCGACAAGATTGTTGTTGAACGCAAAGAAAAAGCGCACCTCAAGGTTGTAAACGACGGAACACTCACAGTTGCGCTCGACTCTGAAATAACTGAAGAACTCCAGCTTGAGGGCTATGTACGCGATATGGTACGCGGTATTCAGAACCTGCGCAAAGAAAGCGGTTTTGAAGTAACGGACAGAATCAACATTGTTGCATCCGGTTCATCCACGCTCAAAAAAGCGTTTGATGCTTTCTCCGAATACATAATGTCCGAGACTCTCGCAACCAAACTTGAATGGACCGAAAAAGCCGGCGGTGATTTTACGGAAATTGAAGCCGGTGAAGAAACATGGAAGGCAAAAATCGCCCGTGCAAAATAGAGGATAAGGTTGTGCTTAACAGTGTATTGAAACAGCTTTTGGGAATAATTGCGCTTGTTTTTGTTCTGCAGGTTCTGGTTTCGTGCGCTTCTTCGGCAGGTGCAAAAAAACAGCCTGAGGAACAAGCTGTAACGCTGCCCGAACCCGAAGAAGAAGAGATCCCTGCAATTGAAAAAACGCAGGGAGACTATCTTTTTAAAGCAAGTCCTTTTGAGTTTTTTAACGTTAACAAAGATATTTATTGTTCTGTTCCTGTAAAGGGGAATGAGGAGCTTGTAACGGCTATTATGCAGAAAGTCGTTCCCGATGCAAGTCCTTCCGCTCAAAAAACGCTGCTTTCCAGGGCTGATTTTTTTTACTGCGGCAGTACGCTTGACTTTTTGTTTGATGAAGAAAAGCCGCTTCTCTTTCAGTTTGTTGTAACAGGTAACCTTCCTGTGGCGTTTCGCTCCATGCTTTTTACGGCAGGAAACGGATTCCGTCAGGTAATAGAAGAGCGTGACGGCGAAACTTTTACATATTATCACAGTCCTAAAGGCAACTTTTTTGTAACAATTCCCGAAACCTGTTATTGCTTTGCTTCCCGCGAGTATCTGTCGGAGATGATTGTAAAGCAGCGTCTCACCGCGAAAGAAAACACAAGGTTTTTGCCTGACTGGGATGAGAGTGTAAAAAAACATATGCTTTCTGCACCGGTTGATGGTATAATAGACTGGTATTTTGATTCGCCTGAGGCCGTAATAAAACTGCTGCTTGGTGAAAACGTAAAGCTTCCTGTCAAATTCGCATTCGGCACAATGAAAAAGCGGGTTATGCAAAAGCCTGACTCTCTGCTTTATTCACTGGACGCAGTGCTTGAGCT